>ERZ857521.3933-NODE-3933-length-11459-cov-2.750000_pt1 | contig 11459 bp, 15 predicted proteins | sample MGYA00519701_ERZ857521 | MGnify/ENA primary metagenome ERZ857521 (study PRJEB31778, sample SAMEA3449346) | human gut metagenome | biome: human gut; feature: human-associated habitat; material: faeces | place: United Kingdom | collected 2010/2012 ...
ACCTGCTTCCAGTAACTGTTTCATTGAAATAACGCTCATTTTCTTACCTCCATGGTTGAAATCTTCCATATGCTTCATCCCGCAAGGCAACCATTCGGCACCGGCCCGGTGGTCAGCATATGTGTATTATTGTGTGGAAATGATTTTCCACGCTTGAACCTCGCATATTATATCACAAACATCTTTGCTGTGCAAGTACCTTTTTACTCTTCAAGCGGTCCCGCCTGCAGAATTTTTGCAATTTCCTCATTCGACAGACCGTAAGGAATATCGTAGTTGCCGACACGCATATTGGAAGCGTAGCCGATCTGCGATAAATACTGCCGGAACGTCTCCGCATCGGAAATGACTCCGTTCTCCGCCAGCTTCTCGCAGACAATACGGCAGACATCCCCTTTCTGAATCACCAGACGATATACGCCGGACGGATCCTCTGCACCAGCAGCCTCCTGCTGTGCCTGCGTCTCCTCATCCGTGTTCGCGCTATCCTCCTGCGCCTCAGCTGCCACGTCCTCAGCTGCAGTTTCCGTATTCTGCGCGGTCTCTTCTGCCGCGGTTCGTTCTTCCAATAGTTCGGATGCCGTCTGCTCGGTCACAACCTCCGTCTTCGCTCCGGTGTCCGTGCCGTCCGGATCCTGCTCCGTATCGCCCTGCTCTGTTGTCTCTGTCTCCTGCATGACCATGCCAAGCTGTGCCGCCCGTGCCATGATCTCCTCATCAGACATCTTGATCTCTTTCTTTGAAAAACTGACTGCCAGTATCACCGTTGTGACAATGATTCCGATCCCCAGTCCCCGCAAATAATATTTCAGTTTCACGAATCACTCTCTCCTCTGTAAAGCCCATTGACCAGGCGAACTTCACCGATTCCGATTCCAAGCTTCTTGGCAATCTGAACCTCCGTCATTCCGAGTTTTTTCAACTTCAGAATCTCTGCATGCAGTCCTTCCTGCTTTGTCTCTTCCGTCTCCGGCATCTCTTCCTTCTGCTCTGCCGGTGCAGCAGCCGTCTCTCTCCCCGTCGTATCTGCCTTCTCAACCAGTACCGGTGTTACTGCCGAAGCCGCAGATACCGCTGCGGCACGCTCCGGTGCAGCCTGCGGTGCAGTCAAAGGTGCTTTCTCCTCAAGACTTCTTACATCCGCAGCCAGGCGCTGCAGATCCGCCGCCATACCGGTAAGCTCCGTGTGTTTATCGTTCAGCATACTGTATAAGAACATAATCTCATTATGCGTTTTATTCATGCTCTCGATCACCGTGTCGGAATATTCACTGATCGCCATGATCTTATCGTTTGTCACTTTTTCAAGGGAACGATCCACCTTTTCGGAAGACTGGTCAACCTGCTCATCAATCGCATCCTCAATCCGTGTCTCCGCATTCTTGAGTCCCCGGTCAATGATTCTCTTTAATTCCTCTTCGCTCAACTCTGCAATCTGGTTCAATTCTGACGGCGATAACTTTTCCGTCACAAAAAAGCTTCCGATCATAAAAACCACACCGATCAGAAGTAATATCCATGCTACTCCGGTCATATGCTTCTCCTCACCTATCTATATCTTGATATCAAAATGGCTGCCCTGCCCTTTTAATATGACTTTTCCCTCATTCTCAGGCTCCTCTTCGCGGCGCTTTTTGTGCCTGCCAGATTCGCCCTCATATTCGTTATTGCCCTTTTCCTTGGCATCATAACGATAGCCATCGTTCTCCTTTTCCTCCGGATCCTGCACACGATGGGTCAGCTGGTCTTCGTGCTTCTGCTGTTCAATCTGAATATTCTGCTGTTCGACAATCGGCCTATTATCCTCCTGCTGCTTCAGATTCCCGACATCCTGCGTCCTCTGAATCATCCCGTTTAAAACAACTGGTCTTATTGACATGCAACACACCTCCGCTCATCTGCTACTCAGTCAGAATTCCCATATAGCTTCCCATCTTTTTGCGCATCTTAAGCAGCGCCTTTGTGTGAAGCTGCGACACACGCGATTCAGACACTTCCAATATATTGCTGATCTCCTTTAACGTGAGTTCTTCATAATAATACAGAAGAATCACCTTGCGCTCTTTTTCCGTGAGCAGATCCATTGTCTCGGACAGAACTTTTTTCAGTTCTTCCTCCTCAATATTGTCCTCCGGCTGTGCGAAATGGGAGTTCCCGCGCGCATCCATCACCGGCTCTCCGCCCTGCTCCACGAACTCATTGAGAGATACCACGTTTGTGACTTTTAACTGCGACTGCCACTCATTCAGTTCAGCCGCCGCAATTCCAATCTCCCCTGCAATCTCTTCATCCGCCGCAGCACGTCCCGTCCGCGCCTCGATATTTTTGATTGCTTCCTCAATCCGCTTCTGCTTCTGTCTGACAGTCCTTGGTATCCAGTCCATCTTGCGGATCTGATCCAGAATGGAACCGCGGATACGCAGGCTCGCATATGTCTCAAACTTTACGTCTTTTCCGGGATCAAACTTATCAATGGCATCGATAAGTCCGAATATTCCATAACTAACCAGATCTTCGTATTCCACATTGTATCCAAGATACATGCTGAGCCGGCCCGCAACCACTTTCACAAGCGGTGCATATTCCGTAATCAGCTTTTCTCTCAGCGCAGACGATGGATTTTTCTGGTATTCTCCCCATAGTTTTTCTCTGTCAACCGTTTTCATTGGAAGCCCCCACGTCTAAAGATTACTGTTCTTTCGCATCGGCATTCTCTGTCTCCTCCGATGCCGTTTCATTCTCTTCTGCCTCAGGATCCTCTTCTTCCTGCGGCAATGTACCATCCGTGGTTTCCTCGTCATTCATCCCGGCAAAATTGCGGTCAAGAACAATTTTGACCACACCGCCCAGAAGGTAAAATACAATCAGGACAATCAAAAGCATTTTCATGAAATCTGCCACTTCCATGTGTGCACAGATGCCCGCTACGCAGGCGACAAACCCGGCTGACAGCATCACAATCGCAGGTACTGATTTTGTTTTCATACTTACAGCCCTTCCTTAAATAATCTTAAGCGGCTTGCCCACCGACTTAATATAAAATTCTCCGGTATCACAATGCAGTTCCACTGTTCTACCATAATTGAGTCCTGTATCTTCCGCTACCAGCCGGATTCCAAGTTCTTTTAAAATCGCTTTGGCAGCCTCCGCATTCCTCGCTCCGATATTTCCCACATCCGAAAGTCCGCTTACCTCAAACATCCGCGCCCCCGGCAATCTTGGCGATCAGTCTTGGCTTACTTGCTCCCGCTGCAACAACACGCTTTAACAATTCCCGAATTCCCGTATCTCCAAACTTAGCTATATTGCTGTTGTTTCTTACTTTTGTACTGTCAGGAAGCATATAATGCACCATGCCTCCCACTTTTGTCACCGGATCATAAAGAACCAGTCCAATACAGGAACCGAGACCTAAAGTCGTAATTACATCCGGAGCCTTGCAAACGTTCAGGTCCGCCATGCCTACTTTTATGACTTCGCTCATATACGCATTCTCCTTATATTGAGATACCAAGTGACGTTAATATTTTTTCGTAAGAATCCTGCTCCGGCATCAAGATGAAATATCCGTTGATCGCCACATCCGCACAGATCTCCGTCTGTATCAACAATGCATTGTCACCGTACTGTCCAAATTCAATCGCCGGCACGCTCAAAATCGATGCTGCCATGTCCACCGCGATGTATGGAACGGACGGAGTGATGACAAGATTGGTCAGGGAGGACAATGCGGACAGATAAGATCCCGCAATGATATTGCCGATCTCTTTTAATGCGGAAAGTTCCATCTCGCCAAACGGCTGGTCATCCGGTTCGTTTGTCATCATCAACTTGTTGACCAGATAACGTGCAGACGGAATATCCAGAAGGAACATCATGCTTCCCTCAATATCTGTCTCCACCTCAAGGAAAATGCCGACAATTGTCTCATCTTCCGCTCCTACCGCCATTCCCAACTGTGATACTTCCATCAGTCGGATGCTCGGTACATTCATATCGATCTTCATGCCAAGCATATTTGCAATGGCTGAAGTGGCATTTCCTGCTCCGATATTGCCGATTTCACGCAATACGTCCAGGTACATGTCATTCACTTGCTCTAGTGTCATATTACCCATGAACGTTTTTTCTCCTCTCAACATAATATATCCATGGTTTTCTAAGAGGAATGTCTCTGGTTCTCTCCCGCTGCATTCCCTGTAGTAAAACAAGCAGGTTAGCGGAATGTATTCCATTCCGCTAACCTGCGCACACGTCTATGCACGCATATGTTCTGTGTGCTTATGCGTTGTCATCCACCACCGAGTTAATCTCGAGAAGTGAGATCAGATCATCGCCGTGTTTACCGATTCCATTGATGAATTTACCCTTGTTGGTCGATTTTTCAATTTCATCCTCACTTAAATTGACGACTTCCTTCACCTCGTCGACAATCACGCCGATCGCGCCTTTTTCTTCCAGCTTTAAGATGATGATACGGCTCGTTCGTGAACACATCATCCTCCAGCCCCATCTTGTTGCGGATACTCATTACGGATACGATCTCACCGCGCAGATTGATCACGCCCTTAAAGTAGGACTGGATCTTCGGGACACGGGTAATCTTCTGCATACGCACGATGTTGTCAATATAGCTGATATCAATTCCGTACTGCTCGCTTCCGACCATTACGACAATATACTGTTTTGACTCTTTGTCAATTACTTCCACGTTCTTTTCTGCCATGTTGTCCGCCTCCTCTTACATCAGTACATTCACATCAAGGATCAGTGCCACTTCACCATCGCCAAGGATCGTTGCGCCGCTGATGATCTTGTTGTTGTTTATGTATTTACCAAGTGACTTGATAACGATTTCCTGCTGTCCGATCAGGTTGTCGACCACAAGGCCTGCCAGATTCTCGCCCTTCTGTACAATCACAACCGTCAGGCTCTCCGGCTCTTCTTCTTTCGGCTCAATATCCAGAACCTGATCCATACGGATCAGCGGAATTACCTTGCCGCGGAGGTGAATCACTTCCTGAGCCTCCACATACTTGATATCCTTCACCGGAATATCCTCTATGTTGGAAATGGAACCAAGTGCGATTGCGTATTTCTCATCGCGGATCTCTACCATGAGTGCCTGGATGATCGCAAGTGTCAGCGGCAGGCGTACGGTAAAGGTCGTTCCCACACCGAGCTCTGTCTTTACTTCCACATCGCCGCCGAGAGCCTCGATGTTGGATTTTACAACGTCAAGTCCTACGCCACGTCCGGAAATATCGGTAATCTTCTTCGCCATGGAAAAGCTCGGCAGAAACAGCAGATTGATGATCTCTTTCTGGCTCATTGTCTCAGCCTGCTCCTCAGTGATGACACCGCGCTCGATTGCCTTGTTGCGCACAGCCTCCACGTCGATTCCGTTACCGTCATCGCCAACCTGGATGATGACATTGTTGCCTTCCTGGAATGCGTTGAGGAAAATGCTTCCGACTTCCGGCTTGCCCTTTGCAATACGGGTTGCGTTGTCTTCAAGTCCGTGATCCGCGGAATTACGAAGCAGATGCTGCAGCGGGTCACCGATCTGATCGACTACGGTACGGTCAAGTTCTGTATCTTCACCTGTCATGTACAATTCCATCTTCTTGTCCAGCTTTCTGGAAAGATCACGGATCATACGCGGGAATTTTGCAACTACACTCTCGATTGGCACCATCCGGACTTTCATCACGGACTCATGAAGATTGGTCGTGATACGCTCCAGATATTCAATCTGCTCATGGAAGGACTGGTTCTGGAAATCTCCGGAATCGGTGGAGCTGATCGACACCAGACTGTTCTTTGCGATGATAAGCTCGGATACCTGGTTCATCAATGCATCCAGCTTCTCAATATCTACACGGACAGTACGGTTTGTGACAGGCTTTGCAACCGTCTGCTTTTTATTGCCGCTGCTCTGTGTCTTCGCTGCCGGCTTTGCTGCCTGTGCCTGTGGCTGCTCCTGTGCCGGTGCCGCCTCAGCCGGTGCATCCTGAGACTTCTCTGCCGCCGCAGCGTCCGCTTCCGCTTTCTCCTGCTTTGCAGCCAGCGTCTCGTATTTTACTTCCTCACCGACAACCTTATCAATCTCAGATACCGACTTTGCAGCTTCCGCAATCTTCTCATACGGCTCGTCCGACGCAATAAAAATGCTGAAATCGCAGTCGAACTTCTCATCCTCAATATCCTGGGAGCTCGGATTGTATACAAGGATCTCTCCAAACTCTTCCACTGCCTTGAATACCAGGAATGCTCTCGCTGCCTTTAACAGGCACTCTTTCTGGATATAGATGGTCATGCCATAAATGTGTGCGCCGCCCTCTTCCGCCTGCTTGATTTTATCCTTCTCGGACTCGCTGAGACCGAACTCAAAATACTTTTTATCATCTCCGCCCGCGGTCTGTGCCGGTGCCTCTTCTTTTTTCGGCTCCGCCTGTGCAGGTGCAGCTGCTGCGCCATCCTCCGCCGCGATGAAATCATTCAGTTCCTTGATGATCAGTTCGTTGTCCTCTGTTCCCTCATCCGAACTTGCCTTTACGTTGTCGAGATAGCCCTCGATCGCATCCAGGCACTTGAACAGAAGGTCAATCATAGAACTGGTCACTTTGACTTTCTCACTGCGGACCTCCTGGAACACATTCTCCATGTCATGTGTCAGGCGCTGCATTCTCTTAAAGCCCATGGTTCCAGCCATTCCCTTTAAGGAGTGTGCTGCACGGAAAATCTCGTTGATCGTGTCCATGTTCTCCGGATCTTTTTCCAGCTCCATGATGCAGTCACTTAAATTCTGTAAATGTTCACTTGTCTCATCAATAAAAATCTCAAGGTATTGGCTTACATCCATATTACTTTACCCCCACATTCTTAATAATTGATTTAGCTACGTCATTAAGAGGAACCACTTCATCCACAACGCCCGCCTCGGCAACCGCCTTCGGCATTCCGTATACCACGCACGATGCGGCGTCCTGTGCGATCACATAGACCGGCTTCTTCCTGGCAAGGGAAACAATCCCCTTGGTGCCGTCCGCACCCATTCCGGTGAGAACCACGCATACAACCTGATCGTAACCGCAGTCCCGCAGGGAATCGTACGTGATGTTGGCACACGGCTTCAAGCCGCCGATCGCAGGCATATCGTTCAACCGGATCCTGTGACTTCCATCCGGCTGGCGCTTCACTTCCATGTGCTTGCCGCCCGGTGCGATGTACACCGTTCCTTTCATCAGCACATCTCCGTCTTCCGCCTCCTTGACATGAATCGGGCTGACCTCGTCCAGTCTGTCTGCCATTGACTTGGTAAATCCGGCAGGCATATGCTGAACCAGTACCATCGGTGCGTCCAGATTCTTCGGCAGATACGGAATGACACTCTGCAGCGCCTTCGGACCGCCCGTCGAACATGCAAGCGCAACGATCTTGCTGCCACTCTTGATCGCATGTCCGGCTGTTGCAACCGGCTTTGCGGTCCCCGCAGGAGCCGATACAGCCTTGGTCTGCGGTGTGATGCGCCGTTCACGATTGTAACTCTGGGTCGCGCATACCGCCGAGAGCACGCCGAGAAGCTGTTTTTTGAACTCCTCGCCCTTTGCCTCAATAACATTGGTTGGCTTCGTGACAAAATCGACTGCCCCGCGCTCCATCGCCCGGATCGTGACATCCGCATCCTTGGTTGTCGTCGTACTTACCATGATGACCGTTGCACGGATTCTGTCCTTCTGTAACTGTTCCAAAAGCTGCAGTCCGTCCATGCGGGGCATATTGACATCGAGAACAACGCCATCATAGCGCGTCGTCTTAAGCTTCTCATATGCCTCAAGACCGTCACAGCAAGTATCTGTGACCTGAAATGTTCCGTCTGAATTGATTATATCACACATGACCCTTCTCATGAGTGCAGAGTCATCAACAATTAAAATCTTTTTACTCATATCTTATGCTCTACCCCTTTGACGCGCTTTGCGTTCTTCTTCAAAGATGAACCGGATGATTTCCTCCCTTACACTGCTGTCGGTAATCAGGAATTTGGCTCTGGCCTCGTAGGGCGTTTCCGGCGTTTTTTCTGTCTTGATACAGGAAATAATTGTTCCAATGATATAATATTGTTTGTCTAAATTTTCATTCTGCAGATGTATCTCAAAGAGAACATACTGATTCTCCCGAAGCTTCTGATCCGTCCGAAACCGGATACCGCCGCCGCTTAGATCCACGATCCTTCCGGCATATTCCCGGTCTCTGCTCTTTCCCTCCGCTTCCTGCAGTTCAATAAATAGGGCTTCTCCCGTCTTTAATGCGGCTTCCTGTTCCTCAATGGTGTAATAATTCATGTCCATAATACATGGAAACCGGAAGAATTCTCTTCTCTGATACTTGGAGATCTGGGATTTTAATTCGATCTCTAACATGTATACATTCTCTCTTTTGTAGCGCTCCCGCACCTGGCCGACGGCGCGGTAAAGCGTTCCCTTCGAGAAAAAGATAAACTCCATCCGGATGCCCAGCGGAAGCAGCACCAGTTTTCCTCTCTCCACCGGCATGGAAATCTCAAGATTGCCGTTCTCCTTTAAATCCAGCACCTGGCTTTTGTAGATTTTCGGCATGGACTGGTCTTTTTTTGCCCGTTCCACATTCTGTACGAAACTGATGTCAACTTTATCTCCCGGTTGAATAATTTCAGCTATTGTCATCATTCCACTCCTTCATTCTTCTGTTTCCAAAATCCCGAAAACAATCTTGACAGTCCAAAAGAACGATATGCGTCACTGCTCTCACCCTGCAGCAATTCCGCAGCCACTACTTCAAATGCTCTTGCAGATTTTGACAACGGTGCCTGAAGCGATACTGGTTTCTGCATCCGGATCGCCTTTTCAAGCGCGCTATCCTGGGGAATCATCCCCGCATATGTAATTTCCCCCTCTAAGAACTGACCTACCACAGTATTCAGTTTGTCATAAACTCCTCTGCCTTCCGCAGCAGATATCACACGGTTGGAAAGAACCGATATCTTGGTGTACTCCCTGTTAAACTTCGGATTCCGGTACAGAGACTTTAACAGAGAATAAGAATCTGTCAGTGATGTCGGCTCCGGTGTTGTGACCACAAGAACCTCCGGGCTTGCCAGCACGAACTCCAGTACATGATTGGCAATCCCCGCGCCGGTGTCCACCAGAATCACATCTGCCATCTGATCCAGTTCCCCGAAACAGTGAAGCAGATAAGAGATCTGTTCATCGGTCAGATTGCCCAGTCCGGTAACTCCGGTTCCCCCCGAGACAAACCCGATTCCCATCGGACCTTCCGATATGATCTCCGTGATCTGTTTTCCATGATATATCACATCTGCCAGATTGTACTTGGGAATGGCGCCAAACATTACTTCGACATTGGCAAGGCCAAAATCCGCATCAAAAACAAGCACCCTTTTTCCCATCTTCTGCATCTGCACCGCAAGGTTCACAGCCACATTCGACTTTCCAACGCCACCTTTTCCACTTGTGACGGTAATGACTCTGGCATCCGGCTTATAATTTTGTTTTTTTAATTTCACAACACTTCTAAGCTTCTCTGCCTGATCCATGTGTTATCTGCCTCCCAGCAGCTGTTTCACAATCTTTTGTGTATCAAATACTTCAATATCATCTGGTACATTCTGACCGCTCGTCATATAGGATAACTTTGCCCCCGAATACAGCTTGATATTTAAAATATTACCATAAGTAATTGTCTCATCCAGCTTTGTAAAAATCAACTTATAATTTGCTATTTCCCTGTAAGTATCTGCGATCTCCAGCAGATCCTTATATTTGGTCGTCGCACTGAGCACGAGGTATACCTCTTTCTCGTAAGCCTCATCCAGTCCGTCGATCAGCTTTTTCATATCCTGGCACTGTGCCTCATTGCGGTGCGAGAATCCCGCCGTGTCAACAAATACCAGATCATATTCGCTTACGCGCGCAATGGCATCGTTCATCTCCTCCGGCGTATAGATAATGCTCATCGGAGCATCCAGAATATTTGCGTAGATGCGCAGCTGCTCTGTCGCAGCAATCCGGTAGGTGTCCGCAGTCAGAAATGCCACTTTCTTCTCTTTGTCTACCTTATAGCGTGACGCAATCTTGGCAAGCGTTGTTGTCTTTCCCACGCCGGTCGGTCCGATGAAAAAAATCACCTTCGGCTTTTTGCCTGTAAGCTCAATCGTCTGCGGCTGATCGAACTTTAAGATCAGCTTCTGATAAACGTTGGAAAGAATAGAATCCACACTGCTTCCGTTGTGAAGCACCTTCTCCGCCTCGTCCATGATCTGATTGACATACTTCTCATTCACATCATTCTCCAGCAGCGTGCGGTAGAGCATCTTGATAAACTGGAACCCTTCCGTGCGGTTCTCCTTTTCCTGCGGCTCTACCGGATGAGACTTGCGCATCTCCTCCACGGAAAACTGCTTTTCCAGAATATTCGACAGGTTCTCCAGCCGCTTTTCCAGTCCCTCATTCGTAGATTCGCGCTTTGCTTCTTTCATAGGAACAACCTCCTGTTCCGCCGGTGCCGGTGCCACTGCCGGTCTGGTGTTCTCTCTTGCCACCCCCGGAATGGTAATCTTTTCATCTGCAGCCAGACTGATCGTATCGTGCACAGGCTTTGTCTCGCTGCGGAGCGTCTGCGCCGGGAACGCTTCCTTTTCCTCCACCGCAGCCGTCACCTCATACAGCGTGTTCTTAAACATCTTAAACATGCCCTTGGGCTTAATCTCCTTCACGTTCAGCACGACCGCCCCCGCGCCCAGCTCCTGCTTTGCCTTCTCGACGGCCTCTTCCTTTGTCTTGCCCTGATATTTGTTAATGGTCATTTATATTGTCACCATCCCTACTGATTGTAATTCTACGTTGGATTCCACCTCATTGTAAGACAGCACCGTCAGATCCTTGAAGTAATCCTCGGTCAGCTTCTTAAAGTACATACGCACAATCGGCGATGTCATAATGATGGCAGGCTTGCCCATGTTCTCCAACTTCGCCACTTCCTCCTCAACGGATGCCATAATCGCCTTCGTGCGCTCCGGATCGAGCGTCAGATATGCCCCCTGCTCCGTCTGCTTGACAGAACCCATGATCTCCTGCTCGATCTTCGGATCTACCGTGATCACGCTGGTTGTCTCATTCGCCGGGAAATATTTGCTGGAGATCGCGCGCTTTAAGCTCTGGCGTGCGTACTCCGTCAACACATCGGTATCCCTGGTCGCCGGCGCATGGTCTGCCAGCGTCTCAAAAATTGTGAGCAGATCTCGGATGGAAATTCCCTCCGAGAGCAGATTCTGCAGAACCTTCTGGATCTCGCCAAGTCCAAGAAGCTTCGGCACCAGTTCATCCACGAGAACCGGATTGCTCTCCTTGAGGTTATTGACAAGGTTCTGTACATCCTGTCTGGTAAGCAGCTCTGCG
>ERZ857521.3939-NODE-3939-length-11442-cov-6.045754_pt1 | contig 11442 bp, 11 predicted proteins | sample MGYA00519701_ERZ857521 | MGnify/ENA primary metagenome ERZ857521 (study PRJEB31778, sample SAMEA3449346) | human gut metagenome | biome: human gut; feature: human-associated habitat; material: faeces | place: United Kingdom | collected 2010/2012 ...
AAAAAAATCTATAACAATAGGTGAACTAAGTGGTCAATACTATTTTGGCCAAAAGGGTCAATCATATTGTAGCCAAAGGGGACAATCCTGCTTGGCCAAAAGGGTCAAAGTCGCGTGGCTTTTCCAATGGTTTCAATGATATGCTGGTTTGCTGTCGTGCTGTTGTGCAGGTTTACAACAGCGAAACTTCAAATAAAGGTATCAGCAATGGATTGTGGCTTTAGAGAGGTGGAGTTTGAATGATATAAATCGGTGGTACAATACATCCGTCTATCAACGTAGTAATAAAGCAACAAAAGAATGGTGCAATAAACAAAAGCATATAGGCATACGCACGCTGGCCTGCAAGCCTGCCCGCGCTTCAACCTGCCTGCCGTCCAGCTTGCCTGCCGACCGGTCTGCCGGCGTGCCTGCCTGTCGGCACACAGACAGGCGAACCTGCCGACAAGCTATTCGCAAACGGGCAGGCTCAAATATGATGTGGAAACGGTATGGAATTAAAAGCAAGACAGTACTACCGATTTTCATCAGCAAGATGTGCAACAAATGTACAATAATGATAAGATGTTTGATTTACTCTATTTTTCAGAGGAATAACTTTGGCAATGAAAGAGAAAAACACTACTTTTGCAAATGAGAAAAGCGTTCTTTTGATTGATGCAGAACATTGCAGAATAGAGAAGCCCGCTGGTTTCCAAATCGTTACCTGTTAAGCTGACAATCTTTGTAAGTTTCTTGTTTTCACTGAGTAAGAGAAAGTAATATGTCTTGCCAGGTGAAAGGTAATATTTTTATTTATACCGCACAAATCCGCAATCTCTTTTAAGTAAGAATTAAGTTTTTGATTGCTCAGTACAGGCAGCAACTGACCTTTGGGGAGCTGACCTTCATATTTCTGGAGTATCGCTTGGGGTATTTTCAGCAGCGGTACGTTTACCGGAGTATCTGTCTTATGACGGTGCGTCATGATCCACGGCTTCCCGTCAAACGAGATTCTGATGTCGCTTGCCTTCAGTTCCTTCACGTCCACATATGACAATCCCGTGTAACAGGAGAACAGGAACACGTCCCGTACCTGTTCCAGTCTTTTAGTCGGAAACTTCTTCTTCATTATCTTTTGCAGTTCCGCATCCGTCAGATAACCTCTGTCCACACGTTTCAGTCTGATTTTATAATTTGAAAACGGGTCAGTATAAATCCAACCGTTGTTTTTGGCGATGATTATAATCATCTTGAACGTCTGCATGAATTTTGCCGTAGTATTCTCATTGCATTTGCTTTCCGTTCTCAGATAGTTCTCGAAGTCCGTAATGAACATATGGCCGATTTCCTTCAGTGATATATCCGAAATATTGTATTTCACTTTCATAAATTCTTCCAGCCTCCGGTAGCAGCGGTCATATTTCGCGAGGGTGGCAGGAGTCTTGCTGATGCCGACCAGTTTTCTTGCATCCTCATTGTGTTTTTTGAAAAGTTCCAGCAGTGTTCTTTGTTTCGCCGTTATTCCCAAAAACGCATTGCGTATTTTTTCTACCGTTACGAATGACTCATGCACTTCAATATCCCGGTAGTGGTTTTTCAGCGAAGCACGGATGTCCTCCAATGTTTCATTCAACTGGCGGGCTTTCTGTGTATTTCCTTTCGCCTTGCCCAATGTGGTATCCCATTTATCAGGTTCTATATCCAGCTTTGAGCTGAATTGAGAAATTTCACCGTTAAGCGACAGACGAATCATAATACCCGCTTTTCCTTCCTTGTTCAGATAGTTCTTTCTTAGATAGAACAGAATCTTAAATGTACTCTTACTCATATCCTTTTTTAATTTAGCTCCGTTACAGTGGGTGTAATGACTTCCCTCTACAAAGGAATAATTAATAATTGGGTTATAAGCAGACATTTGAACGTCAATGAGCGACAAATCAAGGACTTACATCGAAAATCGTTACAGAAGATTTTCCCGATTTTCCTGTAACGATTTTGTAACGGAACTTTGTCTGAAGTGGGCATTTTAATGTCTTTCGGTTGTCCACCGGATAAATAGAAAAAGTCCCGTAAAACGTTGATTTTACGGGACTTGTCTTAATTTGACTACCTAATGTCTTAGGTTTCAGCGGAGAGACAGGGATTCGAACCCTGGGAACAGTTACCCGTTCACCGCATTTCGAGTGCGGCCCGATCGACCACTCCGGCATCTTTCCTAAATCCGCCGCAAAGATACGATAAGATTTCATACAATCGTCCTCTAAACGGCAGAAAATTTTTATCAATCAGGATAATTAATCCACTTTCATCAGTTTTTTATGCATTGCGGCCGCAGCACGTCGGCCATCGCCCATAGCCAAAATAACTGTTGCCCCGCCACGAACAATATCTCCGCCAGCAAAAATCATCGGGATGGATGATTCCATATCTTCGTTCACGGCAATTGTTCCTTTACGTCCCAATTCTAATCCTTTTATTGAATGGGGAACTATTGGATTCGGTGAAACACCCACACTCACAATAGCCAAATCGATATCCAATGTCTCGGTAGCTCCCGGAATAGATACCGGACTACGGCGACCTGAAGCGTCCGGCTCACCCAAGGTCATTTTCTGCAAAACGACCTGCTTGACACGCCCTTGTTCATCGGCTATGTATTCAATCGGATTGTGCAAAGTAAGGAACTCTACACCTTCCTCTTTTGCATGTTTCACCTCCTCGATACGTGCCGGCATCTCCTCCTCTGAGCGTCGATAGATAATCATAGCCTTTTCTGCACCTAAACGTTTAGCCGTACGGACAGAGTCCATAGCCGTATTTCCCCCTCCGATAACAGCTACCCGCTTTCCAAATGCAACCGGAGTATCCGATTCCGGATTTGCGGCATCCATCAAATTCACACGAGTCAGATACTCGTTAGAAGACATGATATTGATGCTATTCTCGCCCGGAATATTCATAAAATTAGGCAATCCAGCTCCCGATGCCACAAATATCCCCTTAAAACCATCCTCTTTTAATTCTTCAACACTGACAGTTTTTCCGATAATACAATCTTTTACAAACTTAACGCCTAATTTAACCAGATTCTCAATCTCCACATCGACTATCTTGTTCGGCAAACGGAACTCCGGAATGCCATATTTCAACACACCTCCAATCTCATGCAATGCCTCAAACACCGTCACTTCATAACCATTTTTCGCCATGTCTCCCGCGAAGGATAGACCAGCAGGTCCAGAACCGACCACAGCAACCTTGATACCGTTTTTATCAGCCACATCAGGTACAGAAATATGCCCACTTTCTCGCTCATAATCGGCTGCAAAACGCTCCAAATACCCGATTGCAACCGCCTCATGCCCCATCTTCAAATGAATACACTTGGATTCGCATTGCTTCTCCTGCGGACAAACACGGCCACAGACAGCCGGTAAAGCACTCGTCTCTTTCAAGACACGTGCTGCCTCCAGAAATTCTCCCCGTTCTATATTTTTTATAAAAGAAGGGATATTTATACCAACCGGACACCCAGTCATGCACGAAGGATTCGCACAATCTAAACATCGTTTTGCCTCTACGACCGCCTGCTCACTGCTTAATCCCTGATTCACCTCCTCCAATCGGGTATGTGAACGATATTCCGGATCCAGTTCTTTCATCTTGACACGCGGTATAGCTGTACGCTCTTTCGGTTTCATGGCTTTACGCAATTCCTCTCGCCACGGGGCATTACGATCTTCCAAGACAAGAATAGAATGAGCCCCCTCTTCGTGTTCCAATTTATGGATTTCCTCTCTTTCTATATCCTTGAATGCCCCCATCCGTTTCAGCATCTCATCAAAGTCCACCTGATGTCCGTCAAACTCCGGCCCATCAACACAAACGAATTTCGTTTTTCCACCTACGGTAATACGACAAGCACCACACATTCCTGTACCATCTACCATAATGGTATTCAAAGAAACCTCTGTCGGGATAGCATATTTCTTCGTCAATAAACAAACAAATTTCATCATAATAGCCGGACCGATAGCAAAACATTTATTCACCTTTTCACGCTGAATAATGTATTCAATACCGTCCGTTACCAGTCCCTTCTGTCCATAAGAACCATCGTCCGTCATGATAATAACCTCATCCGAACTCTCACGCATCTCTTTCTCCAAAATCACTAGTTCCTTGGTACGTCCGGCCAAGACTGTAACTACACGATTTCCAGCTGTCTTTAATGCCTGAACTATCGGCAACATCGGAGCGACACCGACACCCCCTCCAGCACAAATTACTGTACCGAAATTTTCTATATGTGTAGCTTGTCCTAAGGGTCCAACAATATCCGTAACTTCATCACCGACCTCCAAATTGCACAATTTGGTAGAAGAAAGGCCGACTTCTTGAACTACCAAAGTAATAGTTCCCTTACGGGTATCAGCCTCGGCTATAGTTAAAGGCATGCGCTCTCCCTTTTCTCCAACACGGACAATAACAAAATGTCCAGCTTTACGCGAACGGGCAATCAACGGAGCCTCAACTTCCAGTTTCACGACTTTGGCTGACAAATATTCTTTACTTACAATTTTATTCATCTTATCGCTAATTTATTGATTCTCATTTATTCAAACAGACCTTCATCGCGGACCAACATAAGGATAGCCGCATGCGGAACGATTAAATATTTTTCTTCATTAAAATTAATCTCATATGCCGCATTTTGTAAATAAACAGCCAAATCTCCCACTTGAGCCTGAAGTGGCAGATAACGCACCTCGTCCTCTTTCTTTTCCCACACCTCCCGTTCTTCATTTTGGGCAGGTAATGGATAGCCTGGGCCCACCTTAACTACATATCCAGCCTGGATTTTATCCTTCTCTTGTACAGAAGGGGGCAAATACAGCCCTGTTTTTGTCTGACTTTGCGGATTTTTAGGTTTTATAAGCACTTTATCCCCTATCATCAAAAACTTATTACTGTCTTTCTCTCCCAATGATAACTGCATAATCTACACCTTAAACGTATTTAGTCCTTTAGTTTTTAAATTTCGAGCTTATCAGTTTATAATTTTTGCGCTAAGCCAGCTCAAGAACAGAACAACTCATAAACCCAAACTTACAATTTCAATTTTTAATGTGCAATGTTACAAAAGATTGTCCGCAAATCAAAATAAAGAATGGATTTTCCTGCGATTTCCTCTTAAAGAAAGGGAAGGAGCAATATACAAAAAGGGTGATGACAAAATGCCACTCACCCTTTCTTACTCATTTATTATGAACAAAACTGTTTAGTCTGCGTTCAAAGTAAAACGCTTGAATGCAACAACAGTCAATTCTTTATTCGCTGTATGCAAATACTGTTCGATGTTCATCTTTGCATCACGAATAAATTCCTGTTGCAACAACGTATTTTCCTTGAAATACTTCTGCAATGCACCTTGTGCAATACGATCCAACAAGTTCTCCGGCTTGCCTGCTTGGCGAGCTTTGTCCTTAGCGATTTCCAATTCCTGATCCAAAATGTGCTGCGGAACCTCATCCGGACGTACGGCAACCGGATTCATAGCAGCAACCTGCATAGCTACCTCACGAGCCATCTGGTGGTCAAGCGGTGCATTAAATGCAACTACTGCAGCCAACTTGTTCCCCGGATGAATATAAGAAACTGTAGACGCACCATTTACAAATTCATAAGTTCCCAACTCCATCTTTTCACCCGTAATACCAGAACGATCAGTAATATGATCCTGAACAGAACGGCCATCAGCCATCGGAGCAGCTAACAAATCTTCTTTGGTAGCCGGCTTCTTATCCATAGCCAATGCCAAAATATCTTTAGTCAAAGCAACAAAATCCTCATTCTTTGCCACGAAGTCAGTTTCACACTTCAAAGCTACTACTGCAGCGAACTCGCCATTGTCAGCCGACAAGACACATCCTTCAGAAGCTTCACGATCCGAACGCTTTGCAGCGACAGCCTGTCCCTTCTTACGGATGATTTCCATTGCCTTCTCGTAATCGCCATTAGCTTCTTCCAAAGCCTTCTTGCAATCCATCATTCCTGCACCGCTCATTTTGCGCAAGTGCTGGATATCAGCCATTGTAACTGCCATAATCTTTAATTCCTTATATTTATTAGATTAATACTGTCTAAATTAGAAATGGACAATTGACAATTGACAATTACAAGACTGCCAACGCCAATTGTCCATTTTATCTGTTTGCATTTCAATGGGTAAGCGACATACACCCACCCAAAGAAAATTACTCTTCGTCTTTAGCGAACTTATCGGCGATGTTAGCATTCAAAGCTTCATCGTCTTCCTTCTTATTACGCTCTTTCTTTGCAGCTTTAGCTCTGCGCTCACGCTTCGGAGTTTCGCCTTCGCCAGCAGCTTCAGCGTCTACCTTCTCAGCCTTACGTTCCTGTAAGCCTTCGTTCATAGCTTCACAAACTGCGCCAACGATAACTTCTACAGACTTCGTAGCATCATCATTAGCAGGTATTACGTAATCGATATTAGTAGGATCAGAATTAGTATCTACCATACCAAATACCGGAATACCCAGACGGTTTGCTTCGCGTACAGCGATATGTTCTTTCATCACGTCAACAACAAACAAAGCTGAGGGAAGACGAGTCAGATCAGCAATTGATCCTAATGTCTTTTCCAACTTTGCACGCTGACGCGTGATTTGCAACTTTTCTCTCTTCGACAAGTTATCAAATGTACCATCTTTTGTCATCTTATCGATTGTAGCCATCTTCTTGATAGCTTTACGGATAGTCGGGAAGTTCGTCAACATACCACCCGGCCAGCGTTCGATAACGTAAGGCATACCTACTGATGCAGCCTTTTCAGCGACAATTTGTTTAGCCTGTTTTTTCGTAGCAACAAAAAGCACCTTTTTACCTTGCTTAGCAAGATTCTTCAACACTTCTGCTGCTTCATCTACTTTAGCAACTGTTTTATACAGGTCAATGATATGAATACCATTGCGCTCCATAAAGATATACGGAGCCATAGCAGGATTCCACTTTCTCTTTAAGTGTCCGAAGTGAACACCTGCCTCTAATAATTGATCAAAATTTACTCTTGACATTGTTTTCTTTCTTAATTCGTTTACATTCTTTTGATTTACACAATCTTCAGGTAGTCTTCCCATACATCAGCATATAAAAAGAATCCTGTCGATTTAGATACTAAACGCCTTTTTCAGTTCTTTAGTTTTTTGAGTTTTTAAGTTCTGACAGAAACTTACAAACCAGCAAACTTATAAACCCAAAATTAACGTTTACTGAACTGGAATCTCTTACGAGCTTTCGGACGACCCGGTTTCTTACGCTCAACCGTACGAGCATCACGAGTGATAAAGCCTTCTGCACGCAGAGCAACCTTGTCTTCCGGATTTATTTTAACCAAAGCACGAGCAATACCCAAACGAGCTGCTTCAGCCTGACCTTTGAATCCGCCACCTACCAAGTTGATCTTAACATCATACTGTTCTACAACATTCAATTTTGTCAACGGCTGTTTTACAACAAACTGCAGAATTGAAGAAGGAAAGTAATTTGCAAGATCACGGCCGTTGATTGTAATTTTTCCTGAACCTTCGCTAACGTAAACACGAGCAACTGCTGCTTTACGTCTACCTATTGCGTTTACTACTTCCATTGTCTTTATTTATAAGAGTTAATATCGATTGACTTAGGCTGTTGAGCTGCGTGCTTGTGTTCTGTACCTGCATAAACATACAGATTATTCAACAGCTTCGCACCCAGACGATTCTTTGGCAACATGCCTTTAACCACTTTTCTATACAGATAACTCGGGCCTTTCTTCATCAGATCTGCCGGAGTGTACTCAATCTGTCCACCAGGATAACCGGTGTATCTCAAATAAATACGGTCGTTCCACTTCTTACCAGTCAGAACAACTTTTTCTGCATTGATGATAATCACATTATCACCACAATCAACGTGCGGAGTAAAATTAGGTTTATACTTACCGCGCAAAAGCTTTGCTACTTTTGCACAAAGACGACCCAAAGACTGGCCTTCAGCGTCAACAACGACCCATTCTTTGTTTACAGTTGCTTTGTTTGCAGAAATGGTCTTAAAACTTAAAGTATCCACTGCTTAAATGTTTAATAAATTAATAAATAAAACTGCCTTATACCTTTGCCACACCGGACACATGATGCAACAAAGTCCTAAGAACTAAACTTTTAGTACAATTTGATAATAATCGGCTTGCAAAGGTACGGATATTATTTGAATTACAAAACATCCAGCCTACTTTTTATGAAGAGTTTTTTCGTTTAAAACCCGTTCGATGGCTTTACGGATTGAGTCGAGTCCGAATTCTGACGGAGAAAGGGTTTCCGGACGACGAACAATTATATCCACAGCGTCATCAGCGGCTTTAGCTCCACGAAAATCACTGACCGAGCACTCAAAGAACATGTCCAATGTATGCACGACAAAGCCCTTATAAGGATAAATATTCGGTATAGAAAAAAGATAGCGACAATCATGAATATCCAATCCGGTTTCTTCCTTAACCTCCCGAGCTGCAGCCTCTTCCCCACTCTCATACATATCCACGAATCCGCCCGGCAAATCCAAAGTTCCCTTTCCGGGGTCTTTGCCCCGCCGCACTAAAAGCAACTCGCCTTTTTCATTCCGGATAAAGCAAGCCACGGCTGATGAGGGATTAAAATAATATACAAAGCCACAATGCGTACATTCCTTGGCTTTTGCATTATGCTCCACAAACGTCGGGCATCCACATATCGGACAATAAACGAATTGATGTAAAGGATGAATCTGTTTTTCCATATTTATATATAAAAACAATGGAGCTGTGTCAAAATGAATGTTTTGATACAGCCCCATTAAGGTGTGTAAGAATTAGCAAAATGCAAGGCATTGAGGATGAGGGCGACAGGAGTTTACTGGAGTAAATGACTTAGCCCGAATTCCGAAAATAACGCAGCAGTTTGCAATTATGACACACCGTCATTCATCTCTATTCTATGTCATATATTAAGCCTGCAGCTCCTTAACTTCCCAGCCTAAAGCACTTGCGCCCAATACAGCCGCATCACTTTCCTTCAACTGAGAGAACAGCAGTTTAGTCTTGCCTTCATAAATCTTCAGGATATTCTTATCCATCGCACGTTTGATCGGATTCATAATCAAATCACCCGATTTAGCCAAACCTCCGAACAGGATAATAGCCTCCGGACTAGAGAATGCTACGAAATCAGCAAAAGCCTCACCTAAAATAGTGCCCGTAAACTCAAAGATCTCCAATGCCATCTTATCATTCTTCATGGCTGCATCATACACATCTTTAGATGTAATTTCAGATGGATCCAAGTCGCGGAGCAAGCTCTCATCCTTACGGATTTCCAAGAACTCGCGAGCAGTACGAGCTACACCCGTAGCCGAAGCATAAGCTTCTAGACATCCTTGACGGCCACAACCACACGGACGACCGTTATTACGGCGTACAATAACATGGCCTAACTCACCGGCAAAGCCATCATGTCCGTAAACCAAATTACCGCCTATTACTATACCGCTACCTACACCTGTTCCCAAAGTGATAACGATAAAGTCTTTCATACCGCGAGCGGCTCCATAAGTCATTTCACCGATAGCTGCCGCATTGGCATCGTTGGTCAACGCTACAGGAATACCTCCTAAGTACTCACTAATCAGCTGAGCCAAAGGAACGACTCCCTTCCAAGGCAAATTAGGAGCGAATTCGATGCAACCGTTGAAGAAATTTCCATTAGGAGCACCAATACCAATACCTTTAATCTTTTCCGGACCGCCAGCCTGATCAATAACATTCTTCAGGCCATCGCCCAACGCAGTTACATAATCATTAATATCTGTATATTTACCAGTCTTAATAGAACTGCTGTACAAAATAGTTCCACGCGCATCTACTACGCCGAAAACCGTGTTGGTACCGCCTATATCGATACCTACTACATAAGGCTTCTCCATGATTCTATATTTAGGATTAATAATGTTTTTTGTTCATTTTCTTCGGCAAATATAAGATGTTTATAGAAAGATGCAATACTTTTTGACCAAAAAAATACATCATAACAGTCATTTTATTGTATATCCCCCAAATATATGTTGCAGAAATATGTTTTACAACTATATATTACCAAAACCGGGCCTCTTCTCCGGGAGTTGCCAGCAACACATAGCGCACTCCTCTACATCGTGCATACTCACCAAAAGGCCTCACTTCGTCCGGACGTTCCCAAAAATGCATCGGAACAAAAATATCTGCTTGAATACAATCCACAAACTGCTCCGCACCACGGGCAAAGTCAGTCCCGATGCGTGGATCTACGGGAAACATAACCAAATCCAAATGCGGGCAAGCCGCCTTCAAGACCTTCAATTCATGCAAATAATTCCCCTCGGCCATTTTCACCTCACGCTCAGTCGATTCGTCTTTCCAATGCCAATTATTCAAATCGCCCGCATGAAATACTTTCCGACCTTCACATTTCACTTCAAAAGAAACTCCGACATCAGTAGACCCAAAAGCACGGACAGACAAACAGTCATCCACATAATCATCACCCTTCCGAAGGAAGATCGCTTCATCTTCAGCCGCCTTCTTCCGCTTCAGAATATCATGACTGAGCAAATAGACAATGTTCTTTTTCTGTTCTTTCCATTGAAATATTTCCCGACTGAAATGATCGGGATGAAAATGAGAAGACAAAATATAAAGGGGCTTAGGCTGATTCAACACATAATCATGCACATATCCATACTTCCCTTTCGTATCTTTATAATAATCGAAAAGGATTATGCATCGTTCGGTTTCCAAAACGAAACAGCTATGATATATATAGGTAAGCTTCATAAAGGCAAAGGTAATGCAAATATTTCAAATAGGGAATAGCTGTAAAACCAGGAAGAATAAAAAAAGGCGAAGAGAACATATTTCGTGTTCTTTCCTTATATGTTTATTCAATGCAAGGATCTATCTCCATTGGGCTCCCTTTTAAAATATGTGCGACTTCCCGACAACCACAATCACAAAGTTTTTTGTCCATACAAGCAGAACAATAAGCAGGTTTATATAAACTCTCTGCAAAGAGTGTCCAATAGTCTTTGTCATGAATCATATCCTCATCAAACACATTACCTACAATGCGAGGAGAATGATTACAAGTCCGGATTTGCCCAGCCGGGTCAATAACAAAGAAATATTTTGCCGCAGCACATTGCATACCTATCTCTAATCGCTGATATTTATTTATGTTTTTAATCACACATTTTGGGAACTCTGTTCCTACATGGCCATAACGTTTCCCATATTCCAATACTTCTTCCGCTATATCCAGCATCCCATTCAATTGTTCTTTATTCAAGTTTCGCAAGTTAATAGATAACCTTCTTCTTGGGATATAAAAGAGG
>ERZ857521.3942-NODE-3942-length-11434-cov-6.560418_pt1 | contig 11434 bp, 10 predicted proteins | sample MGYA00519701_ERZ857521 | MGnify/ENA primary metagenome ERZ857521 (study PRJEB31778, sample SAMEA3449346) | human gut metagenome | biome: human gut; feature: human-associated habitat; material: faeces | place: United Kingdom | collected 2010/2012 ...
AAACAAGAAAAACGCTTCTGGAGTGCTGACCAAAAGCGTTTTGTCTACAGTCTGAAAGGATCAGTCCCTTAGGACTGATCCTTTTTTGTAACTATTTATAGGGCGAATGCGGTTCTGGTTTCAGATTTTCTTTTGTATACATGATTTTTTCTGCTACTTTCTCAGCTTAGGCACGAAACTGTCAAAGATAAAGATATCGAAATGCTTTCTCGCTTCATCCAGCTCCTGCTGGCTCTTGATAGTCCAGGCCGCTGCGGTATTATGATACAGACCTCTGCAAAGCTTTCTTGACAGGATCTCGGGATAATGGTGATTGTATGCTACGAAATCCGGCTTCGTCACGAAGTTCAACAACAGATTCTGCAGGATAAAATACAATACTCCCACATACTCTCCTTCCTTCAGGAAAGCATCGGACAGCTGTCCGCGCACCAGTTCCGGATGATTCTTACGATACCACCGCACTCCCAGAGGATTAAAGGACTCCATGCAGTACATTCCCTTGTAGGTCCGAAGCATCTTATCCGCAATGGGACACAGGGACAGGTCGGTACGCTCGATCTTGAACTCCACGATCAGAGGTACTTTTCCGTCCACCATCTTAAGCACATCCTCGAACTTCGGGATCTTCTCCGTGGACTCACACAGATGGAACTGCTGCAATTCCTCATAAGTGTAATCACAGATTTTTCCTTCGCCGCCGCAGACTCTTTTTAAGGTAAAATCATGGAACACCACGGGAATCCTATCCTTCGTCAGCTGAATATCCAGTTCGATACCGAAGCCTGCGTTCACTGCCTTGCGGAATGCTGCCATGGAGTTCTCCGGAGCCTCCGTGGCATTGTCATGCAGACCTCTGTGAGCATAGAGCCATTCCTTAAAACAAGCCGTATCGGGCTTATGTGCCATCCGGGGCATGATCATCAGGAAATAAAGAATCACCAGGATCAAAATACAGAGCACTATAATTCCTAAAATATTCATTACATTAACCTTCTATCTTATGTGTTGATTGGCATGCATACTTTTGCCTGCATCTTACTTTAATCCACTGCCCTGTAATTTTCAAGTAGCTATTTCTAAAGATTTTCTAACGATTTATTATCTATTACATTCATCAGCCGTATCAATCATCTACATCAAAGTTCTCCAGAATGCTCTCCTTCTTCTTGGGCTTCACATCGCCGTGACGTACCTGTGTCATAGTAAGGAATGCCATCAGGGAGAAGAACAGGGCATAGGGAAACAGGGTGTTATAGGACACGTTTTCCAGCAGGAATCCGGAGAGTACCGGAGTCAGAATCTGCGCTGCCATGGAGAACGTATAATAGGTTCCGGTGAATTTTCCCACATCACTGCCACTGCTCATGGCCACGATCATCGGATAGGAATTCACATTGATGGCGGCCCATGCCACACCGATCAGGGCAAATGCCACATTGACGACGGGGTGATATTCTCTGGCAAAAATCGCGGATCCATAGCAGGCTGCCATCAGCAGGACACCGCCCATGATAGTCTTCTTACGACCAATCTTCGCAGAGATGTTTCCAATGGGAATATAGCTCAGAATAGCAGCTACCGTCGCTACCATCAGACAGTTGGCGAAGCTTCCGCCCTCCATCTTCCATACTACCTTCGTATAGCGGGAAAAGGCTGTGGTCACGGCATTATAAGCGGTAAACCATAAGAAAATGGACGCAAGCATGAAATACATACTGCGCTTCACTTCCTTTGGCATACCCTTGACTTTTCCGGTCGCACCACTCTGCTCCATATCCGCTACCGCTTCGATCTCTCCGGCAGCTTCCACACCCTCTGCAATCGCTTTTTCTTCTACTTTTTCTGTATTTACCGCCTCTGCCTTCTCTACTTCTTCCCGCAGCTTATTTTCCCGGATAGTGATCACGAGAATTCCCACAGCGATCGCCATGACTGCTGCGATGCTTGCGAACAGGGGCAGATAGTCTGGTGTCTCACCTTTTCCCACTAATACCTTGATCATGATCAGAGCATAGACACCGCCCACAGCTCCCATGAGGTTGATCACCGCATTGGCACGGCTGCGCAGATGGTTCGGGGTTACATCCGGCATCAGTGCTACCGCCGGGGAACGATACAGTCCCATGGACACCAGGGTGAAAAACAGCACCGCCAGGAAGATCACCTGGTTACTGAAGGACTCTCCGGTGCTCCATCTTGCTTTTTCCGCATTGTCGATCATCGGCAACAGCATCATGAAAATTACCGCCAGGATCGTACCTGCCACGATAAAGGGCATTCTTCTGCCAAGCTTCGTATGTACCTTATCTGACAGCATACCGAACACCGGCAACAGAAAGATCGCCAGCACATTGTCAAGTGCCATCACCGCTCCCGTCATGGTCTCACCCAGATGATAGGTATTCTGCAGGATCAGGGGGATGATGTTGTCATACATCTGCCAGAAGGAACAGATGCTAAGAAAAGCCAGTCCGATCAGAAACGTTCTTTTGTAATTTAATTTTGTCTCCATAAGAAAACCTCCCTTTGATAAATTCATTTTATCAAAGGGAGGTCCTCCTAGCAATCATTACTATGTAAAATTTATGTCTTTAAAATCTATATTGCTTATCCTTTCACACCGCCTGCCACCAGTCCACTCTGGATAAATCTCTGCAGACACATGAAAACAATCATAATTGGCAAGGATGAAATCACCGCTGCTGCTGAAAACAGCGTCCAGTGAGCAGCAAACTGATCACTGATAAAGGACTGTAATCCCAACGCCAGCGTCATTTTTCCCGGTGTCTGCAAAAAAATCGATGTGATTACATATTCGCTGTAGGTTGCTATAAAAGAAAACAGGAAGATCACCGCAAGCTGCGGCATGGCAAGCGGAATGATAATCTTGTAAAACACCTGAAACTGATTCGCCCCGTCTACCATTGCTGCCTCATCCAGTTCCACCGGCAGACCATCAATATAGGATTTTAACAGCCAGATATTGTATGCACTGCCTCCCGCCAGCACAAAGATTAACGCAAGACTGCTGTCAACCAGCCCAAACCTATAGATCAGAATATAGTAGCCTGCCACTGCCATACTGTTGGGAAATACCTGCAGCACCAGCAGCGACATGAGTCCATATTTTCTCCCGATAAAACGCAGTCTTGCGAATGCATATGCCGCCAGAGAAGTGATCACAAGCTGGATCGTCGCCACAATAACGCAAAACTTTAGGGAATTCCATACCCATACAGTAAAATCCGTCTCCCGAAACAGCGTCACATAGTGTTCCACACTGAACTTTTCCGGAAAGAGAGAGGACAGAAAAAAACTGTCGCCCGCCGAAAAAGAAGACATTACGATCCACACTACCGGAAACAGCACCAGTATTATGGTGATCCAGATTACAATACGGCTTCCCCAGAGCGCACGCATTTCCGAACCGTTCATTTTCTCTCTGCCAAGCATTTAATCCACCTCCTTGAATGAGCCGGACAAATGCATGTTCACCAATGTAAATGTTCCGACAATAATAAAGATCAGTACACTAAATGTAGCAGACAACTCGTACCGGTTAGACCATGTAGTCATTTTGTAAGTCGTACTTGCCAGAATATCCGTATAACCGGCGAACTGGTTGTCTACTCTGGCAGGACCGCCCTGTGTTATCATATAGATATTTCCGAAATTGTTGAAATTCGCCGCAAATGAAGAGATCACCAACGGGATAGAAAGCTTCGTCACCATGGGAAGTGTAATACTTTTAAAGCATTGAAACTTCGATGCCCCGTCAATCTCCGCCGCTTCATAATATTCCGTGGAGATGGATTGCAAACCGCCCAGACAGACATTCATCATATAAGGAAATCCCAGCCATACATTGACAATGATCAGCCCAATCCTCGCCCAAAGGGGATTCGTCAGCCATGGGATGTTCCATGCAATTCCGATTACATGAAGCAGATTATTGATCCCGCCGTATTGCTCATTTAGCAATCCCTGCCATGCAAGAATAGCGATTGTGGACGGCAATGCCCACGGTACGATCAGTATTGCCCGATATATTTTGGATTCCTTCATATGCGGATTGTTCAGAAGAATTGCCAGCAGCAGTCCCATAGCATAGGAACCCACCGTACTGAATATCGCAAAACATATCGTCCACCCAAGCACCGGGAAAAACACACTTTTAATACTCCCGGAAAAAACTGTCAGATAATTGTCTGCTCCCACAAAAGTGTAATCTCCCAAATGGTACATATTATAATTCGTGAAAGACAAAATAACCGTATACAGAATTGGCAGACAAGTCACCAACAATATGGTAATCAGTGTGGGTGCCAGATAGGCATATGCCATACCATTCTTTTTCTTCTTCATATCTTCACTACTTTCCTGAATTCATCAATTCAACAGCTTCTTCCAGTTGCGCCACCATATTTTTCGCCGCTTCCTCTGGAGTCTGCTCACCTGACCACATGGAACGGATATTATTGACATGAATGCTCCATAGCTGACCCATCTCGGATACGGTAGGCATCGGTTCTCCCTGATTGATCTGTACGATAAATGCTTTCGCGTAAGCATTCTCCCTGATCTCTTCCAGTTCCTGATCGGACAGTCTTGCAGGAATGCGGTCACCTGCTTCATACAGATCTTTTGCACCGTTTTCAATCAGATATTTGATAAAACTCCATGCCGGCTCCTGTTTATCACTGTCCTTACCCACAAAGCTTACCTGGGTTCCCACCGGTGTTACGAATGCCTGACCGTGAAATGTCGGCATCTCCGTGATGCCAAAGGGTGTCTCTGCCGAAGTAAAACCGTCAATATCCCAAGGGCCTCCAATATAGTACGCACATTTTCCGTTCTGGAAATTGCTTCTGGCAATATCTGCCGTGACATCTGCCGTAATCAGGCCATAACGGTTGCACAGATCATCAAGGAAATGATACGCCTGTACTGCCCCATCATTTGCCAGGCCAATGTCCGACGTATCATAAGCACCATTCTGATAATTAAAAATATAGCCGCCGCAGGCTCTGACAAATCCCAGATCATAATAGATACTGGTGGCATCAAACTGCACACCGCCGTTCTCCACTGCCTGTTCCACCAGTTCCTCCCAGGTCGCAGGCACTTTTTCTACCATGTCCGTATTATAGAATAAAGCGGTTGTCTCCACAGAAAGAGGTGCTGCATATCTTTTGCCGTCCACATAGCATGCCTGAACTGCAGCTTCGGAAAAATCCGCATCATTATAAAGTTCTGCCGGTACTTCCGCTGTCAGGCCTGCATTCACATAATCCGCAAGCTGGTCATTTGGGATACCCACTACAGCATCCGGTCCTTCAGCACTTTTCACCGCCTGTGCAAACTGTTGCACCGACGGGGACTGGTGGATCACCTCCACCTCATATCCATTCTGTTCTCCCCAGGTATCTGCATATTTCTGGAGCGTATCCACTTCCACGTTCATATTCGTCCAGATCACCAGTCTGTTATCCTCTTTTTTACTTCCGCATCCGGTCAGTGTCCCCACCGCCAGTGCAATGCACAACATCGATATGATTCCTTTTTTCATAGTCATTCCTCACCTACATTGTTTTCATATGCAGCAGGGCACTGTTGGCATTGCCGGCTGCATCAAATAATGCCATATTCGCCATGGCGTTGCCGGCTGCCATTTTTTCCTGCATATACTGACTTCCGCTCGTGCTCGCCCAGGTACAATCCGGAATCGGGAGCCATGCGGGTTCCCAGTAAAACACACCGATTCCTCTGTCCTCCTTGACCTTCCTGACTGTAGCCATCAGATCCCTTAAGAACTGCTCCTGTCCTTCCTGTGTGGCAGGATATCCGGTAGCCTCTTCTTCCTTCTCGGAATAGACGATTCCTTTACATCCCAGGGTATCCGTAGTATAGCCGATGGAAGTCTCTACCACCAGTACATTCTTGCCGTAACGGGCACTGATATCGTTCATATTATTCTGCAGTTGCTCCAGAGAGCCGTTCCAGTGCGGATAGTAGGACATTCCGATCACATCATAATCCAATGCAAACGGTGCGATCCGGTCGAACCACTGCCTGTAAAGCTCATTGTTGGTGCCGAAATCCAAATGCAGCACAATTCCTGCCCCGGGGCACTCTTCCCTCACTCCCCGGATCCCTGCCCGCAAAAGCCTTGCCATATTCTCCGTCTGCTCCACATAACCGTCCGGCCAGAGAAGACCCTTGGTAATCTCATTGCCGACCTGCACCATTTTCGGAATTAGCTTGTGATTCTTAAGTGCCTTCAGCGTATTCACGGTATGCAGATACACTGCAGTCTCCAACGCTTCTCCCCGCAGCTTCTGCCATGCCTTCGGCTTGATCTGTTTGGCGGGATCTGCCCAGAAATCGCTGTAATGAAAGTCTAACAAAAAGTCCATTCCGTTTTCCACAGTTCTTCCGGCAATTTCTATGGTAGTCTGTAAATCATTGCCCCCGCCACCGTAGGAGTTACCCATCTCATCAAACGGGTCTGACCAGATCCGGAGCCGTACCATGGTCGTTCCGCACTCCTTCAGGATACGAAACAGATCCTCCTGTTTTCCGTTTATGTAATAGGACGCTCCGCTGACTTCCAGTTCCTTCACCATAGAGATGTCCATACCCTTGATAAATTCCATGATCACTCCTTCACCAGCGTGAGATCATCGATGGTGCCCCATCCGCCGGGTGCTGTAGTAACACGTACACCTACCGTGATTTCTCCGTGCGCAGGCTTCAAATCCGGTATCTCTGCAGTGTACCAGTTCACATAGCCGTTCAGTTCTCCGTCCACTTTGATTTCTTCCCCGTTTACCACAGCGTAGAAATACACCGTTGCGTTTTTATCCCCTGCAGCATCTCCCTGGATATGTGCCGTCAGTTTGTAAGTGCCTTCCTCCAGTCCGTTCACCGTCTGTTCTGCGGAAAAATCCACATTACTGCTACCGGAATAAAAATGCAGGGACTGTACCCCCTCGAAACAGTCAGTATCACGATCATAGATATCCAGTTCCTCTGTGGAATCGTTCACATTATTTACCGTCCATCCGGTAAAATCAGCCTCTTCAAAGCTACCATTAATTAGATAATTACCATTCTCATCTGCTGTTGCTTTCTCACCGTCTACATTGTTTGTGCTTCCGCATCCTGTCATTGCCGCGATTACTCCTGCCGCCAACAAAATCCCCAAAAATTTCTTTCTCATTAATTTTCTCCTTTCAATCTTTCTAAAGTTAATGTTTTACTTTTATTATAGTAAATTATTTACCTTTAGAAAAAATATAGCATCATTACCTCTTTTCGTCAATGCCTCTTGTTCTTTTTTTACCCTATTGCCAAATTTGGCAGGTATCTTTTGTCAGTTTTATACAAAATAAGCATACAAAAAGAGAGGTCTGTTCCGTCACCTCCCTTTTAACTTTTTTCTATTTATTGTTCATTGACTTATTATTGATTTAGCAGCTCTTGCGAAAAATTGGAATCCCGTTCACAAAGATAAGCTTTGTCACTTTGCCACCATACAGCACCCGGTTTCGCAGCAGATCCAATGCCGTCTCACAAATGCAGGGAATATCAATATGTATGGTTGTCAACGGCGGAGACAGATATTTGGCTATATTCACATCATTGATGCTGAAAAGCGCCATCTGCTCCGGCACCTGTATCCCTTTTTCATTCAGTGCCTGCAATACTCCCACTGCCAGTGTATCGCTCGCAATGCACAATGCGGTGGGCAGGGAACTTTTTTTCAGTAATTCTTTTCCCATGCGATAACCTTCATCCACGGTGAATTTCTCCGAGATCAGGATATATTCCTCCTCCAGACAATGATAATATGCCACACTTTGCCGAAAGGACCATTCTCGGATATCCATGGAGGGCTTCCCCGTATCAATATTCCGGTCGCTTCCGCCAATAAATCCGATTTTTTTATGACCCTTTTCCACAAAATAATCTACCATCTGTGTCACGAAGGAATCCATATTGGGTCTAACCGCATCAAACAATTTTTCATCCGGTGATGTGCCGATGAACACTCCTCTGGGGCAGATTTTATACAATTGATTGATCTCTTTGCGGGTCAGCCAGCCTACGGCAATAAAGGCATTCAGATCTCTGGGGATCACGCTCATGCCATCTCTGCGGTCATAAATCTGCAGTCGGATATTCATTTTTTTTGCCTGCTTTATAACTTCCTCCCTGACACCGCGGTAAAACACATCCTCCAATTCATCCTCATTATCTGTAAAATACAAAAGTGCAACGTTTTCAATTTTCGGATAAATAACTTTTTTCTTATAGCCAATCTTCTCCGCTGTGGCAAAAATAGCCTCTCTCGTTTCCTCACTGACGGAAATTCCTTCATCGTAATTCAATACTCTGGAGACCGCTGCGCTCGACACACCCACGATCTCTGCAATCTCTTTAATCGTTGCCATGCAAACCTCCATTATGCCAATGAACCTTGTTCATATCTTTTAGTAATCATTTTACATAAATATTTTACTCTGTCAAGATTTCACACTTTTTCCTTGAAATATGTGGGCTTTTATGTATAATGGTAAGGGTGGCTTTGTAACACATTTAATAAGAAGAATAACAAGAGGTTTAAGAATGATCAGTGCAAACAACGTAACTTACCGTGTGGGTAAGAAAGCATTATTCGAAGATGTCAACATCAAGTTTACCGAGGGCAACTGTTATGGACTCATCGGAGCCAACGGTGCCGGTAAATCCACCTTTTTGAAGATCCTGTCCGGTCAGCTGGACACCACCAAAGGTGATATCGTCATCACCCCCGGTCAGCGTCTCTCCGTGTTGGAGCAGGATCATTTCAAATACGACGAGAATGTGGTTATGGATACCGTTATCATGGGTAACGCGCGTCTCTTCCAGATCATGAAGGAAAAGGATGCCATCTATGCCAAGGAAGATTTCAGTGATGAGGACGGCATCCGTGCCAGCGAACTGGAAGCAGAATTCGCTGAAATGGACGGTTGGGAAGCAGAGTCCAATGCCGCCATGCTGTTAAACGGTCTGGGCATCGGCACCGAGTTCCACTACTCTCTCATGAAGGATTTAGACGGCAGCCTGAAGGTGAAGGTCCTGTTAGCCAAAGCACTGTTCGGTAATCCCGACATCCTGCTACTCGACGAGCCTACCAACCATCTGGACTTAGACGCAATCGCATGGTTGGAGGATTTCCTGATCGATTTCGAGAATACCGTTATCGTGGTATCCCATGACCGTTATTTCCTGAACAAGGTATGTACCCAGATCGCCGACATCGACTACGGCAAGATCCAGCTGTATGCCGGTAACTATGACTTCTGGTATGAGTCCAGTCAGCTGCTGGTGAAGCAGATGAAGGAAGCCAATAAGAAAAAGGAAGAAAAGATCAAGGAATTACAGGAGTTCATCTCCCGTTTCTCTGCAAATGCTTCCAAATCCAAGCAGGCTACTTCCAGAAAACGTGCCCTGGAAAAAATTGAGTTGGATGACATTAAGCCCTCCAGCAGAAAATATCCCTATATCGACTTCCGCCCCGAGCGTGAGATCGGTAACGAAGTACTGGCTGTGGAGCATCTGTCCAAGACCATCAACGGTGAAAAGGTGTTAGATGACATCTCCTTTACTCTGGGTCGTGAAGATAAGGTGGCTTTCGTAGGAAGCTGCGAGCTGGCGAAGACCACTCTGTTCCAGATCCTTGCCGGAGAGATCGAGCCGGACGAGGGAACCTACAAGTGGGGTGTTACCACTTCCCAGTCCTACTTCCCGAAGGATAATACTGCAGAGTTCGACAATGATATGACCATCGCCGACTGGCTGACCGGTTACTCTCCCGTAAAAGATGCCACTTATGTCCGTGGTTTCCTGGGACGTATGCTGTTCGCCGGCGAAGACGGTGTGAAGAAGGTCCGCATCCTCTCCGGTGGTGAGAAGGTTCGCTGCCTGCTGTCCAAGATGATGATCAGCGGCGCCAACTGTCTGATCCTGGATGAACCCACCAACCATCTGGACATGGAGTCCATCACCGCGCTGAACAACGGTCTGATCAAGTTCCCCGGTGTGGCACTGTTCTCCTGCCATGACCACCAGTTCGTACAGACCACTGCCAACCGTATCATCGAGATCCTGCCGAATGGCAGTCTGGTAGACAAGATCACTACCTACGATGAGTACCTGGCAAGCGATGAAATGGCAAGAAAGCGTACTGTATTCACCGCACAGACCGAAGACGACGAGAACTAAGACGAATAAAATGGATGCCGGTGCTGCCGACATCCATTTTGTTATTTTCCCAATTCTGTTTGTTTAATGATCCCCATTAAAACATGTAATATTTACAAACACTGTCTCTATACGCAAAAACTTACTCTAATGTATGTTAATGTGGACCAGTCCCACAAAATAATCTCAGAAAGGATAGAAATATGGTAGATCTTCACGTACATTCCACCTGTTCCGACGGTACCTTTACCCCGGAAGAATTAGTTGATTATGCAATTCAAAAAGGCTTAACTGCCTTCGCTCTCACCGATCATGATACGGTAAACGGACTGGACCGGGCGATCCGGTATGCGGAGGAACTGCGACAGGCTCAGGCGGCCGGTTCCTCCCTTCCGACTGCTTCCGCGTCTGACGCTGAAGCCTCCATGCCTCAGGTACCGGAGGTGATCCCCGGTATCGAACTATCCACGGAATATCAGGGCAAAGATATTCACATGGTTGGCCTTTTCATTGACTACTGCCAACCGGAGTTTGCCCACTATTTAGAAGATTTCATCCATTCCCGTGAGAACCGCAATGAAAAGATGTGCGCGCTTTTACGTGAACACGGAGTTGACATTACTTACGAGGCGCTTCTGGCAGAATTCCCCGGCGCAGTCATCACCAGGGCTCATTTTGCAAGATATCTCCTCTCCCACGGCTATATCCAGAGTCTGAAAGAAGCCTTTGACCGCTATGTGGGCGATCACTGCCCTTGCTTCGTCCCCAGAGAGAAGGTGACGCCCGCTCAGGCTGTGGAACTGATCCTCGGTGCCGGTGGCGTACCCGTATTGGCGCACCCAATCCTCTATCACATGAGCGATGAACGTCTGGATACTCTTGTAGCGGAATTGAAAAAGATCGGCCTCGTGGGCATCGAAGCCATCTACAGCACCTACAATAGTGCCGAGGAACGCCAGATCCGCGGACTTGCCTCCAAATATGATCTGAAGATCAGCGGCGGCTCCGACTTCCACGGCGCCAACAAGCCAAAGATCGACCTCGGAACCGGCTGGGGGAAGCTGTATGTACCGGATGAAGTGCTGGAAAATCTGCGCCCGGAAAAGAAATAAATTGAAAGTTACGCGGGCAATGAGCCGCGCATAGGCATAGTGAGGACAGCGATGGGCGCTTGCGCACAAAT
>ERZ857521.3944-NODE-3944-length-11426-cov-5.424413_pt1 | contig 11426 bp, 10 predicted proteins | sample MGYA00519701_ERZ857521 | MGnify/ENA primary metagenome ERZ857521 (study PRJEB31778, sample SAMEA3449346) | human gut metagenome | biome: human gut; feature: human-associated habitat; material: faeces | place: United Kingdom | collected 2010/2012 ...
GCTGGGTTCAGAACGTCGTGAGACAGTTCGGTCTCTATCTATCGTGGGCGCAGGATATTTGAGGGGATCTGACACTAGTACGAGAGGACCGTGTTGGACGTACCGCTGGTTTACCGGTTGTACCGCCAGGTGCACCGCCGGGTATCTAAGTACGGATCGGATAAGCGCTGAAAGCATCTAAGTGCGAAGCCGGCCTCAAGATAAGATATCCCCATAGGGTCGTCAGAGACGATGACGTTGATAGGCCGCAGGTGTATAGACAGTGATGTCACAGCCGAGCGGTACTAATAGCCCGAGACTTTCCTTTATAGAGGGCTGATATTTTTAGGCAGCAGAGCTCGAGAAACTGGTTCTTCGGTTTCAGTGTCAAGGGTCAAGAGATTAAGGTGGCTATGGCATTGGGGATCCACCTCTAACCATTCCGAACAGAGCAGTTAAGCCCAATCACGCCGATGGTACTGCGTAACAGTGGGAGAGTAGGTAGCCGCCGTTTTTTTAAGCTGGAATAGCAAGGACAAGGGATCCGGTTCTGTAATGAGCCGGATCCTTTTCGTTTTATCCTCTTGATAAATGATTCTTTTTTTCTTTCAGAGCATATATTTTTTGGATGATGTCAACCACTTTTAATCCTTCTAAGACGTTAGTCGTTATTTGCTTCCCTGTGGTTTGAGATAGAACTTCAACAACATTGCGGATGACAAAATTATGGTTTTGGGCAGATCCTTTATAAGGACCATAATCATTTCCTGGATTGGTTGGAGCCAGTGTTGGCATTTCATAGTTTTTTATGTGGCAATATTCCACTTCATTCATATATTGTCCGCCAATTTTTACGCTACCATTTTCTGCAATAATCAATATACTGCTTTCCATATTCTTATCCCATACAGCTGTAGAATAACTTAAACACCCCATTCCTCCTTTAATGAAATCAAATGTAATTAATCCGGAATCTTCAAAATCCGTTAGGTTTTGGTGGTTAAAGTCCGCAAATCTTGCTTGGATATGGCAGATGTCTCCAAAGAGCCAATACATAATATCAATGAAATGGGAAAATTGAGTAAATAGCGTACCACCATCTAATTGAGCATCTCCATGCCATCCGCCAGCTTTATAATAGCGGTCATCCCGATTCCAATAGCAATTAAGTTGCACCATGTAGATTTGTCCTAATCGGCCTGAATCGACCATGTCTTTAATCCATACAGAGGGCGGAGAATAGCGGTTTTGCATGACACAAAAGGCTTGTTTCTGATAGCGTAGAGAAGTGTAGACAACCTTTTCCGCGTCTTGAAGTGTCAATGCCATTGGCTTTTCTATGACAACATGATGGCCGGATTCGATGGCTTGTATGGCCATATCGGCATGTAGGCCATTGGGCGTGCAGATATTGATGACATCTATATCCAAATCAGAATGTAAAAGCGCATCTAAGGATGGAAACAAGGGGACGTCATAGGCTTCGATGCCCAATTCCTCTTGGGGACGTGTATCACATAGGGCCACCAGTTCGGCTCCGGAATCCCGTACTATCATCTCAGCATGTCGTTTGCCTATATGTCCGCAACCGACAACCGCGAATCGAATTTTCTTCATGATTCAAAATGCTTTATTGTTTCAATAATGTATCCAATTTCTTCTTCTGTCATTTCGGAATGAATCGGTAATGAGAGAACAGCTTGCGTCAGATTCTCAGCATGAGGTAATACCGAACCATTGCGAGCCAATCCGTAAAACGCTTCTTGCCGATGCAAAGGCAACGGATAATAGACCATAGACGGAATATCATGCTCCTTCAGATAACTTTGGAGTGCATCCCGTTTTCCATCCTTTATACGCAATGTATATTGATGGAATACATGCGTTGAGTAGGTTGTACGTTGGGGAATTTCCCAGCGGGGATCGTTCCCTAAAGCCTCGTCATACGCTTGCGCTACTCTTTGCCTAGCCTCTGCAAATTCGTTGATATGGGGCAATTTTGCCTCAAGTACGGCTGCTTGCAATGTATCTAAACGCGAATTGCATCCGATTATTTTGTGATGGTATTTTTTTATCTGGCCATGATTGGCAATCATCCGGATGCGTTCAGCCAATCTGTCGTCTGACGTGATTACAGCCCCGCCATCTCCATAACAGGCCAAAGGTTTGGAAGGGAAGAAGGAGGTAGTCCCAATATGCCCGATAGTCCCGGTCTTTCTCCGTTGACCATCGGTATAAATACATTCCGCTCCTAAAGATTGCGCATTGTCTTCGATCACATATAAATGATTCTGTTCAGCTATTTGCCGGATGATTTCCATAGGGCAACTTTGCCCGAACAAATGCACTACAATAAGGGCTTTTGTCTTGGGAGAAATAGCCGCTTCGATCTGGTAAGGGTTGATGTTGAACGTATCTTCTTCCACATCCACCCAGACCGGTATCAGTCCTAATAAGGCGATTACCTCGGCTGCGGCTACATAGGTAAATGCCGGGACAATAACTTCATCTCCCGGCATCAGATTGAGCGACATGAGTGCAATTTGCAGAGCGTCGGTTCCGTTTCCGCAAGGAATGACGTGAGGTACGCCTAAATACTCAGACAGGTGAGAAGAGAAACTCCTCACCTGTGGCCCATTTATAAAGGAACAAGAATCTATGACATTTTGCATCGCCTGGTCTATTTCCGGTTTCAGACGGAGATATTGGCAATGGAGGTCAACCATCTGAATCTTCATTTATTTCACCTCGCTTCCGGGTTTGACTTCCTTATCTGGGGTAATTACCGCTAATTTCCCGTCGAAATTCTCAGCTGAAAGAATCATTCCTTCAGAAACAATACCTTTCAATTTCCGCGGGGCCAGATTAGCGATAAAGCATACCTGTTTGCCCACCAACTCTTCCGGCTTGTAATGCTGGGCAATGCCAGAGACAATTGTCCGTTTTTCCAACCCGTCATCAATAAGGAATTGCAATAGCTTATCTGCTTTAGGCACCTTTGTACATTCCAATACGGTTCCCACCCGGATATCCAATTTCATGAAATCATCAAACGCTATGTTCTCGCGGATCGGTTTTGCCTTGTAATTTGCCTCTTCGTTGGCTTTCTTGGTCTCCAATAACTTGTTAACCTGTTGTTGGATGACCTCGTCATCAATCTTTTCAAAGAGCAATTCAGCGTGTCCCAACTCATGCCCGGCTTCCAATAAATCGGTAGAACCTAAGCGGTTCCATCCCAAAGGCTCTACATTCAGCATCGTGTTGAGTTTCTTCATGCTGAACGGGAGGAACGGTTCGAATGCAATAGCCAGGTTGGCGGTAATCTGCAAGGCAATGTTCATGATAGTCGCTACACGAGGCATATCCGTCTTGGCCAATTTCCAAGGTTCGGTGTCGGCCAGGTATTTATTTCCGATACGCGCTAAATTCATGGCCTCTTTTTGGGCATCACGGAAGTGGAATGTATCCAGCAATCGTTCGACATCTGCCTTTACGTGCTTGAATTCCTCGATAGTCTGAAAATCATATTCCGTCAATTCGCCGGCTTCAGGCACTTTATTATCGAAATACTTGCCCGTCAGCACCAACGCTCTGTTCACGAAGTTTCCGAGGATAGCCACCAGTTCATTGTTGTTACGTGCCTGGAAATCTTTCCACGTGAAATCATTGTCTTTGGTTTCCGGGGCATTAGCCGTCAGGACATAACGCAATACATCTTGTTTTCCAGGCATATCTACCAAATATTCGTTCAGCCAGACCGCCCAGTTTCGTGAGGTAGAAATCTTGTCTCCCTCCAGGTTCAGGAATTCGTTGGCCGGTACATTTTCCGGCAGGTTGTAAGAGCCCTCCGCTTTCAGCATCGAGGGGAATACGATACAATGGAATACAATATTATCTTTTCCGATGAAATGAATCATTTTTGTTTCCGGATCTTTCCACCATTTTTCCCAGCTATCCGGTAATAACTCTTTTGTGTTGGAGATATAGCCGATAGGCGCGTCAAACCATACATACAGCACCTTGCCTTCCGCCCCCTCGACGGGTACCGGGATCCCCCAGTCCAGGTCGCGGCTTACGGCACGGGGTTGCAGCCCCATATCCAGCCAGCTCTTACATTGTCCGTACACGTTTGGCTTCCACTCCTTGTGGCCTTCCAATATCCATTGGCGGAGGAACGGCTCCGATTTGTCCAGAGGCAGGTACCAATGTTTGGTCTCGCGCATTACCGGCTTGCTTCCACTGATAGCCGATTTCGGGTTGATCAGTTCCGTCGGGCTTAATGACGTACCGCACGCCTCACACTGGTCCCCATAGGCATGTTCGTTTCCGCAATGCGGGCAAGTACCCGTGATGTAACGGTCTGCCAGGAATTGTTTTGCCTCTTCATCGTAATACTGTTCGCTAGTCTTCTCGATAAATTCCCCTTTGTCGTACAAAGTGCGGAAAAACTCCGAAGCCGTCTCGTAATGAATCTTCGAGGTGGTACGCGAATAGATGTCGAACGAGATGCCGAAATCCTCGAATGACTTTTTGATGATGTTATGATAATGGTCTACGATGGCCTGTGGCGTAACGCCCTCTTTTTTCGCGCGGATGGTGATAGGAACTCCGTGTTCGTCCGAGCCTCCGATCATCAGCACCTCTTCCCCTTTCAGGCGGAGGTAACGCGCATAAATATCAGCCGGAACGTACACACCGGCCAGATGGCCGATATGTACAGGGCCGTTCGCATACGGCAATGCCGTTGTGATTAATGTCCTTTTAAAATTCTTTTCCATATTGATGTTCTACTCTGTTTTTCTACCCACAAAGGTACGGATTTATTTGCTTTTCTTTGAACTTTTTGCCGCTTGTTCTTGTTATTAAATAAAGTTTGTAGGTTTTTTAGTTTATGAGTTTCAAGTCAAAATAAGTAAATACGTAATAATGAATCGGATCTAAAAACTCAAAAACTAACAGACTTAAAAACGAAAGAACTCAATACGTAATAAAAAATAAGTCCTGTTTAGCGGGCAAATATCATGAAAATTCTATTTGAAATCAAAGAGAGTTTGGCCAGCATCCTGGACCAACTATTACACTCAGACTTCTGGATTACCGAAGTAGAAGAAGTGAACGATGACAAGAAAATTGTCACCATCCGCGATTTTGCCTATCCGCAAGAGGCTGTTGCAGAGGTGACCAAAGAGGGAATTGTGTTAAAAACGGCTTGGTCTAAATATACGTATCGCCTGTTTGAAAAGAACGGTTCTTGTTGGTGTGAGTATATCGGGGCCTATCGTGGCCTGTTGGAGCAAAAGCTCCTGCCGGTCATTACGCCTAAGGAGAATCTTCTGGATCAGGAGGTCTCCAGCTCCTTGTTCGGAAATACGCAAAAGACCTTGCGCGAGTATGCGATGGATAACTTGAAACTGAAGCGGTTCCGCCAGCAGACCTTTGGCGATATCGGCTTCTCGACCAGCGACCATCCCAAGCAGGTTTATGATGCGTTTATCAAAGAAGATTATATACCGGATGAGAAGAAGTGACCTTGTTAAAATGTAATCTGACTTTTTTATAAAGCTGCAAGGATAACTCGAGTTTCGTGCCTATGGAACTCGAGTTTCATAGGCATGAAATTTTAGTTTCATGCCTTGAAACTGCGCCAGACATAGGCAAAATTAAACCGGATATAAGATTTTTGCGTTATCTCAATCCATAAATGCTTATTTATTTCTACCTTTGCGTGAATTGATTATTTTTTTATAGGTATGAAAAAGATTAGAGCAGCCATTGTTGGATATGGCAATATCGGAAAGTATGTTTTGGAAGCGTTAGAGGTAGCTCCGGACTTTGAAGTGGCAGGTGTTATTCGTCGTGACCCTACAAATGTCCCTGCAGAGTTGAAAGATATTCCTGTGGTAGATTCGATCACGAAATTGGAGGATGTGGATGTTGCCATATTGGCTACTCCGACCCGCCAAGTGGAGCATTACGCCAAGGAAATCCTGGCGTTGGGCATCAATACGGTGGATAGCTTTGATATCCATGGAAGCATCGCCGACCTGCGCATCTCGCTGGACGCCGTGGCGAAGGCACACAATGCCGTATCGGTTATTTCGGCCGGATGGGATCCGGGAAGCGACTCGGTGGTACGCGCATTGTTGGAAGCTATGGTGCCGAAAGGAATCACGTACACCAACTTTGGTCCGGGCATGAGCATGGGGCACACCGTAGCGGTAAAGGCCATCGAAGGGGTAAAAGCCGCATTGAGTATGACTATCCCTCTGGGTACGGGGGTTCATCGCCGTATGGTCTATATCGAAGTGGCAGATGGCTATGACTTCAAGCAGGTTGCAGCGGCTATCAAGGCAGATGATTACTTTGCGCATGATGAGACGCACGTCATTCAGGTAGAATCGGTTGATGCGCTGAAGGATATGGGTCATGGTGTGAACTTGGTACGCAAGGGTGTATCAGGCAAGACGCAGAACCAGTTGGTAGAGTTTGACATGAAAATCAATAACCCGGCATTGACCGCACAGATTCTGGTGTCGGTGGCTCGTGCCAGTCTGAAACAGCAACCGGGCGCTTATACTATGATTGAATTGCCGATCATTGACATGCTCTATGGTGAGCGTGATGCGTTGATCCGGAGACTGGTTTAACTTAATTGAAAATTGAAAGTTGAAAATTGGAAATTTGACTAATCTCTCTTTTCAACTTTCAATTTTCAGTTTTCAATTTAAGACGTATGTTGGATTTTATCACATGGACGGCCGACCCCGCCATGTTCTCTATCGGTTCACGGGAGATACGTTGGTATGGTTTGGCTTTTGCTTTAGGCTTCTGGATTGGCTATCTGATTGTCCAAAAGATGTGGAAACAGGAGCAATTGAAGCCGGAATGGATAGACTCGCTCTTGATGTACACCATACTTGGTACGGCTATCGGGGCGCGTTTGGGGCATTGCCTTTTTTATGCTCCGGACTATTACCTGGCTAACCCTGTTGAGATTCTGAAGATATGGGAAGGGGGACTTGCCAGCCATGGAGGTACGTTGGGTATCATCATTGCCATTTATTTTTATTCCAAACGTGTCTCTCATAAAAGCATGCTTTGGACGTTCGATAAGCTGGTCGTTCCCACGGGGCTTGTGGCGGCCATGATTCGTTTGGGCAATCTGATGAACCATGAGATTTACGGACACCCTACGGATTTGCCTTGGGCGTTTCGTTTCATCACGAACCTTCATCAATGGAAAGCCGGGGCCGAACCGATATTCTCTGCACCGAGCCATCCGACGCAATTGTATGAAGCCGGGTGTTATCTGCTGACTTTCTTCTTGTGTTATTGGCTCTACTTCAAAAAAGGGGCCTGGAAGAAAGAGGGATTCATTTTCGGTATATTCATGATTTGTATATTTACTGCCCGCTTCTTCATCGAATTTTTGAAGAACGACCAGGAAGCATTCGAGGCGGATATGCTCTTGAATATGGGACAACTCTTGAGTATCCCGTTTGTGCTGGCTGGTATTTATTTTGTGTGGAGAGCGCAGCAAAAATCGAAAATCAAAAATTGAAATTTAGAAATTAGGAATGGAAAAAAGTATGATCACTTCATTCTTACTTCTTTATTCTTAATTCTTCATTCTTAATAGAGATATATGTATAGACTAAAAGAAATTGCAGATAAGGTTTATTATGTTGGCGTGAACGACCGCCAGAAGGTGTTGTTTGAGAACATGTGGCCTTTGCCCTACGGTGTCTCTTATAACTCTTACCTGATTGTAGACGAAAAGACGGTTCTGGTAGATACAGTCGATGTCTGCTATTCGGATATTTATCTGAAGAAGATAGAGGATGCCTTGGACGGACGTCCTTTGGATTATCTGATTGTGAACCATATGGAGCCGGACCATTCGGGCAGTATTCGCTTGCTGCGCCAGGCCTATCCGGATGTGCAGATTGTAGGAAACAAGCGTACGTTTGATATGTTGGAGGGGTATCATGGCATTACGACGGGACTGGTCGAAGTCAAGGAGGGCGATTCGTTGGAGATCGGTCATCACAAATTGATGTTCTATCTGGCACCGATGGTTCATTGGCCGGAAGTCATGGTGACTTATGATGTAACGGATAAGATTCTGTTCTCAGCAGATGCTTTCGGTACTTTTGGAACTTTGGATGGAGGGGTGCTTGATACCGAACTGGACGTAGACCGTTATTGGGAGGAAATGCGCCGCTATTATTCCAATATTGTAGGCAAGTATGGCAATCCGGTACAAAAGGCTCTTCAGAAATTGTCCGGTTTGGATATTCAGACCATTTGCTCTACACATGGTCCCGTCTGGACTGCTCATATCCCGGAAGTAGTGAAGATATATGACGAATTGAGCCGGTATGAAGGACAGGAGGGTGTCGTCATTGTGTATGGAAGCATGTATGGCAATACGGAGCAGATGGCCGAGGCTATCGCTTCATCGCTCTCGGCTCATGGCGTGAAAAATATTGTCATGCATAATGCCAGCAAGAGCCATGCTTCGTATATCATTAAGGATATGTTCAAGTATAAGGCGGTTATCATCGGATGCCCGACCTATTGCAACCAGCTTTATCCGGAAATCGACTCTCTCTTGCAGAAGATCGAATTGCGTGAATTGAAAGGACGCCTCTTCGGATATTTCGGCTCTTTCTCTTGGGCCGGTGCGGCTGTAAAGCGTCTGGCTGCCTTTGGCGAGAAGATGGGGTGGACCATGGTAGGCGAGCCTGTTGAGCAGAAACAAGGTTTGAAAGCCGATAAATACGAAGCTTGTTGGGCGTTGGGAGAAGCTATGGCGGAACAATTGAAACATAACAATTAAAACACAATATTATGAGATTAATTATCGAACCGAATTACGAGCAGTTATCTCAATGGGCTGCTAATTATGTGGCTGCCAAGATTAAAGCAGCCAATCCGACGGAAAAGAAACCGTTTGTATTGGGTTTGCCGACCGGCTCATCTCCCTTGGGCATGTATAAAGCCTTGATCGAGTTGAATAAGCAGGGTGTGATTTCTTTCCAGCATGTGATTACTTTCAACATGGATGAATATGTAGGGCTTCCAAAGGAACATCCGGAAAGTTATCATTCTTTCATGTGGAATAATTTCTTCAGCCACATCGATATTAAACCGGAGAATGTGAATATTCTGAATGGAAATGCCGCAGATATCGAGGCGGAGTGTGTGGCCTACGAGATTAAAATGAAAGCCGCAGGGGGAGTTGATCTCTTCTTGGGAGGAATCGGACCGGACGGGCATATCGCGTTTAACGAACCGGGGTCGTCATTGTCTTCACGGACACGTATGAAAACGTTGACTACAGATACGATTATTGCTAATTCTCGTTTCTTTGATAACGATGTAAATAAGGTTCCGAAGACTGCTGTTACCGTTGGGGTAGGTACGGTGTTGGATGCGAAAGAAGTACTGATTATGGTGAACGGGCACAATAAGGCGCGTGCTTTGCAGCAGGCAGTTGAGGGTGCCGTAAATCAGATGTGGACAATTACTGCTTTACAGCTTCATCCGAAAGGTATCATCGTTTGTGATGATGCGGCTTGTGCAGAATTGAAGGTAGGAACATATAATTACTTCAAAGACATCGAAAAGGATAATCTTTGTCCTTGTTCATTGTTGAAGTAGCATCATACCAAAAGTTGGAAGTTAGAATATCAAATATTGCTAACTTCCAACTTCTAAATGGTTCTGATTTCTTAGCTGTTTAGAGCCTGAAAAGCAACCGCATAAAGATGCATCTGTTTTACCATAGCGACCAGTCCGTTGGAACGGGTGGGAGAGAGGTGCTCTTTTAGTCCGATTCGTTCGATGAAATAGAGGTCCGTGTCTAAGATCTCTTGTGGAGTATGGTCCGATAAAACACCAATCAGCAAGGATACGATTCCTTTTACGATTACCGCATCACTATCCCCCTGAAAGATAATCTTTCCATCTTTATAATCAGCTTGGAGCCAAACCCTACTTTGGCATCCTTCAATAAGATTGCTCTCCGTTTTATACTTTTCATCCAATGGGGCAAGACTGTTCCCCAAATCAATCAGTAAAGCATATTTGTCCATCCAATCATCGAATGCGGAGAACTCTTCAATTACATTGTCTTGTAGTTCGTTTATTGTCATATTTTTAATGCGTGTAAATTATCTCCATAACAGTTTGACCTACCGCCTTTAAGGTCTCCCGGTCGATAATCTGCATATTATCGTTAACGGTATGCCAATAATTCCCGAAGCCACTATCGGTTTCCGGATCAAAATTGATGATATCCAAGCACGGAATGTTTCTTCCGGCAATCACATACTGATGATCATCCGTAATCGCACCGCCATTGGCATTAATGAAGTATTTCCCATACCCTAAATCGCGGGCTGTATTCCATACTAAATCTACATAACGAGCCGCATAACGCATGGAGGTATATTCTTTATAAAAGGTGGCGTTTTTACTTCCGACCATATCCAGTAAAATGCCGAACTCGGCTGTATAATTGGGAACGTGCGGATTCTTTGCCCAAAACTGGGAGCCTAAGCACCACGTGTCGGGTTTGTATTCCTCGACAAATTCCGGGGTGCCATAATCTTCGGCATCGAAGAAAATGATATCAATACCCGATTCCGGAGCCTTTATTCCCAATTGACGGGCTATTTCCAATAAGACCCCGACCCCGCTTGCACCATCATCCGCCCCATCAATAGGATGCTTGCGCTTGGTTGGGTTCGGGTCATGGTCTGCATAAGGGCGTGAATCCCAATGTGCAAATAGGAGGATTCGTTCTTTTGCATCCGGCTTGTAGGATCCGATGATATTACGTGCGGACAATGCCGTGCCATCGTATGCCGTTACAGTCATTGTTTGCTGGTGGACTTTGGCTCCGAAACGTTCTAGTTCAGAGGCCAGATAATCTCCGCAAGCCTTGTGTGCCGGAGAATTCGGGACACGAGGCCCAAACTTCACCTGGCTTTCCACAAAGTGATAAGCACTATCAGCATCAAATGCCGGTGTTTGAGAGGTTCGTTCAGTCATGGGCCTTACTTCTGGTGTTGTAGGATCAGACATCGTATGTGCTTGCCGATTACCACAGGAAAATAATGTTGTGACTGCTAATAAATAAAGAAACCGTATCATTGTTTTTTTTGTTTTGTTATCCATTCCTATCCTAAAGAAACCTTCTGCACATGTTGCATGACGCGCAAGAAGTTTTCTCCCCAAATTTTGCGGATATCCGCTTCTGAATATCCATGCTCTAAGAGTTTGCAGGTGATGTTGATCAACTCATTGCTGGAACGACACCCGATTAATTCGCCATCTCCATCAAAATCCGAACCGATACCGATATGTTCTATGCCTATCCGGTCAACAATATGCTCTATATGCCGGATCGCATCGCTTAAAGAGGCTTTTTCGGCTTC
>ERZ857521.3951-NODE-3951-length-11408-cov-3.679204_pt1 | contig 11408 bp, 11 predicted proteins | sample MGYA00519701_ERZ857521 | MGnify/ENA primary metagenome ERZ857521 (study PRJEB31778, sample SAMEA3449346) | human gut metagenome | biome: human gut; feature: human-associated habitat; material: faeces | place: United Kingdom | collected 2010/2012 ...
GTTATACAACTCATTGTTGCCTGCGGCCCAGGGCAGGTGGGTGGATATATCCTCCAGCAGATCCCGGACCACGGCGATCTGTCGCCTGCGGTCTCCGCCCGCAGCTTCCAATGCGGACAGGTAATTGCCGATCATACGGATAGTATCCATCCGTAGTTGATTCGACACCGGCTGAACAGCGGAGCTTCCGCGTGCCTGCTCCAGATGATGGTCAAACCGTTCCATCTGGTTCGGGTCAGGCTCTCTGTCCTCCAGCCTCGTCATCCCCTGAAGGACGGCGTCGACCCAGAAGCGCCGGGTTTCCGCCCAGGGAGGAGTGCCCTGCCGCTGGTGCCGTTCAAAGCCATTCTGCCGCTCCACCGCATAGGCGGTGAGGCCCTCTTCTACAAGGGAAATATTAAAACCTGTCATGGCCACACCCCTTACATCATTATTTGGGGAGCGTCCGTCTGCGTTTCTGTCTGTTGGGCGTTCCAGCTCTCCTCGGCCTCCCGCAGATACTGGCCGGCCAGGTCACGGTTCTCCCCGAACAGAGGCCGCACATGGGGGAAGCCGTAGTGCTCTCCCTCCACGCTGGTGTCATACCGGCCCAGGACATAGTGGAGCGGCACATCGCGCATGGTGAAGAACTCGCCGCGTACCGAGCAGGTCCGTTCGGACAGATCCACAGACTCTACAACGCCGCCCCGCAGCTCGAAATCACCGGGGCCGCCGTATGGCTCCGTACCGACGAACAGCACGGTCTCGCCAGGCTTCAGCTCCCCAACCAGCAGACGGTCCCGCATGGCGGAGATGATCTCTCCCCGGTAGACGAACTGTTTCTCTGCCTGGAATTCGGCGTCGTCCATCTCCATGACGCTCAGCGCCTTTTCATAGGCGTTTTGGATCTGCTCCTGTGCCGCGTCATATTTAAAAATGTGTATCCCCAGGTCCCCTAAATAGTGGGTGACGCACGCCTCATCCGGTACCAGGAGCAGTTCCTCATAGGTGGCCACCAGATCCGCCGCTCGTTTGTACAAGGCGCCGCGCCCGGTCTCAGGTCTGTCCCGCGGGCCCCACCGCTCAGACTGGCGCTCCATCCGGGGGGCCACAAAGCTCACGTGGAGGTGGTCCCATATCTCATTGCAGAACCGGTCCAGATCCAGATGTTTTTCGGGCCGCTCTACCATCGCCAGTTCATAGACACCCAGGAGGCGGCTGATCATTCCGGAGACCGCGACGCAGTGTTCCTCCCGCGGAACCCAGCTGGCGCAGTAGAATGTGTCATCTTTGAGGTCCAGCTCTGCCAGGAGCTTTCCGGGCGGCTCACAGAAAAGGTCCCGCACCTGCGCGCTGAAATGATCCGCGGAGATCGGCCGCAGGGAAACTCCACCGTGATCCACAAGTGCCTGGACGGAGGTTTCCCCCTCCCCGCCAGCGGCGTCCAGGGCTTTTGTGACCATGGCGGCCACATCCGCGATATTCCGCACCTCTTGCGAGGTAAACCATGCCGTGCGCTCCGCGTCCCGGACCTGAAAGTAACTGTCCATAAAACCGACGCCCCCTTTTATTGAATGGACCCCATGCTCTGTTCCCCCGGCTTATAGGCGTCAAGGACAGAGCGAAACCGCTCCAGCCGTTCCGGCTTCACACCGCCAATCACGAGCTCCGTGCCATGCTCCCCGGCGCGGGATTCCAGAACGCGGGCGTCCAGCACATCGGAGAACCGCTTCCGCTCCGCGCGGGTCAGGTCTTCTTCCTGTGCAAGCGATACCGGCTCCCCACCCTGGGAGTGGATGAGAGACAGGTCATCTGTCAGTTCATAGCGGAGGATGTCCCGCAGAGAGATATCAGAGTTTTCCGGCAGGGCCATGACGGCGCCCGCGGCCAGCATGGCTTCCGTGGTGAGATATCCACGGGCCAGGATCTCCTCGTTTGGCATTTGCAGGCCGTCGTGGAGCACACCATAGAGATTCTCATTGCCAAAGAAATCTCGGAGGGTTTCTACCGCCTCGTAGAAAACCTGTGTCTTTTGCTCCTCCGGAAGTTTGGTAAAGTAACACGGCTTCTGGTCTGGGACTTTAGGGCAGAAGCCGGGGTGGTACACTGTGTCGATCCCCGTATCGGTCAGCGCCGCCGAGGTCACCTCCCCGCGGTGCGTGAGCGCCTCCAGCAGCATCCCGTCCAGACCGTTTCCTCTGCGGACTGTGATCTCGGTCTGCTTTTCCAGCTCCTCACAGCTGATGCTCCAGCTTCCGTTCTCTGTGGCCTCTGTGCCCTGATGGACGATGAAGTCCGCTGCCCGCTCCAGTCTGGCGTTGAGGATATCTCGCATCCCCGGCAGATAGGCGGCGAGACGGGGATAGTCATAGCCGCCGGAATAAATCAGGACGCCGTCATCACTGCCCTGACCCAGCGCCAGCAGGCAGTGGACGGCGCTGTCGTCCGCGAACATCCATCTTTTGTTCTCCGCGATGAACGGCTGATTTGTGAGCGGTGTGATGACCAGCGCAGAAAATTGGTCCCGCGGCAATTCCACCACCTTCTCGATCTGGCAGTCATCCATCTGGAAGTTGACCGGTTTGTTCAAGAGATTCGCTTTGATTTTCATTGTGATTTCCTTTCCTCTGCCCTATGGCAGATAGCTGCGGGGGTTTGTCCGCTGGCCGTTGACGCGCACCTCAAAGTGAAGGTGGGGGCCCGTGGAACGCCCGGTGGAGCCGGACAGGGCGATCACATCCCCGGCCTTCACCGTCCGTCCCACCGATGCCAGCAGCTGGGAGCAGTGGCCGTAGAGGGTAGACAGCCCATTCCCGTGGTTGATCATGATGTAATAGCCGTATCCGCCCCGGTTGTAGGTAGACACCGTCACGGTTCCAGGCAGGGCGGCGCGGATGGGTGTACCTGTGGGGACCGCCAGGTCCATGCCGGTATGGCCCCTCCGCTCTCCCGTGATAGGGTCAATACGGTTGCCAAACTCAGAGGTGACCACACTCCGCCAGTTCTCCCCGATGGGAGAGCAGAAGCCGTCCGCCCCGATGAACGGTACATCGGCCCCCTCGAAGCTGCTGCTTCCCCCCGTATAGCCGTAGCGGATGAGGCTGTAGATGCTCTCCGCGTTGCTCCGCTGGTCCTCTGTGATCTCCACGCCCATGGCGGCGTGGAGATTCTCATAGACCGCCTCCAGATCCTTAATGGGCACGGCCACCGTGTAGGTTTCTTCCTCCTCTGTGTTGGTCCCGTCCTCATGTTCCACGGTGACAGTCCGGGTGAGCTCCTCATAGGTGACGAAGCAGTCCGCGAATTTCCGGCAGTCCTGCTGGCCGGGGCTGTCCGCGTCGAAGTACAGAGCATAAAAAAGGGCCTTGACGCGGATCTCGTCAAGGCCGTCTTCTCCTTCTGTCAATTCATTGATATTTTCAATGGATCCATCCAAGAGATTGAAGCCCGCGCGCATCTCCTCAATGTAGGCCCGGTACTCATCAGGGGTCTCAGACGGGACCGTGCCGCCGTAAAAGCACAGCTCCACAACGGAGAGGTTGTGGCTGGCGGTACCCGAACCCAGAGCGCACAAAAAGGCAATCAGCAGGATCACTGGAGAGAGAATCGCCGCCAGCACCCAACCGATTTTCTTTCTGGTGTTTTCATCAGTCAGGGCGAGGATGGCCGCCTTGACTGCTGCGGCAGCGGCGGCGCTCATAAGGTCATTCCGTTCATGGAGGGGCCGTCCTGCTCAGGCCCGCTTTGCAGTTCCGACCAGTATTCGGTCAGCTCCGCCATTGTCTCCTCATATCCCTCGTTCTTTCTCTGCTTCTCCGCCCATGCCTGGTACCGATCCAGGTCGATGCCCTTATCCAGCAGGAGCTTTGCAACGCCGGCCGCCTGGTTATTGACGCAGACATACAGAGCGGCGTAGTTGTCCGCCGCCACCGGCATCCCGTGCTCCAGCAGCTTCTCCGCCATCCATTCCTGATGCTGGCCCGTGAGGGTGTGCAGAACGTCTGCCGCATAATCCCCCGGCTGGACGCCCTTGTCCACCAGCTCCATTGCGGTCTGGAAGTCCAGCCGCTCCGCAACCAGACGGAGGAGGTTTGGGGGCGCGGCGGCAATCTGCTCGGACGTACATTGGGCGATCAGATCTTTGGCCATGTTTCGATGGCCATTCGTATAGGCATGCAGGATGGCCACACCGGTGAGAGCGGGAAGCGGCTCTGAGAGACAGCTTTCCGCCTGCTCTATGAGAGACTGCACCCGCTGCCCATCTCCGGTATCCACCGCCCGCTTGCAGGCGGTCAGGTAGGCAGAGGGAGAGATTTTCGTTGCGGCAGACAGTATACTCAGAGTCATCCTTCTGCCTACCGCTCCCGGTCGGCCCGCAGTCTCCACCAGCAGGCTGTCCGCTTGATCCAGTGCTTTGGGATAGCGTGCCCAGAACTCTGTTAACTCACCATCCTGGATCGCCAGCACTGTTTTATCATAGTCGCTCATGCGCAGAGGCCGCTGTCCCACCTCCTCCATATAGGCGGTGATGCTCCCGGTCATCCGCCTCAGAAGCTGCTCCGTCTGAGACATGGCCTGCTCCTGCCGCTCCCGCTGTTCTACCAACGCCTGGATGATGGTACGCTGCTCTGCGGGATCCAGATGGACGATCATGGCCTCCGGCTCCGGCTGTTCCCCGCAGCTAAGGTACCGGGCATAGGTTCCTCGATCTCCATGGAATGCCTTGGTGATGGCGGAGGAGATGAGGAACATCCGGTCCAGGTCCGCGCCGGTTTCGCCCAGCGTTTTGCCTGTGATAAAGTTCCTTGTGACTGTTCGATCATTTTCATACCATTGCAGAGATACATCCAAATAGATTCCTTCACTGCCACCGTAGTCAGTGGTGCAGAAGATATCCGCGCCCCGCGGGATCTCCCGGCCATTCTCCCAGTCACGGTTCATGAGAAAATACTCGTCCGGCAGGTACCCCATCCCCTCCAGACGGTGCCTCAGCTCCTCAAAGACCTCCTGCGCGGTACGCTGTCCGGCGTACTGCTTCCGCCGGGGATCTTCCGGGGACGGTTCCCAGCGGGATAGTTCAATTGGTTCCATTTTCGTTTCCTCCTTGGTTTTGTATGTTCATCCCATATCGCCGTGTGGCTACAAAATCAAGACGGAAAAGGCGGCGATATGACAAAATTCGGTTGACAGGGTTCAGCTTGTATTTTATGATAATCACATCAAACAGAAAGGATGTGCCCTGAATGGCCGCTCGCAGCACCGAAGAACGTATCGCGCTGATCGATGCGAAGATCTCCAAAAAGCAGGAGGAGATCAAGACTCTGGAAGCCCAGAAGCAGAAGCTCCTCCACCCGGTCACCATGAGAACTGTCATGGAGAAAGCAAAGGCCGCCGGCCTATCCGCGGAAGAGATCGCGGAGAAGCTGGGGCTTGAAATGTAATTTCATATCCTGTGGAGATGGACGGCACGAATGCGCCGTCCATTTCTTTACACATAGGGGACTGCCATTGACCTTCCAACAGATGCCGGCTTTATCGTCCGCCAGCTGTCCCGAACAGCTTTTCCTTATAGGGCGGCGCGTGGACCTCCAGCAGATACCGCTCGTTGCCGCAGCGGTAGAGGCAGACGCCCCGCTGGGGATAGCGGATGAGCTCGAACTCAGCAGGCTCCAGCTGGAGGTTGTCCATATAGAACTTCTTGTCCACACTGCCGGCGTTGAACAGGAACTGGTGGGTGGGGATGGCGAAGAGCGGCCGGGTCAGCTCCCGGACCCCATCCACGTCAAAGTCCTCCAGATTCTGGCTGGCCAGGATCATGGAGGACTCTTTCTTCCGTACCCGCTTAAGGCTGTTGCGGATGTATTCGATGGCGGTCAGGTTGCTCAGCCAGATATAAAGCTCGTCCAGCGCCGCCGCGGTATTGCCCTTGGTAAGCAGCTTGTCGCTGAGATAGGACAGCACATTGAACAGCAGGGCGTTTTTCACATTCCGGCTGGCCTGGAGGAGCCCCTTGACGCCGAAGACCAGAAAGCGGGAGGTGGTGATGTTGGTGTGGCCGTTGAAGAACTTGCTCTCCGCGCCCCGGCACATGGAGTGGAGACCCAGCAGGACCTCCTGCAGCAGTTCCCTTGGGTAGAGGGGATACTCCTCGCTGTCATAGTTTCGGTACGCCTCCTCGATCACGTCATAGAGGTCGGAGAGGACTGGATAATCCCTGGGAGACAGGGGCTGGAAGTCGGTATCGTCGTCCATGCCCCATTTGGCGTACAGCCGCCCCAGCATCAGCTCAATGGTATCAATATGCCGGTCTGAGAACTCCTTATAGGCCCGAAAAAAATCCTTGAGGAACGAGATATGCTGGCTGAGCCGGGTCTTCTGGCGGAACGCGGCGGGAGCATCCGGGTCATCCCCCTCGCTGCCGTCATCCCACAGCTTCGGTTCTAAGGGATTGATCCGGTACTGTCCGCTCATCAGGTCGATGAAGCACCCGCCCAGGTTGGAGCAGAGGTCCACAAGCTCATGCTCCGTGTCCAGGCAGATGGCGGACTTGCCGCTTTCCAGAATGTTGCACAGCAGGAGCTTGAGCAGGTAGCTCTTGCCCTGGCCGCTGTTGCCCAGGATGAGGACGTTGGCTGTGGTCTTGTCATCGGTGCGGCGGTCCAGATCCACGATGATGTTGGAGCCGTACCGGTCCCGGCCAATGTAGAAGCCGTTGGGGTCCGTCTTGCCGGAGTAGTTGAACGGGTACAGATTGGCAACGGATTTGGCCGGCAGCACCCGCTCAAACTGGGAGCCGAAGGTGTTGCGGCCCGCCGGATTGGAGGAGAGGAATCCCTCCCGCTGGCGCAGGAGGAGCCGGTCCGCGCCCAGCTTGCTCCGGATCAGCTCCGACGTCACCTCATCCCGCAGGGCGCGCAGACTGTCCGGGTCTCTGGCGGAGAGCTCAATGAACACAGCGCAGTGGATGAGGGGCTCGCTGTTCTTGCGCATGGAGGCGATGAGCGCCGCCACATCCTGGAGGTTGGCTTCCGCAGTGACCGCCTGCTTCATGCTGCTGGTGCTGCCCCGGTCCAGCTTGTTCTTGTTCTCCGCGTTGTGGATGATCTTGTCCTCCTCCGCCACGGACACCTTCCGGTTATAGATGTGCAGGGTCACGCCGCTCTTTTCCCCCAGGCGGCGGAGCAGAGCCAGCTCCTCGGTGCTGGCGGGGTAGCTCCGCAGGGCCAGGGTGCAGCGGTAGGTCCCGCCGCAGATGTAGTGGTCCGTGTTGAACTTCACGGCTGTGGGGGCGATGAGGTCCAGGAAATCCTTGACGCGGGGTTCCGAGGGCTTGGAAGGGACCCTTTTATTCGTTTTCTTCTGAGCTTTTTTAGCCACGGTCCATCACCCCCCTCTCTCCGTCGCAGTCCTCAAAGCGGTCCGTGGTCACATCCTGCTGGTAGTAGACCGACAGCAGACGCTTGACGTCCTGCTCCTCCGCGAGCCGCACATGGAAGCCCTGGTCCCGGATTCGTTTTTCCATCTGGCGGAGCTGGACCTCGTCGCTCTCTCCGCTCTGCTGATCCAGCCGGAAAACCAGAACGAACTCCCGCGCCGAGGCGGTGGTGGTCTGGATCTCATCCAGATGGGCGGAGTCCTGCCGCAGCAATTCCCGCAGGGCGGGCAGTTCCTCCTGCTCCAGCCGCTGGCGGTACCACTCCTGATTGCGCTGAAAGGACTCGCGGGAGTCCAGCGCCAGGATACGCAGCTCCGGCATAGCGCACAGCAGGTGGGTCAGGGCCGTCACCCGGCCCCGGACCCCTTCCTCCGAGAGCACGGAGAGGTTATCCGGCCTGATGAGGAAAAAGGCCAGCTCTCCTTCCGCGGTTCGGACGCCGTGGCCGGTGAGCTGGCTGATGCCCATGAGCTGCCGTGCGGTCTGCCGCTGGCGCAGCTCCTGTTTCTGCTTTTTATTCAACCGCTTCCCCCCATTCGTAATACTGCTGTTTCAAAAACAGAAAATTGACGGCATAGCGCAGGAAGTCCAGAATGCTGGCGTCCTCCACGCGGATGCTGAGGAACGCGAAAAGGAATGTGGCCACCAGAGGCGGCAGGAAGCCGCTCTGCGCCAGAGCCAGGACAGAGAGGATAAAGCCGGTCCCGATGATAGCCACATCCCGCAGGGGCCACAGCCACAGCATGGCTTTGGCTCTCAGGTTTTCAGGGTAAATATAGATATTCGTCCCTCCCTTGGCAAACAAAATGGACGGGAGGTTTCTCCTCCCGTCCTGAATGATCTTTTGTTCATTACTGTGCGTCGTTGGTATGGAGTGCGGCATCCGCATCTCCCATGGCGGTTTCTTCCTGTGACAGTTCCGCTCTTAGGGGTACGTGTATTCTCCAGAGAGTGGGTCAAAGCTGCGGCGCCGCTTTTCCTCCTCGGTCAGCTCCGGCAGGACCTCCACTATGGGCGATCCGTCCGCTTCCGCCCCGGCCTCCCAGGCTGAGACGGCGTTTTCCACCAGACTGACCATAAATTCCTTTTGGGAGAGCTTCTTATGCGCGGCCAGGTATGCTTTGATCTGATGGAACAGCTCCTCCGTGACGGCGAACGCCAGCGTCCGGTCCCCCTTTTGGGGCGTGTACCCCTCCAGCATCTTGAGGGCCTTACCCTGTTCCCACAGAGCGAGTCCCTGTGTCACCAGGCCAATCACGAAATCCCGCTGGGACTGGCCCCCGTGGGCCGCCAGATACCGCTTGACCCGCTGGAACAGTTCCTCCGATACCGAGAAGGCCATGGTCCGGCCGCCGCTCTCTATCCGGGGCCGCGACTTGGGTCCCTCATAGTGCTCCCGGATGATCCGCTCCATGAGGAGGCTGGTGGTCAGGCTCTCGTCCGCCGCCACATCCTCCCGGATCTTCTGGTGGAGTTCTTCACATAAATTAATCGTCAGTTTTCCCATTTTGTAGGCTCCTTTCCTTTTGGTAGGCCAAGTATATCCCAGGCTATGGCCCAAAGCTATTCACCAAATCCGACGAAGAACCTGGCTAAAACGAAGCACAAGCAACAAGCCCTTTTTCGGAATTTTTGGTGGCCATTGGTTCCGATCATGTGTATAATCAAGATAACTTGTTCACAGGAGGGATCTGGGATGAAGCGGTGCCGCTGGGCGGACCCAAACTTGGAATTATACATTGCCTACCACGATAACGAATGGGGGCGGCCGGAGCATGATGACCGCAAGCTCTTTGAGATGCTGACTCTGGAGGGCTTCCAGGCGGGCTTGTCCTGGCTGACGATCCTGAAAAAGCGGGAGGCGTTCCGCAGGGCTTTTGACAACTTCCAGCCGGATGTGATCGTCCAATACGGCCCGGAGAAGGTGGAGGCGCTGATGGCTGACGCAGGCATCGTCCGCAACCGGCGCAAGATCGAGGCCGCGATTCGTAATGCCGGGGTATATCTCTCCATTCAGAGGGAGGTTGGCTCCTTTGACCGCTACCTTTGGTCTTTCACAGGCGGGAAAGTCATCCTGAATACGGATGATGAAACGCGCGCCCATACAGAGCTGTCCGACCGTATCTCCAAAGACTTGAAGCGCCGGGGCATGAGCTTCGTCGGCACCACGATCATCTATGCGTTTCTGCAAGCTGTGGGCGTGGTCAACGACCATGAACTGTCCTGCTTCTGTCATCCAAATCATCCATAGAGAACTGCCACGCAGATCCCCCACATGATGAACTCCACACATGGAATGGCCACGCTGTTGCCCAGTGCCTTATAGCGGGCGGAGTCCGAGGCGTCGGAGAGAGCCGTCCAGCCATCCGGGAAACCCTGGAGGCGTTCGCATTCCAGCGGCGTCAGGCGGCGGATCAATCGGCGGCCATCTGCCTGTTGACATACCAGGTCTGTGGCATCTTTATACTGTCTGGCGCTTTCTGTAGAGGCCACATCGTTATCGTGAAATACGTCTACACGCTGTCTGGCATAAAGAATGCTGTCCTTTTCAGAAGGCGACCCGTGAGCCGCATCCCTTTGTTCCACCAGCGGTAGATTGTTGCCTCCGGTCCCCGCACGGGCGGAGAGCGTCGGGGCAATGGTGTGCGGCCCGGTGTATCTGGCGTCGATGCCGTGGTTTTCATACACCAAAGGTTGATGCCCGTGTTCCTGAGCCCGCAGGGTCCCCGTGATCCCCACCGTACAGTCCATCATGCTGCCGCCCTGGTCGTTCAGGCACAGGACAGAGGGCATACAGTTCCCGCTGGCTGTCCCTTTCAGCGTGGGGGAGATCTTCTCGGAATAGCCGATGCCTCCGGCCTTGGCTCCGGCCCCCGCAGAAAATCCGGCAACAAAGGTCTGCTGCTTCATTCCGGGTTGTGCCTGAAGCGCACCAGTAAGATCATGCAGATCCCGTACCTCACGCCCCAGGGTGGCTTCTCTTGCCGCTTTGCGGCAATTCACCTTCTCTCTCTGATTTGCGGCAAAGACCACGGAATCGCCGTTGATGAAGGTCTGCATCTGCATATTACTGGTGGCCATCAGCGTACCAGCTACACCATATAGATCGGTGTCCTCATCTCTCCGATTGATGTGATACGCTCTCATCTCCGCTGCCTGGAAATTCATCGGGAGCAGGCCGGCCTGAGCCATCAAAGCCCACTCCAGCCGCTCCGGCAGCGGTTTACCGCGCTCCTTTGCCCTGCGCAGGATGCCGAGGCAGGCTTTTGGACTCAGGTCGTGTCTCTCGTCAGGATCTCGCTCCAAGATGCTGGATAGATCACATTTGACCGGCTCTCTGGGAGCTGCTCCAGTGTTGAGCGGCGGGTCATTTTCCCGCCACGGGGATCGGAATTCCCAATAATGGCACCCGAACAGGTCCACATGGCCTTTGGACAGATCCAGGTGGAAATAAGGAATGGAAATCAGCGTGGACAGGGTTAAGGTCCCGCTTTTTCGTTTCGGAGGTCTCGCATATATTTCATCAGCCTCCTCCAGAGAGAACAGCATCATCTGGCCGTCGCTGTCGCAGTGCTGCATAGTCAAGCCTCCCATCTAAGACATCAAACAGGAGCAGGGGCGCAAGAGGGCCGGCAAAGTCCGCCACCAGAAAAATGCGCTTTCTCCGCTGAGCGACGCCCCAAAATTGCGCGTCAAGGCAGCGCCACGCCAGAGAGAAGCCGTTTTCCATCACGGCGTCTCCCGCGTCCGGCCACGAATAGGGATAGGATCGCGGGACCTCCACGCCGATGTCATGGATCCGAATGATCTCCTCCAGCACAATACGGAAGTCCTCCCCTTTGGGCGATCCGCTGCTGAACGCGCCTGGAACATTCTCCCAGCACATCCAGCGGGGACGGATGTCGGCGCCGGTCCGGCCCCGTTCTCTCTCCACTGTCCGCATTTCCTTTATGATCCGAATCTGTTCCATAAAAAGGCCGGAACGCGCACCGGC
>ERZ857521.3954-NODE-3954-length-11405-cov-2.352599_pt1 | contig 11405 bp, 5 predicted proteins | sample MGYA00519701_ERZ857521 | MGnify/ENA primary metagenome ERZ857521 (study PRJEB31778, sample SAMEA3449346) | human gut metagenome | biome: human gut; feature: human-associated habitat; material: faeces | place: United Kingdom | collected 2010/2012 ...
TGAGAAGCGAGCAGCTGCATCAGCAGCGGAATCATGAACGGGGCGCACAGGGTGGAGAGGATGCCGATGGAGACATCGAGGGCCACGTCACCACGGGACAGGTAGCTCATCACGTTGGAGGAGGTGCCAGACGGGCAGCAGCCGACGAGAATCACGCCCACGGCCAGCGGGCCGGACAGGTGGAAGATCGCGCACAGGGCCACGGCGATGAGCGGCATGATGATGAAGTGAGCTACGGTGCCGACGATGACCATCAGCGGCTGGGTCAGGATGCGCTTGAAGTCGTCCAGCGTCAGGGTCAGGCCCATGCCGAACAGCACGATGCCCAGCATGTAGCCGGTGTACGCCTTGCCCCACAAGCTGGCGGCCGGCACGAAGTAGTTGAAGACGGCCCAGACGATGACGATGACCGTAAACCACTTGGTCAGCCAATCTGCAAAGGCTTTAACCTTTTCCATGGTGTTTCTCTTCCCTTGTTTGGTGTAGGTAACATCGCATGAAACTAGGCGGGTCGCGGTTGATATGAAACATAATGCTCACATTGCGAACACTCACGTAATCATTTCTGCAATCCCCGGTCGTACCATCACACCGTCGTGTGCCTTGACTTTTCATCAATCGCCGCACAAGACCCACTCATCCACATCCCGCCATCTGAGACAGCCCGCAGCCTGGCCCCAAGAATGAAACCGACCACTTGATTCCATCGCGACACACCGATGAGCACACATCCGCAAAGTTGTGTATAGTATTCACCTGTTGCGCGAATTCAGCTTGCTGAATACGGCACTATGGTGGCCATAGCTCAGTTGGTAGAGCATCTGATTGTGGTTCAGAAGGTCGCGCGTTCGAGCCGCGTTGGCCACCCCAGTAAAACCCTTCCGTTCGCGGAAGGGTTTTGTTTTTTCTCCCTGAATTCCCCGCTCCTGGGTTATAGGCCAAATAGGCATGCCGGGAACCACCGCGTTGTACACTCAGGGCATATCCAATTCACCGAACATAAGGACAAAAGGTCCGTCATGCTGTCTTTTGAGAACGATTACTCCCGCGCCGCCCATCCCGCAGTGCTTGAAGCCGTGGCTGAAGCCAACAACCATCTGTATTCGGGCTACGGGTCCGACGAACTGAGCGATCAGGCCAAGGCCAAGATCCGCGAGGCCTGCGGCCAGCCGGACGCGGATGTGTGGTTCCTCGTCGGCGGCACGCAGACCAACCAGGTCGTCATCGACACCATCACCCCGGCGTATGCAGGCGTGGTCGCGGTCGCCTCCGGCCATCCGAACGTGCACGAGGCCGGCGCCATCGAGTTCTCCGGGCACAAGGTGCTCACGATTCCCCAGCACAACGGCAAAATGGACCCGACCGAACTGGACGAGTTCTGCAAGACCTTCTATGCGGACGGCAACTACGAGCACATGGTGTTCCCGGGCTCCGTGTACGTCTCGCAAAGCACCGAATATGGCACCATCTACTCCAAGGCCGAGTTGCAGGCCATCGCCGATGTGGCGCACAAGTACGACATGCCGCTGTTCGTGGATGGCGCGCGACTCGGCTACGCGCTGACCGCCACCGGTTCAGACATGACGCTCGCGGATCTGGCGACCATCGCCGACGTGTTCTACATCGGCGGTACCAAGGTGGGTGCCCTGTTCGGCGAGGCCGTGGTGTTTACCAAGCACAACACGCCGAAGCACTTCCTGACCCGCATCAAGCAGCACGGTGCCTTGCTGGCCAAGGGCTTTGTGCTGGGCGCGCAGTTTGACGCTTTGTTCACCGACAACCTGTATTTCAAGATCGCCCGCAACGCCAATGAGGCGGCCGATCGTATTCGCGAGGCCCTGCGCGCCAAGGGCTACACGCTCACTTTCGAAGCGCCCACCAACCAGATTTTCGTGACGATGGATCAGCCGACCATCGACCGTCTGGAGCGCGAGATCAAGCTCGGCTTTACCGAAAAGGCCGACGACACGCATACCGTGATGCGCATCTGCACCAGCTGGGCCACCACGCCTGAAGAGGTCGATCAACTTATTGAGTTGTTGTAAAACCCTTCGCTAATCTCTCCCTCCGTCATCGCTTCGCGATGCCACCTCCCTCATCAGAGGGAGGTTTTTTTCGTAGCTCCCTCTGATGAGGGAGATGGCCGCCGCAGGCGGACTGAGGGAAAGACCTCTCCGCAAACGAGAAGGCTCCTACTCCCCTATCGCCTTGCGTTCCATATCCACGAACTTGTGGACCGAGGCTTCCACGGAATAATGCGCCTTGGTGTATTCGGCGTATTTCTCGCCCCATTCGGCACGCTCGGCCTGATGTGCGATCCACCAATCGATGCGTCGGGCCAGCAGGGCCGCGTCCCGCACGGGGAACAACGACTCGTCGATCAGCGCGAACTGGCTGGCCGCCGACAGTTCGGACGCGGCGATCACCGGCACCAATCCGCACGCCATCGCCTCGATCACGCTCACCGATTCGATGTCGGCAATCGAACAATGCACGAACAAATCGCCCGAACGCAACAAATCGGGCATATCGGCGTGCTTGTGGAATCCGATATCGGCCTTGCGCGCCAGCAAACGCCCGGCGCGGAACTTGAGATACTGCTTGAGCGGCCCAGTACCGGCGATCACCAGCTGAATATCGCCGGCGTGCCGGGACATCGACACCGCCTTGATCAGCGTAATCTGATCTTTCTCGCTAGCCAGTCGGCCGGAAGCGATGACGCGGAACGGCACGGGAGCCGAGGCATCCGGATCGGCCGGCTTCTTCGGCGAATACACCGGTGAATAACCATTGGAAATCACGTGCAACTTGGCTTTATACCCGTGCGCGCGCAACAGGCTCGCGGTCATTTCGGTGGGCACATGGATGTGGTCAATGTGCTTGTACAGCCAGTGCTTGAACAGCCAGTACAGGAAGCTGGAAATACCGGGAATGCGACGTAGAGGGCCGGCCGAATACAGCACGTTCTCCGGCTGCAGGTGGAATCCGGCAGTCACGGGAATGCCCATTTGGTGGGCGACTTTAGCGGCACGACGGCCGAATTTGAACGGCATATAGATATGCACCACATCCACGCCTTGAAAGGCGGTGCGGAACAACGTGTCGCTGGGTTCGGCGAATTGCATGAGCTGCTTGGCGGCCACCCACGAGACGAGCGGCACCTTATTCACGCGCGCCGGATATTCGGGCGCCCCTATACCGACAAGCCTCACATGATGGCCTTGCCGCTCCAATTCTGCAGCCCATTGCAAGGCCGAATTGGAGGTGCCGTTGCCCTGATTGCCCACCGTATCGACCACAAGAGCGATAGTCAGCGGACGATCAATGCTCTCTTCAATCCCGTTTTCGCGCATTGCCTCATCCTAAACCACCGCGCTGCAATGGCGTCGGCCGCGCTGCCTGAACGCGTATGAAATGGTATGGGCTGCCGCATTTTGCCCAATATTGAATCACGCGCTCCGCAGCGCACGTCGCCGAATCCGAGCCCCGCATAGGCGAAATCATCGCGGCATGGCAGAATGTGGGTATGACTGAGAACGCCGTAAATACTGCCGTGACTTCCACCTCCTCTCCCGCAATTCCCGCCGAGACTTCCGCCGTCTCCCCCGCAACTCGCGCAGCCAACCGCCCGCTGGGCACACCGCTGGGCAAGCACCCCACCCGCGTGCTGTTTTTGGGCGCTGGTGAGCTGGGCAAGGAAGTGGCCATCGAGCTCATGCGACTGGGCGCGTGGGTGTGCGCCGCTGACTCGTATGCCGGCGCTCCGGCCCAGCAGGTGGCGCATGAATATCGCGCGTTGGATATGGCGAATGCCGCCGAATTGCAGGCATTGTTCGATGAAATCAAGCCGGACATCATCGTGCCCGAGGTAGAGGCCATCGCCACCGATGTGCTGGCCGGTGCTGCGGCCGCGGGCGCCCAGGTGGTGCCGAGCGCCGAAATCGCCGCGATTTGCATGGACCGCGAGCGCCTGCGCGTACTGGCCCACGAAGAATTGGGCTTGCCGACTACACCGTATCGTTTTGCCGGCTCGCTGGAAGAGCTGCGCGCCGGAGCTTCGGAAGTCGGCTATCCGTGCGTGGTCAAGCCGGTGATGAGCTCGTCCGGGCATGGGCAGTCGGTCGTGCGCGGGGCGGACGCGATCGACGCCGCATGGGTCGAGGCGCAGGAGGGTCGGCGCGCCGCCGACGAGGGCGACGTGTCGCGCGTGATCGTCGAGGCGTTGGCGCCGCTGGATTATGAGCTGACGGTGCTGACGGTGAGCTCGTCGGCCGGCGTGGTCACGTGCGCGCCTATCGGGCAGAGGCAGGAAAGCGGTGACTACCGGGAATCCTGGCAGCCCGCGGCGGCCGATGGCGAGGTGCTGGAAAGGGCGCGTGCCATCGCCTGTACCGCGGTGCAGGGGCTGGTCGACAAGGCCACGGCATCGGGCGAAACCGGATGGGGCGTGTTCGGCGTGGAGCTGTTCGTCCGGGGCGATCGGGTTATTTTCAGCGAGGTCTCTCCGCGTCCGCACGACACGGGCATGGTGACGATGATCTCGCAGGATTTGTCGGAGTTCGCGCTTCACGTACGCGCCGTGCTGGGACTGCCGATTCCCAACATCGCCTTTCACGGCCCTTCGGCGTCGCGGGCCGTCGTGGTCGAGGGAGACACGAACCGGATGGAATTCGCCAACCTCGAGAACGTGCTTTCGGAACCCGATACGCAGATTCGGATTTTCGGTAAGCCCGAGATCGAAGGCCACCGGCGCATGGCCGTTCTGCTCGCGCGCGCCGAGAGCGTCGAACAGGCGAGAGAAAAGACGGCGCGCGCCTACGCCAAACTGCAAGTCAACGTATTCGACCGCGAAACGCAACCGAAGTAAATATCCGTTCTGATTCACAATAAATTCTCATGCCGTATCGTTCTCGGTGTAAACCCGATACGGTATGAGAATTTGCATTTGTATTTCCGTGCTGGCGTGTTGTCTTTCCTCCGCACGTTCGCAGGACCTGTTGCGCGGTCGCGTACTCGATTCGGCGGATCGTTCGGCCGTGCCCTACGTCAGTATCGGCATCGAAGGGAAAAATGTCGGAACGATGTCGGATGCCGAGGGGAATTTCGTGCTGCCTGTAGCGGATGCGGCGGGCAATGCCGATACGCTGCTGTTCTCCTGCGTCGGATACGCTCCCCGGAAAATTCCCGTATCGGAGATTGATTTTTCTCGGGAATTTTCCTTCGCTTTGAAGCGGAACGACAGCCCGATTCCCGAAACCGTAGTCCGTACTTCCCGAAGCCGACGTATGAAAATAGGACGAAGCAAGATCGGGACCGATCTGCTGTCGGCCGCGACCGTCTGTTTCAGCTCTCCGGAGCCTCTCGGCGAAGAGTGCGGCATGCTGCTCAGCAGTCGGTACGACTGCACGGTGAACAGGCTGTCCTTTTTCGTCAGAAAGAACGGTTTTGAAAGCGCCTCTTTCAGGCTGACTTTCTATTCTGCGGAAAACGGCTTGCCGAAAGATATTCTGGGAGATAAGGACATTCGTTTCGATCTGCCCGACGGCTATACGGGCTGGGTCGATCTCGACCTGAGCGAATGTCCCGTGCACGTGAAAGCGGGAGACTTTGCCGTGACGATGACTTTTTTGGACGGAAAACAGGGCGAGTCCGCCTTCCGGGGACTCGAATTTCCGATTACCGTCGCGCCTTTGTCGAAATATACGCTGGTGAGCCGAGACCGCGCGCTGGGAGCATGGAGCAAAGAAGGGACGGTCATAACTCTTTTTACGGAAGTCACTGCCTATCCCGACTGATTTCAGAACGGTTTCATGCTATGCCGTCCCGAGCCGTAACGGTCGTCAGTTGAAAATGACCGTCTTGTTTTTGTACACCAGTACCTTTCGCTCGATGTGCTTTTGGACGGCTCTCGACAGCACGATCTTTTCCAGATCCTTTCCCTTGTTGACCAGATCCTCGATCGTGTCCTTGTGCGTAATCCGGACGATTTCCTGCTCGATGATCGGTCCGGCGTCCAGCTCGGTGGTCACGTAGTGGCTCGTAGCGCCGATGATTTTCACGCCCCGCTCGTAGGCCGCATGGTAAGGGCGCGCGCCGACGAATGCGGGCAGAAACGAATGATGAATATTGATGATCCGGTTGGGATACGCCTCGATCATCTTCTCCGAAACGATCTGCATGTAGCGGGCCAGCACGATGAAATTGATTCGGTTCTCCGCCAGCAGACGCATCTCTTCGGCTTCCTGCCGCTCCTTGTTCTGCTTGGTGATCGGGAACAGGTAAAACGGAATATCGAAACGGCGGGCCACATGTTCCAGATCGGGGTGGTTGCTGACGATCAGGGGAATCTCCACGTTCCATTCTCCGGCGGTATACCGGGCCAGCATATCGTACAGGCAGTGCGACATGCGCGAAACGAAGACCGCCATGCGCGGTTTGACGTCCGAAAAGTAGAGCCGGAAAATCATCTGGTACTTGCGGCCGTAAAGCGTCTGGAAGTAGTCCTCGATCTTTTCTTTGGGAATCAGAAACCCGTCCAGCTCCCAGGCGATCCGCATGAAAAACACGTTTTCCGCATGGTCGACATATTGGTCCAGATAGACGATGTTGCCTTTGTTGACCGTGATGAAGTCGGTCACCTCGGCCAGAATTCCCGGCTTGTCGGGACAATGCAGCAGCAACTGCGCCACCTCGCTCTTTATCGGCATAAAACGTTCGATTTTTTGCAAAAGTAGCGATTTTTTCACAGACAGGCTCGATTTACGGTTCGAATTCGTCCGCAATTTTTTTAAGCGCGGCGCATACGGCGGCAGCCGTTTGCGCACTCCGTGCAAGACGGATTGTAAAAATCGATGAAAAAGAGTTACTTTGGCCTGAAAATTGGCAAGGCCTTCAGCAGTCCGGTGTCTGCCAGCGAGCCGTCGATCATGATTGGAAAGATTCTGAAATATACGCTGAAAGTCGTCTCGGTCCTCGTGGCGATCGTTCTCCTCATCCTGCTGTTGCTCTACATGCCTTTCGTGCAGGATTTCGTCAAAAGCGAGGGATTCGACTACATCCAGCGAAAAACGCAGATGCACCTCTCGGCCGAGCGCATACGGCTTTCCTTTCCGCTGAAACTGGTCGTCGATCGGGCATATGCCGTCCGGCCCGACGGCGACACGCTGCTTCGCTGCGAGCGGCTGGACGCGCATGTCGCGCTATGGCCGCTACTGCGTAAGGAGGTCGTCGTCCGCCGCTTCGTGCTCGACAGTACGCAGGTGCATTATAGGGACACGGCCTCCGCTTTCGATCTGAGGGCGCGTCTGGACGCATTTTCGTTACGGACGAACCGGGTCGATTTGGGCGAGCGGCTGGCCGACATCGCCTCGGCCGAGCTGACCGGCGGCGATATCGCCATTATGCTCGGCAAACCGGAAACTCCGGCCGACACGGTCGCCGCTGATACGACCTCGCTTCCATGGAAACTGCTGGCGGGACGACTGAAGCTGACCGACATCCGTTTTTCGATGAGCGGATCCTCTCCCGATTCGATGTGGCTCGGCGTCGCGTTGCAGTCGGGCCGCATAGCACAGGCCGCCGTCGATCTGGGCACGCAACAAGTGGCGGTCGGGACCGTCTATCTGCGACAGGGAGACTACGTTTTTCTGACCGATACGACTCGTGTTTCCCCGGCTACGGGGGATACCGTTACGCCCGAAACTTCCGATACTTTGCCTTGGATCATTCGTGTCGATCACGTACAGATAACCGACAATTCTCTGAAATACGGATCTTTATACGGGGTACCTAAAGCCGGACTTGACTTCAGCCATTTGGCCGTTTCCCGATTGAATTTGGCTGCCGATTCGATCTACAATCGGGGCAGCGCTGTCCGGATCGACGTCGACCGGTTGTCTCTCGAGGAGCGTAGCGGCTTGACAGTCCGTTCCATGAAAGGACGTTTCGGAATGGACAGCGCCCGGTTGTTCCTGACGGATTTCCGGCTTCGGACCGCCTCCTCCTCCGTCCGTGCCGATGCTTCGGCCGACGCATCCGTTCTCGATCGGTCTCCGCAGGCACGGCTTCGCCTGAGTCTGAAAGCCGACGTCGATTTGCCCGAAATCGCGCATCTGTTTCCAGTCGGCGACACTTTGAGAAATCTGGCTGCCGGCAAAACGCTTCGTGCCGGAGCCGATTTTTCGGGTACGCTCGGACGGCTTCGCATCGCTCCGGCGGAAGTGGCCGTTCCCGGGATCGCTTCCCTTTCGCTCGACGGAACGCTTGTTTCGCCGACCGAGCCCGAGCGGCTTTCCGGAAACCTCCGGCTGAAAGGCTTATTCGACGATCTCGGCTTCGTAACGGTCCTGTTGCCCGACACCTCGCTGAGGAACCGAGTCTCCATACCGAAGGACATCCGGCTCTCGGGGACATTGAAAGCCGATACCGGAACCCTGTACCCCGCCGTCGAGTTGGCCGTCGATTCCGGCTTGCTGGCTGTCAAGGGCATGCTCGACCGGCGAACGGAGCGATACCGAGCCGAACTGACCGCCGAGCGATTCCCGGTCGGACGTTTCCTGCCGAAAGACTCTCTCGGCTTGCTCGGCATGCGCCTCGAGGCGGACGGCCGCGGGTTCGAACCGCTGGCGGCGTCGACTGCAGTCGATGCTTCGTTGGAGATCGGGCAATTCGACTACAACGGGTTCGACTACAGGGGAATCGGTCTGAAAGCGGTTCTCCGGAACAACGACCTGACCGGGCGAATCTCCGCTTCGAACGAGGCTCTGCAACTGGGACTGGATCTGAGCGGCCGTCTGACCGAACGATTCCGACAGGTCCGTATCAACGGTCGTATAGACAGTTGCGATCTGTACCGGATGAATCTGACCCGGGACAGACTCTCCTGTGCCCTGTCGCTCGATCTGACCGCTTCGGCTACGGACAGCGGGAGCTATACGCTCGGTCTGGCCACGGATCGGATCGAGGTGCGCAACAAGTGGCAGCTCGACAAGATTCGTCCCATATCGCTGGAAGTCTATGCAGGCCGGGATCGGGTAGAGGCCGCGTTGCGCTCGGGAGACTTGCGCATGGACTTTTTCTCTCCCGAGGGAACCGACTCCTTGGTTCGTAACCTGAACCGCACGTCGCAGCGGGTGGCCGAGCAATTGCAGATCGGCAGCCTCGACATGCGGCCCATACGCGACAGCATGCCGTCGCTGCGCTTCAGCCTGACGGCCGGTCCGGACAATATCGTCAACAATTTTCTAAGAAGCAAGGGTATGCATTTCGACTCGCTGTCGGTCAAAACATCCACGATCGAACCGAAACCGCTACGGATGATTCTCCGGATCGATCGTTTCTCGAGCGGAGGCATCGTGTTGGATACGATCACGACGGGAATATGGCAGAACGGCTCCGGTCTGAACTATCTCCTGAGACTGGCCAACAGTCCGGGCAACATGGATAACGTGGCCCAGATCGCCCTGTTCGGCCGGGCTCAGGGCAACCGGGCCAGCCTGAATTGCAGGCAGCGGACGCGCTCCGGCGAGCTCGGGTTCGATTTCGGACTGAACGCGCTATGGATTGACAGTATATTGACGATCAGTATGTTCCCGGAGCATCCGACGCTCGGTTTTAAAAAATGGAGCGTCAACGAGGATAACCGCATCGCTTACCGCTCCGGCGGGGAAATCGAGGCCGACCTGACTCTGACCCGTCCCGGACAACGTTTCAGTTTGCGCACGCTGCCCTCGGTGGATTCTACTCTTCAGGCGCTGACACTGAATATCGTCGGCATAGATATCGGCTCGACGCTCGCGCTCTTTCCCGGAGCTCCTCCGCTCGGAGGCCGGTTCGGCACAAACCTCGATCTCCGGACCCGAGCGGCCGGATTCCAGATCGGAGGTACGCTGACGGTCGACAGTCTTACCTATGACAGGCAACGGATAGGCGATCTGGAAGTCGCGCTGAACTACCGGCCGGACAGTCTCGGACAGAATGCCGGTCTGAGCGTCGACATAGACGGCGAGCGCGTCTTGGCCGCGAACGGCGTCTATCGCGCAGGAAGCGACAGCCCGCTCGACTTCGACGTGACCGTTCCGGGGATTCCGCTTGCGGCCGCCAATGCCTTCATGCCGGCCGGAACCGTTTCGCTCGCCGGCATGCTGCGCGGAGAGGCGGGCATTCGGGGAAAAACTTCCGACATGCGCATCGACGGTGAGCTGACATTCGCCGGAACGAACGTCGGCGTGCCGATGATCGGAACTTCGTTCGGCCTGTCCGAAACGCCGATCGTAATCCGCGACAACGAAGTGCTGTTCACGAATTTCGCGATCGTTTCGCCGAACAAAAAGCCGCTTACGATCGACGGCAGGATCTCTTTAGGGGATTTTTCGCAGATCACGACCGACCTGCGCATGAAGGCCCGCGATTTCGAAATGATCGACGTGCGCAAGAACCGCCGTTCGATGGTATACGGCACGGGCTATCTGGATTTGGACGCGACGGTCAAGGGGCCTTTGGACGAGCTGACCGTGCGCGGCGACGCCGGCCTGCTCAACGGGACGGAGATTACCTATGTCATGCGCGACTCGCCGCTCGAAGTGCAGAATAAGAAGCAGGATCTGGTCACGTTCGTCTCGTTCCGGGATACGACGGCCGTACAGGCGGCCGATTCGGTCGCCCCGATCCGGATCGGAGGCATCGACATGCTGGTCAACGTGAGCGTGAACAGTTCGGCCAAGCTGGCCGTCGATCTGTCCGACGACGGTCAGAATCGAATCGATTTGCAGGGCGGGGGAGACCTCACCTATACGATGAACCGCCTCGGCGACACGCGCTTTTCGGGCAAATACGTCGTCAGCGGCGGAACTGTCCGCTACAACCCGCCCGTCATCTCGGAACTCGTCTTCAAGATCACGCAGGGCAGCTCCGTCGAGTGGACCGGCAACATGGAGGATCCGATGCTGAACATCACGGCTGTCGAGACGATGCGCACGAACGTATCGACCGAGGGACAGAGCAGCCGTCCTGTCAACTTCAATATCAGCATCCGCATTCGCAATACGCTCGAAAATCTATCGATTACGTTCGATCTGTCGGCTCCGGAGGATTTGGCCATGCAGAACGAGCTGTCGTCCCTGACGGCCGAGCAGCGGGCTACTCAGGCAATGAACCTGTTGATATACAATACTTACACGGGTCCCGGAACAACCGCCAAGACCAACTCGTCGAACCCGTTGAACAACTTCATCGAGAAAGAGCTGAACCAATGGGCGGCCAACAGCCTCAAGGGCGTCGATCTGAGCTTCGGAATCGACTCTTACGACGACGAGGCGACCGGCGGTCGCGGCAACCGGACCGACTACTCCTATCAGCTCTTTCTCGATGAAGTTGTTCAACGGGTTCGACGAGTTGGTCAACTTCAT
>ERZ857521.3955-NODE-3955-length-11403-cov-2.826665_pt1 | contig 11403 bp, 8 predicted proteins | sample MGYA00519701_ERZ857521 | MGnify/ENA primary metagenome ERZ857521 (study PRJEB31778, sample SAMEA3449346) | human gut metagenome | biome: human gut; feature: human-associated habitat; material: faeces | place: United Kingdom | collected 2010/2012 ...
CAGCTACGGCCGTCTGGTGGACCGCGTCAGCATTGAAAACGTGCCGGAGGACTATTCCTACGGACGCAGCGACACGGGAGAATGGAAGCTGTTTGAGCTCAGCACGCCCGGCCAGCCCAACAACGCACAGGGACAGGCGCGCAGCGACGAGATGATGCGCGCCTACAATCCCACCGGCGTCATCATCAGCGAAGTCATGGCCTCCAACGATACCATCGGCCTGGGCCCTACTGCGGCCACTACCGATTATGTGGAGCTTTATAACACGTCTGATCAGACCGTAGACCTCAGCGGCTACGGTCTGAGCGACAGCATCGGCCGCCCGCGCAAATGGCAGTTCCCGCAGGGGGCTGCCATTGCGCCGGGGGAGTATAAGATCATCTATCTGGACGGACAGTCGGAACTGACCACCGTGACCGATTTTCACACCAATTTTTCTATCGCGCGCGCAGGCGGCGAAACCATCTGCTTTTGTGACCCTACGGGACGCGTTTTGGACCGAATTCCTCTCAGTCTGATTCCTACCGACCACAGCTACGGCCGCACCCTTGGCCTTAGCGGCTTTTATTACTACGACGTTCCCACGCCCGGCGTGGAAAATGGCACGGGGTACTATGGCTATGCCCAAAACCCCACGCTGTCTCTGCCCGGCGGCGAATATAAAGGCGAAATCGAAGTGACCATCAATGTGCCGGAGGGCACCGTGGTCTATTACACCCTGGATTCCTCCATTCCCACGGAGGAAACCGGCATCCGATACGAAGGCGAGACGTTCACCTTCAACAAGGTGACGGTGCTGCGCGCCCGCGCCTTCGACCCCAGCGGAACGCTGCAGCCCAGCGAAACCGCGACCGCCACCTACCTGATGAACCTCTATCACGCCTTCCCTATCGTCAGCCTGGTCACCGACCCGGATGAGCTGTGGAACGAGGAGGACGGCATGCTGGCCATCGGCGGCGAGCTGTACAAGGAGCCGGGCAAGCTGCCCTTCAAGCTCACCACCGGGGAATATCCGCTCTACCGCACGGTCGGCAAGGAGGCGCGTCCCGGGCATGTGGAGTTCTATGACAAGGAGGGAAATACCCTCATCGATCAGGACTGCGAGTTCGGCCTTCAGGGCCAGTACAGTCTGGATATGCCGCAAAAGACCTTTAAGGTGCGCGCCAAGGCCAAATACGGCAACAAGTATTTTGACGCCAAGCTCTTTGAGGACCTGCCCTTCACCCAGTACAAGAGCTTCGTGCTGCGCATGGGCGGCAACGACAGCGTATGGACGCGCTTCAATGACGCGTTCCAGAGCCAGCTCATCAAACGCTTCAACGAAGTCAGCGACAATCCCAGCGACGTGCTTTATCAGGAATGGAGGCCCGTGGTGGTCTATTTGAACGGCGTGTACTGGGGTCACTATAACATGCGTGAGCGCGTGGATCGCTTCTTCGTAGCCCAGCACGAGGGCCTCTCGCTGGAAGAAGCCGACAACATGGATATTCTGGAGGCCAGCGGCACCGTCAATTATGGCAGCAACGAGGAATACAAGGCCATGATCAAGAAGGTAGAGGCTTCCTCGCCCGGCACCAACGAGGAGGACCTACAATACATCCTTGACAACATCGACGTGGACAACTACTTCGACTATATGGCCTTTGAAATGTTCTTCGGCAACTCCGACCCCGGCAACATCCGTTTCTACAAACTGGATGGAGAGGGGCAGAAGTGGAAGTGGATTTTTTACGACGCAGACTATGGGCTGTTCCGTTCCGGTTTTGACAGTCCCACCAGCTATCTTAAGGAGTCGGGAGCGGGCCAGCAGAACATCAACAACACACTCATCCGCAAGCTGCTGGAAAACGAGGAGATGCTCCACAAGTTCCTCACTCGTCTGGGGGAGATCTATCAGGTGTTTACGACCGACTTTATGACCGAGCTCTTTAACGAAATGGCCGCAACCCTGGAACCGGAAATGGCGTTGCACTTTGCGCGCTGGGCAGAAGAAAACGACAAGAATATCAACATGGATTCGCCCACCACGCCGGAGGGCGCAATGCGGTACTGGAACACCCGCCTGGACTACACGCGCAACGTGCTGAAAAAGCGCCCGACCTATTTCTATGAAATGGTGCAGGAAAAATGGGAGCTTAGCGATGATCAGATGCTGATCTACTTTGGTCCCAAGCCGGAGCTGCCCCCGGACGCCACCGTGACGGAAGGTGTCAAGTGGGGTTGATCCCCGCCGGTTGACAAAGGCCCTGCCGTCAGGTATTCTATAGGCTCAAGCCACGAAGGAGGTTACCCGCCCATGACATCCACCGTCCTGTCCCTTGCCACCAGCGCCAGCTCCATCGTTGAGGCCACGGGCCTGGCCGCGCAATTCAAATCCATTGTGCCCAGCGACCTGTTTATCGCGCTGGGACTGGGATTTCTGATCGGCATCGTCATTGCCGTCGTCTACCGGAAAACGTATCGCGGCGTGCTCTACAGCCCGTCGTTTACACTGACGCTGATCATGCTCACCCTGATCACCACGCCCGTGGTTATGTGCATTAAAAACGACATTGCGCTTTCGATGGGCATGGTGGGCGCACTGAGCATCGTGCGTTTCCGTACCGCCGTCAAGGACCCGCTGGACACGGCGTATATGTTCTGGGCGCTGACCATGGGCATTCTGCTGGGCGCCGGGCTGTACCTGATCGCCGTGATCGTGGTGCTGTGCATCGCCATTTTGATGTTCGTGATTTCCTTTGCCAAGCTGACCACGCCCAATGCCTATCTGCTGGTGGTGCATTATGACGAGTTCTGCGAGGCCGCGATTCAGAGCGAATTGAACCGCAGCGTGCGCAGCAGCAAGCTGCGCTCCAAGACCCTCACCCGTGCGGGCGCCGAGATGACCTACGAGGTCCGTATCAGCGAACGCAGCGAGGTCGTCACCCGCATGCTGGACATCGAGGGCGTGCATGACGCCACGCTGGTCGCCTGCCAGAGCGAGGTCGGCGCGTAAAGGAGGAAAACGCCATGGCGATTTCCGTACCCCTTCGGCATGAGCTGAAGTTCTTCATATCGCCGCTGGAATACCAGGTGCTCAGCCGAGCGCTGGACCGGGTGCTCTGGCGCGATCGGAACGGCGATGAGAACAACGAATACCACATTCGCTCGCTCTACTTCGACACCCGCTTCAATGACGCGCTGCTGGACAAGATCAACGGCGTCAAGGATCGTGACAAATTCCGCATCCGCATCTATAATTTTTCGGACAAGCTCATCCGCATGGAATGCAAAACCAAGGTGGGGCAGCTGATTTCCAAACGTTCCATCGCCATTCCCAAACTCCTGGCCGAGCAGCTGATCGCCGCCGATCCCACGGGCCTGGAACGCACGCGAAGCGGCCTTTTACGCGACGTATACCGCGAGATGGCTATCAACGGCCTGCATCCCGTTGTGATCGTGGACTACGTGCGCGAGGCCTATGTGCATCCTGCCGAGGAGGTGCGCATCACCTTTGACAAGCAGCTGCATACGGGCCTTGGCTCCATCGACCTGTTCAACCCCTATGTGCCCACCCTTCCCACCTTCGATCATGACGAGATGATTCTGGAGGTCAAATTCAACCGCGTGATGCCGCCCTACATCCGGGACCTGCTCTGCACCTGCGTAAAAAGCGCACAGAACAGCGCCATTTCCAAGTACGTCTGGTGCAGGCGCTTTGAAAACTTTGAATAACAAACAACCGGCGTGATTTTCAAAACCACGCCGGTTGTTTCTGTTGCATTAAACGGCTGTGCTCCCATCCCGCACGCGCAGACAGCGGTTGACATGCTCGCTTAGAATCAGCAGCACAATAGCCAGCCCAAGCACATAGGCCGGAAGGAACCCCATGCCCAAAAGACGTGTCAGCGCGCCGGCCAATGGAGGCATGAGCGTGCTGCCCAGATAGGCAAAGGCCATCTGAATGCCCATCACGCTCTGGCTGGCCTGCGGCCCGAAGAGGACCGGCGTGCGGTGCAGCATGGAGGGATAAACTGGCGCAAATCCAAGGCCGACCAGCAGACAGGCAGCCGGCAGCAGGCCATTCAGGGGCGCAAGCAGCATTGCGATGCCTGCGATGGAACAGAGAGTGCCGCTTCGTACCAGCTGCTCCGGACGCATCCGCACAGAAAGAAATCCTGCCAGCATGCGCCCCAGCGTGATGCCCAGGAAGAACAGCGAGACCCAGGAGGCCGCCCTGTCCGCCGGAATGCCGCGCGCGCCGACGAGATAGCTGGCACACCACAGGTTCATCACGCTTTCCGCACCGCAGTAGGCCAACAGCGATACCAATACCGGTCCTGCGAGCGGCAGCCTGACCACTTCACGCAGCTTCATTGGCCGGACACCGGGCGCCTCGCTCTGGTGATCCGTACCGCCTTCCACCTTGCGCCATAGCGGAAGCGAGGCAAACATCACAGCAGCCAGCACGCATTGTGCCGCCGCCATCGCCAGATACCCCCCCCCGCCACTGACCCGTCAGCCGCAGCAGCAGACCGATCACAGCCGGGCCCAGAGTGGCGCCCAGGCCCCAGAAGCAGTGAAGCCAGTTCATGTGGCGCGCCTGGTAATGCAGGGCCACAAAGTTGTTGAGCGCCGCGTCTACGGCTCCTCCACCCAGCCCCAGCGGCACACATAAAAGCAGCGTAAGGAAGAACGAGCAGCTAAGCGCCATGCCCAGCATGGCGGCGGCGGTCATCAGCACACTTACGGCGGTAACGCGTGCCGTGCCAAAGCGCGCGATCATCCGCGCGCTGAACAGGCCACTGAGCACCGTACCGGCGCATACCACCGCGCCGAGCACGCCCGCCAAAGAAAGATCCGCTCCCAGATCGGCATGCATGGCAGGCCAGACCGACCCCAGCAACGAGTCCGGAAGCCCCAGGCTGATGAAAGCCACATAGATCAGAACCAGCAGCGCTGTCAAACCGAATTCATCCTTTCCGGAAGCATTCAAAGGCCGGCGGAGGTTCCGCCGGCATGCATGGTGATCTGAACAGCGGGAACGGCTATTCGAGAGGAGAACCCGCTTGTTTGCGACAGGGCAGAGGGGGATTCAGGCGGACAGAATCAGCTCCGGAAAACGCCGGAGCCTGTTTGTTTATTACGCATACCGCCGGACGATCTCCTCCAGGGAGGCCAGGCCGTTATGGAAGCCGTTGCCGTTGTCCATCACCACATCGGCCGCGCTTTTGTAGATGGGCATGCGCTCGTTATAGATGCGCTCGATTTCTTCACGGCCTTTTTGGGCCAGAAAGGGACGCTTTTCGGCACGGATGTCCAGCATGATGTCGTCGATGGGACGGTCGATGAGCACAATCAGGCCATGATTGCGCATCAGGCGGCGGTTCTCCTCGCGCAGGCACACCCCGCCGCCGGTGGAGATGATGCCCGGCGTGGCATTGACAAGCTGCTGCAAAAGGCGCGTTTCTCCGTCGCGGAAGGCCTGCTCGCCAAAAGTGGTGTAGAGCTGGGCAGTATTCATGCCCGTGGCTTCGGTCAGATAAACGTCCGTATCCAGATAGGGGATCTGCAGCTTTTGGGCCACACGGCGCCCCAGGGCGCTTTTTCCGCTGCCGGGCATACCCACCAAAAAGATATGACGTTCCATCCTACAGTCCTCCTTTGTGCCTTTAGGCGCTTAGCGTGATTCCAGCTTCTGCGGTTCCTGCTTGTGCGATAGCTGGAGCGTGAAGCGGAAGGCCGCCCCGCTCTCCAGCGGCAGCACCTCAATGGTCTGACGGTGCATTTCCATGATCTGTTTACAAATGCTCAGCCCCAGTCCCGTTCCCTTTCCGGAAGTATGGGCTTTGTCCGCTTTGTAAAAACGCTCAAACAGGTGCTCGCGATCCTCCGGCGCGATGGGTTCTCCATCGTTCTGGATCACGACGGCTACCGTACTATCATGCAACAAGGATGTGCGGATTGTCAAGTTCCCTTTCTCAAAGATGAACTTGAGGGCATTATCCACAATGTTGTGCACGACCTGCGAAATACGGTCGCTGTCGGCATGTACCAGGCAGGGCTCGGTACAAAAGTCAATCTGCACATTGAGGGATTTTTCCTCAATATCGTTCATCCGGCCGATGAGCACGCGGCGGATGAGTTCGTTGAGGTCAAAGTCGCTCCAGGTCAGCTTGTCCACGCCCTTGTCCATGCGGCTCAGCTGCAAAAGGTCCGCAATGAGTCGCTTCATGCGGTTTGTTTCGTCAAAGACGATTTGCAGATAGCGCGGATATTCTTCCTGCGGGATGGTGCCGTCCAGCATGCCCTCTACAAAACCGTGGATGCTGGTCACCGGCGATCGCAGCTCGTGGCTGACGTTGGCCACAAATTCCCTGCGGCTTTCCTCCACCTGCTCCAGCTTCTCGGCCATCACGTTGAAGGCCCCGGCCAGCTGGCGCACCTCGTTGACGCCTGTCACCTGGGCGCGGGCGTTGAGGCGTCCACGGCTCATTTCCTCGGCCGCTCCGGTGATGACGGTGAGGGGCTTTACGATGCCACGGGTATAAAACGCCGTGCCGATGATGGCGGCAAGCGCGGCAAAGGCGAAGCCAATGCCAATCTGCAGCAGGAGGCCATGGTATTCCGCTTCGATGATCTGCGAGCTGGTATGGATGAACACCGCGCCCAGCACCGTATCATCCTGAATCCAGGGCACAGCCACAGTAAAGACGGGGCCCTGCGAATCGTGGGTGATCTGCGTCTGTACCTCGCGGCCGCTGAGGACTTCAATCAGCGCGGCGGACATATCCTCCGCATCCAGCGTCTGCAGCGCGTCCACGCTGCCCTCGATGGCGGACTGCATGTTGTCCATGACGCGGCCGTTTCGGTCCACGATGAGAATGTAGGCGCCATAGTCCTCATATACGGTGCGGGCCTTCCATTGCAGGTAGGCCATGGTGGAGGACTGGATGTTGAGATAATCCGCGATGGTGCTGTCATCAATCCGGCTGGCCAGAAAGGCGATTTCGCGGGCCTGCATCAGAAGGCCTTCCATGCGGCTGTCGATCATGGCCGAGCGGATGGAAAACAGGGAAAATGCGCCGCTGATGAGCACCACCAGCAAAATGACGCACATGAACAGCGCCAGCAGGCGGTCAAACATGGTTTGAAACATGGGGTCATCCTCTCCGGGAAAGCATCAGTTGGCCTTGTACTCGAATTTGTAGCCCACGCGCCATACGGTGTGGATTTCCCAACCATATTTTTCGCAACCCGGCAGCTTTTCGCGCAGCCGCTTGATGTGTACGTCCACGGTGCGGCTGTCGCCGAAAAAGTCGAATCCCCACACGCGCTCCAACAGCTGCTCTCGGGTAAAGACCATATTGGGATGAGAGGCCAGGTAAAACAGCACTTCCAGCTCCTTGGGAGGCATCTCCAGCTCGTGGCCTTCGTATGTCACCTCGTAGCGCGCAAGACTTACCGTCAGCCCCGGATAGCGAAGCGTATCATCCGCGTCCCCGGAGGCGGGGGCGCTTTCGGCAGGGGCGCGGCGCAGCACGGCCTTGACGCGCGCCACCAGCTCCTTGGTCTCAAAGGGCTTGGTCACATAATCATCCGCGCCCAATTCCAGCCCCAGCACCTTGTCGAAAGTTTCGTCGCGCGCAGTGAGCATGATGACGGGCACCTTGCTGGTCTTGCGGATCTCCTTGAGCACCTGCAGGCCGTCCATGCCGGGCAGCATCACGTCCAGCAGGACCAGAGCCGGCGATTCGCGCCGGAAAGCATCCAGCGCCTCGTCTCCGCGGGCGGATTCGGTTACGTCAAAGCCTTCCTTTTCCAGATAGAGCCTCACCAGGTGGCTGATGTTGGGGTCGTCGTCCACCAGCAGGATGCGTTGCTTTTCGGACATCGGTTGTAACCCACCTTTCGCGTTATTTCAGGGTCACGACGGTCACGCCCTGCTCGCCTTCGCCATACATGCCGTCGCGGTATTTCTTTACGTTCATGTGCGTGCGCAAATGGCGCTGGATGCCGGTGCGCAGCACGCCCGTCCCCTTGCCATGGATGATGCTGACCTCGTTGAGCCCGGCCAGCGTCGCGTCCGCCAGGTAGATGTCCACGGCGGCAATGGCCTCATCCAGGGTCATACCCCGCACATCCACCTCCATGGGCACAGCGGGTTTGGCGGCGGATACCCGGTTCATGACCCGGCTCTGCTTGGGCTTGTCCGGCTCTACCAGCCGCAGCTGGCTGATATGCGCCTTCATCTTGATGATGCCGGCCTGAATCTGCACCTCGCCGTTTCGGTCGGCGGGGGAAAGCACCGTGCCCTTCGTGCCCAGGTGCACAATTTCCACGGTATCGCCGGGACGCACGCTCTTGGGCGGGGTGAAGTTGACGGAGCTCTTTTCGCTCAGGCCCTCGCTAAGGGCGTCGATGCCGTCCTCCATGCGCTTCTTGAGGCGCTGCACCTCATGCTCCGGAGTCTGGGCCTGCTTTTTCATGGCCTTGAGCTCGCGGATGATGCCGTCGGCCTCGCGCCGGGCGTTTTCCAGCACGCGGCGGGCCTCGTCCTTGGCCTTTTTGAGGCTCTTGTCACGGCTTTGCTCGATCTCGCGGCGCAGGCGCTCGGCCTCGTCGCGCAGCTTCATCGTCTCCCGTCGGGTTTCCTCGGCGATTTCCCGCTCGCGTTCGGCGATCTGGCGATGATATTCCGCGTTCGCGATCACGTCCTCGAAACGGATATCCTCTTTGGAAAGCAGCTCCTTGGCCCCGTCGATCAGCCGTTCGGGCAGGCCGAGCTTTCGGGAAATGTCAAAGGCGTTGCTCTTGCCCGGAATGCCGATGGACAGGCGATAGGTGGGCCGGAGGGATTCGACGTCAAATTCCACGCTGGCGTTTTCCACGCCGGGGGTGCTCAGGGCAAAGGCCTTAAGCTCGCTGTAGTGGGTTGTGGCCATGGTGCGCACCTTGCGCTCCAGCAGGCTGGAAAGGATGCTCTGCGCAAGCGCCGCGCCCTCCGTGGGATCGGTGCCCGCGCCCAGCTCGTCAAAGAGCACCAGGTCGTTGTCCTGAACGCAGGAGATGATCTCCACGATGTTGGTCATATGGGAGGAAAAAGTGCTCAATGACTGCTCGATGCTCTGCTCGTCGCCGATGTCGGCATACACCCGGCCAAAGACGCTCAATTCCGTGCCCAGCTCCGCAGGCACGTGCAGGCCGCTTTGCGCCATGAGGGTGAACAGGCCCACCGTCTTGAGGGTGACCGTCTTGCCGCCGGTGTTGGGGCCGGTGATGATGAGCGTGGTAAATTCATCGCCCAGCCACAGATCGCTGGGCACCACCTTGTCCGGATCAATAAGAGGATGACGACCGCGCACGATCTTCAGGTATCCGCGCGTGTTCATCTTGGGCAGGCTGGCGCGCATCTCCCGTGCCAGAAGCCCCTTGGCGAAGGCAAAGTCCAGATGCGTCAGCAGCTCGATGTTGGTGAAGATGCTGTCCGCATGCGGGGCGATCTGATCGGACAGGGCCTGTAAAATACGGGCAATCTCCTGCTGCTCGCGCGCGTGCAACTGCTTGAGGTCGTTGCCCAGCTCCACCACAAACATTGGCTCAATGAACAGCGTCGCTCCTGTGGCGCTCTGGTCATGCACCAGACCCGGCACGTTGGCGCGGCATTCGGCCTTCACGGGGACGCAGTAGCGGTCGCCCCGCATGGTGATGATGCTGTCCTGCAGATACTTGGAAAAGCTGGAGGAACGGATCATTTGACTGAGACGGTCGCGCATGCGCTCGTTGGCGCTGCGGATCTGACGGCGGATCTGATGGAGCTCCGCCGAGGCGCGGTCCGCGATTTCCTCCTCGCTGATGATGGCGGCGGAGATATCGTTTTCGATGCCGTCCAGCGCCGTCAGGCGGGTGGCCAGGCCGGTCAGAATGGGCGTATCCTCGCGGTCACGTACCAGCGCGGACCGGGCTGCGCGCGTGGCGCGCAGGCAGGCGGCCACGTCCAGCAGCGCGCGCTGGCTGAGGCATGCGCCCTTCTGGGCCAGCGTCACCTGCTCGCGCACGTCGGGAAAGGCCACCAGCGGCTGTCCGCCCAAATAGCTGAGCAGCACGCAGGCTTCCTCGGTTTCATCCAGCGCCCGGCGCACCTCGCTTATATCATCGTAGGGCACGAGGGCCAGGCATTTTTCCTTGCCCATGTCCGTCAGGGCGTGCGCGGCCAGGCGCTCGCGGATCTTGGTAAATTCCAGCACGCGAAGGGCGCGGTCCTGTTCCATAGGGGTCCTTCCTTTCGGGAAATGGTGGGGATACCGACTATTCCACGCCGCGCGCCCAGTGGCCCAGCGTGGTTTCAAAGGCGGCGGGGGCGCGGGGAGCGCCGGATAGCAGCGCCGCATAGGTGCGCGTAAGGGACTGTTGCTCCCTTGGGCTTTCAACGGTGAAGTGCAGGAGCATGCCCGCGCCCAGCGCGCGGCGGTCCGCGTCGCGGGAGCGCAGGTCGGTGGGTAGCGCCCCCAGAACGCTCAGCTCACAGCCTTCGGGAAACCGCGTGCGCGTAAGGGGAAAGCGGTAGCCCAGGCGGTCGGTGAGGGTGGGGTCAGCTTTCGCACAGACCATGGCCTCGTCCGTGCACAGGGCGCAATCCGCGCGGCCGTGGCGCAGCCTGCGCCGCACGCGTTCGGGGCAGTGATTGAGCAGCATGAGTGTTTCACGGCCATAGACCTCGAGCAGCGCGGGCAGAGGCAGGGGCGTCAGACCCTTTTGCTCGGAAAAGGTCCATTCCGGCCAGAGCACGAACCCGCATGCGCCCAGCGCCCGAACCGTCTCAACGCCCATGGGATTGGTGGCGGGTACGCCCTCCCCGGCCAGCACCGGCAGGGGGAGGGAAAGGCCCAGCTGTCCCACGCTTTCAGCCATCACGCCGCCCAGACGGTCCGCATGTGCGCGAATGACGGCCAGACAGGCGTCCTGCGTGCGCTGCGTCATCTGCGGGGGCAGGCGCAGCCACGCGCCGCGCGGCAGGCGCGGCAGATCCCGCGAGAGCGCTTCCGGTGTGAACGTGCGGGGCGCAAAGCACAGAAGCGTGGCTCCCGCCTGCGCGAGTCCCTCCGCAAGCGCCGGGTCCGAAAAGATCACAGCCAAAGTATCCAGTCCGATGGGGGAATCCGGCTGCGGGCGTGGGGAAGGGACGGCATCGGGCCGCGAGGGACGTCCGGAGGAGGCAAACGCCTCCGTGCGCGTCCGGATGAGCCGTTCCAATACGGCCGCATCCTGAGACCAGTCGATGCGGGCTTCTTCCTTGGTAATCTTGGCCGTATACGTCGCCTGACTTTCATCCTGGGCGACGGCGCGGCTTTCATAGCCATCCAGGTCGGTCAGGACGTCGAGCAGGGTCTGGGCCCCTAGGATGGACAATTTATCGAAGAGGGT
>ERZ857521.3959-NODE-3959-length-11396-cov-4.178997_pt1 | contig 11396 bp, 5 predicted proteins | sample MGYA00519701_ERZ857521 | MGnify/ENA primary metagenome ERZ857521 (study PRJEB31778, sample SAMEA3449346) | human gut metagenome | biome: human gut; feature: human-associated habitat; material: faeces | place: United Kingdom | collected 2010/2012 ...
TGTCGTACCTGCAACAGATAGGTGTAAGTTTTTACCGAATGACTTATTTGGAAAATTGGGGAAGCGGCGTAGGGCGCATCATAGATGCCTGTCAAGCACAAGGAATAGAAGCTCCGGTATAGTGTTCCGGCGGTGGTTTCGTAACTATTACCTTATCCCAATCACCCCAAGCATCCGAAACAGCAATACCAACTGACTGAGGCGGCTAAAGAATGGATAAAGAACTACATTACATAAAATATGGGGGGAGCGGTACAACTGTGATACAACATCCCATGAAAAGTGTCAAAAAATTAGACAGCAGTGTCCAATTTTTTGACACTGCTCTTCTAAGTAAAAAGCATCATCTAATTGACCATCAATAACATAACAGTTTTGGCACAATCTTTGCTTGTATTTCAATAGAAATAGAAAAACAAAGCAAAAATGAAACATATTATTCTGACAACGGTTCTCTCGTTTGGCTTGCTGAATGTAGCGCAAGCGCAGGACAAACTTTGGTCATTGGACGATTGCATGAAGTATGCCGTAGAAAACAGCCCTTCCGTAAAGAAGCAAATCCATACGGCTAATACCTACAAGGCAGAGCGTGACGCAGCAATAGCCTCTTTCTTTCCGGCGGTAAATGCCGGGGTGGGCGTAAATTATAATTACGGACGTTCCATCGACCCGGAAACGAATACGTACAATAATGTATCTACATTCGACAATTCCTATCAATTGCAACTTCAAATCCCGGTCTTTACAGGCGGACAATTGATCAACCAATGGCTCAAAGCCAAGTCAAACAGACGGATGGGATTGAATGATGTCCAGAAAGCGAAAGACGATCTGGCCCTTCAGACTATGCAATATTTCATGGATGCGGTCTATTATAACGGAACTATCCGCATGGCGGAAGAGAAATTAGAGGAAAGTCGCTTGTTGCTTCAACAAACCCGGCGTCAAGCCGAACTCGGATTGAAAAGTCAAGCCGATGTGGCCCAGTTTGAAGCACAGGTAGCTACAGATGATTATTCCTTGACGCACCAGCAAAACCTCTACAACACGGCTATGATACAACTCAAGGAGTCCATGAACTACCCGGCAGACAGTGTCTTGCCAATTGATACGGTAGTTCCGGAACTGACCTTGCTTCCGGAGGTAGAGAACGTAACAGAGATATTCGATTACGCCAGTGCGAACAATCCTACGGCATTGCAGGCGGATTTCCAATTGAAGCAATCGAAGTTTGAATACCGGATTAACAAAGGCGCTCTGCTCCCAAGCATTTATTTCGGAGCCGGAGTCTCGACCAATTATTTCAAGAATCTGAGTGGAAATGCGGAGGCGGTTCCGTTCCGTGAACAGTTCACGAACAACCGAGGCGAATACATTTCTTTCTCGTTAAGCTTCCCCTTATTTGACGGGCTGAGCCGCATCACCAACGTGCGCCGTTCGCGTAATAATATGCGGATCGCCCAAGAGACAAAGACCGAAGTGCTTCGCCAATTGAGAACCGCCGTAGAGCAATCGGTACTGGACCGCCGAGGTTATGCCAAGGAAACCATCCAGATGCAGAAGAAAGTCAAGTCGGATGCCCTGGCTTATCAGGTAACAAGCCGCAAATACGAAGAAGGACTGATGAGTCCTATCGATGTACAAACCAGTGCTGCGACACTTCTGCAATCTCGTGCCGACCTGTTACAAAAGAAACTGATGTACCAGATGAAATGCAAACTGGTGGATTACTATAAAGGGAAACCGCTTTATTAAATCATATAAGGGACAAATCAACAAGAGAACGGCCAACTAAAAACTAATAAACTAAAAAAACTAAAAACAATATGGATATTCAATTAGAAAAGAAAAAAGGCATTCAGAAGAAACATATTCCATATATCATCGGTGGAGTCGCGTTTCTGGCAATTGTGGCAAGTGTAGTATTTGGCAACCATGCTTCGACCTTGAAAGTAGAAGCCCGCGGATTGAGCATCGGAGAGGTCAAGAAAGAGCTGTTCAATGACTTCGTCCGGGTGGACGGGCAGGTTCAGCCAATCACCGTAGTGCAGCTCAGTCCGGAAGAGGGCGGAATCGTCCAGGAAAAGGTAGTAGAAGAGGGTGCGCAAGTCAAGAAAGGAGATGTGATAGTCCGCCTCTCCAATTCGAACCTCGACCTGGAAATCCTGAATGCAGAGGCGGAACTGGCTGAAAAGCAGAACCTGCTCCGCAATACGCAGGTAACGATGGAACAGGACAAACTGAACAACGAAACCGAACGGGCACAATATGCCATGGACATGTCGCGTGCCAAACGTAAATACGAACAATATCACCAGCTTTATCAAGAAGAACTGGTGGCGAAAGAGGATTACCTTCAGGCCAAAGAGGATTATGAGTTGGCGCAGAAGAAATATGACCTGGTGGTTCAACGGTTAGTACAAGATTCTCTTTCACGGGGTATCCAGATGGAAGAAATGGAATTCAGCCTGGCCAATATGCGCAAGAACATCCAACTTATCCACCAACGCAAGGAGAACCTGAATGTACGTTCAAAGATCGATGGCGAGCTGGGACTTCTGGATGTTGTCCTGGGACAGAACATCATGGCGGGCTCTATGATTGGACAAGTCAACGACTTGTCGGATTACAAAATCGAGGCGATGATAGACGAGCACTATATCGACCGGGTAAAACAAGGATTATCGGCTACATTCGACCGGCAAGGGCAACAATTCTCTTTGACCGTCCGCAAGGTCTATCCAGAGGTACGCGAGGGCAAGTTCCGCACCGATTTCGTCTTCACGGGGGAACGTCCGGACAATATCCGTACCGGTCAGACCTACTATATTAACTTAGAGTTAGGCCAGCCTACCGAAAGCATCATTATCCCGAAAGGCACCTTCTTCCAAAGCACAGGCGGGAATTGGGTATTCGTACTTGACCCGGACGGCAAGAAGGCTTATCGCAGACAGATTAAGATTGGCCGACAGAATCCGCAATATTACGAAGTTTTGGATGGATTGGAACCGGGTGAGAAGGTAATCGTATCGAATTACGAGGCTTATAAAGATAACGAAGTGCTGGTGTTAGAATAAACGCCACCTTCACCCCTCCCCGAAGGTGGAGATCTTAAACATCAAAAGAGTAAATAGATAATGTATAACCGATAAAAATAAGTCCCCTCAACAGAACTCACCCTGTGTGGAATGTGCAGAAAGGGCTCCGAATATGACAAACAATATCCAAATGGCGATGCGCTCTCTCATGCAGAAAGGCCGCCATAACATTATGAAAATTACATCTCTGGCACTAGGATTGGCTGTAGGATTGGTTCTGATAGCGAAAGTTTGCTTCGAACAATCATTTGATGATTTCTATCCGGATAATGAACGTATCTATTGCATTTACGAAAAAATAAATATGAACGGGAAATTAAAGCCTTATCCACAAACCTCCGGCGGGACAGCAGTATTGATGAAAGAATTGATGCCGGAAATCGAAGCGTCCACCCGCTTTACCTACTTAGACGAAGGGGCAACATTGACTCTTACCGATAGTCAAAAAAAACTGAAAGCCACCTATGCAGTGGCAGACAGCAATTTGTTTAACGTCCTGCCCCGCCCTATCCTACAAGGGAACGCAAAAGAGACGCTGGCCCGTCCAATGTATGCCATCATCTCTGATGAGATGGCTGAGATGATGGGAGGAGGAGATGTAATTGGAAAAACTTTCTCGTTCGACGGGAACGAGAAAGCGGTTCTGACAGTAGGTGGTGTCTTCGAACACTATCCGGAGAACAGTTCGCATCAGATAGACATCTACATCTCTATGCCCTCCATCGCCAATTTCACCGGAGATGGTTCAATGCTCACAGTGGGTAATGATCGATACAAAAGCTTTATCAAATTAGTAAAAGGAGCATCCATCTCCCAGATTGAAGAGCAGATCCCGAAGTTCATCAAGACTTATCTGCCTACCGAAGAGTTGAAAAAAGCAGGAGTAGAATTCAATTACGAATTTCATGAAATACAAGACGAGCATAAACAGAACGAAAGCGTCCGGAGCATGATTTACATGCTCTCGCTGATAGCGTTCGCACTGATATTCGTAGCAGTTATGAATTATATCCTGATTACTGTATCATCGGTAGTAGGCCGGAGCAAAGAGGTAGCGGTTCGTAAATGTTACGGGGCTTCGGTAGGGAATATACACGGAATTATCTTTGCGGAGGCATTCGTACACGTGGTAATTGCTCTTTTGGTGGCCGTACTCATACTCTTTACTTTTCAGGATCAAGTCACCACCTTGTTGGGCACACCCATCCAAGCCTTGCTGTTCAGCCGGAGCATGTGGATTATTTTGGGTGTAAGTCTTAGTGTATTGCTCGTGACAGGATTCTTACCCGGTTCGCTTTACGCTCGTATACCGGTGGCTGCCGCGTTCCGTAACTACCGGGAATCAAAGCGAATCTGGAAACTGGCACTGCTTTTTATCCAATTTACAGCAGCAATCTTCTTGGTTATCCTTTTATTGGTTATCCATAAACAATATCATCGCATGACGAACGATGATCCGGGGTATAACTACGAGAATCTGGCTTATATCCCGATCAATGTCCTTTCGCGTGATACTACGGCACGCCAACTGATTATGCAGGAATTAAAACGTTTGCCGGAGATAGCAGAGATAGGTTACTCAACAGAGCTCCCGATACAAGATGTATCCGGTGACAATGTTATGCTTCCGGGCGAAGATCGGGAATTGTTCAATTGCGCAGATCAGTTCTATGCCAGTTCCAATTTCTTTGACCTGATGGAGATACCGATTATTGAGGGACGTACCTTCAATCCCTCACTCGGCATGGAGAATGAAGTGATGGTAAGCCGCAAATTCGTAGAATATATGAAACGTACCGCCGGCTGGGATGGAAGTCCTATTGGCCGGCAAATCTGTATTACTTCACATAACTATAAGAACAAGGCACAGACCATCTGTGGCGTATTCGAAGATTACCGACTCGGAAGTATTGCCGACAAAGAAGACCGTCCTATCGCCCTGTTCTGCGCAACCGAAGATCTATACAATTGGGGAATAGGTATTTGGGGACAGATATTAGTGAAATATCATCACCTTACACCCGAAGCTTTGCAGAAGACCAAAGACCTCGTGGAGCAACTTTGCCCTACTTCCGACCTGCATGTCTATTCGTATAAGAATGAAATGATCGGCTTGTACACCGGAACCAAGAATTTCCGCGATTCGGTAATAGCTGGAGGTATCATCACCCTAATCATCCTCCTGATTGGATTGATAGGCTACACCACAGACGAGGTAAACCGCAGACGCAAGGAGATAGCTATACGAAAAATTAACGGGGCAGTGATGCGCGATATCCAGCAGATTTTTCTGAAAGATCTGGTGAAAATTCTACTTCCTGCCATCGCATTGGGCATTCCGTGTGCTTGGAAAGTGGCACAGGGATGGCAGGAACAGTTCTCCGAGAAAGTGCCCTTGTTATGGTATTTCTTTGTGGGAGGAGTATTATTGGTCATCGCGGTTATTTTTGGTGTAGCAGGCTATAACGTCCATCGCATCGCCAACGATAATCCGGCCAACAGCATCAAGTCAGAATGACAAAGAACCGGGATAACATAATGTGCAGTTAGGATATAAAATAAAAAGAATCATGAATATACTACTGAATTTTAAAAGCTATTTCAAATTCCTGAACCGGAACAAGGCTTACACAACGATAAACCTTTTCGGTCTGTCCATTTCATCCATGTTTGTACTGTTGATAGCCGTCTATACCTGGCAAGAGCTATCGACCGACAGTTTTCAGGAGAACAAAGAACGTATTTATCTGGTTGGGAGCGAAGAGTTGCCCTGCTTTGGTGCAGCGGTTCCGTATATGCTGAAAGAGCGCTATCCGGAAGTGGAGAAGGTCTGCCCTATGGTATTCGACCAAGCCAGCAATGCACCGATAGAGTCGGATGGAAAAAAGATAAACGCTAGCATTGCCTTTGTAGATAGTACCTTTTTTGACCTCTTTTCATTCCGGCTCTTGCAGGGTGACCCGAAAAATGCCTTGGTATCGACATCCAGCGCGGTATTGTCTGAGTCGTTCGCCCGAAAAATGTTCGGTACGGAGGATGTCATGGGACGGAACTTCACTATCGATACCCTGCGTTTCACGGTGAGTGGCGTCGTGGAAGACATCAAGCACTCGGCGATACCTGAGAATGATGTACTGCTGACTTGGCGTTCCGTGAAGGAGTTTAACTCCAGCCTCGCGCCCGACCAACTGGGTAATGCAGGCTCTACGGTTTGCGCTGTGCTCACCCATGAAGGGGTGAATTTCAAAGAGCGTTCGGCAGATATCTGCGAATGGCTCAAGACATTCTTCTGGGCTTACGAACAAGGAATCTGGAAAGAAGTGCGCATGGAGAAGCTATCGGATTATTACTTTGCCGGTTGGGGAGGACAATGGCCGCTACATCGAGGAGAACGCCGTTTTGTAATGGTATTGATGTCTGTTGGTATTCTGATTCTGCTCTTCGCCGTACTGAACTACATCAATCTGACCGTCGCACAGGCAGGATTCCGTGCGAAAGAGATGGCAACGCGCCGCCTGCTCGGTTCCTCCCGCATGGAATTGTTTTGGCGATTAATGTCTGAGTCCGTACTGATGTGCCTGATTGCGCTCATACTGGCGATATGGTTATCCTTCATCGTAGAGGGAGTTGCCAACGATTTATTACAAACGAAGTTGGATTTGACGGTGTTGTTCTCGCCGGTTTGGATCAGTGCTATCTTAGCGTTTATACTCATCATCGGCGGCATCTCCGGATGGCTGCCGGCAACGGTTATTTCGAACGCAAAGCCTATTGAAGTGGTACGCGGCACATTGCGTACGAAAACAAAAATGACCTATAGCAAAGTGTTCATTACGTTCCAGAATTTCATAACCATCGTGATGCTCACCTGTTCGTTGGTGATGATATGTCAGATCCTCCACATGATACACGCCCCTATCGGCTACAACACAAAAGGCATCTATTGGATAGAAACAGCCATGATGGAAACATCCCAACAGCAAGCCTTCCGCGATAAGCTGTCATCCATCAGCGGCGTAGTCCGTGTAGGACGCACGCAGGGATTGCCGCTGCTCGGCAGTAACAATTGGACCTGCACATTCAGCGATGGAGGCATCAAACGAAACATTTCCTTCCAACAATACCCGATGGACCAGAATGCTTTTGAAATGTTAGGGCTCAAAATGATTCGCGACAACCATTCTGCCGATCCGAACTGGTACTTGAACGAAGAAGCCATGCGCCAAATGAATCTCCCGCAAGACGCACCCAGCTTCTCCGTCAACAACCAAACGCCCATCCCTATCTCTGGAGTTGTATCTGATTTTCGCGAAGGAAATATCACGAGCGAAGTTTCTGCCGTGATGTTCCGATTCCTGAAGTCCGATGAGCCGGCGTGGTGCTTCCTGGTAGAGCTGCAAGGCGATCCTTACGCAACTGTCAACCAAATCAAGGAAGCCTATAGCGACCTCACCGGTGGCTTAGAATTGAACGGTGGTTTCTATGACCAGACCCTGCAGGACAGTTTCCAGTCGCAGATACGTTTAGCCAAAATTGTAGGCGTATTTACAGCAGTGGCGATTCTCATCTCGTTGTTAGGACTGCTGGCTATGTCTACCTATTTCATCCAGCAACGCTCACTGGAGGTGGCTGTACGGAAAGTATTCGGCTCAGACAATCGGCAAATATTGACACAATTAGTGAGGATCTTCCTGATGTATGTGGTAATTGCATTTGTATTTGCCGTACCAGTTTCCTACTACGTGATGAGCAATTGGTTGGCAGACTACAGCTATCGTATCTCGCTGAATCCGTTGATCTTTGTTTCCACTGGTATCTTCTGCCTATTTATCTCTTTCTGTACTGTTTTCTACCAGAGTTGGCACGCTGCTAATGCCAACCCGATAGAGAGTTTCCGGAAGAGGATGCAGTAAACAGAATTTGAGAAGATAGAAGGAGTTTGACTTGCTATCACTCCGCTACGCCTCGTTAGGAGTTATGACGGTGTGTCATAATGAGATATTAGCACACAGGCAACACAGAAACAGATTTCCATAGATTTATTCGACTGTACATCAATAATATATAATCCGTGGTCATCTGTTGCATCTGTGTTATTTGTGTGCAATTTTATATTTTGACACACTTCCATAACTCCTTTTAACTCCAGCTACCTCCATTATAACTTCTAAAAATAACTATTTTTGCAAATCAAAACGAATAATGCGAAAAGGTGACATCTACTATAGACACAGACAATCAGGTATTCCAAGAGGCGATGCAGCTGATCAGCTATACACGCCAATCGGTATTCCTTACCGGAAAAGCAGGAACAGGTAAATCAACCTTTCTAAAATATATCTGCGCACATACCCATAAAAAATATGTGGTATTGGCTCCTACAGGTATCGCGGCCATCAATGCCGGCGGGGTTACCCTGCACTCGTTCTTCCGGTTGCCTTTCCGTCCCATGTTGCCCAACGACCCAGACCTGAGTACGGAGAAAGGACGTATTTATGAATTTTTCAAATACTCCAAGCAACAACGCAAGATACTGAACGATGTGGAACTGATCATCATTGATGAAATCTCAATGGTAAGGGCAGATATCATTGACTGTGTAGACCGCATCTTACGGGTATATTCAGGAAACTCACGCTTGCCTTTCGGCGGAAAACAGCTTCTCTTCGTAGGAGATGTCTTTCAACTGGAACCGGTTGTTCCGGCCGACCAGCGGGCTATCCTGAGCCGGTTCTACCCCAATTCGTTCTTCTTCTCCGCCCATGTTTTCAAAGAGATTCATCTCGTGCCTTTGGAATTGCAGAAGGTGTATAGGCAGAGCGACCCGGTATTCATTCACATTTTGGACAAAATCCGGGGAAATACAGTCGAACAGAGTGACCTTAGCCGTCTGAATCAACGTTATAATCCCCAATTTGAACCGGGAAAAGATGATATGTATGTCACTTTGGCTACCCGAAGAGACCAAGTGGATTATATCAATGAAAAGAAATTAAACGAATTGCCTGGCAAGGAATTTGTTTCAAAAGGAAAAATCACAGGTGATTTTCCGGAATCTTCGCTCCCAACCCAACTGAACCTATCCATCAAAGAACAGGCGCAGGTCATCTTCATTGAGAATGATCGGGACAGACGATGGGTGAACGGTACAATCGGGGTGATTTCAGGCATTGATGAAGAAGGGCATGTGTATGTCATTTTGGATAATGGCCACGAATACTTGGTCGAACCCTCCTCATGGCGCAACTATCGGTATAAATACAATGAGAAAGAGAAGAAGATTGAAGAGGAAGTGATCGGCACTTTCGAGCAGCTTCCTATCCGGCTGGCATGGGCTATCACCATCCACAAGAGCCAGGGACTGACCTTCAACCGCGTAGTGATAGACCTGACCGGAGGAGTATTTGCCGGAGGCCAGACTTACGTGGCCCTCAGCCGTTGTACGTCACTGGAGGGTTTAGTACTAAAATCGCCCGTCAAACGAGGCGATGTATTTGTGCGCAAGGAAATCATTGCTTTCAGCCGTTCTTTCAATGAGCAGGGGTTGGTCGATAAGCTCCTCCAGGAGAGTGAGGCGGAAAAGCTATATGTCCAGGCAGCCAAAAGCTTTGACAAATGGGATATTCCCCAAGCCGTACAGGACTTTACGCAAGCCGTCAAACTCCAAAATCAATTAGATGACCCTAAAATTCAACGTCTGATACGAATGAAATTGTCCCGGTACCAGGCCCAACGTGAGACCATCAAGTCTTTACAGACAGAACTGCATCAGACGCGGGAGTCGCTTAAAGAATTTGCCCACGAATATTATCTGATGGGCAACGAATGCATCACACAGGCACATGACCCGCAAGCAGCCTTGCGCTGTTTTGACAAAGCATTAAAGCTGAATCCGCACTATGTGGATGCCTGGGTACGCAAAGGTGTTACCCTCTTTGACATGGAAGAAACTTACGAAGCCCTGACTTGCTTCAACAAAGCGGTGGAGATCAATCCTCAATCATTCAAGGCTCGCTATAACCGGGGAAAAACCCTTTACTTCATGCAACATATAGAGGAAGCTCTATCAGACTTTCTAAAAGCTTGTCAACTCAAGAACGATCATATCACCACACACACCTACCTCGCCGACCTCTTTGAAAAATTAGGAGATAGAGACATGGCCAAGCTTCACGTACATAAAGCAGAGGAGCTGAGAAGGAAAAAAAGAAAGTAAGAAGCCCATCATTCACCAATTACCTAAATATAGCTATCACAACCTCCTCCCAATACCCAAAATAAGCGATTGACGCCTATTGCCATACCGCCTACCTTTGCCCCAAAATTAAGGAACGCAAAAAAGGAAATAAAAACTGATGAACAAGAGATATGTCCTTCCCATTACAGGGTTGCTAGTAATTACCTCATTGTCACCAGCTTTGGCGCAACACAACCATCGCCATCATGCTGAAAGACATCATACCCATCTGGACTCCCATCGCAAGGCGCTTGTGAAAGGGCAAGTCATTTCAACCGATAAAGAACAGATTGACTTTGCTACAGTCTATTTAAAAGATACGCATTATGGCATTATAACAGACGAGAAAGGATATTTCACGTTGGAAGCTCCCGAAGGAGAATACATCTTAGTCGTGTCAGCCTTAGGGTTTGAGACGGTCGAAAAAAATATCCGATTAGACCGAAAGAAAGATGTCACTGTATCTATACCTCTGAAACAACAGGCCACCGAATTGGATGAAGTTGAAGTAGTATCAAACGGAATAAGCCGTGTGAAGCGCTCGGCATTCAATGCCGTGGCATTGGATACGAAGGAGTTTGAGAATTCGACCAAGAGCCTGAGCGATGCGTTGGCGAAGACACCGGGCATGAAGCTTCGCGAGTCGGGCGGCGTGGGTTCGGACATGCAATTGATGATGGACGGCTTCAGCGGAAAGCATATCAAGGTGTTTATTGATGGCGTGCCTCAAGAAGGGGTGGGAAGTTCCTTTGGACTGAACAATATCCCGGTGAACTTTGCCGAGCGTATCGAAGTCTATAAAGGCGTGGTACCGGTCGGTTTTGGCACGGATGCCATTGGAGGTGTGGTAAATATCATCACCAAGAAGAAGCGCGACCGCTGGTTTGCGGATGCCTCTTATTCGTATGGCTCGTTTAATACGCATAAGTCGTATGTGAACTTCGGACAGACCTTTAAGAATGGCTTCACGTATGAGATTAATGCTTTCCAGAACTATTCGGACAACGACTATCACGTGGACGCCAATGTGGAGGTATTCAACTTCCAACCGGACGGATCGG
>ERZ857521.3962-NODE-3962-length-11382-cov-13.480798_pt1 | contig 11382 bp, 8 predicted proteins | sample MGYA00519701_ERZ857521 | MGnify/ENA primary metagenome ERZ857521 (study PRJEB31778, sample SAMEA3449346) | human gut metagenome | biome: human gut; feature: human-associated habitat; material: faeces | place: United Kingdom | collected 2010/2012 ...
TTCAAACGTATCGGGCCTCCCGGTCGAGCCTTTGGCTCCCGGGAGGCCCATTTTTATGTTCCCTGGAATTCCCACCGGATATGCTCCGGGAACCCTTTTTTCGTATCTTTTCCCATGCTTACCGAATCCCGTTGCCTATTGGATTCCATCGGCGGCAATATAGCATCTACAGTGTGCGAAATAAGAAGTATCCGTAGTAAAGGCAGCCGATCGCTCATACCTGTTGCACAACCTTGACACGTATGCCCAACTCTGCAAACCAGCAGTGCGACACGCCGATTTGGCTTTTTGCTGCTCCTGTTGTATTCTAGTCAAGTTGCGTTTCACGGATAGACACCGGGAAGCGTTGCATAATTGGAGAATTCGCCTAGTGGTCTATGGCGCACGCTTGGAAAGCGTGTTGGTGTAACAGCCTCACGAGTTCGAATCTCGTATTCTCCGCCCGGATTGGAACCCCGAAAACCGTTGGAATCATTCGGTTTCTGGGGTTCCTTCTTTTCCACTCCGTTTTCCGGTTCCTTCCAGATTCCCTCCGAATGCTTCTTTCGTTGGCCTCGGTTTTTTGAATCGTCCCGTATCGCAAGTCTCGCGTGTACGGGCCGGCATCCAGGAAAGTCCCTGATTGTCATGCTGCGGTTTATTGGTGCCAGTCTGTGGTCTCAATAATGGGATTGTTTGCCCTCATATGTCGATATTTGATTGCGATTCGGTGGGGGAGTTGCGTACATCGTCGTTTTACGCGCACTTTTGCGCTGCGCTACGTTACGCTCGAAATCGTGACGTTGAGAGAAAGAAGCACGACGATGGTTGACAAGACGGCTGCCGGCAGCCAGCAGACTGACCAACGCGATGCTGATACTCGTGACTCTCTGGCGGCGCTTGCCCGACGCCGTTCGAATTCATCGCCAATCGTATTGCAGAGTGATGTGCAGGCCGCTCCGCAGGAAAAGCAGGAAAAACAAGAAAAGCAGAGCGAAGCTGGGTCTGCCTTGCAAACGGGCGAGGATGCGAATGATGACGCGAATCGTGCGGAAGAATCGCAAACCGTGAAAGAAAAAGATGCTGCGGATGGTCCTGATAATACGCAGCAGCCGCAGATGGCATCCATAAGCGCCATCACAACGCAGGTTTTGCCACCAAGCTTTATTCCGACCGCAACCGGTCGTATTCGTCCTGTAACGGGCGCTTTTCCCGCAGTTCAGTCCGCTTCGCAGACGGAACAGGCGCAGCGCAGGCGATCCATCCGCTCGTTGGCCGCGGGGTCGTTGCATAGAACCAACATCGGCAATGCTGAAAAGGCCGGCGGTGTGGGGAGCGCGGGTAGTGCCGGACGGACGGCGGGGAATGGCGATACGCCGTCGCCGCGAATCGCCAGCAGTGCTCCCCATTATGCGAATTGACCAGTGGACTGATCAGAACGGCAATCAGTGGGAATACTGGACATACACGCGGTTCACGCACGGTACGCGCGCTTCGCGCTGCATTGTACGTCGCTATACTACGTCATTCCAATTGAATCGCAACAATGCGTATAGCAGATGAAAAGCACATACGAAAAACGCGCATGAAAAAACGGTCCCGATATATTCGAGACCGTTTTTCATGAGTCGATGAAGCAAACGCTGTCCGGCAGCGAGCCGGCTCAGTCTTCGCTGGTTTCGCGCTTATACTGCACGAACGTCTTCATGGCGTAGGCAAGGCCGGCAAGCAGCAGAATGGCTGCGCAGGCAAGGGAAATGCCGATGCCGGTTTGTGCAAGCTGTCCATATTCTGACTTGGTCAGCGCGCCGGTGGACGCGGCGGCTTGACCGCCGGAAGCTGTGACGGATCCAGTTGCAGCACCATTCGCGCCAGTGTCGGCAGCCGTGCGCACAGTGCCAGTGGTGCCGTTGACTCCAGTAACGGTCGTACCGGCATTCGTTCCAGCCGTGATGCCATGCGTGCCGGTAGCAACGGATGAGCCGCCCTGCTGACCCGTCTTGGAGTTCGCGTCCTTCAACGCCGCGATGAACGACTGATGCCACTGGTGGCTGCTTGCCGCGAACGCATCATGCTTGGTTTTAAGCTCGTCGTGAGTCTCTTTCATGTCGGCATGCATCTGGTTCAGATGGGTCTGCGTATCCTGCATATCCTGATGCAGAGTGTCGTGGCGCTCCTGACCGCGCTTAACCGCGCCATCGATCGCATTCTTCACATCCTCACGGTCCTGCTGATAGTTCTGCCAAGCCTGCTCGTTGTACTGGCGGAGCGCATCGGCGTCCTCGTGCGCGTTCTGATGCAGCTGCTCGGCGTCCTCGTGCGCGTTCTGATGCAGCTGCTCGGCGTGCTGCTTGGCGGTATCGATGTCCGACTTGATCTGCTGGTTGGTTTTGCGCACATGCTGTACGGCATCGCACGTTTTGTCGGTGCACACGGCCATATCCTGGTCGATCTGCCCGCTGATGGCGGTGCTGCCGGCCAATCCGTCCGTAGACGGTGCGACTTCACTGGCCGAAGCCGCGGAAGGCAAGGCGGCCATGCCGATGGTTAATATTCCCGCCGCTGCAGCTGCTGCAATACGATTCCTCATGGTGATTCCTCTCCTGCGCACGTTTGCATTCGATCTGTGATTGTGCGCTCGCGTTCGTTCCGTATGCCATAGTAGGAGGGGAATGTGCCTAAATAAACCGGTGGAAAAATGACATTTGTCTAGTTTCTGTGATGCTGCAGCAGTCTTCATAGTTTAAGCGGGAAACCAGAATCCAAACCAGAAGCCGGAACAGCCTGCTCAAAACATGACCAAGCAGGCCCAGCAACGGCTCAGACCGCCCGTACTTATCCCGCCCGTATTGGTTTATCTAGCGGCGGCCCCCAACAAAGATCACTCAACAATAGTGATGAATGGGCTAGCCGGCAGATTAAAGTCGTTGTACAGCATGCTCGCGCACTTCGGATTGCCGCTGAACAGGTAACGCACCTGGGTTATACCGCTGAGATTGTCAAGTGGCGTTCCATTGGCCGCGCTGAGCACCACCTGGTTGCCTCTGATGATGGCGTTGGCCGGTACCCATTGCCCGGAAGAGTTGGCAACCTCGAATCCCTGCAATGCCGCAGTCGTTGGGATTACGATATTGCTGATACCGTCAAGAGGGGTCGCTTTCGAATTCTTCGTATAATCGGGTGCGCTCGCGCTTGCGCTCTTCGTATAGTTCGGTTGCATCGCTTTCAGTCCGCTTGCGGTGCCGATTTGGAAAGACAGGGCGATTTTGCCGTCCACAGTATGCCGTGCACGTTCAATAAGCGGTCCGTTAGGTACGCTGACAGCGTTTTTCGTACCGTTTTCCATGGCGAGGTACTGCGCGGCCATACGCGCGCCCAGAATATCCTTGCCGAGAGGATGAATCAGCGCGGATGTGCCTTTATCGGTGTCAAGGGAAACCGTCATCGCCACATTGGAACGGTCTTGCAGATTCGCGTTGTCAAGCGTGGTCCGCTGCGCTTCACGTACGTTCTGTGTGTACTGATAGTTCGTCCATCGCGCGAGTTGCACGTATAGGAACGGCAGGTCTTTGCGTCCGAACACGTTACGGTACTGGTTGATGAGCGTGGTCATTTGCGATTCGTATTGCAAAGCAGTTCCGTAATTATTGGCGTCATCGCAACCTTGATACCACAGCACGCCCGCCACATGGAATCCCTTCAACGGCGCGATATGGTTCGCATAAATATCGCCGCCTTGTACATGCCGGCGAATAGGCGTGCCACCCCACGCGGTCTGGATGATGCCAATCGGCACATTGGGGTGCTTGGCGCGCAACTGCATGGCGAATTGCTGAGCCAGATAGCTGAGGTGCAGTGAATTCGTGGAATCTGCAGTCAGCCATGCATCGGCGCTCTGATTAACAGCGGACAGTGGAAAATCAGTGTCTTCAACATCATGATTTGCGATGACAAATTTCACGTTGTCATCTACGAGCGGTTTCGGCAAATCGCCTGTCGTGATTAGTCCATTGCCAAAATTGTAAGTAGCGTTTTCGTAATACTGCACATAGTTGAGTTCCATATTCGACTGGCCAGCGGCTACGAAGACGTCTCCCACATACACTTTGGCCAGTTTCAGCACGGTTTTGCCGGCGTACTGCACTTGCAGCGAATACGGATTGAGACTTGCCTTTTGCGCGCTCAGCGTGCAGGTGAAACTGCCGTTTTTCGCTACCTTTGCCTTGACGCTCTCGGAGGTTTTGCCTTGCGTAAGTGTCACTGACAGTTTCGAAACGTCGATGGGGTTGCTTTCCGTGGAGCTGACGTTGCCTTTGACTACGATTGGCTGATCGCGCTGGAACACCATATTGTCCATGTAGTATGAGGGCAGCTGCACATCAACAGTGGCCGCAGTATGGGCGGTGGCGGTGGATTGCGATCCGGTTTTACCGGTTGCCGTTCCGTTGCCCCATTTGGGGCCGCACCCGACGATGATGGCAACGACTATTCCTACGGTTACGATAACGGCAAGTGCCGTTCTTGCCAATCGTTTCGTATTCAATTCTGATTTGCCTCGTTCTTTGTCAACGCCCGCTCGAAGGTTCTGGCCTGTTTGTCATATGCGGCTCGTTCGGTGTTGGCTTTGCTGGTGGTCCCGGACGGGTCGGCTTTGCAGTCAAGCGCCTTCGGCGATTTGACTTCTTCCTGATACAAGGTGCTGAGCTTTTCCAGATCATATGAGGAATCCATGCTGGAAAATGCGTCGACAATCTTTCCCTTGAGCTGGAAATCCTTGGAATATGAAGCGTTCATGGCGGCAACCGCGTCTCTGCAGTCGTTAATGGCATTCAGTTCGCGCATTTTCTGCGATGTTCTCACGCCCATGACGCCGAAGACCACAATGCATACCGCAACGACGATAACGGCTACGATGATGGAACGGCGAATCAAGTTCTTGACATGGTTGTGCACCCAAGTGTCGCCATCTTGCACGCCTTGCGATATGGCGATTTGGAACGGATCTTCGGGAGCTGTTCGGTAGGAAGTCCCCGGTGCTTTTGTTCTAAGCTTTTCGTCACGATTGGTGGTATTGACGGAATTGTTGGATTTGCTGGTCCCGACGGTCGCGGTACTGCTGAACGTTCGGGGCTTGCGGACGTTACTTGCTTGACTGTCAGCTTTATTTGGCTGCCTTTCGTGCCGTGCCATGCTTCCCTCCAGGAGTCCGCGATACCGTTTTGATGTTGTCTATTGGAGGTGGTCCGACAAGGTCCTCTGTTCCCAAATGACAATACATAAGGTATGTTACCCGTTCCACTTCCGAATGCCAGCACTTCATGTTGTGGCATATTCGGTAAATGTGAAGTTTGGTCCGGAATCCAGCTGCTTTATTTTAAGTGGGGACATCTCAGAATACACTTAAGTTTTGCGTGTGCAATTGCGTCAACGAGTGAAAATGCGTTTTGTGAGAGAGGCTGACGATGATATCGCCGAAAAGCTTGATGAAGATTGCGACCACCGCTTCCGTGGTTGCAATGACGGTTTCCGTTGCCGTGGTGCCGGCTTACGCCATGCAGGATATTGCGATTGAGGATACGCCAAGTTCTTTTGCCGCAACTGTGGATGATGCGCAGAATTCGTCAAACAGCATGCCGGACAATCCGAACGCGACGCTGCCGGAAACGGTAAGCGAAAACATTTCGGACGATTCCACTGTGGTTTCGGAGAACCTTGCGGTTACGCCGGAAGGTGATGTACAGAACATTGAGACCGGCGAAACCGTGACGGACGCTCAGCTGGTCGGCACGCAATCGCAGCAACCTGATCCACTGGCCAAAACGGATGGCGAATCATTCATTCCGGTGAGTGCCTCGGATGTGAAAGATGCTGTGGAACAACCTGTGAAACAGTCTGCGGAGCAATCGTCCTCAAAAAACGGAGCCACCGTGAAGCTTGCCAAATTCGATGGCAACGATTACGGCGCGCATTGGGGAACCTACAACAACACGAAGGCCTTCTTCGACTACAAAAACAACCTGTTCGCCCAGCAGGCCAAGGGCGTGATTGATGTCTCTTCATGGCAGGGAGACATCGATTGGGCTAAGGCGAAAGCCGACGGCGTGGAAGGTGCGATTATACGTTTAGGCTTTGGATGGGACAATGACGCCGATGCCAAAGCGCAACGCAACATTGCCGAATGCAAGCGGCTGGGCATTCCGTTCGGCATCTACTGGTATTCATATGCGGAAGATGTGGACGGCGCGAAACATGAAGGCAATGATGTGGTGTCCAAGCTGCGTCAGATGGGTGTGAGTCCAAGCGATCTGAAATACCCTGTGTACTACGACCTTGAGCGGTGGACATGGACCGGGCACACGCCACCGACCAATCCGAACGTGTACAACGGTATAGTCAATGCCTGGTATGGTGCGTTGCAGTCTGGCGGCTACCAGAATCTCGGTGTGTACTCCTACACGAGCTACCTGCAAGGGCCGCTGAACAATGCGAACATTTATGCGAAGACGCGTTGGGTGGCGCAATACGGTGCGCGGATAGAATTCACGGCATTTGGCACTAATGATCGTGGTTGGCAGTACACCGAAAGCGGCCAGATTAACGGCATCAGCGGCAGTGTGGATATGAGCGCCTTTGGGAATAAAGAGTTTGAATCCAGCATTGATCTGACTTGGATTGTTCGATCTGAGGATATAGCAGTTGGTGCTGCTGTAAAAGATGTTACTCGAGCTTTGGAATACAAGTGGATGTCTTATGATGTGAACGCAGACCGATGGAAGACGATTTCGGATTGGTCAACTTCAAATTGGGCTGGGTGGTCTGACAATGAGGGTACTTATTGGCTTCATTGTGAGGTGAGAGATATTTATTCGAAAAAAGAAATTGGCGAACAGACCATTGCCTTTGCGTATGCTCCTGGCTATAGAAGAATTAATGGAACATATGCCGGATATGAGGGGAATGGTATATTGCTTGGGGTCAATTCAAATAATCCAAAGGGAAAATATGAAATCAAAATATATGATACTCAAAAAAAGACGTGGGTAGCAGGTTGGAATGGACAATGGGCTCATTGGTATCCCAGAAAGGGAATATATTGGACGCATTTTGAGCTGTACACTTCTGACGGGTTTTTGACTGAGACTAAGACGTATGCATTTGGTGTTTAGAGAATATTTGTGAGAAAAAGTGTTTTTAGGGAGACGAATGGCTGAACGTACCAAAATAAGAGAATCAGGAATTGAGCTATTGTGAATTATTGCAGTGGTCCTTATTGTTTCGCATCATTTGCTTTGTCATTCATCGCTTGATTTATTTGATGAGACTTTTTGTAGAAAAAGAGTGTTTTTTCAATTATTGTACCTTGCTCCAGGAAAGATAGGTATTGCTCTTTTTTACTTATCTCAGTTTGGTTCCTTGCAAATAAAGATATAACGGTACGAAGTGCATGTCGTAAAATTTGGCTTTTATGGAGAGAATTATTTTTTGGGAATATTGTGGGTATGTGTTGCCGGTTATTTATTCCTTCTTTTGAGCCTATGTCTGTGAATGATTGGTGGTCCAGTTGGCTGAATTTATTCTTCCCTTTGACTCGGAATGAATGGTGGTATGTAAGTAGTTATGCGGTTTTTTTGATTTTGCTCCCGTTTGTCTTTCCAGCTCTTAAAAGTATGGGGAAAATAACCATAAGAAGTGCTGTGTAGTGCTATTTGTGTTATGGGGCATTTTAGCCTTAGTTCCTGGCTCTAATTTGAATAATGGTCTCAATGTAGTGGGATTTGAATACGTATTTGTGCTTATTTCGTATTACAAGTGGTACATGAAGGAGATTCCAATTCATTATGCGGCTTGGATGGTTACTTTAGGTGCGATAGTGATTTTAATCTGGAATGTGGTTCTTCCCATGTTAATTCCTAATAATTCAAGACTTCTTATTGATCTTTTATGGCCGGTTGAAAAAGAATGGTCCATTCCAATTATGCTAATTAGTTTTGGCCTATTTGAAATATTTCGAAGGATGGTGTTCTATAGCAGGATAGTCAATATAATTGCGGCATCTTCTTTTGGAGTTTATCTTATTACTGAACAACCGTTTATTCAAGAACAATTATGGTCTAAATGGGTTGTGTTGTCAGGTTTTTACGATTCAAAATATGCAGTAGTACAGACTATTTCATATGTCATTATCATATGCGCAGTGGCGGGTGTTCTTGATTTATTAAGGGATTCACTTTTTAGAGTGACAATTGATCGGCATCGTGGAGTTTGGTTTGATAAAATATGGAATTTAGTTTTCTTTAAAAATAGAAGAAAAATACAACATCCTATTACTTCTGTAAATCCATAGATATTAGAAGCGGAATTCAGTTTTCAGACCGAATTCCGCTTCTAATATCCACATAGATAATATCCATGTGGATTATTTTAATGGATCATCATCAGGTTGTGAAATGATTTTATGATTGGCAACATCCTTAAGATGCTTTCCATATGGGGATTTTCCGTATTTGATAGCTGCTTCCATGAGCTGATCTGCAGTAATCCAGCCATTTTCGAAAGCAATTTCTTCAGCGACGGCAATTGGCAGCCCCTGAGCACGTTGAACGGTACGCACGAATTCTCCTGCTTCATATAAAGAATCCATGGTGCCTGTATCGAGCCAAGCATAGCCACGGCCTAAAGTTTGCACATGTAAACTGCCGTCTTTAAGATACAATTTGTTCAAATCCGTGATTTCTAATTCGCCGCGTGCGCTTGGTTTAACTTGTTTAGCGAATTCGGTAACACGAGCATCGTAAAAGTAGAGACCGGTAACAGCATAATTAGATGCTGGATGCTCGGGCTTTTCCACGATTGAGATAGCTTCATGGTTGCTGTCAAATTCGACGACACCGTAGCGTTCGGGATCATCGACATAATAGCCGAATACCGTAGCTCCATGTTCGACTGCTGCTGCACGGCGCAAAGTCTTTCCCAAACCATTGCCGTAAAAGATATTATCGCCTAGAACAAGCGCACATGGATCGTTATCGATGAAGTCTTCACCAATAACAAATGCTTGAGCAAGACCATCTGGCGAAGGCTGAATTTTGTAACTGAAATTCACACCATATTGGCTACCATCGCCAAGAAGACGCTCAAAATTGGGTAAATCCTGTGGTGTACTGATGATGAGTATATCTCGGATACCTGCCATCATCAGCACACTCAGCGGATAATAAATCATTGGCTTGTCGTAGACAGGCAATAATTGTTTAGAAGTTACAGTGGTCAGAGGGTACAGACGTGTACCTGATCCTCCTGCGAGAATGATGCCTTTCACTTGTTGAGTTCCTTTGCGAGATAGTTGTGAAGGGAGGTCTCCCAATCGGCTGGCCGATAACCGGTAGCTTCGATTTTGCTTAAATCGAGTGAGCAATTATGTGGGCGCAAAGCCGCGTTATTTTCCTTGGCATATTCTTCAACAGAATTCGCGACGATCTTTGAACTGTCAGCGCCTGCTGCATCAAAAATAATTTGGGCAAGATCGTACCAGCTCACGATGCGCCCCGAACCTGTCATGTTATAAGTTCCAAAAGAAGCGTTGCTATTCAAGAGATGGAAGATGGCCTTTGCCATGTCATCAGTGAAAGTCAATCGGCCGAACTGATCGTTCGGAGCTTCTGCCGTAGCTCCAGATTGAGCAAGATCCAGCATTCGGGTTACGAAATTACGACCTTCTCCAATAATCCAGCTAGAACGAATCAGATAATGCTGGGGAACGTTCTCTACTAATGCATCGCCAGCGGCTTTAGTTTGGCCATAAACGCTTAGTGGCGCGAAATTCTCATCTTCCTTGTGGAATTGGAGAGTGCCATCAAATACATAGTCACTGGAAATATGCACCAAAGTGATTCTGTGTTCTGTGGCAATCTTCGCAAGGTTCCTAACACCGCGAACGTTTATAGTCCAAGCAGCTTTGCGACCTTCAGGCGTTTCTGCCCCATCGACGGAAGTATAGGCTGCCGCATTGATAATGGTGCCATATAAATCCCAATCGATATTCTCATAAGAGGCGGTGTCCGAGATATCAAAGGTATCGGCATCGTGATATTCGAAATTCTCCAATGAATGGCTTTCAGCGTATTCACGAATTGCACGTCCCAATTTGCCTTTGCTGCCAAGCACCAAAGTCTTTTTTGGGGCCATCGGCTTCGCATCCTTCAGCATGGGATGGTGCAGGTCCGCCTCGGATCGTTCGGAGTCCTCCAGCGGGATCGGCCAGTCGATATGCAGGTCCGGGTCGGCGAGGTTCACGAACGTGTACGTCTTCTTCTGCTCCAGGCTCCAGTGCGCGTTCACGAGGTACGTGTACACGGTACCGTCCTCCAACGCTTGGAAGCTGTTGCCCACGCCACGCGGCACGTAAATCGCCTTCGACGGATCCAAAACCGTCGTGTACACCTGGCCGAAGCTCTCGCCCGGACGCAGGTCCACCCACGCGCCGAACACGCTGCCGGCCGCGATGCTGATGTACTTGTCCCACGGCTCCGCGTGGATGCCACGCGTCACGCCCTTCTTCGCGTTGTAGCTGATGTTGTTCTGCACCGGCCCGAAATCGGGCAGGCCCAGTTTTGTCTGCTTCGCGCGCTGCCAGTTCTCCTTGAACCAGCCGCGGTTGTCGCCATGCACCGGCAGGTCGAACACGACCAGTCCGGGAATGTTCGTCTCCACGGCCCTCAGGTCCTTTTCGAAATCCATGAAATCCATCCCCTCACTGGCCCTGCTGCTTGTAACGTGCCTCGGTCGCGGCCTTGGCCGGTTCCCACCACGCGCGGTTCTGCGTGTACCATTCGATCGTCTGCGTGAGACCCGATTCGAAGTCGGTGTGCCTCGGCGTCCAGCCCAATTCGGTGCGCAGTTTGGTCGAGTCGATCGCGTAGCGGCGGTCGTGGCCCGGACGGTCCTTGACCCAGTCGAACGCGTCCTCCGGCTGTCCCATCATCTTCAGGATCATGCGCAATACGGTGATGTTGTTCTTCTCGCCGTTGGCGCCGATCAGGTACGTCTCGCCGATGCGGCCCTTGGTGAGGATCGTCCACACGCCCGAGCTGTGGTCCTCGGTGTGGATCCAGTCGCGCACGTTCTCGCCCTTGCCGTACAGCTTCGGACGTTGCCCGTCCAGGATGTTCGTGATCTGGCGCGGGATGAACTTCTCCACATGCTGGAAGGGACCGTAGTTGTTCGAGCAGTTCGAGATCGTGGCGCGGATGCCGTACGTGCGCGTCCACGCGCGCACCAGCATGTCCGACGCCGCCTTCGTGGACGAATACGGGCTGGACGGATGGTATGGGGTATGCTCCGTGAACTTCGCCGGATCGTCCAGGGCGAGGTCGCCGTACACCTCGTCCGTGCTCACGTGGTGGT
>ERZ857521.3968-NODE-3968-length-11375-cov-3.648852_pt1 | contig 11375 bp, 5 predicted proteins | sample MGYA00519701_ERZ857521 | MGnify/ENA primary metagenome ERZ857521 (study PRJEB31778, sample SAMEA3449346) | human gut metagenome | biome: human gut; feature: human-associated habitat; material: faeces | place: United Kingdom | collected 2010/2012 ...
AATGGTCTGACCGGTTTCCTCATCGGTGTAGGTCTTGAAGGTGGGGTCCTCTTCAGCGAGCTTCGCCAGAGCGATTGCCATCTTCTCCTGACCAGCCTTGGTCTTGGGCTCGATGGCTACACGGATTACAGGCTCCGGGAACTCCATCGACTCGAGAATGATCGGATGCTTGGGATCACACAGGGTGTTGCCTGTGGTGGTATTCTTCAGGCCGACAGCCGCAGCGATATCACCAGCATAGCAGGTATCGATATCCTTACGGTGGTTGGCGTGCATCTGCAGAATACGGCCGATACGCTCGTTGTCATCCTTGTTGGAGTTGTAAACGGTGGTACCGGCATCTACCTTACCGGAGTAAACACGGAAGAAGCCGAGCTTACCTACATAGGGGTCGGTAGCAATCTTGAAAGCGAGAGCCGCGAACGGGGCGTTATCGGTGGAGGGACGCTCCTCCTCTTCGCCGGTTTCGGGGTTCACGCCCTTGATGTGGGGTACATCCACAGGAGCGGGCATATAGTCCACAATGGCATCCAGCAGCTTCTGGATACCCTTGTTGCGGTAAGAAGTACCGCAGGTAACGGGAACGATGCTGTTATTGATGGTACCCTTGCGCAGGCAGGCCTTGATCTCCTCAATGGAGAGCTCCTCGCCGTCCAGGTACTTCATCATAATTTCCTCGTCCTGCTCAGCAGCAGCCTCGATCAGCTTCTGATGATATTCCTCAGCCTTCTCCTTCAGATCATCCGGAATCTCGATTACCGAAATATCCTTGCCCAGATCATCATTGTAGATATAGGCCTTCATCTCAACCAGATCCACCAGACCCTTGAAGAACTGTTCAGCACCGATGGGCAGCTGAATGGCAACCGGGTTGCAGTGCAGACGGGTCTTCATCATGTCAATTACATGATAGAAGTCTGCACCCATGATATCCATCTTATTAACATAAGCCATTCTGGGGACCATATACTTGTTGGCCTGACGCCATACAGTTTCGGTCTGAGGCTCAACACCGCCCTTGGCGCTGAGAACTGTTACAGAGCCGTCCAGCACTCGCAGGGAGCGCTCTACTTCTACTGTAAAGTCAACGTGTCCGGGGGTATCAATAATGTTGATACGATGGCCCTTCCAGTATGCTGTGGTGGCAGCAGAGGTAATGGTGATACCTCTCTCCTGCTCCTGAACCATCCAGTCCATGGTGGCGCCGCCATCGTGAACCTCACCCAGCTTATGGTTAATACCTGTATAGAACAGGATACGCTCGGTTGTGGTGGTCTTACCAGCATCGATATGGGCCATGATGCCAATGTTTCTGGTCATTTCCAGTGAAACGTCTCTCGGCATACTGTCCTCCTTACTCTTTGCTTTCCCTGAATAAAAACGATATTCATGCCGCCGCACAGAGCAGCGGCACAAACATTAAAGATTTACCATCTGTAATGAGCAAATGCCTTGTTGGCTTCTGCCATCTTATGGGTATCTTCACGCTTCTTGCAAGCGCCGCCCATATTGTTGGTGGCATCGATGATCTCACCAGCCAGCTTTTCCTGCATGGTGCGCTCACCGCGGGCTCTTGCATAAGTTGTCAGCCAGCGCAGACCCAGGGTCTGACGTCTCTCGGGACGTACTTCCATGGGAACCTGGTAAGTAGCACCACCTACACGGCGGGCCTTAACTTCCAGTACGGGCATGATGTTCTCCAGAGCCTTCTCGAAAACTTCCAGAGGCTCCTCACCTGTCTTTTCGCGGATAATGTCGAATGCGCCGTAAACAATCTTCTGAGCGACACCCTTCTTACCGTCCAGCATAACGCTGTTTACCAGACGGGTAACGAGCTTGGAATTGTACAGGGGATCTACCAGTACATCGCGCTTAGCAACTTGACCTCTTCTTGGCACTTCGCTTCCCTCCTTCACATAATGATATCATTGGTACTCGTTAGTCTAAAAACTCCCGTCAGCTAAGAATCGGTCGAAATATTTTTCCTTTGGAATCTATATCGAACGATACAATAGCGAACCTTTAGTTTTTAATGCTTACTTCTTGCCGGCGTTCTTCTTGGGACGCTTGGCACCGTACTTGGAACGGGCCTGCATACGGTTGGCAACACCCTGAGTATCCAGGGTACCACGGATGATGTGGTAACGCACACCGGGAAGGTCCTTAACACGACCGCCACGGATCAGTACGACGCTGTGCTCCTGCAGGTTGTGGCCCTCGCCCGGAATGTAGGAAGAAACCTCCATACCGTTCGAGAGACGCACTCTTGCTACCTTACGGAGAGCCGAGTTCGGCTTCTTGGGGGTCTGAGTACGGATTGCTGTACAAACGCCTCTCTTCTGAGGAGAGCTCTGGTTTGTAGCGATTCTCTTCTGTGCGTTCCATCCTCTCTGCAGAGCAGGCGCTGTGGACTTCTTCTCAAGAGTCTGACGGCCCTTGTGAACCAGCTGGTTAAAGGTTGGCATATTGCACCTCCTTACTTCAAATTTCCTTTTTTTCTTCCTGTACAAACAAATTTTGCCCATACAGACAGACGGGCCCGAAGGCACCATCCGAATACCAATTATATCAAGTGTGATACAGGCTTGTCAACAGGAAATTCACCTAAAATTTGTGTAAAATAGAGATTTTTCATAGCACACTTCCCTATGATCCCGAACCGACGGACAACTGTCATCAAAACAGCCGGTCTGTTTGATACAGACCGGCTGTGATGCAGTTATTTTTTCCGGAGAATCGGGCAATTATTCGCCAGCCGGAGCTACAGGCTCGGCAGATTCTTCGGAAGCATGGGTGTGAGGAGTTTCATCGTAGATCTCGGTGTACTCCACCAGACCGGTACCGGCCGGGATCAGCTTACCGATGATGACATTCTCCTTCAGGCCGACCAGCGGATCGACCTTGCCCTTGATGGCTGCTTCGGTGAGGACACGGGTGGTTTCCTGGAAGGAAGCCGCCGACATGAACGACTCAGTAGCCAGCGATGCCTTGGTAATACCCAGCAGCACCGGTGTGGAAGTAGCCATTCTCCGGTCGCCGCCGTCCTGAGCATTGAGCTCAGCGATCTTTTCGTTGGCAGCCAGGAACTCGCTCTTATCCACGATCTCGCCGGTGAACATCTCGGTGTCACCCTGATCGTCTACCTTCACCTTGCGCATCATCTGACGAACGATAACCTCAATGTGCTTATCGTTGATATCAACACCCTGGGTGCGGTATACCTTCTGTACTTCGCTGATGAGGTATTCCTGTACAGCCAGACCGCCCAGCACCTGCAGGATCTCGCCGGGCTCTACCGAGCCTTCGGTGATCGGGGTGCCCTTGGTGATGTAGTCGCCCTCGGAAACCTTCAGGGTCGAACCGTATACCACCAGCTTCTCGAAGCGTTCGCCGGTCTTGGGATTGGTGACAACCACGTTGTCGCCGCCCTTGGCGTCCTTCTCGAAGGATACGATACCATCCTCATGGGAGATGATGGCAGCGTTCTTGGGACGGCGGGCTTCGAACAGCTCTTCAACTCGGGGAAGACCCTGGGTAATATCGGCTGCGGTTACAACACCGCCGGTGTGGAAGGTTCTCATGGTCAGCTGGGTACCGGGCTCACCGATGGACTGGGCTGCCACGATACCTACGGCCTCACCGATGGATACCGGCTGACCGTTTGCCAGGTTGGCGCCGTAGCACTTCATGCAGACGCCGTTCTTGGCCTCGCAGTTCAGCGGGGTACGGATCTTGACCTCAGTATAACCGGCGTCAATGATCTTCTTGGCATCATTCTCGTCCATCATCTTGTCACGGGATACCAGCAGTTCGCCGGTCTCGGGATGATAGATGTCATCTGCCAGGTAACGACCGAACAGACGCTCGCTGAGATCCTCGATGACACGACCGTTATCCATGATGGACTGTACCATGATACCCTCATGGGTGCCGCAGTCCTTCATGCGGATGATAACATCCTGCGATACATCGACCAGACGACGGGTCAGGTAACCCGAGTCAGCGGTACGCAGTGCGGTATCGGCCAGACCCTTACGGGCGCCTCGGGAGGAGTTGAAGTACTCCAGAATATTCAGACCTTCACGGTAGTTGGACTTGATGGGGATTTCGATGGAACGACCGGAGGTGTTCGCGATCAGACCACGCATACCAGCCAGCTGACGGATCTGGTCCATGGAGCCTCGGGCTCCGGAGTCCGCCATCATGTAGATGGGGTTGTCGCCCTTGAAGGTCTCCTGGAGAGCGTCACGTACCTTCTGGGTGGCTTCGTTCCAGGTCTTTACAACACGCTCATAACGGACATCGTCCGAGATGAAACCACGGTCATACTGACGGCGGATATCCAGTACCTTCTTGTCGGCCTCGGCAATGATGTCGGCCTTCTCAGGCGGGATAACCGCATCCACTACGGCAACAGTCAGGCCGCTGCGGGTGGAGTACTTGAGGCCCTGTGCCTTGATGCGGTCCAGCACCTCGGCGGTACGGGCGGTGCCATGCACACGGATGCAGCGGTCGATGATGTTTCCGAGCTGCTTCTTCTTGACCAGGAAGGAGATTTCCAGATCAAACTGCTTGTCGGAATCGCTGCGGTCCACATAGCCCAGATCCTGCGGAATGGGATCGTTGAAGATCAGACGGCCCACAGTGGCGTCGATGATCCGGGATACCTTCTTGCCGCCGATCTCCTTGGTGACACGCACCTTGATGGGAGCATGCAGGCCCACCACCTTGGCATCGTAAGCCATCAGGGCTTCGGCAGTATCACGGAATACCTTGCCGGCGCCGGGCTCGTTCTCACGGACCATGGTCAGGTAGTAGGAACCCAGTACCATGTCCTGGGTAGGAACGGTTACAGGACGGCCGTCCGAAGGCTTCAGCAGGTTATTGGCAGCCAGCATCAGGAAGCGGGCTTCTGCCTGAGCCTCGGCAGACAGCGGTACATGCACCGCCATCTGGTCACCATCGAAGTCGGCGTTGAACGCGGTACATACCAGCGGATGCAGCTTGATGGCACGGCCCTCAACCAGCACAGGCTCGAAGGCCTGGATACCCAGACGGTGCAGGGTAGGCGCACGGTTGAGCATAACGGGATGGGACTTGATGACAACTTCCAGAGCGTCCCATACTTCCTTGACGGTGGCACGCTCCACCATCTTGCGGGCGTTCTTGATGTTGGTGGCAACCTTCTGGTCTACCAGGCGCTTCATAACGAAGGGCTTGAACAGCTCCAGAGCCATCTCCTTGGGCAGACCGCACTGATACATCTTCAGCTCGGGGCCGACTACGATTACCGAACGACCGGAGTAGTCAACACGCTTACCCAGCAGGTTCTGACGGAAGCGGCCCTGCTTACCCTTGAGCATATCCGAAAGGCTCTTGAGGGGACGGTTGTTGGGGCCGGTAACCGGACGGCCACGGCGGCCGTTGTCGATCAGGGCGTCCACAGCTTCCTGGAGCATGCGCTTCTCATTGCGGACGATGATGTCCGGTGCGCCCAGTTCCAGCAGCTTCTTCAGACGGTTGTTGCGGTTGATGACCCGGCGGTACAGATCGTTCAGGTCACTGGTGGCGAAGCGTCCGCCGTCCAGCTGAACCATGGGACGGATATCCGGAGGGATAACCGGTACCACATCCAGGATCATCCACTCGGGCTTGTTGCCCGAAATACGGAAGGCCTCTACCACTTCCAGACGCTTGAGCAGCTTGGCACGCTTCTGACCGGTGGCAGTGGCGAGCTCGTCCTTGATCTCCTTGGAGAGAGCATCCAGGTCCAGCTCAGCCAGCAGCTTCTTGATGGCCTCGGCGCCCATACCGGCGTCGAATTCATCTTCATAGGCCTCGCGCATATCCATATACTCCTTCTCGGAGAGGAGCGCGTACTTCTTCAGATTGGTGTTGCCCGGATCAATGACTACATAGGAGGCAAAGTAGAGCACCTTTTCCAGCAGTCTCGGGGACATGTTGAGCAGAAGGCCCATACGGGAGGAAGTACCCTTGAAGTACCAGATATGGGATACGGGTGCAGCCAGCTCAATGTGGCCCATGCGTTCCCGGCGCACCTTGGCACGGGTTACTTCAACGCCGCAGCGTTCGCAGACCTTACCCTTGTAACGGATGCGCTTGTACTTGCCGCAGTAGCACTCCCAGTCCTTGGTGGGTCCGAAGATGCGCTCACAGAACAGGCCGTCCCGCTCCGGCTTCAGGGTACGGTAGTTGATGGTCTCCGGCTTCTTTACTTCGCCGTAGGACCATTCCCGGATCTGATCAGGAGAGGCAAGACCAATCTTGATCGAATCGAATACATTGAATTCCATATATCTGCCTCCTTAGAAGTTGTCGTCGTCGGAGAGATCATCCAGATCCATGCCGAAGCTGGCGAACAGATCCCCTGCATCGGTATCATCATCGTCCAGATCGGGGGTGGATACGTCAAACCCATCGCTGAGTTCGCTCTCCACCTCGACTCCCTTCTCACCCAGATCGATGTCGTCTGCAATGGTCAGACCCACATCGTCATCGTCGTCGAAGGACTGCTTGAGGTCGATCTCGTTGCCCTCCTTATCCAGCACGCGCACATCCAGAGCCAGCGACTGCAGCTCCTTGATGAGCACCTTGAAGGACTCGGGAATACCGGGCTTGGGCACATTCTTGCCCTTTACAATGGCCTCGAAGGTCTTGACACGGCCTACTACATCGTCCGACTTCACAGTCAGGATCTCCTGCAGGGTGTAGGCAGCACCATAGGCTTCCAGGGCCCAAACTTCCATCTCACCGAATCTCTGACCGCCGAACTGTGCCTTACCACCCAGAGGCTGCTGGGTAACCAGCGAGTACGGACCGGTGGAACGGGCATGGATCTTATCGTCTACCAGATGATGCAGCTTGAGGTAGTACATATAACCAACGGTTACACGGTTATCGAAGGGTTCACCGGTGCGTCCGTCATACAGAACGGTCTTGCCATCCGGGTCCAGACCGGCCTCGGCAAGGGCATCACGGATATCCTGCTCGTTGGCGCCATCGAATACCGGAGTCATAACCTTCCAGCCCAGAGCGGCAGCGGCACGGCCCAGATGCACTTCCAGTACCTGACCGATGTTCATTCGGGACGGTACGCCCAGGGGGTTCAGACAGATGTCCAGCGGACGTCCATCAGGCAGATAAGGCATATCCTCCTGCGGCATGATGCGGGATACTACACCCTTGTTACCATGACGGCCCGCCATCTTATCGCCCACCTGCAGCTTACGCTTCTGAGCGATGTAGCAGCGAACTACCATGTTGACGCCGGGTGCCAGTTCATCGCTGTTTTCCCGGGTGAATACCTTGACATCCACGATGATGCCGTACTCGCCATGGGGAACACGCAGCGAGGTATCACGCACTTCCCGTGCCTTTTCACCGAAGATGGCCCGGAGCAGACGCTCCTCGGCATTGAGCTCGGTTTCGCCCTTGGGGGTTACCTTGCCCACCAGAATATCGCCGGCACGCACTTCGGCGCCCACACGGATAATACCGCGCTCGTCCAGTTCCTTGAGGACATCTTCACCCACGTTGGGAATATCCCGGGTGATCTCCTCCGGTCCGAGCTTGGTGTCTCTGGCTTCGATCTCATATTCCTCGATATGGATCGAGGTGTAAATATCTTCCTTGACCAGACGCTCGTTGATGAGAACGGCGTCCTCGTAGTTGTAGCCTTCCCAGGTGGTGAAGCCGATGAGCATGTTCTTGCCCAGGGCGATTTCACCATTGGCGGTGGCAGGACCATCAGCGATAACCTGACCCTTGGTCACGGTCTCACCCACATTGACAATGGGACGCTGGTTGATGCAGGTACCGGCGTTGGAACGCAGGAACTTGATCAGCTCATAGTTCTCGGTCTTGCCCTCGGTGGTCTCGATGACCACTTCATCGGCGCTGACGCTCTTGACTACGCCGTCATGCTTCGCCAGAACAGTAACACCGGAATCCACAGCGGCCTTGTACTCCATACCGGTGCCGACAATCGGGCCCTCGGTCTTGAGCAGCGGCACAGCCTGACGCTGCATGTTCGCGCCCATCAGCGCACGGTTCGCGTCATCGTTCTCCAGGAAGGGGATCATGGCGGTCGCTACCGACAGTACCATCTTCGGCGATACGTCCATGAAGTCCACACGGCTGCGGTCAGCTTCCATAACCACATCACGGTAACGGCAGGCAACACGCTCGTTGGCGAAGGTGCCTTCCTCGGTGAGGGGTTCGTTGGCCTGCGCAACCACATACTCATCTTCCACATCGGCAGTCATGTAGACAACTTCGTCCAGCACCTTGCCGGTGGCCTTGTCCACACGACGGTAGGGAGCCTCGATGAAGCCGTACTGGTTGATGCGGGCAAAGGATGCCAGGTAGGAAATCAGACCGATGTTCGGGCCTTCAGGGGTCTCAATGGGACACATGCGTCCATAGTGGGTGTAGTGTACATCTCGAACCTCGAATCCGGCACGGTCACGGGACAGACCGCCGGGGCCCAGGGCCGACAGACGACGCTTATGGGTCAGTTCTGCCAGGGGGTTGGTCTGGTCCATGAACTGGGACAGCGGCGAGGAGCCGAAGAACTCCTTGATGGAGGCCACAACCGGACGGATGTTGATCAGCGCCTGAGGTGTGATGACATCCATATCCTGGGTCTGGGTAGCCATACGCTCCCGGATCACACGCTCCATACGGGAGAAGCCGATGCGGAACTGGTTCTGCAGCAGCTCACCAACCGAACGGATACGGCGGTTGCCCAGGTGGTCGATATCGTCCATGGTGCCGACGCCCTGGATCAGGCCGCACATATAGTTGATGGTGGCAAAGATATCGTCAATGATGATGTGCTTGGGGATCAGGTCGTCCCGACGGGTGCGGATAGCTTCCCGCAGGCTCTCCTCATCCTCATTCTGCTCGAGAATCTCACGCAGCACCGAGAAGCGGACCTTCTCATTGATGCCGTATTCCTCGCAGTCAAAGTTCACGAAGTCAGCGATGTCCACCATGCCGTTGGACATGATCTTCACCGGCTCATCGTGGATGGTGATGTACGCTTCCGCTACACCGGCACGCTCGATCTGACCAGCCTTTTCACGGGTCAGGGTCTCGCCTGCCTCTGCCAGGATCTCACCGGTCATGGGATCGATCACCGGCTGAGCCAGTGTCTGACCAGCCAGGCGCAGGCCGATTGCCAGCTTCTTATTATACTTATAGCGGCCTACCCGGGACATATCGTACCGTCTGGGGTCGAAGAACAGGTTGTCCAGATGGGTCTGAGCACTCTCCACCGTCGGCGGTTCACCGGGACGCAGCTTGCGGTATACTTCCAGCAGGCCGTCCTCTACGCTCTTGGCAGTATCCTTCTCAATGGTGGCACGCAGGGTGGGATCATTGCCGAACAGACCCAGGATCTCCTCATCGGTACCAATACCCAGCGCACGGATAAAGGTGGTGATGGGCAGCTTGCGGTTCTTGTCGATGCGGACATAGAACACATCATTGGAGTCGGTTTCGTATTCCAGCCATGCACCACGGTTGGGGATAACAGTGGCGGCAAACAGTTCCTTACCGGTCTTGTCACGGGAAGAAGAATAGTATACACCCGGCGAACGAACCAGCTGAGATACAATGACACGCTCAGCACCATTGATTACAAAGGTACCGCTGTCAGTCATCAGCGGGAAATCGCCCATATAGATGTCCTGCTCCTTTACTTCGCCGGTTTCCCGGTTGAGCAGGCTGGCCCGCACCCGCAGCGGAGCCGCATAAGTGGTATCGCGTTCCTTGCATTCCGCAATGCTGTACTTGGGCTGATCATCGAGATGATAGTCAATGAAATCCAGCACAAGGTTGCCCTGGTAATCTGTAATGGGAGAAACATCGTGGAATACTTCCTTCAGGCCCTCGTCAAGAAACCACTGATAGGAGTTCTTCTGAACTTCAATCAGATTGGGCATCTCGAGAACTTCGCCTATCCTGGAAAAACTCATCCGGACATTTTTGCCCAGTTTTACAGGTTTTACATTCACCATAGGCATAATCACTCCATTCATCCATTTACGGTTGGTCAAATACCACAAAAATTTTCGGGAAATTTCTGTGGTTTTTGCGATAACATATTGATTTTTTGGAAGCTATGTGGTATACTATTTCTCGTAAAAGACATAGCTGTCCATTCTGATACAGTATAATATTATATAACGCCAAAAAGGCAATGTCAAGCTGAAAATTTCCTGACATTGCCTCTTTTTTTGCCCTGAAACAGATCCGGTCTGATTTTTCCCTGATCCATCAGCGATTTACGCCGGTTTTCCGGGAAAGAAATGCCCCTCTGTCCAGGCAGTCCCGGACAGAGGGGCATAAGTTCAGGAATCAGAGCAGTTCCTCATCATCACGGACTGCATAGGCCTTACGCAGGAGTTCCAGACGCACCCAGAAGAAAGCTACCGGGATATATGCCATCAGGATCAGCTTGAAGGGAGTCAGCTGAGCCGCATCGCCCATCATCAGATGATAAATCAGAGGTACAGCCAGCAGAACCGTAAATCCCAGCGTAAATACGAAGCGATTGGCTCCGGACTGCATGTTTACCGAGTAATAGACATACTGAATTATGCCTGTCACAGCCAGCACGCCGCATAGCAGAAGCAGAACTTTAATCAGCATAAAAATCAACTCTTCCTTTCCGATTCAATATACTGTATCTTCCAGAAGGACTGATGGGTCACGCCTTGAGGAATTCCACAAAGGCCCGGTAGGTCATATAAACGTCGGTCTTGGAAACCAGCTCGAACGGTGCGTGCATCGACAGCACCGGCACACCGACATCCACAACCTCCACATTCATGTGGGCTACAAACATCGCTACGGTACCGCCGCCGCCCTGGTCCACAGCACCCAGCTCACCGGTCTGCCAGATCACACCGGTGCAGTCCAGCAGATCCCGTACATAGTGCATGAACTCTGCCGACGCATCATTGGTGCCGCTCTTGCCGCGGGCGCCGGTGTACTTGGTGATGACTACGCCATGGTTGAGGTAAGCGGTATTGCGCTTTTCGGCTACCTCCGGGAAGGTAGGATCGAAGGCCGCATTCACATCCGCCGACATACAGGTGGAATTGGTGAGGGTCCGGCGGCTTTCCGCGCCCTGGGCTGCACAAAGATCTTCCACAAAGATCTTCAGGAAATCGGAGTTGAGACCGGTATTGCCGTCCGAACCGATCTCCTCCTTGTCAGCCAGCATGCAGATGGCGGTCTTGTCCGGGGTGCCCAGCGCCAGGGCGGCCGCCAGGCAGGCAAAGCCGCACACCCGGTCGTCGTGGCCGTAGGCGCCGATGAGGGAGCGGTCAAAGCCGATGTCGGTG
>ERZ857521.3969-NODE-3969-length-11375-cov-3.421113_pt1 | contig 11375 bp, 8 predicted proteins | sample MGYA00519701_ERZ857521 | MGnify/ENA primary metagenome ERZ857521 (study PRJEB31778, sample SAMEA3449346) | human gut metagenome | biome: human gut; feature: human-associated habitat; material: faeces | place: United Kingdom | collected 2010/2012 ...
CTCCACACGGGAGGTGGTACGCCACCCCGGCGGCGTGGGGATCTTGGCGCTGGATGACGAGGACTGCGCCGTGCTGGTGGAGCAGTACCGCTATGTGTTTGGCCGGACGCTGCTGGAGATCCCCGCCGGAAAGCGGGAGCCCGGCGAGGACCCGCTGACTACGGCCCGGCGGGAACTGAGGGAGGAGACCGGCGCCGAGGCCACTCACTGGCAACCGCTGGGGGCCGTTCTGCCTTCTCCCGGCTGCTACGGCGAGGTGCTGCACCTGTATCTGGCCCGTGACCTGACCTTTGGGGCAACGCACCCCGACGCCGACGAATTTTTGCAGGTGCGGCGCCTCCCCTTCGATACGCTGCTGGCACGGTGCCTCTCCGGCGAGATCGAGGACGGCAAGACCGTGGCCGCCGTGCTGAAGGCGAAGCTGCTGGGACTGTAAGCGCCACCGGAAAAGAACAGAGCAAAGACCCGGTATCGACAGGATACCGGGTCTTTGCCCCTTGCCCTTTCGGGCAGAGAGAGGGGTAAAAAAAGAGTAAAAGGAAGGGAAAAAGAAGATAGCAAAGGAAGAGCCTCAGTCGGCAAACAGCGGTGTGGAGAGATAACGGTCGCCGGTATCCGGCAGCAGCACCACGATGGTCTTGCCCTCGCTGCCGGGCCGCTTGGCGATCTCGATGGCGGCCCACAGCGCAGCGCCGGAGGAGATGCCCACCAGCACGCCCTCGCTGCGGCCCATCTCCTTACCCAGCGCAAAGGCGTCATCGTTCTCCACAGGGATGATCTCGTCATAGACCCTGGTGTCCAGCACCTGCGGCACGAAGCCTGCGCCGATGCCCTGGATCTTGTGGGCGCCGGCCACGCCGGTGGAGAGAACGGCGGAACTCTTGGGCTCCACGGCCACCACCTTCACCTCCGGGTTCCGGGACTTCAGATACTGCCCCACACCGGTGATGGTGCCGCCGGTGCCGACACCGGCCACGAAGTAGTCCACCTTGCCGTCGGTATCCTCATAGATCTCCGGGCCGGTGGTCTCGAAGTGCGCCTTGGGATTGGCGGCATTGACAAACTGACCGGGGACAAAGCCGCCGGGGATCTCACGGGCCAGCTCCTCCGCCTTGGCAATGGCGCCGCTCATGCCCTTGGAGCCCTCCGTCAGCACCAGCTCGGCGCCGTAGGCCTTCATCAGCTGGCGGCGCTCCACGCTCATGGTCTCCGGCATGACGATGATGACCCGATAGCCACGGGCGGCGGCCACGGAGGCCAGACCGATGCCGGTATTACCGGAAGTAGGCTCGATGATAACGCTGCCGGGCTTCAGCAGGCCCTTCGCCTCTGCGTCGTCGATCATGGCACGGGCGATACGATCCTTCACGGAGCCGGCGGGGTTGAGATACTCCAGCTTGCCCAGCAGCCGGGCCTTCAGACCGTACTTCTTCTCCAGATGGGTCAGCTCCAGCAGGGGAGTGTGGCCAATGAGCTGATCGGCAGAGGTATAAATGCGGGACATAACAGCGCTTCCTTTCCATGCGGCAAGGGCCGATGATCGTTTTTGATAATACTACTAATTCGGTAGGTTGGTAGTACTATACCACCGGCGGAAGAAGATGTCAAGGGACTCCGGAAAAAATATTTGCTTCCGGCGCTGTTGTTTCCAAAATATGCAAGATTCCTCCCACCGCAGCGTGTATAATCATAGAAAAACCAACAGCAAAAGGAGCGAATACCATGGATATTCAGGAACTACGCCGGGAGGCGCAGACCATGCAGCCTCAGCTGACGGCGGATCGTCGCCGCCTGCACCGGAACCCGGAGGCCGGGGCGGTTCTGCCGGAGACGGTGGCCTATGTCAAGGGGCGGCTGACGGAGATGGGATACCATCCGCAGGAGCTGGGCGGCGGCCTGACCGCCACCGTCACCGGAACTGACACCGGACGCTGCATCCTGCTGCGGGCGGATATGGACGCCCTCCGGGGACAGGAGCAGTCGGGCCTGTCCTTCCAATCGGAAAACGGCTGTATGCACGCCTGCGGCCACGATATGCACACTGCCATGCTGCTGGGTGCGGCCCGGCTGCTGATGCAGCACCGGCAGGAGCTCTCCGGCACGGTGAAGCTGGTGTTCCAGCCGGACGAGGAGGGCTTCACCGGCGCCAAGACCATGCTGGCGGCAGGAGTCCTGCAAGATCCGGCCCCCAGCGAGGCGCTGGCTCTCCACGTCCACTCCGGCACCCCCTCCGGAACGGTGCTGTGCGGCAGCGGGACCTTCATGGCGGGCTGTACCCTGTTCCGCATCACGGTGCGGGGAAAGGGCTGCCACGGGGCTATGCCGGAGACAGGCGTGGACCCCATCGGCATCGCCGCCCAGATCTGGCTGGCCCTGCAGGAGATCACCGGCCGGGAGCTTCCCGCCAAGACCCCGGCAGTGGTGACGGTGGGTCGGTTTCAGGCGGGACAGGCTCCCAACATCATCCCCGATGAGGCGGTGCTGGAGGGGACGGTCCGTACCTTTGACCGGGCGGTGACGGGCCAGATCATGGAGCGCATCCGCCAACTGTCGGAGGGCATCGCCTCTGCCTTCCGGGGCAGCGCGCAGATGGAGGAGCTGGCCTCGGCCCCGCCGCTGCAAAACGATCCGGCCCTGACGGAGGATATGGCGGCGCTGGCGGAAACACTGCTGGGCCGGGAGAAGGTCTACCGGCTGAAGGAGGGCGGCATGGGCTCCGAGGATTTTGCCTCCTACACCTACGAATTGCCCTGCGCCTACCTGCTGCTGGGGGCGGGGGTACCTCAGGAGGACCCCCGCTACGGCCAGCCCATGCACAATCCGAAGGTGGTGTTCAACGAGGATGTCCTGCCCTTGGGCGCAGCGCTGCTGACTGCCGGGGCCATGCACCGTCTGGAGCGGTGAAGCATAAGTCGGAGATCAGCTGCCGTGCGGAGACCATTATAATGATATGTGTATGATAGATATGGCGGCCGTCATAATGGCAGCTGTAAGAGGCGGTTTTTAGTGCGGCAGCCTTAGATCGCTTGCCCAAAAGACCCCCGGACAGAAGGAGTGAAAATTCCTCCCGTCCGGGGGCCTTGTGCTGACTTTCAATATTTTATGTGCATTGTTTTGTCTCCGGCGAGTGACTTTCTTTCCGTAGCTTTTTTGTATAAGGAACGTGTCTCCGACGGCCTACTTTTCCCAATAGCTGGAAAAGTAGGCAAAAGAGCCAGCAGAACCCCATGGTTTCTGCACTTCCTTCTTGTTTGCAAGAGCTGTGGTCTAAGTCCTGCCGAAACAGGGAATTGACTCAGCAACAGACCCGCTCCCGCTCTGTCGAAGGGAATGCTGCGTCTATCGCCGAGAGCGGATTCCCACGACCAGTTTGCCAACTGGTCTCGGAATGACAGATTTATCTTATAGTAGAACTTTCAGCGGCCCAATTACCTTCTGTCTGCTTGTTGTGTGTCATTGCCACGGGTGCGAAGCACCCGTGGCAATCCGTTCCACACGGTAGAACATCAGGCTTCTTCAACCGACCGAGTAGCGGCAGCGTGAGTAGAAGGAAGTCAATTCCCTTCTTCGGCAAGTTTTAGACAGAAACTCTTACACACGATAGAGGAAGCCTTGAAACCTTAGGTTTCAAGTGGCGTTCTTTGGTAACTTTCTGCCGCTATTGGCAGAAAGTTACCCGCCGGAGGCAAAAAAGAGTAACCGGGAAAAGTGGGCCGCCGGAGGCACGTTCTCACCGAAGTCACCCCGTCGGAGACCCGTCCCATTGAAGTCCCCGCAGACAAATCAAAACATCTCCCTTACGCAAGCAGGATCCGGTCATTATCCAGCGCATGGCCTGCGCCGCTGCGGAAGCGCTCCAGCAGGTCACTGACCGTGAGCCCCTCCCGCTCTGTCCCGGAGACATCCAGCACAATGGAGCCCTCCGCCATCATCAGGGTGCGGCTGCCCAGAGACAGGGCCTGTGCCATGTTGTGGGTCACCATCAGACAGGTGATGCGGTGCTCCGCCACGATGCGCCGGGTCAGCTCCAGCACCTTGTCCGCCGTGGCGGGGTCCAGTGCCGCCGTGTGCTCGTCCAGCAGCAGCAGCTTCGGCGGCACCATGGTGGCCATCAGCAGCGTCAGCGCCTGCCGCTGACCGCCGGACAGCAGCCCCACCGGCTGGCGCATCCGCTCCTCCAGCCCCATGTCCAGCTGGGCCAGCTGGCTGCGGAACAGCTCCCGGTCTCTGGGCGTGATGCGGCGGAAGGGGCTTCCGTGGGAGGCTCGCAGATAGGCCAGCGCCAGATTCTCCTCGATGGTCATGTGGGGAGCGGTCCCCCGCATGGGGTCCTGAAACAGCCGCCCAATGACCCGGCTGCGCTGGTGCTCCGGCTGGAAGGTCAGATCCGTACCGTCCAGCAGGATACGCCCCTCGTCGGTGTAAAAGCTCCCGGCAATGGCCCCAAACAGGGTGGACTTCCCGGCGCCGTTGGAGCCTACGATGGTGGCGAACTCCCCGTCCTCCAGATGCAGGGAGAGCTGCCGCAGAGCCTGCCGGGCATTGGGCGTGCCGGGGTGGAAGGTCTTGGAAATGGCAGTGATGTCCAGCATATCAGGCGGCCTCCTTTCGGCTGTGCTTCTGCTTCTGAAAAGCGGCCCAGCGCCGCAGACCGGGGGCGGCAATGGCCAGCGCCACAATGACGGCGGTGAGCAGCTTCAGGCACTCCACCGGCACCACCTTGGTGTAAAACACCACGGCGTAGATAAAGCGGTAGACCACGGAGCCCACCAGCGCCGCCAGAATACCCTTATACACCGTGCGGCGGCCCAGCACGGTCTCGCCGATGATGAGACACGCAAGCCCGATGACCACGATGCCGGTGCCGGAGTTGATGTCCACGGTTTTCTGATACTGTCCCACCATGGCGCCGGACAGAGCCGTCAGCGCATTGGACAGGCACAGCCCCACGGTGACGGTAAAGGTGGGATCCAGCGACGAGGCCCGGACCATATCGGGATTGTCGCCGGTGGCTCGGATGGAAAGTCCCAGCCGGGTCCCCAGAAACAGGGCCAGCAGCCCGGCGCACAGGAGCGTCACTGCTGCGGCCAGCACCAGCTCATACCAGTCACCGCCCAACCCGATGGAGCGCAGCAGGGTAAAAACGGTGTCGTTGCCCAGCAGGCTCTCGTTGGAGCGCCAGCCCATGGCCATGAGGTTGATGGTGTAAAGCCCCGTATTGGTGACGATGCCCGCCAGAATGGAAGGCACCGACAGCCGGGTCTGGAGGAAGGCGGTGATGAACCCGGCGCACGCCCCCGCCAGCATGGCCGCCGGAACGGCCAGCAGGGGATGCCCGGCGGCGGTAAGGGTCACGGACACGGCGGCCCCCAGCACGAAGCAGCCGTCGGTGGTGAGATCGGCAATGTCCAGCACCCGGAAGCTCAGGAACAGCGCCAGCGCCACCGGCGCATAGAGAAAGCCCAGCTCCAGTGCGGTTTGTACGACAAGCAGCATGATTCGGCTCCTTTCGGAAAGTCAGTCGGAAAGCATCAGTCCTTGGTGGTGGTGACCTCCACCAACTGGGCCATCTGGGCAAACACGGAGTAGTCGGCCTTCAGCACGGCGGCGGTGTCGGTGTTGACGGTGATGATGCCGCCGTCCATCCGGTAGTAGTCCTCCATCCCGTCCATGCCCTGCGTCATAGCCTGATAGGTCAGCGTGGCAGTGCGTGCGCCCAGCTCGGTGTAGTTAACACCACAGGTGGCGAAGGCACCGTTGCGGACAAAGGAGTCAGCCCCGGTATAGTGGGGGATGCCGGCCTTGGCCAGATCGTCGGCAATGGCCAGCTCGGCGGCCATGATAACATTGTCGGTGGGGGTGAACACGGCGTCCACCTTGGCGGAGATCAGGGCGGCGGCAGCGGCCACCACCTCGTCGTTGGTGTTGGCAGTCTGCGCCACACAGGTAATGCCGTGCTGCTCCAGATACGCCTTGGCCTCGGCAATGGGCTTGGTGGAGTTGGGCTCGGACAGGGAGTACAGCAGCCCCACCTTGGAGACGCCGGGATCCTGCGCCAGCATCATGTCCAGAATGTACTCGGTATTCAGCGCATCGCTGGTGCCGGTAACATAGTCGATGCCGGTGAGCTTGGCGGTATCGGGATCGGAGATGGCGGCATACACCACCGGCGTCCGGCTGTCCTCAGCTGCCACGGCGGACACCTGAGCGGCAGTGGTGGCGATGGGAATGATGGCATCCACCTGATCGGCCACGGCCTGATCCGCCAGCTGCTTCAGCACCGACTGATCCCCCTGCCCGGAGGTGATGGTATAGCGGATGGAGACATTCTGCTCCTGAGCGATGGCGTCCAGCCGGGCGGCGATGGCATCGGCGATCTCATCCAGCGAGGCATGATCCATCTGCTTGATGATGGCCACGGTATAGCCGTCCTTATCCTCATCCTTACCGCCATCGGAGGGCTTGGCGCCGCAGGCGGCCAGGCTCAGCACCATCAGCACGGACAGCACCAGCGCCGTCAGGGACTTCATCAGATTCTTCTTTTTCATACGGGTATCCTCCTAAAAAATGATCTCAGGCGGCAGATGATCCCGTGGCCGTGCCGGGGCCTGCGGAAAATAAAAAAACGGCCTTCGTCCCACATGGGACAAAAGCCATTGCTTCTGCGATACCACCCAAATTGACGCCCAGCGGCGTCCGCTCGCTTCTGCGTACCATCATACGCACCCCGGTGGGTAACGGGTGGGGCTCCCGTCGGTCCCTACTTGGCCTGCGCCGTTCGGTCCGCCCTCAAAAGTCCATTCACCGGCCGCTCACCGCCCCGATCCCACCATCCGGGGCTCTCTGAAGGAATTGCCGCACCGACTACTTCTCTTTCTCACAGGTTTGTGCTGTGTACTTGTTGTGGAGTATTATATGCGCCCGGCACACACTTGTCAAGCCCCGGCAGAAAATTTTTCTGGCCACCGGCGGCGGGACATGGTATAATGGGGACACTATCTGAAGAAAGGCAGGAATGGATATGAATTTTGCGGAGCTGTCGGCGCAGCGGTACTCCCTGCGTAAGTTCAGTGACCGGCCGGTGGAGGATGCCCTGCTGCAGCAGGTGCTGGAGGCGGGACGCAACGCCCCCACCGCCCATAACAACCAGCCCCAGCGCATCTTTGTGCTGCAAAGCCCGGAGGCCATGGCGAAGGCGGACGCCTGCATGGGCTGCCACTTCCATCCGCCGGTGCTGCTGGCGGTGGCCTATGACCCGGCGGCGGCTTGGGACCGGGAGTGCGACGGGAAGAACCACGGCGAGATCGACGCCACCATCGCCGTGACCCAGATGATGCTGCAGGCGGCGGATCTGGGCCTTGGCACCACCTACGTGGGGATGTTCGACCCGGAGAAGCTGACGGCGGCCTTCCCGGAGATGGCGGGTCTTGTCCCCATCGCCATGCTGCCGCTGGGCTATCCCGCCGAGGGAGCCCATCCCGCCCGGCTGCACACGGACCGCAAGCCCATGGAGCAGCTGGTGAAATACCTGTAAAAAATATCCGCTTCCACTACACCGGAAGCGGATATTTTTTAACTCTGTGCCTGCTCCAGCAGCTGGGCGGCGACGGAGCCGGCCACGTCGGAGCCGCTGCCGCCGTGCTCCACCACCACCACGAAAGCCAGCGGCAGGGTGGTGTCGTCCACGAAGCCCACGAACCACGCATGAGGAGCGCCGTCGCTGACCTCCGCCGTGCCGGATTTGGCGCAGACCGCCAGCTCCCCGAACCGGGACTGCCCGTAGGTCTCCTGCACGTTGTGGGCCATCATGTCCCGCAGGGTCTGGCGGGTCTCGGCGGTGAACACGGCGGCCCGCTTTTCCTTGGCGGGAATGGCGGCGGGCAGCCCCAGTACGCCGGTCTCCCGGTACAGGAGTCGGGGCGTGGCGGCCCTGTCGTCAGAGGCAATGGAGCCCATCAGTGCCAGCATGGCGCAGGGATTCACCATGTCCTCATACTGCCCCACGCCGGACCAGCCCAGATCGCCGCCGCTCCCGGCGGTGAACAGGCCGGAGACCGTGGGGATGCCGCTGACGGAGAAGCCCTCCAGCAGCCCCGCCTGCCGGGCGTAGTCCTGCAAAACGTCGGCCCCCAGCTCCACCGCCAGCTGGGCATATACCCCGTTGCAGGAGCGGGCAAAGGCGTCGGAGAGATCCATCTCCCCGTGGGCGTAGGGGCAGGTGATGACCTGATCCCCGATGGTAACGCTGCCGTCGCAGGTGAAGGTGCGCTCCTCCACGCCGGGCAGCTGCTCCAGCGCCGCAGCGGTGGTGACCACCTTGAACACGGAGCCGGGGGTGTACAGGCCGGACAGGAGCCGGTTCAGATACACACCCTCATAGTCGCTGTCGTCGTCGCTGATCTCCGGCGGGTCGGCGGGGTCGAAGGAGGGGTTAGAGACCATGCAGAGGATATCGCCGGTCTGATAGTTGTACACGGCGGCCACGCCCTTGCGGCCGTCCAGCGCCTCCCACGCCGTTCGGCTGAGGTCGGCATCTATGGTGAGATACACCTTGTGACCGCCGGAGAGAGTGCCGGTGAGGGGGTCAAAGCCGATGAGCCGGGACTGGAACGCCTCCAGCGCCGAGGTGGAGATGTTCCCCAGCTGATCTCCCACGGCGTGGAGGGTGGCCTGCCGCAGGGCGCTGTCCTCGTGATAGACGCCGGAGGGGCCGTCATAGAGGACGGTGCCGTTGTGGTCCAGCACCTGACCGGTGCGGACCACGCCGTCGGTGTAGGCATGACCGTTGGCGGAGAAAGAGGCCCACGCCTCCCCCCGGAAGGTGTAGCGCAGGCAGAACAGCGCCAGCCCCAGCCCCAGCAGTACGATCAGCAGCAGGAGCAGGACGGAGCGGAATTTCACTTGCTTCATCGGGCATCCTCCTTTCCGAAGATGTCGTCCGTGGCGACTCCCAGTTCATCCAGAAAACCGGTGGCCTGCGGCGGCTTGACGGCGGGAGCCGGAGCCTTGGGGAGCGCCTTGACGGATACGGGCGGCGGCGCTGCCGCCTGCAAATAGGCCAGCAGCCCCCAGCAGGACAGCATACTGGAGCCGCCCATGGAGACGAAGGGGAAGGTGACACCGGTCAGGGGCAGCAGATCCACGGAACCCAGCACGTTGAGGGTGGTCTGGAACACCAGCATGGCGGCGGTGGCGCAGGCGGCGATGGCGTAAAAGCTGGAGCGGGAGCGTCCGGCGGCCCGCAGGGCGTAAATGCCCAGCAGGATCACGGCGGCTGCAGCACACAGGGCCAGCAGCAGGCCGAACTCCTCGGATACCACGCCGAACACCAGATCCGTGTTGGCGGCGCCTACGTATTTCAGCCACGCCTCCTCCGGCCCTGCGCCGAAGAGACCGCCGGAGGCCACGGCGGACATGGTGCGGGTCTGCTGATAGCCCTCCTCTTGGGCGTATTCCCAGGCGTGCCGCCAGACGGCGAATCGGGCCAGCACATAGGGCTTGAAGCGCAGGACGATGCCCCCGGCAAAGCCTGCGGCGGCGGTGATCATCACGATGGAGGGCAGGTCGCCGGTGCGGAGAAAGGCGATGCACAGAAATGCCACGAAGAAGATCAGCGCCGTGCCGAAGTCACTCATCAGGGCCAGACACCCCACGCAGTAGGCGGAGAAGAGAATGGTGAAAATGAGGTTCCGCTTGGCAAACAGGCGGTCTAACGTGGCGGCCCCTGCCAGAATGAATACGATCTTCACCAACTCCGAGGGCTGGAAGGTAATAGGGCCTACGGCGATCCAGTTCTTGGCGCCGAAGATGCGCTGCCCAAACAGTACGTTGAAGGCCAGCAGCGCAGATGCGGCGGCTACCAGCGGCCACCGGAGCTTCAGCGCCAGCGGCAGACTCTGCAAGACTCGATCCATCAGCAGATATATCCCCATACCCAGCACCACGGCGGCCAGCTGTTTATATAAGGAGTGGGAGTCATAAGCGGCGGTGACGGCGAAGCCCACGGTGGTCAGCAGCAGTGCCAGAACCTCCAGTCCACGGGAGCCGGTGCGGCGCAGGGAGCAAAAGACCCACGACAGCAGCACCAGTCCGCCGAAGCCGATGCACACCGGCAGTGTGGCTTCAGCCGTCAGACCGGGAAGGAATTGCAGGAACATCAGCACCTGAAACAGGGTCAGCAGCCACAGCGTCCCGGGGGAGGCGGCAGTGCGGACCGGCCGACGGGCCTGCTTCTGGTCGGGGAAGAAGTAGATATCCACCCCGCCCATGGAGAGGGCGTCGCCGGGATTCAGGGCGGTGGGGCGCTCCACCACCGTGCCGTTGAGCAGCGTGCCGCCGGTGCGGATGGGGTAGATGCGCCAGATGCCCTCGCTGTCCCGGCACAGGGCGGCGTGGCTGCGGGAGACGGATGGAAAATTGATGCGGATATCCGCCTGCCTGGCCCGGCCGATCATGTTCTCCCAGTGGTACAGCGGATAGCGTGCGCCGTTGGAGAGACTGAGAAAGCCCCAGCTCTCCTGTTTCCCTCCGGAGAGTAAGGCGCGCCCGCAGCGGATCAAAAGCAGAACCGCCACAGCGGACAGAGCGATGCGCCCGACCCAGAGGAGCCATGGCAGCACGCCGGTGAAAAAATCGTTCATAGGAAACCTCACATTGTTGTAATGGGGGATGTAAAAACAGGAGAGGGAGCGAATGGAGATCGAGGAAGAGATGCAAACAAAGCAGCGGGTAAGCTGCATGGAATAAGGTTATCATAGAGATATCATGATAGGGCATCGTGGATCCGCAGGAGGAGGGAAGAGCCGGTCAAAACGAAATGGATATCGTGTCCACCTATGGCGCACACTCCGGCTGAAAACGCTGGTGAGAGAAACTTCTGCGGAGTGGAGGGAATCGGACAGAAACAGAACGCTTTTGGACTGTCCACCCCATGCCGAACCCTGTCCAACATTTGTCCAATATAGGAATAGTGTATCATAAATGTCAAGGGAAGGAAAAGTGTACGATGGCAGAGGAGATATAAGCCTGGATTTTGACAGAGATTACAAAACGTTGAAAAAAGTTGAAAATAAGGAAAAAAGTCGTTGACAAGGGGAGGGGAGTGTGGTAAAGTAAACAAGCTGTTCGCCGGGAGGTGAGCGGCGGGGGACCGAGGCGAAAAAGTTTGAAAAGAGCCGAAAAAAGTTCTTGACAAACGGCTTCGTGAGTGGTATCCTAAATGAGCTGTCCGCAAGGACGGCGACCATAAAGGCTTTCGATAAAAAGTTAAAAACCTTGAAAAAAGTTCTTGACAATGTAAAGCGTTTGTGGTAAAGTAATGAATGTTCCGCAGAAGCGGGCGTGTATCTTGTAAATTAAACAATGAACGAACAAAA
>ERZ857521.3972-NODE-3972-length-11370-cov-2.574812_pt1 | contig 11370 bp, 10 predicted proteins | sample MGYA00519701_ERZ857521 | MGnify/ENA primary metagenome ERZ857521 (study PRJEB31778, sample SAMEA3449346) | human gut metagenome | biome: human gut; feature: human-associated habitat; material: faeces | place: United Kingdom | collected 2010/2012 ...
CCCCGGGCACCCGCGGCGGCAGCCGGAGACGAACAGGCTGACCCGCACGCCGGGTCCGTTGGCAATATCGCAGTTTTTGATCGCCGCGTAGTTCATTGCAGCACCCCCTTTTTTATTATCGTATCATGCCGCCGGGAGGTTTGCAAGCGGAGCTGCGTGTTTTTCAGCAGTTTTGCATCTTGCTTCCACCGGCTGGATGTTGTAGAATAAGCGTCAGTTGACGCAAAACATTCTGTTCAAGTGAAGGAGGCGGGCGGATATGAAGTACATTGCGATCTGCGGTACCGTAGGCGCAGGAAAGACGACGCTTTTGCAGCGGCTCACAGCATATTTCGGCCCGCGCGCCGCGTTTCATGAGGAGCGTCCGCAGGACAACCCCTATATCAATGAATACTATTCCGATTCCAAGCGCTGGTCGTTTCACTCGCAGGTAAGTTTTCTCTCGCTCTACTTTGACGACGAGAAATGGCGTCCGGAGATCGGCGACACTGAGTTTTTCTTCTTTGACCGCGCGTTTCTGGAGAATCTGGTCATTGCGAAATACCGCCTGAACCAGCAGGATCTGACGCAGGACGAGTTCGGCATTCTCTGCAAACTGGCGCACGGCATCGCGTCGCTGATGCCGCCGGTTGACAAGTATCTCTATCTCGACTGCTCCGTCAGTACGATCATTGAGCACATGCGCCAGCGCGGACGGGAATACGAGGATGATCTCGACCTCATGTATGTGTACGAACTCAAGGAACTCTACGACGAATGGGCCGAAACGCTCCCACCGGAGCGAACGCTGCGCATCAACATGGACGGCGGAGAATATGATCTGGACGAGATCGTGCGGTTTTTGGAGGCGTGAGCATGCAGAAGCAGGATCGGCCTGTCGCGTTTTTTGACTCCGGCCTCGGTGGGATCAGCGTCCTGCGCGAGACGGTGCGGCTGCTGCCGCAGGAAAACTATCTGTACTACGGCGACTCGCTCCACGCGCCCTACGGCGTCAAGAGCGAAGCGCAGATCCAGGCGCTGAGCCTTGCGGCGGCGGAGCATCTGGTAAGCGCCGGAGCCAAAGCTATCGTCGTGGCCTGCAACACGGCAACATCCGCCGCCATCGGCCTGCTGCGGCAAACATACCCTGACATTCCCGTGATCGGAACAGAGCCCGCGCTCAAGCCAGCCGTAGAAAAATACCCCGGCGGCAGAATTCTGGTCATGGCCACGCCCATGACCATCCGGCAGGAGAAATTTCAGGCACTCAAGCGTCAGTTTGACGATCAGGCGCAGATCATCGGCCTGCCGTGCGAAGGGCTGATGGAGTTTGTCGAGCGCGGGGAACTGCGAGGGAGCGCAGTGGAGGCATATCTGGCCGAGAAGCTTGCGCCGTATCTGCGCGAGCCGGTCGATGGGATCGTGCTGGGCTGCACACATTATCCGTTCCTGACGGGTGCGATTCGCAGGATCGTCGGACCAGGGCCGGAGATCATGGACGGAAGCCACGGCGTCGCAATGCAGCTTGCGCGAAAGCTTGCCGAAAACGGCATGCTGCGCAGCAGCGACGCACCGGGAACGGCTGTTTTTGAAAATTCTCTCGACGAGCCGGAGATCCTCGCTCTCAGCCGGGCGCTGTTCCGGTACCAGGATGAATAAAAAGCACACGCGGCACCCGAATCCATCCGGGGAGCCGCGGTTTTTTACGCCGGGGCGGCGGTTCTTATGATTTTCTGAAAATATACACTTTGTTGATAAATTCTGCCGCAGATGTGATATGATATCGATAATTACTTGGAGGAGGACGGCATTTGTGGCAGCGTCATTCCTGAAACGAAAACCGAAGGATCCGGACAGGCCGCAACGGCGGGAGATTCCTGTTTTGGAGGCAGACGCCGCGTCAGGCCTGAGCGCTGCGCAGGCGCAGGAGCGGCTGGACGGCGGCTGGGATAATGCACCGGTTGAATCGCCCGGCGCGTCGGTTCGAGAGATTATTGCGAAAAACGTTTTTACCTATTTTAACTTTCTGTTCTTCCTGCTGGCGGGCTGCGTGATCGCCGTGCGGCAGTGGCTGAACCTGACATTTCTTGGTCCTGTGTTCTGCAACATGTTCATCGGCATTGTACAGGATCTGCGGGTAAAGAAAAAGGTCGATGGACTGAAGATCATGGCCGCGCCGAAATGCCGTGCCGTGCGGGACGGGCAGACCGTTATGTTGGACGCGGCCCAGCTTGTACGGGACGATATCGCCGTTTTTTCTCCCGGCGACCAGATCCCGGCGGATGCCGTCGTCGCAGCAGGCGAATGCCGCATCAACGAGGCACTCGTCACGGGCGAGGCCGATGAAATCGTCAAAAAGCCGGGCGACCAACTGCTCTCCGGCAGCTTTGTCGTGTCCGGCAGCTGCCGCGCACGGCTGACCGCCGTTGGTGCGGACAGCTTTGTCTCCCGGCTCACGCTGGAGGCCAAGCAGACCGGCTCGCAGCCGCAGTCGGAGATGATGCGTTCGCTGACGAGCCTGATCAAATGGATCGGCTTCCTTGTCATTCCGCTGGGCGCGGTGATGTTCATCAAGGAATATCTGTGGCTGAAAAGCCCGATTGCGGACGCGGTGACGAGCACGGTCGGCTCCATCGTCGGCATGATCCCGGAGGGGTTATATCTGCTGACAAGCCTTGCACTGGTTGCAAGCGTCATCCGGCTGGCAAACCGCCGTACACTCGTGCATGATATGGGCTGCATCGAGACGCTTGCGCGCGTCGATACGCTCTGTGTCGATAAGACCGGCACGATCACGGAGCCGAAAATGACCGTCGATGATATTGTTCCCCTGCAGCCGGATCGCTATATCGCCGACGATATCCGCATGATCATGGCCGATTACGTCTGCGCCATGCAGGACGACAACGACACCATGGCCGCGCTGCGGCGATATTTTACCGGACAGTCCATGCAGACGGCGATTGACGCCATGCCGTTCCGGTCGGCGAAAAAATACGGTGGTGTGTCATTCCACGAGGACGAGACGTATCTGCTCGGTGCACCGGAAATTCTGCTGGCAAACTGCCCGGAAAAGGAACAGTATCTGCCGCTGGCGGAGGAATGGTCGTCCAAGGGCTGCCGGGTGCTGCTGCTGGCGCTGTACGACGGAAAGCTGTCGGATGAGACGCTGAATGCAGAAATTCTGCCGCTGGCCCTGATTTTGCTGAGCAACAAGATCCGACCCGAAGCGCCGCAGACTTTTTCCTATTTTGCGCAGCAGGGCGTGCGCACGAAGGTTATCTCCGGCGACAATCCCCTGACCGTTTCCGAGGTCGCACGGCGGGCCGGGATCCCGAATGCGGAGAAATTCGTCGATGCACGAACGCTCAAGACAGACGTTGACATTGCGAAGGCAGCAGAGGAAATGACCGTCTTCGGCCGCGTCACGCCGGACCAGAAAAAGAAGCTTGTCGCGGCTATGAAGCACGCGGGCCACACCGTCGCCATGACCGGCGACGGCGTGAACGACGTGCTGGCGCTGCGCGAGGCGGACTGCTCCATCGCCATGGCCTCCGGCTCGGGCGTCGCGTGTCAGGCGTCGCATATCGTGCTGCTCGATTCGCAGTTTTCCGCCCTGCCGTCCGTCGTGGCGGAGGGCAGGCGCGTCATCAACAACATCGAGCGCAGCGCGTCGCTGTATCTCGTCAAGAACATCTTCACCTTTGTTCTCTCGCTGATTACGCTGTTCTTCACGCTCCCCTATCCTTATACGCCCGCGCAGCTGAGTCTGGTCAACGCGCTGACGATTGGCATCCCGTCGTTCATCCTCGCCATGGAGCCGAACGAGAACCGCATCAGCGGCAGATTCATGCCGAACGTCATTTACCGGGCGCTGCCCGCCGCGCTGTCTGACCTCATTCTCGTGGTTGGCGTGATGCTGTTCTATCTGGCGTTTCATATCAAAGAGGATATGCTCTCCACGCTCTGCACCGGCATTATGGGCATTGTGGGTCTGCTGATGATCCACCAGACCTCGCTGCCGCTGAATAAACTCCGCAAGGCCATGCTCATTGGACTGTGTGCAGCGTTCGTGGTGTGCTACTTCTTCCTGCCGGAACTGTTTACGCTGAGTGCGCTGGATAATCCGTCGCTTCTGATTCTTGTTGTGCTGGGCCTGCTTGCGTTCTCGGTCATGTTCGTCTGCCGCCGGGGGCTGCGCAAAGCGAAGGCGCGGTTGAACAAGGGAATTTTCCCACGCAGGAAGAAAAGATAAATTTCTGCAAATACTAGAGCCAGCCGAAAAAACCGGCTGGCTCAGTTTTTTGGAAGGAGAACGTGTATGCACTATCATGTAAACGAAGACGTCTGCATCGGCTGTGGACTGTGCGCCGAAACGTGCCCGGAGGTCTTCTCCCTCAGGGATGACGGCTATGCCGAAGCAAAGCCCAGCCCCGTGCCGGAGCGCGTGCAGGAAACTGCCGCCGAAGCCATGGACGCCTGCCCGACGAGCGCGATCGAAGAGGGCTGACAAGGGACAGAAAATCTGCTATACTGATCCCATCCTGTCAGATGGGGTGGAAGCATGGAAGAACGATACGTCGCATTCGACGTGGAAACGCCAAACGCACAAAACCGGCGCATGAGCGCCATCGGTGTGAGCGTGATCGAAAACGGGCAGATCGTACAGGAACTTTATACGCTCGTTGACCCGCAGACACATTTTGACCCGTTCAATATCGCGCTGACCGGCATCACGCCGGAGATGGTGCGCGGCCAACCGGACTTCTCTGCGCTCTGGCAGCGGCTGAAGCCGATGCTGGAGGAGAGCATTCTGGTTGCGCACAACGCGCCGTTTGATCTGCGGGTGCTGGCCAGCTGCCTGCATGACTATCACATCGACTGGAAGCCGGAGGCTGCCTATCTGTGTACCTGCCAGATGGGTAGAAAGGCATATCCGTATCTGCAGAATCATAAGCTGAATACGCTCTGTGACCATCTGCGGCTGGAACTCGACCATCACAACGCCGGCAGTGACAGCCGCGCCTGCGCGCTTCTGCTGCTCGACTATCTGGAAAAGGGCCTGCGCCCGGAGCCGTTTTTGCGCACCTACCGCTTCGCGGATCGGAAAACGCTTCCGTACTGCGCTGTATAAGCGTGAAAACGCCTGAGAGGATTTTGTATTCTGCAGCTTTCCAAGCACACTGATATCCGCAGCGCATCCCCTTCGTCATTTGCTTGCGCAAATGCCGCCTCCCCTTATCATGCAGGACATGGCAAGGGGGGGTTTGATTCGCTGCGTTTTTACGGAAATCTTCGGCAAATTTGCAACTTCTCAACGGGCCGATATGGGCATCGGCCCCTACAGGGCCTTGGCGAATCCGTACTGCCTTGCAAATTTTGAACGCAATGAACTTGCAGTGCACAAACCCGAAAATGTTAATAGAAATTTCAGAATTCTGGGGCCTGTTCCTGTCGGGAATGCCGTTGCAAAAATCGGTCGGTTTATGTATAATACAGAAAAAGATTATGTCGCCCTGCGGCTTTTGAATAGGAGGGATTCTTATCAGAAAGAAAGGCAGATTTGAGGCCAGCCGCCCCGCGCACAAGACTGCGGCGGACAGAGCCGCTGCGCCGAAGAAGCAGCCGTCCGGCAATGCCGGAAAGAAGGCTGCCGTGATCGCGGGATGTGTTGCGCTTCTGGCGTTACTCGGTGTCTGCACCTATGGCTTTATTTTAAAGGGAAGCGACACCATCTTCCCAAACGTCTATGTCGCGGGCGTGAACGTCGGCGGATTGAAGCGGGACGCGGCAATTAACGCCGTGACGCTCGCCGTCGAGCAGGAGACAGCTACCGATACGCTGACCGTTGTCCTGCCCGACCGGACGATTGACTTTACCCCCGAGATCACCAACGTCGCCCTCAACCCGGACGAGGCGGCAGACGCCGCCATGAACTACGGCCGCGACGGCGGCCCGATTACGGCGCTTCTCACATACGAACGGGCAAAAAAGACCCGGCAGGACATTTCGCTCGAATCCGGGACGAATCTCGATACCGCGTATATCCGCGATCTCATTGATCAGACCGCCCGCGCCTGTGCGTCGGAAAAGGTTGACCCGACCGTTACGGTCGATGCCGACGCGAAAACCGTCACAGTCGTGACGGGTTCGCCGAAAATTTCGCTCGATGCCGATGCACTCTATGATGCGGTCGTTGCGCGGTTCAATGCCGGCGATCTGTCCGAACTCAAGTTCGATTACGACACCGAGCCCTGCGCGCCGGTTGATCTTCAACGGTATTACGACCAGTTCGCAACCGAGATGAAAGACGCATATTACGACGAGGAAAAGAAGGAACTCGTTGCCGAAAAGGTCGGCTTCGGCTTTGACGTGTCGTATTACACCCAGCAGCTTGCCATGGCTGAACCCGGCACGAAGATTGTCATTCAGGCCGAGGCAATTCAGCCGGAGGTCACGCTGGCCGAACTGGAGAAGGAATACTTCTCCGATGTGCTTGGCTCCTGCGACAGCCCGCACACCGCGCAGGCCGGACGCACGAAGAATCTGGAACTGGCCTGCAAGGCGATCGACGGCACCATCCTGAACCCCGGAGACGAGTTCTCGTTCAACAAGATCGTCGGTGAGCGCACGCCGGAGAAGGGCTATCAGCCCGCCATCGTCTACCAGACCGGCGGCAAGAGCGAGGCAGAGGCCGGCGGCGGCATCTGCCAGGTCGCGTCCACAATTTATACTGCCTGCCTCTATGCCGACCTCAAGGTCACCGACCGTGCTCCGCATATGTTCACTGTCACCTATGTCCAGCTCGGCATGGATGCAACAATCTACTGGGGCAGTCAGGATTACAAATTCGTCAACAGCACCGACCATCCGCTGCGCATCGACGCGTCTGTCTCCGGCGGCTATGTCCACGTCAAGCTTGTAGGCACCGCGCCGAAGGATAAGGGCTACGATCATATCGTCCTGCGGCATGAGGTCGTTGCGACCGTCCAGCCCAAGATGGAGATCGACGGCGACAAGACCATCATCACCGACGCCGGTACTGCCATCGACGAGAACGGCAACACTGTCAATATCGTTGTTGACAAGGACGGCAATAAGTATATCAAGGGTGACATGGTGCAGTATTCCTACGTCGGTAAAACCGTCATGGCCTACCGCGATTATGTGGATGCAAACGGCAATGTCATCAAAACCGAGACGCTGCACAAGGACACCTATCAGTCCCGCAACACGACCTACAAATGCACACCGTACGTCGAGCCTGAGGTGCCCGAGGAGCCGGATCCCATCGACCCGGATTACCCGGACAATCCCGATGACCCGACCGAACCTGATGACCCCATCAATCCGTGGGATTAAGAAAAAACATCCGGCAGCCCATTGCGGGCTGCCGGTGATTTTTTTGCCCTGCCGCGCCATTTTGCGCGGCAGGGCGGTTTCAGTTATGCCAGCAGATTCTGCGTGCGGCAGAGGCTGGCGTAGATGCCGTTATGCTTGAGAAGTTCCTCATTCGTGCCGCGCTCGGCGATGCGGCCGTCGGCAATGACGACGATCTCGCCTGCGGCGCGGATGGTGGACAGGCGGTGCGCAATGATGAGCGTGGTGCGATTTTTCGCCAGTTCGTCAAACGCGTGCTGGATCTTCGCCTCCGTCAGCGTGTCGAGCGCGCTCGTCGCCTCGTCGAGAATGAGAATCGGCGGGTTTTTGAGGAAAATGCGCGCAATGGAAATGCGCTGCTTCTGTCCGCCGGACAGGAGCGTGCCGCGTTCGCCGACGTAAGTGTCAAAGCCGTCTGGCATGGCCATGATATCGTCGTAAATTTCCGCACGCTTCGCCGCGTCAATGATCTCCTCCATCGTCGCGCCAGGCTTACCGTAGCGGATGTTTTCCAGAATGGAATCGGCGAACAGAAATACATCCTGCTGTACAATGCCGATGGAGCGGCGCAGAGATTCCTGCGTGACGCTGCGCACGTCGTGGCCGTCAACGGTGATCGCACCACCGGTCACGTCGTAAAAGCGGGGGATCAGCTGGCAGAGCGTACTCTTGCCGCCGCCGGAAGGGCCGACGATGGCGACGGTCTTGCCCGCCGGGACGTGCAGGGACACATCGTGCAGAACTTCGGGATCGTCCTCATAGGAAAAGCTTACATTTTCCACGCCGATCTCACCGTGCACCTGCGTCAGTTCGATTGCATCCGGCGCGTCGTGCAGTTCCGGCGCGGTGCGCATGATCTCCAGAAAACGATCAAAGCCTGCCGTGCCGTTGGAGAACAGTTCCGTGAAGTTTGCCAGCTTGCGGATGGGGTTGACAAAGGACGCAATATAGAGCGTAAACGTCAGAAGATCGACGGTGTCCATCTGCCCCTTCATGATGAGCAGACCGCCCACGGTTACGACAGCCACGGACAAAGAACTCGTAAAAAACTCCATCACGGCCATGAAAATGCCCATTTCCCGATGGAACATCTTTTTGGAGGTCTTGTAAATGTCGTTCGAGCGGTCGAATTTTTCCTCCTCAACATGTTCGTTGGCAAACGCCTTGGCCGTGCGAATGCCGGACAGGGCGGATTCGATGTCAGCGTTGATCGCGCCGGTCTTTTTCTTCACACGGCGGGAGGCCTCGCGCATCGCCTTACGGCGCGAGACAATGATCGCAACGAACACCGGGATCATGACCGCCACGACCAGTGCCAGCCGCCACTCGATTGTCGTCATGACGGTCAACGCACCCACGATGGTCACGAGCGAGATGAACAGGTCCTCCGGCCCGTGGTGGGCAAGTTCGGTGATCTCAAAGAGGTCGGTCGTCATGCGGCTCATCAGCTGACCGGTGCGGTTGCGGTCGAAAAACTCAAAGCCCAACTCCTGCATGTGACCGAACAGGGCCGCGCGGATATCAGCCTCTACACGGATGCCGAAGGTGTGGCCCCAGTAGGTGATAATGAAATACAGCACCGACCGCAGCGCATACGCTGCCAGCACGATCAGCATGATCGTAAAGAACGTGCGGTATGCGCTCTGCGGCAGCAGCGTGCGCATGGCGTAACGCGAGATAATGGGGTATGCCAGATCGATCATCGACACGACCAGTGCACAGGCCATGTCGAGAAAAAACAGCCCCCGGTGGGGCTTGAAGAAGGATAAGAAGATGGAAAAGCCTGACCTCTTCCGGTATTGCTCTGTTGTCATGATATTTGCTCCGTTTCTTATATTCGTGTGTATTATACCGGGAGTTTCCGCGGATTGCAAGCCGTTGCGCGCGTCTTGTTTTTCTGGTAGAATAGGCCCGAAACGAGGCGAAGCGTATGATTGAAATTTTGAAGGAAACCGCGCGCTATCTTGTCTGCGTCAAGCCCATCGGCATAGCCGCGCAGGGCACGCAGGCGGAGGCGATGCCGCAGCTGCTCTCCGAGCAGCTGGGCTGTGACATTTTCCCCGTTCACCGGCTCGACCAGACAGTCGGCGGCATAATGGTCTATGCGAAGACGGTGCAGGAAGCCGCGCGCCTGACGCAGGCGATGGGACAGGGGCAGACGCAGAAGACGTATCTCGCCGTTCTGACCGGATGTCCGGCGGAAAAGGCCGGGACGCTGGAGGATCTGCTGTTCCATGACCGGGTGAAAAACAAAACATATGTGGTCAAGCGGATGCGCGGCGGCGTGAAGCAGGCGAAGCTGCACTATGAAATTCTAGCTAGGCAGGATGGACTGAGCCTTGTGCGCATCCGGCTCGAAACGGGGCGCACGCACCAGATCCGCGTCCAGTTTGCCTCGCGGGGTCTGCCGCTGTTGGGCGACGGAAAATACGGCAGCCGCTGTGGCCGCTGCACCTGTGCGCTCTGGTCTTACCGGCTTTCCTTCCCGGACGGAAAGGGCGAAGCCGTCTTCGAGGCCCAGCCCCCGGCCCAGTTCCCGTGGACGGTGTTTTTCTGATACGATGTACAGTACAAAGCTTTCGGCAAATTCGCACCGTATTTTCCCGTTTGACTGCACGCACATCCCGCCGCGCGGCTGCATAAACTACCTGTATTCTAAGGTGCAGGAGGGCTTTTCCATGGCGGTGACGCGGTATTTTCTGGGTGGTAATACGGCCTCCGGCTTTGTCTCGTTTTACGGGCAGTTCTGCCGGGGGCCGGAGGAGTTTCTGTGGGTGATCAAGGGCGGGCCGGGCTGCGGCAAGTCGAGTTTTATGAAGACCATCGGCAAGGCGGCGGAGGACGCAGGGCTGGATACCGAATACGTCCTGTGCTCCGGTGACCCGGATTCGGTGGACGGCGTGTATATCCCGGCCCTGCACACCGGCTACGCCGACGGCACGGCCCCGCATGTGCTTGAGGCCGTCACGCCCGGGGCCGCCGGGCTGTATCTCGATCTGGGACAGTTCTATGACCGCATTGCTTTGCAGAAAGAGCGCCGCGCTATTGAACTTCTGCAGACGCGCTATCGCGCGCTCTACCGCGAGGCGTATGCGCGTCTTGCAGCGTTTGCGCGTCCGTCCTGCCCGCTCCCGGCGCAGGAGGAACGGAAAAAGCGCTTCCTGCGGGCCATCACCTGCCGGGGCCTTTTTTCTGCCGAGCCTCCCGCAGGCGCGGTGCAGCTGGTGTCCGGCGAGGAATTGGAGGCGCTCCGCGCGCGGGAAAATGCGGTTCTCTACCAGAACCCGCTCCTGCCGGACGAGACGGAGGCTGTCTATCTGCCGGACGAGAAGCGCTATTACCGGGGGCCGGACGCACCGCTGCCGGATGTTTCGGATGTGACTGCTCTTCTTGCACAGGCGAAGGCGCTGCATGACGAGTTGGAGGCCGTCTATAACCCGCATGTGGATTTTGCGCGTGTCTATGCGTTGGCCAACGCCCATGCCCTGCGATTGTTCAAAGAAAATTAAGTTGTAAGTCGGGGGAAATTGTAGTAAAATATAGTGAAATTCGAGAATATCCTACTCAGGAGGGAATACCAATGAAAAAACCGATCGTACTTGTCATTATGGACGGTGTTGGACGCGGCGACGGCGGCCCCGGCGACGCGGTCAAGCAGGCCAACACCCCGACGCTCGACAACCTGATGGCGACCTGCCCCATGACGTGGCTCAAAGCACACGGCACCGCCGTCGGCCTGCCCACGGACGACGATATGGGCAACTCCGAGGTCGGCCACAACGCTCTCGGCTGCGGCCAGATCTATTCGCAGGGCGCAAAGCTTGTACAGGAGTCCATTGAATCCGGCTCCCTGTACCAGTCCAAGACGTGGATCGACCTGACGGATAACTGCCTGCAAAACGGCAAAGCGCTGCACTTCATCGGCCTGCTGTCCGACGGCAACGTCCATTCCAATATCTCGCACCTGATTGCGATGCTGAAAAAGGCGCGTGAGATGGGACTCAAAAAGGT
>ERZ857521.3978-NODE-3978-length-11354-cov-2.613506_pt1 | contig 11354 bp, 16 predicted proteins | sample MGYA00519701_ERZ857521 | MGnify/ENA primary metagenome ERZ857521 (study PRJEB31778, sample SAMEA3449346) | human gut metagenome | biome: human gut; feature: human-associated habitat; material: faeces | place: United Kingdom | collected 2010/2012 ...
TCCAATCACTGCCGTCTTACCGATGTTTTTTTGTATAAGCAGGTCACTGCTTGTGTCTTGTAGTCGCTGTCGATCCAGTCTGATTGATCGCTTGATTAAATCAATTTCCATAATAATCTATATCTACTTTACTAAAATAGGGGAGTTGCTCATGCTCCCCTTTTTCAGAAAAACTAGATTAGAGGGCCTTTCTAAATTTATAGTGAGCAATGGCCAGTAGATGGGGTTGTACCATCTAAAGGAGTCTACAACTGGCCAGCTATCGGGACGGGTCGATAGCAGTAACAAAAAAACTATAAGGAGTCCACAAATGTTCCCGTCCTAAATCCTATAGAGGGAATCGAACCCTCTGAGGTTTTCCAAGCCTCGCACCAGCATAGGATGTTAGTTGTAAGCGTATATCAGACTTACTTTTGTATGTAATAGATTAAGAAAGGACTCTCCTTTTTTATTTATATAGTTGATATACATTTTTTGAATCGTGTGTTAAGGCATAAAACCAGTAGTTTTATCACGATTCGGTATGACTGACAGACCTGTTATAGTCTACCAGCCTTAATTCAAATTCCTAGCAACCACGCACGTTCTTGATAATATTTTTTAATTGCCAGTCGTTTCTCGCTAGGTTTTCCAGTTCTAATACCAGCATCAGTTATACTTTCAATGAAGCTCTCTCGTGCTTCTTTTGCTACTTCGTGAACTCGTGGAGAATTTTCGATGAAGTAGTTCATACATTCCAGCAGGAAGTCGTCATCTAGCAAGCCCTTGAAATAGACCAAGTAGATTGTAGATGGCATTTTATTTTCTTTTCTTGCCACACAAATCTTATTTGCTACTTCTGCAGGCCGTTCTGCGCCTTGATTCTTAAATATCTCAGTGTACTTCTCGTATTTACTGGCCAACTCGTCATATCGTTTGTAAAATTCTTCTACTAGTGACATCATTCACCCCCTTCACCTATTTAAATGTCATCGTCATTCGTAGCAACTCCCGATTGGTTTGTATTGTTGCTTTCGCTTCCTGTTTCTTCATCGCTATCTTCAACAATTGGTTGTTGATTAAATTGCGTTGTTTCATTTTAGATTTCTCCAGCTTGTCCAGTTTCTGCAGTTGTAACTGTGCTTCTGCTATCTCCTGTTGTAGCTGTTCCTTGTACTTCATCTGTTTTCGCTCCACGGACGATATCCAGCGCATCTTCTACACTACGTGCAATTCCTGCAAGTGCGCCACGCGCTTTAACTGTTTGAATAAATTGTTTTTGTTCTGGTCTCACACGACCGTTTGCATTTTTTACTTCGATGTAAAATATTTTCCCATCGGGTCTGAACCCGTATAAGTCTGGATGGCCTTTCGGCAGTCCCGTATCAAACCATCTGCCATCTGCGGTTTTCACTTTCCCGACATTTGTCCGAAATACTGTATAGCCATTTTCGGTTAAGGCCACCCGTATTTCATTCTGTATAGTATGTTCAGTTTTCACAATATCCTCCAAAAGTTCCAGTAGTGGTTCTGATTAATGGAACCACTAGAAAACCAGTAATACCAATGGTTTAGCTTGTGTTTTTGATGAAAAGTTCCCGTAGCGGTACCCGTTTCTATTTATATATATTTTTATTATTTTATTTATTATTATTTCAATAGAATAGTAATGGAACAGTGGAACCAATATAACCTAAACACTAGAACCGCAAGGGGTTAAGGCGGTTCCCGTTCTCCATTTTTTAATGGAACCAAACGGGAACTCAGGAACTTTTTTCATACCCCATAGTAGGGATTTGACTTTCTTCATCTGCCCAAATGAATCCAATGTAGTGTTTTGGAACATCAACCGATGGGACGAATTTACTCAAGGGTTTTATTTTCTTCTTCACCCAACCATCGGGGATATTTTTTGCTAACTGATTTTCAAACTTCCGTTTAGTTAGTTTAGTAACTCCCTCATCCTTGCACCATTCTTGATACAACCACCACAAATACCTTGAGGGGAGGCGGGTGGATTCAAATTTATTGAACCACTCCATGACGAATGCCTTGACTGTATCGTTTGATTCCTTGAAATCTTCGAGGGCCTCAAGTGATGCTTTCGGTTCGATAAATCGATCGAATGAAATTTCTAAGGCTTTTTTCAAAACGTACTCTAAGACTTCCTCACGGTAGATGTAATCATCTTTGATGGCCCAGTTATCATCTTCACTAGAAAATGACTTTTTAAATGGAATGATTGCGAACCGTCTATATGTCCCGTTGGTTTTATTTTTAAACCGTGGGAGTTCGTTTGTAGATTGAATAACAGTTTTCTTAAACACTGTTGTGTAAGGCTGTTTGTTTTTCTCTTCTACTAACACTGGTTCACCAGTAACCACACTATTGAAGTTTGACGATTCATCTACGTATATACCAGCTTGAACATCATCACCAATCACTACTGTCTTACCCTCAATCATTGAGAGTGAGAAACGTTCTGCGAATTGATTAATTTTTAGGCTAGCCACGTTTTTCATCCCGACCACGTTAGTGATTAACTGCTGGACTGTACCCTTACCATCGTTCCCCTCACCGACAAACCAGATTGATTTGCGATATGAGTAGTTACCGTTAAGACTTGCAGAAATGACTTGCCAGATAAGTTTTACCAGCTCTTCATCTCCACTCATCAAATCCAGTAACCAATCATCTACGTTCCAACCGTCAATGGTTGGAGACTTAGCAAAGTGATTGTATTCAGTAGCAATGGTTGAGAATGCTACGAATTCATGCGTAAAACCTGTGAGGAATTTTCTTTTCTTATCGTAGATACCGTTTTTTACTAAGATAAAACGTTTAGGGTCTTTGTATTCCCCTGTGGAGAAATTACATGAGAAGTGTTCATGCTGGTTAACTCGCGGGGTCGCTGCAAGCATAAAGAGTACATTCTTTGCGCGTGCCTCGCTAAAGTTTGGCTCTAATAGTCGAATGATTTTATAAGCATAGCTGGGGTCTTTGTGGTAATATCCATGATCTGGATCATAGACCGCTACACGATCATTCGAGAGATTGACGATGTAAAGAATTTCTTCCATTCCTTGCGCTACTGCCAATTCAGTGAGGCGCGTGGGTGGATTCTTCTTTGGTGTTACCGTGTTCGTCACGGGATCATAATCGTTCTTATGTTCTTCCAGCCAACGCTCACGATAATCACGACACGCTAACCGAATTTCTCGCCAATCGTTTGGTTTTTCGATGATTTCGATTAAATGCCGTTGTTGTTGCATTTCGCGGTACTGTTGTTTTAATAATTCAAGATCCATCCATATCCTTTCTAAGCATACTTTCAAATGTGCGGTCTAATTCACTCTGTGGTAAACTTTCTGGTGTGTAGTGGTTTGCTAGTTTTGCAAGCATATAAATTGCATCTACTTCCACCCCTCGTAGGAGCAGACCACCGATAAAACTTGCAAGGGCGTTGTTTCTACCACCTTTGTCACCCAGCCCGAATACGACTTGTTCGAATAGTTTTGCTGTTTTGCTTGAATACTCACCTTTCTGATAATCTGTGGTGAAGTTTACCTTAGATTTTTTCTTTTCAGTTTTTAAGATTTCTAATATCTCTGGTGGACATTCAGCAATAGGGCGCTTGTTATTCCACTTATACTGACCTTTAGAATTATTGCTAGGCGGTACTAAGATGTAATTGTTTTTGTTTGCTTTAATATCAATACCAGCTTTAATCCGTATATCTTGACTTATTTCAATTCCTTGCGGTTTCTTTAAGTAGATATGCTCACCACCGCTTGGGGTAGTAACCCTTAGCGTGTCTGGTATGTACTGCGATAATTCCCAATCATTTAATGATTGGTAGCCGTTTTCGGTCTTAGTGATATCAATGTCAATGACGAAAAAATCTACTGTTCTGAGCGCGATATTCGCTTCTGGTTCTTCGTGCCAAAACCGTTTGATATCGTCAGCGTTAAAGGTGCTATCTTTAAATTTAGTGATAGCACGCTTACTACGCTTGTCAATTGGAATGACAGAAAAACCATTTGCTTGATAATTCAGCGCGTAATCTACCATTCCTACCATAGTCTTAGAATGGCAAATCTAAATCTTCGATCTGTTGATTCGTAGATGGTTTGATCTCGCCTGCGAATGCTGGCAACTCTGATTGTTCCATCTTCGTTACGTTCAAATTCTCGTAAGTCTGACCGTTGTACTCAGATGTAACGTTTTTAACTGTTACTTTCAAAGACTTGCCACGAATCAATTCAAGGAATTGATCGATAGAGTTGACTTCGATTCCCTCCGGGATTTTGACCGCTTTGGCATAACGTTGGAGCGCCCATGTTGGATATTGAAGTGTTTCTTTGTTAATCCAAATCTTGTCAAAAATTAAGTTATTTCGGAATTTTTGCTGGAAATCGTCACGAATTTTAAGGCGGATATCCAAGAAATCTGTACCGTTTTTGCTTGCGTTCTGCTCCGCCTGTGAGACGAATACCTCATACGTTCCATCTGTGATAGACGCGAATTGTTCTGCTGCTTCGTAGTTTACTGAGAATAGTGACATAGTAAGTTACCTCCAAATATTTAACCTTTTTTGTTGGAACCATAACCAACCGTTTGCATATCCTTTTAAATTTCGGAATGCTTTTAATTCAGCTAGGTTCTGGCATTTTGTATATTGCTTTCCATATTTTTTAACGCGACAATATACCATCGCTTCATCTTTTCTGACCTCGATTTCTTCACCGTTCACGTTGATGAATACCATTTCTTGGTCTATCTTTGTAAGCTCAATTTCTGAACGTTTATCATCTAAATTTATGACAATCTTTGGTTGAATGATAACCGCTCCACAATATGGACAGCAATTATCTTTCATCTGCTCTCTCCAAAATGTTGCAAAGCATTGCTCGCAAGTTTTCGGAGATTTTTCTGCTGGTTTTTTCGTTTTCGAAAGTCCAGTCAACTTCCAATCCCTGTCATCGTTTGGCAATCCATGTCTTAAATGGTTACCTACGTGATCGATTAAAATCGCACGTTTCCCCTCTCTGGGATTAAGTGGTCGCATAGCGAATTGCAAGTATAATGATAATGATGCCGTTGGTCGTAGCATGATACAGACATCTACATTCGGTAAGTCAATTCCCTCAGTAAAGAGGTTAACGTTTACCATGATGGTTATTTCACCGTTTCTAAAGGCTTGCATATATTCTTCACGCGCCTTTTTATCGGTCTGCCCTGTTACGACTACTGCACGATAACCATTATTATTAAATCGTTCTGCAACTTTTTCAGCGTATACCACGCTGTGGACATATACGATTGCTTGTTTACCGTCTGCCAACCGTTTGTAGTGGTCAATAAAATCACCATACTCACCCTTAAAATCAAGTGCATCGTCAATCGAACTATTGGTAAATTCTCCAGATCGCTTTCTTAATTTCTTTAGGTCTAATAGATTGATAGAGTAGTAATCAAATTCGGATATGTTTCCGTGTTGCTGTAGCCATCGAATAGATTTACCAATGACTAGATCATCGGCTAAATCATCAAACCCCGCCCCATCTAATCGGATTGGTGTTCCCGTAAAAAATAACTGAGTGGCATTTTTGAAATATTTCAATATCGTTTGATATTGTTTGGCTTTGATATGGTGGGCCTCATCGACTAATACTACATCGAATCGCGGGAGGGAGTCGAGTTTTCGAACTAGACTGCCAACCGTCCCGATGGTTACATAATCGAGATTGACTTCACCACGTTTAAATGTTTCTTCAACCTGCTCATTTATTTCTTTCCGATGGCTAAAAAATAGTACGTGTTTTTGTTTATCAGTAGCGTTTTTCGCAATATGCGACATGACTACCGTTTTACCAGATCGTGGTTACGGGGGCGATTGAACCATGATTTTTTTGTTACCGTTCATCATAGATTTTTTAATATCCATGATTAACTCTTTCTGATAATCACGTAATTCAAACACCACTAATCATCACCCCCCTTTGAATAGCTCTTCGACTTTACAGCCTTTACGATTGTCTAAACGGTTCTTAGCATAAACACTGGCAGATGGTTGTAAGATAAATCCTCGTACTTCTTCGCCATCGTCCGTGGTTTTTTTAACCAGACGGGCTACCACATCAGTCAATCCAAGGAAGTTATTCAAAATCTTAGGGCGAATGTCTGGCATTGCACGGTTGTAGATCATGCCATTCTCGTCCGTCCATTGGTCGCTCGCCTCCCACGCTGTAAATACGATACGTTTGTTGAGTTGTAACAAGGCTCGTAAACTATCTAAGATCGTAAAGTCCACCCGTTGGTAATCTGCTTGCGATGGTACTCGATGGTTTTTACCATCACGACCAAGGTTTGCAAGACACGCTCTGAATAACTCTGAAACATTATCGACTACGATTGTGTCATACGGTTCACCAGCCCCGTTCAGTAATTCCTTAACGACTGTTAACCACTCATCCCAAATCTTGTGCGTGTCAACATCTGCGATGTCAATGTTTTCGCATCCAGCTAAGACTTTAGCAGACTTATCAATGTTAATGACTAATGTCTTACCCTCGATGTATTTAATCGCGCTGGTCTTACCGAATCCTGGATTTCCATAGATTAAGTAACACGCATCGTCATTCGTGATTTTCGTTGCCTGTGTGATTTTCATTTATCTTTCCCCCATCCATATACTCACTCAGAATCGCGCTCGTATCGCACATCATTCGCACTTGTCTCTTGCGTTCTTTAAACAATTCTTCGACTAATTCCTTTGGAATCGTTTGTCGATATCGTTTTAAGACTTCATTGACTGCCAGATTGATTTCATCTTCTAGCATATTGGTATACGTTCCAGTGTTAATCAGTAGAGAATCTGCTGTAACGTTCCCAAATTTGTCGTGATAGTCTGGAGCGCATACCAGCTCGTATTTTGTGTTAACGTAAAATCTCATTGTTACACCTCATCATCATCGCCTAACCAGCGTTTGAATGATCCCGATCTTAACCATAGGTCTGGATCATGGTAGTCGATTTCTTCTTCAATTTCTTCGTTTTCGTCCATTTAATAGCACCCGTAGAACATTCGTATGTTCGATGTCCCTTTTCTCGTAGATTTTTAATAGAGTTTCAAGTTCTTTAATTCTTCTTGCTTTCTTAAAGAACATCTGCCATACTCCAATCGTTGTCTGAGTAGGATTGCTTGCGTGCTTCTGCGAGTGATGATAAGTAGTTATTTACACCCTCTTGCATAACCTCTTCTACTCCAGCGTCTAACGCTTCGTATGCAAGTTTAATCTTCTGTTCTCTTGCTTTCTTCCGTTGCGCCCGTTTGAAATCCCAGACAGCGCCTGCGAAGCCTGCTGCGAAGAATGTCCCTGCGATTGTTATTCCTGCGATAATGTCGTTATACATTTTGTATTTCCTTTTCTAATTCTAAAATCTCGTGTACATCGTTTAAGTCGTACATGATGTACTTTCCTTGCTTGCGAAATTTCAAGCCCTTACGTTTTAATCGTTTTAGATATTCATTGCTAAAACCAAACATCTCTTGTAGTTCTGCTTGACTGATTGGGAGTAATTCCTTTTTAGCTTGTTCTTTCGCTTCAAGATAGATTTCTCTGATTTGTTCTTTGATTAGCTCTTCAATCATTGACTTACCTCTTCTTTCTGTGGTATAATCAAAGTAGTTAAATTTGTCTAAGCGCTTCACTTCGTTGTGAAGTGCTTTCTTTGTTTTATGCCACATCTTTTTGCTCAATCAGTGGCAAAATTCCTTTTTTATTTTTAAGTAAATCGTAAAGGAACAAACGTCCTTTTTGAGTCCAGTAAGTATGCATCTTGCTATAATCTGCATCGATTGTATGAGTTTTTGATTGAGTATAACCCTTGCCAGCGTACTTTTGATACAAGAGCCAGGTTTTTCCCTGTTTGAACTGTATTTTCAATTCATGTAGAATCTTATTCAATTTCTTTGCACTCATTCCATAGTCTTTTGCAATTACAGAAATTGCTACTAACGATTTGTTTTGAAGAACCAAGTCGTAGTATGTCGCTTTCGGCTGAAGCTATTGGATAATTTGATTCTTTTGAGCCACTTCTTCCTGTGCTTTCAGACGTAGTTGTCGTTCTTCTTTTAGCTTCTGAAGTGCTGCGATTGCCATGTCTGGATTCTCCAGCAGATCATCAATGGCATACAAACCATGTTTGCGGATAGCTGGCAAAACCTCACTGGTCACCCAGTCTGTAAAAGCTTCCGCTTCTTTTTTCTTACTCTGAAAAATCAATTTATATAGATTGCTCTCAGAAACAAATTTCATATCTTGCTTTCTTCCAAGGCCATCGATGACCTCATTTGTAATGACCCCATCTTGTTTAAGCCTTTTCAAAGCTTGACTTGGATTGTTTATGTCTAAGATTTTACACACATCCGCATTGCTAAAATACGGATCATTATCAATAGTTACTGTACGTACCTCTTGCCCGTGAAAGTTAAAAACTTCATTCATGGTACTTCTCCTTTCTACTCAATCCCATAATCTTCAATAACCTGAAGAATAAAACTGTTCGCTCGTGGACCTTTAGTCGTTCCACTAAGAATATTTGTCACTTCCTGTCGTTTAAAGCCATAAGCAACCGCTAGAGTTGTTTTTTTAATGCCCTTATCTTTCAAAAAAGCATTAACTTTCTCACGACCGTTTGCGATATCTGGCATATATATTCCTCCTTATCCCTAATTTATGTAAATAAGAAACAACTAAAAATTAAACTTTTTTCGTGTTATTGCTTGACAAAATCTATAATAAAGTCTAAAATGAAAGCATAATAAAAACACTAATAAATCCACAAATACTGTTCGCCAAAACATTTTTATGATTTATTTTTTTAGTTGTTTTTTTAGTTGTAACTTACTTACAAAAACTATTCTATACTTTTTTCTAGATAATGTCAATACTTTTTTCTAGATTTTTTTAGAATATTTTTTGTGACGTCATAGAAAGGTTGATGTATCAATGTTTTCGACGCTAGAAAAAATTAAAGAATTAGCAAAAAGTAGGGGTATTTCTTTAGCAAAGTTAGAAGAAAGTCTAGGGTATAGTACCAATTATTTCTATACCTTAAAAACAAAAACCCCAAACTCTGACCGCCTACAAGAAATCGCCGATTATTTCAACGTGTCCACTGACTACCTGCTAGGCAGGACTGATAATCCAAGTGTTGCATCAGGTAGCAAGGGAATAGGCTCGCCTTCCGACACCCCACAATTGCGATCTATTCAACGAAAAGCCAAATCTCTAAGTGTGGCAGATCAAGAAAGATTGCTACAACTTATGGATCTAACGTTTCAAGATGTTCTAAGTGGAGGTGGCGACGACGAGCACGACCTATAGAAAATTTAGCTATAAAGAGCTACAAAATCTAGCTTACGACTTTTTAAACAAGTACACAGATGGTCAATTACCAGTTAATCTAATCTATATTATCAATCAAATAGATAATTTGTATTTAATGAAATACTCTGCCTTTGCTAGGCAACATGGATTGGAACTAGAAGAAGTCACAAATCTTCTACAAAGCGATGATGGCGCTTTATGGTATCAAGAGCCTACTGATACTTATATTTTGCTTTATAATGATACTGTAACCAGTAAAGAACGTATCCGTTTTACGATAGCTCATGAGCTAGGGCATTACGTTTTACGTCACAACGAGATAACAGATAAGACCATCATATCAAGATATAATTTGACGGACTCAGAATACAACGAATTTGAACGTGAAGCGAATTTTTTCGCAAAACATTTGCTTGTCCCGTTCCCTGTGTTAGGAAACTATAGTCTATTTTTCCATCAAATGGATGATCGTTTTATTCGTACTGTATTTCAAGTTTCATATTCTGTGGCGAATTATGTCATTGGCAATTTAAGATCTATGAGTAGTTTTGGCCTTGTTAAGGAGGGACATAACGTCGAGAAACGTTTTGCAAAATATATTGATACCTCTCAATCTACAAGAATTTGCCAAACTTGTTACAGCAAAATCAATAGAAATTCTAATTATTGTCACATATGCTCTGCGGAACAGCATAAAGGATCTAGCACATTAGATGCTTACTTAGATAACAGAGAAAGAGAAAAGGAACGTATGCGTTATTATAAATATGTTTTGGACGAAAATGGATTTCCAAATTCCTGTCCCCGATGCGAAAACGAGGAATTGAACGGCTGTGTATTTTGCAATGTCTGTGGTATTTACGTAAGAAATATCTGCTTGGGAGATTGCGGAGATAATTACGATGTCTGGGGACATTCAATCCCTATACAAGATCAATTAGAAAAAGGTTGTGGTAAAACATTAGCGGGAAATTCTCGATACTGTCCCGATTGTGGCGGTAAGTCATCCTATTTTTTCCAAGGCTTGTTAAAAGCTTGGGATATTGAAAAAATAGAGAGCGAAGAGCTTCCGTTTTGACATATTATTTACACTTACATATCACTAATTAGTTAGGAGATTATTATGGACTTAGAAAATGCAAGACTAAAATTAAAATGTGAACACTGCAAGAATGATATTATCTTGACATTTCACACTCAGCGATGCCCAAAATGTGGTTTTAGATTTGATCCAGATGAAGTGAAACAAATCTTTTATGATTACGAAAGCCATGTAGAAAATAGCAAAGCTACGCAAGTGGGCAATGCTCTTGATGGTTGTGGTACTGCTCTGCAAGGGTGTGGACAATCTCTTAGTAGTCTAGGTTGTTTAATCATGATTATCTTGCTACTAATACCACTACTGCATTTTATTTTTAGTTTAATGTAAATAAAAAAACCGCCCCGAAAAACGGGACGGTAGATAGGAAAGATATTGAAATCTATATAGATTATATCATATCAATGGTAGATTGTCATGATCAAAAAATATTTAACCAAAGACGGAGAAACACGCTATATGCTCCAAGCATATCTTGGTGTTGACCCCTTTACTGGCAAGCAAAAGCGCACGACCCGTAGAGGGTTTAAAACTCAGAAAGAAGCAAAAAAAGCAGAACGGGAGTTACTGCTCTCGATTGAGGAGAATGGCTTTACAGATCACTCTGGCAAGCCTACGTTTAAAGAGGTAGCTGATCTGTGGCTGGAGAGCTATGAAACGACTGTGAAACCCACAACATACCAGAATACAAAAAATTATCTTGAAGCCCTCATAGAGCATCATTTTAAAGACGTCCGAATAGAAAGTGTGTCCGTGGCCATGATGCAGAAGATTGTCATTGAGTTAAGCAAGAAATATGTAGCTTATTTGAATTATCTATCAATCGTCAATCGAGTATTTAAGTATGCTATGCATCTGGATATCGTCCAGACCAATCCAGT
>ERZ857521.3982-NODE-3982-length-11339-cov-2.935750_pt1 | contig 11339 bp, 10 predicted proteins | sample MGYA00519701_ERZ857521 | MGnify/ENA primary metagenome ERZ857521 (study PRJEB31778, sample SAMEA3449346) | human gut metagenome | biome: human gut; feature: human-associated habitat; material: faeces | place: United Kingdom | collected 2010/2012 ...
TTCCGAATCCGATACCTCCGGTCGGCGGCATACCGATGGAAAGTGCATTTAAGAAATCCTCATCGGTGTGGTTCGCTTCCTCATCACCAGCCGCAAAAGCCTCCTCCTGGGCAGCGAAACGTGCGCGCTGGTCGATCGGATCATTCAGCTCAGAGTAAGCATTTGCCATCTCCCAGCCGTTCATGAAGAACTCAAAACGCTCTACATAGTCCGGGTTCTCCGGCTTCTTCTTCGTGAGCGGAGAAATCTCGATCGGATGATCCATCACGAACGTCGGCTGGATCAGGTGCTCCTCGACATACTCCTCGAAGAAAAGATTTAAGATATCGCCCTTTTCGTGACGCTCCTCGTACTCGATGTGATGCTCATCTGCAAGCTTCTTCGCCTCGGCAGTATCCTTCACCTCGTTAAAATCAACGCCTGCATACTTCTTCACCGCATCCACCATGGTAATGCGCTCAAACGGCTTGGAGAGATCCATGGTGTGCTCCCCGTAGGTCAGAATCTCGGAACCGGTCACTTCCTTTGCCACATAGCGGTAAAGGTTCTCGGTCAGATCCATCATGCCGTGGTAATCGGTATATGCCTGATACAGCTCCATGAGTGTGAACTCTGGATTGTGTCTGGTGTCCAGACCCTCGTTACGGAACACGCGGCCAATCTCATAGACACGCTCCATGCCGCCGACAATCAGTCTCTTTAAGTAAAGCTCCAGAGAAATACGAAGCTTTAAATCCTCATCTAATGCATTGAAATGCGTCTCGAACGGTCTTGCAGCCGCACCGCCCGCATTCGACACGAGCATCGGGGTCTCAACCTCCATGAAGCCCTGTCCGTCCAGATAGCGGCGGATCGTGCTGATGACCTTGGAACGCTTCACAAATGTGTCCTTGACATCCTCATTCATGATGAGATCGACATATCTCTGACGATATCTGGTATCGGTATCCGTCAGTCCGTGGAACTTCTCCGGCAGAATCTGTAAGCTCTTGGAAAGCAGTGTTACCTCTGCTGCATGAATGGAAATCTCGCCTGTTTTCGTCTTAAAAACGGTACCCTTCACGCCTAAAATATCGCCGACATCATACTTTTTGAAATCCGCGTAGGACTCCTCGCCGATGCTGTCGCGCGCTACATAGATCTGGATACGTCCCTTTAAGTCCTGAATATTGCAGAAAGATGCCTTACCCATGACACGTTTGAACATCATACGTCCGGCAAGAGATACCTCCTTGCCTTCCATCTCCTCAAAATGCTCCTTGACATCCGTGCTGTGGTTCGTCACATCATACTTAGTGATGACGAACGGGTCCTTTCCGTTCTCCTGCAGTTCGTGTAACTTATCATAACGAACCTTGAGCAGCTGGTTGACGTCCTGCTGCTGGTTATTATTCTGCTCTGCCATGCTTTTCCTCCATTTATCCTGCGCCGCCTGTCCGCGTGAAGCGGAGTCCGCAGACGTTCATGTTCTACTCGTTTGATGATCTGTGAATGGAAAGTATCTTGTACTCAAACTCTCCTGCCGGTGTCGTTACCGTTACGGTATCGCCGACTTTCTTTCCAAGAAGCGCCTTACCAACCGGTGACTCATTGGAAATCTTGCCCTTTAAGCTGTTTGCCTCTGTGGAACCCACGATCTTGTAGGTCAGCTCCTCGTCAAATTCACAATCTAAGATCTTTACCTGACATCCGATGCTTACCTTATCTAAGTCAGCCTCTTCCTCTACAAATACCTCAGCGTTCTTGAGGATCTTCTCGAGCTCCTCAATACGTGCCTCAATATCTCTCTGCTCGTCCTTCGCTGCATCATACTCTGCATTCTCGGACAGATCGCCCTGCTCTCTTGCTTCCTTGATCTTCTGGGAGACTTCCTTTCTCTTGACAACCTTTAAATCCTCTAATTCGTCCTCCAGTTTTTTGAGTCCTTCATACGTCAGAATGTTTTTCTTGTCCATTACTCTCTACCCTTCTTTGTAATTTTTATCAGTTCAATTTTCATAAAAAGCTTCTTCAAATCGGTCACGTCCAAGCTTTTCTCTCTGGTGATGCATGCTCTTAACAATCACAGTATTATAACCGATAGGCACCATGATGTCAAGATTTTCGCCCTGTTTCCAGGGCTTTTTGTGGATCGGGATGTAGGTCGCCGCGGCGCAGATCATCTCTGTCCGGTATGCTCCCTCCCACTCAAAATCCAGGATTACCTTCCGGGTCAGAAACGTTTCTCTCACCCCCGCCTGTCCTTCCCACGCAGACAGTCTGGTTTTTGGAAAAACCATCACCACCAGCCCGTTCTCCTCATACATTCTCTCTGCAAACGCGGAAAAATATGCGGGGCGCCCGGTGTACACCGTAAGGTAATTCAGATCGTCACCGATCTGTTCGAGCACATCGCGCACATCCGCCGGTTCAAAGACATGGCTCCGCTCCTCGTCGATCACCACAAGCTCCACGCGCTCCGGGCGAAAGCTTTGCGCCTTTAAGATCGCCAGAAATACCGGTCGGAAATTTCTAAGAAACTCATTGGAATAGGACATTTCCTATGCCTCATATCCGTTTTTCTCATTATATGACTCCACTTCCCGGAATAATGCCTCGAGCTGCTCGTAATTCTCCACCTCGTTGATCCTTCCGCGAAGCTTGGACGAATTACGGTATCCCGCGGTGTACCATGCCGCATGCTTGCGGATCTCACGGATGCCCGTGTAGTCTCCCTTGCAGTCGATCTGCATCTTTGCATGGCGCAGCAGCATCTCCGTCACCTCTGAGAAATCCGGCCGGGCAAGGTGCTCGCCCGTCTCAAAATAATGCAGAATCTGACGGAAAATCCAGGGATTTCCCTCCGCTCCGCGCGCGATCATGTAGCCGTCGCAGCCGGTCTGCTCTGCCATCGCCGCCACATCCTCCGGTGTGCGGATATCCCCATTTCCAATGACAGGAATAGATACCGCCTCCTTCACCTGGCGGATAATATCCCAGTCCGCATGTCCGGCATAATACTGCTCTCTGGTGCGCCCGTGCACCGCGACCGCCGCCGCACCGCTCTCCTGCGCAATGTGCGCCAGCTCGACCGCATTGACGTGCGCATCGTCGAATCCCTTGCGGATCTTCACGGTCAGCGGTTTTTTGATCGCCCGCGCCGTCTTCTCTATGATCTCCCCGGCAAGCCTCGGATTTTTCATGAGCGCGGAGCCGTCCCCGTTGTTGACGACCTTCGGAACCGGACAACCCATATTCAGATCCAGAATGTCAAACGGCCGCTCCTCAATCTGCTTCGCAATCTCACTGATAATATCCGGATCGGAGCCGAAAAGCTGCAGCGATACCGGGTGCTCCTTTGGATCAATGGTAAGAAGCTCCTCCGTGTTGCGGTTCTTATACAGAATCGCCTTGGCGCTCACCATTTCCATGCACACCAGCCCCGCGCCCTGTTCTGCACATAACACACGAAATGGCAGGTCGGTTACTCCTGCCATTGGTGCCAGTATCAAATTATTTTCTAAGGTTACATTTCCTATCTGCAGTGTTCGGATTATTGCCACGCTGCCACCCTCATTTTCTACTTATTTAATCTTCCCGGATTTACGGTTCTGCTTTTTATAGATGAGATTCATGCCCTTCAATGTCAGGTTCGGGTCATACACATCGATCATTGTGGTCTCATTTGCAATGATTCTGCCCAGTCCGCCGGTTGCCACGACCTTGACCTCGCCCATGTTCGCCTCATCGATCATATGACGGATGATGTATTCCGTCTGTCCGATCTGCCCGTAGACAAGCCCTGCCTGCATGGAGGAAATCGTCTCCTTCGCGAGGATGCTCGCCGGCTTGCGGATCTCAATCTCCGGAAGCTTCGCCGCATCTTCCCACAATGCTTTTGCGGAAATGCGGATTCCTGGAGCTGTAACGCCGGATACAAACGCGCCGTCCTTGTCCACCAGATCGTACGTGGTTGCCGTGCCAAAATCAAGGACAAGCACCGGTCCGCCATACAGCTCATACGCTGCCGCTGCATCCACAATACGGTCCGCACCGATCTGGCGCGGGTTCTCAGTCACGACACGGATACCGGTCTTGGTTCCCGGCTCCACAATAATCGGCCGGATGCTAAAATACTTGATAATCGCCCCCTCAAGGGAATGCATCACATTCGGAACAACCGATGCGATAATCGCATCCTCAATATCGTCATGTGAAATCGAATTCTGCTCCAGCAGGTTGCTCAACAGCATCCCGTATTCATCGGATGTACGGGGCATTTTCGTCGTGATACGAAAATTCGATACCACCTCGTCTCCCCGGAATACTCCCACGGTAATATTTGTGTTTCCCACATCAATCGTCATTATCATCGTCCGTACCCCCTATATTCCCACATATAAAACCTTATAATACATCTGCAGCGCTTCCAGCAGTTCCTGTTTTGTCTGCTGTAACTGACGGATCTTAAGTCCGCAGCCGATCTCGTCGTACAGCAGATCATTTTCATCGCAGGAGGTGCGGAATTCCAGTTCGCCCGTTTCGCTGAACACCAGCTGAAAAATACCGCCCACATCCTCCGTGAAAAGCACGCACATGATCTTCAACTCGTTCTTGATCTGCTCCGGCAGACCCTTAAAATCTTCGTTCAGGTAAAATTTTTTATTGTATGCGCTCGCACCGCACAGTACCACTTCTTCCATCTCAGACATTCCTTTCCAAACCGTTTCCACGGACGCCGCCCGCGCAGCACCCTCTACACGTATCCATAGACGCCCCGGACGGAGACCTCCCCCGCCGATACGAGTCTTCTGCTCTCCCAGGTATCCACGATCAGCTCGCCCCGCGGCGTGATGCCCATCGCTTTTCCCTCAAACGGTTCCTTCGGATCAAGCACCTTCACGATCTGGTTCCGGTTGACCAGATGCGCATCGTACTCCTTCACAAGACCGCTCAGATCTTCGGTCTCCATGAAAATTGCATAATAATGTTCAAACTGTTCCCATACTTCCTCAATCAGAGCCGCGCGGTTAAAATGTTCTCCGGTCTCCATGTAGAGTGAAGTTGCCACCGGGGCAATCTCCTCCGGGAACGATTCATTGTGAACGTTGATGCCAATGCCGATCACAATGTGGTTGACATAATCCATCTGTGCGCTCATCTCCGTCAGAATACCGCAGACTTTTTTCCCGTTCATGACAATGTCATTCGGCCATTTGATGCCCGCCGGTCTGCCTGTCGTCTTCACGATCGCCGCAGACACCGCAAGCGCCGCCACCAGCGTCAACATCGGCGCATTCACGGGCGACAACTCCGGCTTTAACATCAGCGTCATAAAAATGCCGGCTCCCTGCGGGGACTCAAAGCTCCTTCCTCTTCTGCCTCTGCCTGCATCCTGCTGTCCGGCGACCACAAGCGTTCCGGTAGGGTAATCTTCCTCCGCCAGCTGCTTCGCCCTGGTATTGGTGGAATCGATGACCGGATAGTAAAAAATCTCCTGTCCCACCCACGCGGTCTTACGGATACTTTTTAATTCTTCCTCACTCAGTGTGTCCGGCACCGACAACAGCTTATATCCCTTGTTCGGCACCGCCTCTATCTCATACCCGGCTTCCTTGAGCTGGTTGATGCCCTTCCAGACCGCCGTCCGGGATACTCCGAACTTTTCACACAGATCCTGTCCTGACACATAATCGTCGGCATCTCTTAAAACGGAAAGTAGTTCTGCTTTCATGATGTTCCCTCTTATTCTCCCAGTGTAGCAAGCATGACTGCCTTAATCGTGTGCATACGGTTCTCTGCCTCATCAAATACAACCGACTGCTCACTCTCAAATACTTCGTCGGTCACCTCAAGCTCGCTGTAACCGAATTTCTCATAGACTTCCTTGCCGATCTTGGTCTTTAAGTCATGGAATGCCGGCAGGCAGTGCATGAAGATCGCCGTCGGCTTGGCATTTGCCATGGCTGCCTTGTTGACCTGATACGGCATCAGATCCTGTAGGCGCTCTGCCCAGACTTCGTCCGGCTCGCCCATCGATACCCAGACATCCGTGTAAATAACGTCCGCGTCCTTCGTGCCCTCTGCCACATCTTCGGTCAGCGTGATCGATGCTCCGGTCTCGGCTGCTACTTTTTTGCAGTAATCAACCAGCTCCTCGTTCGGGAAATATTTCCTGGAAGTACATGCGACAAAATCCATACCGAGCTTTGCGCAGGTCACCATCAGGGAATTGCCCATATTGTAGCGGGCGTCACCCATGTATACAAACTTCACACCCTTTAAGTGGCCCAGGTGTTCCCGGATTGTCAGCATATCTGCAAGCATCTGCGTCGGATGGAACTCGTTCGTCAGACCGTTCCACACTGGAACCCCTGCATATTTTGCCAGCTCCTCCACAATGTCCTGTCCGTATCCGCGGTACTCGATACCGTCAAACATGCGTCCCAGCACACGTGCGGTGTCCGGAATGCTCTCCTTTTTGCCGATCTGCGAACCGGATGGATCAAGGTAAGTCACATGCATTCCGAGATCATGTGCTGCCACCTCAAAAGAACACCGTGTGCGGGTGCTTGTCTTCTCGAAAATCAGCGCTATATTTTTTCCGATCAGACTATCATGCAGAATTCCCTGCTTCTTCTTGCTCTTAAGATCCGCTGCCAGATCAATCAGGTAGAGAATCTCTTCCGGTGTGTAATCCATCAGTTTTAAGAAATTGCGTCCTTTTAAGTTCATGATTGCGTTCCTCCTTGTCGCTTTGTGCTTCCTGTTGCAGAATAAACAGGCTGCCACTTTCGTGACAGCCCCTATTTTCAATCTGATCTATCCGATGTTCTATTTGTTCTCCAGAGCTATTTCTGTCACAGATTTTGCCAGCCCTGCGATTCCCTGAATCTCAGACGGAATGATAATCTTCGTCGCCTTGCCGTCTGCCGCCTTTGCAAATGCCTCAAGGCTCTTTAACTGGATGACGCCCTGATCCGGAGCTGCATCCTTGATCATGCGGAGACCGTCTGCGTTTGCCTGCTGAATCTTAAGGATTGCCTCAGCCTGACCTTCTGCCTCGCGGATGGTTGCCTCCTTCTTCGCTTCTGCGCGAAGGATCGCTGCCTGCTTCTCTGCCTCTGCATCGAGAATTGCGGACTCTTTCTTACCTTCTGCCACGAGGACGGTAGACTTTTTCTCACCTTCTGCACGAAGGATCGCTTCTCTTCGCTCACGCTCTGCCTTCATCTGCTTCTCCATCGCATCCTGGATCGCTGCAGGCGGGATGATATTCTTAAGCTCTACACGGTTTACCTTGATGCCCCAAGGATCGGTTGCCACATCAAGCGTTGCTCTCATCTGCGTGTTGATCGTCTCTCTGGATGTCAGTGTCTCATCCAGCTCGAGATCACCGATGATGTTACGCAGTGTCGTTGCGGTCAGGTTCTCGATCGCCATCAACGGATTCTCAACACCGTATGCATACAGCTTCGGATCTGTGATCTGGAAATAAACGACCGTATCAATCTGCATCGTAACATTATCCTTTGTGATTACCGGCTGCGGCGGGAAATCAACTACCTGCTCTTTCAGGGTAACCTTCTTCGCCACGCGGTCAATAAACGGTATCAGCAGATGAAGACCTACCGGCCATGTTGCAAGATATCCGCCCAGACGCTCCACAATATACGCATGCGCCTGTGGTACGATCTTAATACAGGACACCACAACTGCCAATATCAGAATAACCAAAATCAAAAATGCTACTAATAATCCTCCCATTATCTAACCTCCAATTCTTTTCTGCCCGGATCTCTAACACAATTTTCCCCGTTAAATATCATATTACTATATTTGATTTGAAAATACAAGAAAAGCCGTAGGAAATGTCTCATCATTTCCCACGGCTCTGCCATAATTCCTGTTTAATAAAATACGTGGTTCCCGATTACCACACCCGCGTGTCCGGAAGAAGCTCTGCTAAAGCATGTCGCACCGCCCGTATTGTCAGCACCGTTGAGTGCTTCCTGTGCTGCCTGAATGCAGCTGGACTTCGGACCGTTTGCAGCAATGCTTGCAACGGCTCCTCTTCCTGCCGGCGGGAACTGTCCTGCCTGATATATTACACCGTAAATGCTGCCCGCATATCTGCCGGATCTCACACGGTTCATGACAACCGCACCGACTGCAAGCTGTCCTTCGTAGCACTCGTTTCCTGCCTCGCACTGAATCAGTGCGGCAAGCAGTGTCACATCATCCACCGAAGCGGACACTGCAGAATTCTGAACGGTACCCGCGCTGGACAACTGTGCGGACTTTGCCGCTTCTGCCGCAGCCTTCGCAGCTGCTGCCTGCTCCTCCTCAATCGTGACAGCCTCACCGAGTGCAAGCTCCGTCGTTACATACTCTGCGCTCACATAACCGGTAGTTCCCTTGTAATCGATCGCAACCCATCCGTCTACAGTCTCTGCATCTGCATCCAGCGGGAATGTCATTCCCGTTGATACCGCTGCCAGCACGGACGCGTCCGGGTCTGCGCTGCTTCTGATGCGAAGTCCGTTCGTCTGGATCTCTACCTCTGTATCAAATGTATCGTTCGCATAGGTATATGCTTCCGATCCCGTCACGCAGTAGGAATTTTTCACATATCCGTCTACGTTTCCGGATTCCACATGTGTCCAGGTATCGCCTGTCTCGGCGATCTCCGCCACATCTCCCTTGTATAATTTGCCGACAATCGCTGCATTTTCGTCTCCGGATTCCCTGATATACAGGAAATCGTCGACATCTGCCATCAGGCGGTTCTGCCACTCCTGCTCTTCCGCAGACATCTGATCTGCGTCCGTGCTCTGTGCTGCCTCCGACTGCGCATCAGCGTCTGTCTGCTCTGCATCTGCTGCCTGCTCGCCATCTGCCTGGCTCTGTGTTGCCTCTGTCTCGCTCTGTGCTGCATCTGCCTGCTGTGTCTCTGTTGCTTCGGCCTGCTGCAGCTGTGCATCTAATGTCTCCGCAGCTTCTGTATCCGAAACCGCTTCCTCCGCTGTAGCAACCAGAAGTCTTCCTGTCTGGTTCACACCGGCTGTCGCTGCTTCAATATCACCAAATGCCTCTGCTTCTAACTGATCTAACCGGGCAACAACTCCTGCTGTTCCCCCTGTAGCGAAGGCCGTCTCTGCCTGTACCGCTGCGTTCCTTACCTGTACTCCGTCAAGATCAGCAGCCTGTGCGATTGTGCTCATCATCACCAGGGATCCGGCAACCACGATTCCCTCAATCGCTCTTTTCTTCAAACTCATAGAACCCTCCATCGGTGTAATCACATGTTTATTGAAATAGTATTACACCTTTGTGCTGTTTTATTCATATTTTGTTACAATTGTTACGGATTTGTTACAGCAGGAATTATAACAAAGGTACTGTTTTTTGTCAAGTTTTCGGGGCTTTCCACAGCTTTATGCCGTTGTTTTTCTATAGAAAGAGGCAGCCGGAAGCCCCGTTTTACAAGACTTCCGGCCGTTTTTTGTGCATTTTGCCAGTTTTTCGTTTTTATGAAGATTTTCTTAAGAAAATACCTCTTCAATAACCTCATCGATCAGCATGTCCGCCGGGTATTTTTTCGCTCCTTCGGCTGCCGCCTCACACTGCGAAACACCTTCCGCCGGAAAAGCGCTCCCAAACTCTGCGCTCTCCATTCTGTCGGTGCCGGTCTGCTTCTTCTGTATATATCTCTGGATTCTGTTTATCTTATGTAATGTGACAATCAGAAGCAGCACGGTGAGCAGACTGCACACTGCAATCCCCATCTGCAACTGTTCCGGTGAAATATGTTCCAGCCAGAGCATGTCCATTACCTCTCTTTCCGATCAGACTTTTTCCTGCCCGATTTCTTCTATATTATAAGGAATCTGCACGGATTTGAAAAGAGGCTTTCCCCGTGATCTCGCCGCAATTTGCGACAATCTTTTTACATCCCATGCCGGCATCATCCGCACCCTTTTTCCATTGCCGCCACAAAGCCCGATCTCCAAGTCTTTTCTTGACTTTTATGCATAAGGGTATTATAAATAAGGGAAGCAGACCATTAGGAAAGGGATTCTTACTATGAAGAAAATTGTTATGACCGGAGGGGGAACTGCAGGGCATGTAACGCCGAACATTGCTTTATTTCCAGCTCTGCAGAAGGAAGGTTATGAAATATCCTACATCGGTTCCTATGAGGGAATCGAAAAACGGCTGATCGAGGAGCAGGGGGTACCGTATTACGGCATCTCGTCCGGAAAGCTCAGACGTTATTTTGATCCGAAAAATTTTTCGGATCCGTTCAAAGTTTTAAAAGGTTACCATCAATCCATCCGTCTTTTGAAAAAATTAAAGCCGGATGTTGTTTTCTCAAAGGGAGGCTTTGTCTCCGTGCCAGTTGTGCTTGCAGCAAGCCGCTGCCATATTCCTGCGATCATCCATGAATCGGATCTCACGCCGGGACTTGCCAACCGCATTGCAATTCCAAAAGCCACAAAAGTATGCTGCAATTTCCCGGAGACACTGGCACATGTTCCGGAGGAAAAAGCCGTGCTTACCGGCACGCCCATCCGCGCTGAATTACTGTCCGGAGATGCCGACCGTGCTTTTGCACTCTGTAATTTTACAGATTCCGCAAAGCCAACACTTCTGGTCGTCGGCGGAAGCAGCGGCTCCCGTGCCATCAATACCGCCATCCGGGATCTGCTTCCGGAACTGATTAAAAATTACAATGTCATTCACCTGTGCGGCAAGGGAAATGTGGACACTTCCCTGAACGCCATCGCCGGTTATGCCCAGTTTGAGTATGCCAACGAGGAACTTGCCGATCTGTTCGCGCTCTCCTCCCTTGTCATCTCCCGCGCCGGAGCCAACGCGATCTGCGAGCTTCTCGCACTGCGCAAACCGAATATCCTGATTCCGCTCCCGGCAGCAGCCAGCCGCGGCGATCAGATCTTAAACGCCAACTCTTTCCGTTCCCAGGGATTCAGTTATGTTCTTGAGGAGGAGGAGCTGACCAACACCACTCTGCTGGAAGCCATCGACCATGTCTTCCACAAAAAGGACGCTTATATCGATGCCATGGAGCACAGCAAGGTCACAAACTCCATCGAAACGATCATGGGACTGATCCGCGAGGCATCTTCGCACAAATAGCGGTTCCTGCATAGAAAGAACCCGCCGCAATAAGCATATTGTGCTTTGCGTTGATAAGTAATATTATAAGAAACACACTCGGGGATTTCAGCTGGAATGCAGATGGAAATTGGGTTCAAAAAATGTGGCATTTCTAACCAGCCGGATGTTTGCATCTTCGATGATCCGTGTCTTTCCAAGTTTGGAGCACTCCGCGGGTC
>ERZ857521.3984-NODE-3984-length-11333-cov-2.148076_pt1 | contig 11333 bp, 9 predicted proteins | sample MGYA00519701_ERZ857521 | MGnify/ENA primary metagenome ERZ857521 (study PRJEB31778, sample SAMEA3449346) | human gut metagenome | biome: human gut; feature: human-associated habitat; material: faeces | place: United Kingdom | collected 2010/2012 ...
CCAAAAGCTGCCATACGACAAATGAGTGAAGCATTAGTCAATGACTCCCTGATTATTTTCCCTGAAGGAACTCGTAAGATGGATGATGATTTGCCGCTTCAACCATTTAAAAGCGGATTGTTTTATTTAGCCAAAGAAAATCCTGATTGTGAGTTTGTGCCCGTTTGGATTAGCAATATGAATAATGTTTTACCAAAAGGCTTTATTTTACCGATACCATTGTTATGTGATCTTTATGTGGGCGAGCCATTAAAGATTGGGACAGATGAAACTAAAGAGGTGTTTCTGACACGTGCTCAATCGGCATTATTAAGTTTAAACGTCAGTGAAAAAGGCAAATCTTAGGAGTAAATGATGACGGAAATATGGCAACTCTTCGGTGGTTTATTTATCGCCTTAATTTTTGCTTCCACAGTGGGATATGTTTTAAAACGCAGATCGGGTGTGGATACACCGAATAGCGTTATTGATAACCTGAATGCACGCATCAATGCTTGGTGGGTGATGATTGGGATTATCTTTATTGCGAGTTTATTGGGCTTTTATGGCGTAATTGGGCTCTTTTTGATTATTTCATTTATGGGATTGCGTGAGTTTCTTTCTCTATTGAATATTCGTCGAGGCGATCATCTTGCGCTAGCCGCTTGTTTTTATGTGATCTTGCCATTGCAATATTTTTTAGTCGCCATTGATTGGTTTAGCATGTTTACCATTTTCATTCCCGTATATGGCTTCTTATTTTTACCTATTCTGTCGGCATTACTCGGTGATCCGGCGCATTTCTTAGATCGTTCTACGAAAATTCAGTGGGCGTTGATGATTAGTGTATTCTGTATTTCACATATTCCCGCTTTATTGACCCTTGATATCTCAGGTTATGAAGGAAAAAATCTTTTATTAATGATCTTCTTAATCTTGGTGGTACAGTCAAGTGATGTGTTGCAATACGTTTGGGGTAAACTTTTTGGTAAGCATAAAATTGCACCAACCTTATCACCATCTAAAACAGTAGAAGGTTTTGTTGGTGGGGTATTAAGTGCAAGTTTATTAGGGATGTTGCTTCATTGGATGACACCATTTAATGCATGGCAAGCCTTTTTAATGAGTCTATTAATTTGCTTAATGGGATTCTTAGGGGGGCTCGTGATGTCAGCAATGAAACGCAGTATGGGCGTGAAAGACTGGGGGAATATGATTAGTGGCCATGGTGGTATTTTAGACCGTATGGATTCACTGTGTTTCTCCGCACCAATTTTCTTCCATGTGGTGCGCTATTTCTGGGCATAGTTATAAATCATGAAATAAAAAAAGAGCGGTTAATTAACCGCTCTTTTTTATTATTGACGATAAGTCTCTAAGAATCGTGCCAATTTGCCAATGGCTTCTTCTAATTGACCGGTATAAGGAAGTGTCACCACACGGAAGTGATCCGGTGAATGCCAGTTAAAGCCTTTACCGTGCACGAGAAGCACTTTTTCTTTACGTAATAAATCGAGCACAAATTTTTCATCACTATGAATGTTGAATTTTTGGATGTCGAGTTTCGGGAACATATACATCGCCCCCATTGGTTTTACGCAGCTAATACCTGGGATTTGAGTCAGTAACTCATAGGCTTTATTGCGTTGTTCCAGTAAACGACCACCTGGTTGAACAAATTCATTAATACTTTGATAGCCACCTAATGCGGTTTGAATGGCGTGCTGCATTGGCACGTTTGCGCATAAACGCATAGATGCCAGCATATCCAAGCCTTCAATATAGCCTTTAGCATGTTGTTTTGGCCCATTTAAGATCATCCAACCTTGACGGAAGCCCGCAACACGATACGCTTTTGATAAACCATTGAATGTAATGGTTAATACATCTGGTGCAAGAGCAGCAATATGATGGTGGACAGCACCATCGTAGAGAATTTTGTCATAAATCTCGTCTGCAAAAATAATCAGATTATTTTCACGTGCAACTTGGATAATTTCTTCGAGTAACGCTTTGCTATAAACTGCACCCGTTGGGTTGTTCGGGTTGATCACGACGATAGCTTTGGTTTTGGTATTAACTTTTGCGCGAATATCATCAATAGCGGGGAACCAACCAGCCTCTTCATCACATAAATAATGTACTGCATTTCCGCCCGCTAATGTCACAGCCGCTGTCCATAATGGATAGTCTGGCATTGGAACTAATACTTCATCCCCATCATTGAGAAGTGCTTGCATGGACATGGTAATCAATTCAGATACACCATTTCCGATGTACACATCGTTTACTGTCGCATCATGAATACCTTTAGATTGATAGTATTGCACGATAGCTTTACGTGCCGAATATAACCCTTTGGAATCGCAGTAACCTTGTGCAGAGGGGAGGTTGCGGATAACATCAACTAAAATTTCATCAGGCGCTTCAAAACCAAATGGGGCAGGGTTGCCGATATTAAGTTTTAAGATTTTGTTGCCTTCTTCTTCTAGGCGTAAAGCTTCTTTGTGAACCGGTCCACGAATATCGTAGCAAACGTGTTCTAATTTGTCTGATTTCGGAAAAGATCTCATTAGTAACATCCTATGATAATTAGATTTTCATTCAAAAATTACGTCTAATTTACGCTTAAATTCTTATCTTGAAAAGATTTTATAAAAAAATTTTTTGAATGTATTAAAGTGCGGTAGAATATGGGCTAATTTTTTGTGTGTTTTATTATTTTTCATGGGCCCTTTAGAACAAGCTAAATCTGAGCTAATTCGCCAGTTTGAAACCTTGGCGACAACTGATCAGCAACCCGCTATTGTACGTCTTCAAACGAAGATGAAATTGGGTGTTGATCTTTTGGCATGGATGAAAGGGCAACTTGTTTATCCACAATTTTATTTACGTTTTCGTGATGAAGCTAAAACCGTCGCAGCGGTGGGAAAAGTGCGGTCATTTTCAGATGTGAATTTGGCACAGCAATTTATCCAAGAGTATGATTTCCCTTTAGTCGGTGGTTTACAGTTTCAAGGTGAAAGCCAGTTTATTTTGCCTCAAGTTTTAATTGAACAACAACATGGTGAGACTGAGATTTCAGTTTTTGTTGAAACAAATGAGCTTAATCTGGCAAAAGCGGTATTGAATTCATTCGAAAAAACGACCGCACTTTTACCACTTAATCAATTAACCATCGAAAGCATGGTGCCAAAAGCAAACCAAGAAACATGGTGTGACTGGGTCAATCAAGCACTCGCTCGTATTCGACAAGGGGAATTAACCAAGCTTGTTTTGGCGAATGAAACCGTGTTTGGTCTTCAGGGTGAGTTAAATGGAAAAGATTTTCTTGCAGCAAGCCAAGCAAAAAATAGTGGTTGTTACCATTTTTTATGGGCAGATAATGCAGAACACTGTTTTGTAGGTTCGACGCCTGAACGCTTATTCGCACGAGATGATCGTCAGTTATTTACGGAGGCGCTTGCGGGCACTGCACCTGTTAGTGATAATCCTAGTGAAAATAATGAACGTGCGAATTGGTTATTAAATGATGAAAAAAACCTCAATGAAAACTGGTTGGTGGTTGAAGATATTTCACAAAATATCAGTCACTTAGTGGAACAAATTACCGTTGATGGTGTCGCATTAAAGTCATTACGCAAAGTGCAGCATTTGATTCGAAAAATGCAAGCAAAATTGACCGCACTTTGTACGGATGCCGATTTACTGAAGGCGATTCATCCAACGGCAGCGGTATCAGGTTTACCACAGCAACAAGCGAAGAAAGCGCTGGCTGAAATTGAAACTTTTGATCGTCGTTGGTATGCTGGAACATTAGGTGTGATGAGTCAGCATCTCTCAGAATTTTGTGTTACTATTCGTTCGGCTTTTATTGAAGAAAAACAAGTGCGTGTATTTGCTGGAGCCGGTATTGTGGAAGGCTCACAACCTGTAGAAGAGTGGTTGGAAATTGAACGTAAAGCGGCAGGGCTCATTTCCCTGTTTGCAGAGAATAACGGAGAATAAGAAGAATGTCTGTAAGCGTATTTAATCGTTGTTGGTCAAAGGTGATCTTAGAAACCTTGGTTCGCCAAGGGGTCAGTCACTTTTGTATTGCGCCAGGTTCACGCTCAACACCTTTAACGCTAGAAGCTGTGCGTTTACAAAATGCCTCTCGAGCAACGTGCCATAGTCACTTTGATGAACGTGGCTTAGGCTTTTTTGCCTTGGGGATTGCGAAATCTACGCAAGCGCCTGTTGCTGTGATTGTCACCTCGGGTACTGCAGCAGCCAATTTATATCCAGCAATTATCGAAGCTCGTCAAACAGGCGTGAATTTAATTATTCTTACCGCTGATCGCCCACCTGAATTATGGGAGTGTGGGGCGAATCAAGCTATCGTGCAACAAAATATGTTTGCCGATTACCCCGTTGCAAGTGTCAATCTACCGAAACCTCAGGCAGATTATGCAGCAAAATGGTTAATTTCTACGTTAGAACAAGCTTGCTATAAACAAAAACAACAACCAGGTGTGGTGCATATCAATGTGCCTTTTGCAGAGCCACTTTATAATGCCCAAGAGCAAGAAATTGACGGTCATCCATGGTTAATGCCAATTCAACGTTGGTTAAGTCAGCCTAAAAATTGGGTTGATCATCAACCATTACAGCAAGAAGTGTTGATGCACGAGAATTGGGATACTTGGCGTACGAAACGTGGTGTGATTGTGGCAGGGCAATTAACGCCTGAACAAGCAATGGGTATTAACTCATGGGCAAATACCATGGGATGGATTTTGCTTACGGATATTCAATCAGGTGTAGAACCTCTCATGCCTTATGCGGATATTTGGCTAGCAAACCAAACTGTGAAGCAAAAATTACTTCAAGCTGATATCGTGATTCAATTTGGCTCTCGTTTTATCAGTAAACGTATTAACCAATTCTTAGCGGAATTCCAAGGCGAATTTTGGGTGGTGGAGCAAAGTCAAAATGCAGTTGATCCAAACCACCATACGCAAACTCGCTTTAACGCCAAAGCTCATCATTGGTTGCGTGCACACCCGCCATTGCGTCAAAAGCCTTGGTTGCTCGAACCGCTTGCGCTTTCGAAATTCTGTGCAACCTTTATCGAACAACAAGTCGGTGGCAATCTTAACGAAGCCTCATTAGCACACCATATTGAGCGTGTTTTACCTTACAACGGTATTTTGTTCTTAGGAAACAGTCTTTTTGTGCGTTTGGTTGATGCGTTAACTAAATTGCCTGAAGGGTATCCGATTTTTACCAACCGTGGTGCAAGCGGAATTGATGGCTTATTAGCAACAGCCGCAGGTATCGGTATCGGTGCCGATCAACCTGTGGTAGCGATGATTGGCGATACGTCTACGCTTTATGATTTGAACTCTTTAGCCTTATTTAAGAATGTCACTCAACCGACTATTATTTTTGTGATTAATAATAATGGCGGTGCAATCTTTGATATGTTGCCGGTGGATGAAGAGGTGAAAGAGCAGTTCTATCGCTTGCCACATAATGGCGATTTCTCACAAGTCGCGGCAATGTTTGGCTTAAAATATGCCTTGCCTTACACCTGGGCAGATTTAAGCTCCGTGTTAAAACAAGCTTATACTCGCCGCCGCGCGACATTAATTGAAATCAAAACAAATCCAAGCGATGGTAGCGCAACTTATAAGCGCTTGATTGAACAAATCAGCCACGCGGTGATTGGTGAATAATTTTTTCCCCTCTTATATAGAGGGGATTTCTTTATATGGCATTATTATGATGAATCTTGTTTTTCTTCATGGCTTATTAGGTACGAAATCAGATTGGCAAAAAGTCATCGAGAATCTACCGCACTTTCGTTGTTTCTCTCTCGATTTACCGTTTCACGGTGAGAATAAAGCTGTTGCCGTTGAAGATTTTGAGCAAACCGCTCAGCGCCTTGAAGAACAAATTCAAAAGCTCATAAAAGATGAGCCTTATATCTTAATCGGTTATTCACTTGGTGGACGAATAGCACAATATTATGCACTGCAAGCTCAAGTGCAAAGAGGCAATTTACAAGCAGTGATTTTAGAAGGGGCGAATTTAGGTTTACAATCTGAACAAGAAAAACAAAGCCGTCTAGTCAATGACAACATGTGGGCTGAGCGTTTTTTCCATGAAAAGCCTGAAACCGTGCTCGAAGATTGGTATCAACAACCTGTTTTTTCTCATTTAAATGAACAGCAACGTAAGGCATTAATTGAAAAGCGAAAAGCCAATTGTGGTGCAAATATTGGTCATATGTTATTAGCCACTAGTCTTGCCAAACAGCTTGATTTTCGAGAGAAAGTGCGGTCAAGTTTGCTGCCATTTTTTTATTTTTGTGGTGAACGAGATCAGAAGTTTCGCCAAATGGCAGAGGCTAATCAACTTGATTTAACGATTATTCCTGATGCTGGTCATAATGCACATTTAGAAAATCCGACATATTTTGCTGAAAAAATCGAAAATATTGTATTAAAAATTGCTCAACCTTAAGGGAAATGCTAGGATTTAGCCCTTTCATTTTATTTGACTCTTAAGGAAGCAAAATGTCCTCACAACTTCGTAATGATCCATTTAAGGTTGCTTTAGCATCTATGGTGGGTACCGCAATTGAATTCTTCGATTATTATATCTATGCCGCTGCGGCAGTATTAGTTTTTAACACGCAATTCTTCCATAGTGGCGATCCGCTTTCAGATGATTTGCTTTCTCTTTCAACACTAGCCTTAGCGTTCTTTGCTCGTCCAATTGGCTCAGCTTTATTTGGGCATTTTGGTGACAAGATTGGTCGTAAGAAAACCTTGGTCGCTTCTTTGGTTTTAATGGGCGGATCGACGGTCGTTATCGGTTTATTGCCGACTTATTCTCAAATTGGTATTTGGGCACCGATTTTGTTATGTATTTGCCGAGTCGGTCAGGGTATTGGTCTTGGTGGTGAATGGGGCGGAGCTGCTTTAGTGGCAACAGAAAATGCGCCAGAAGGAAAACGAGCTTGGTATGGCACCTTCCCTCAATTAGGTGCGCCAATTGGTTTATTTGTCGCTAATGCGACCTTCTTCTTAGTGAGCTATTTCTGGGGGCAACAAGCCCTTGTTGAGTGGGCATGGCGTATCCCGTTTGTTTCTTCTTTAGCCTTAGTTTTAGTTGGGTTGTATGTTCGTTTAACTTTACATGAGAGCCATGTCTTCGTTGAAGCGGAAGAAAAAGGGAAAAAATTAAAAGCACCGGTGAGTGTGGTATTTACTAAACACTTTAAACCAATGGTGATTGGTACCTTTATTATGGTAGCAACCTATTCCTTGTTCTATATTATGACCGCCTTTGCTCAAGCGTATTCTCGTACACCGGCAACCCTTTCAGAAGCTGGCTATCCTATGGGGTTAGGCATTCCTGCCAATACCTTCACGGGATTACTTTTAATGAGTGCGATCGTTTTTGCGATTTTTATCAGTATTTCAGGTCTTTATGCAGATAAAATCGGTCGTCGTAAATGGTTGATTTGGACAACAGTCAGTATTTTAATTTTTGCGTTATGTATGCCATTATTCCTTGGAAACGGTACACCAGCTTCTGTATTTGCTTTCTTAGTAATTGGTATGGCATTAATGGGCATGACATTTGGCCCAATGGCGGCGTTATTACCTGAATTATTCCCAACGGAAGTACGTTATTCTGGCGCTTCTTTAGCCTACAATATTGCATCCATTATCGGAGCAACCATTGCGGCAATGATTTCATTAAAAATCAATGCACTTTATGGCTTAATGGGCGTGGGGATTTATTTAGCCATTAATGCATTCTTAACCTTGTTAGCGTTATTAGCCTCAAAAGAAACGAAAAACGTCGATTTAACGCAAATCTAGTGACAAATTGATAATGAAAAAGCTGATGTGAATAATATCAGCTTTTTTATTTATTGAAAGGAAGTAATAAGAAAGAGCGTATTGCTACGCTCTCAGTTTATAAAAGTGCGGTTAAAAAACAGCGTGTTTTTCACGTAAAGAATGAAAGAGTTAATCTTCATCCCATACTTCTTTAGCAATTTCTTCAACGTAACGAACTTTTGCCCATTGCTGTGCTTCCGTCATGATATTCCCTTCTTCTGTTGACGCAAAACCACATTGTGGGCTTAAGCAAAGCTGTTCAAGTGGAACATATTGAGTCGCTTCTTTAATGCGAGCTTTAATAGTTGCTTTATCTTCTAATTCAGGGAATTTTGAACTGATTAAACCTAATACAACACGGCCTTTGTGTGGATTATTGGCAAAGTGTTTTAATGGTTCAAACCCACCAGAACGTTCATCATCATATTCCAGGAAGTAGCCATCGTATTGGGTTTGACCAAATAAAGCATCCGCAATTGGGTCGTATGCACCGGTTAATAAATAGGTTGAACGGAAGTTACCACGGCAAACATGCGTGGTGATAACCATATCTGCTGGTTTAGCAGCTAATACAATTTGAATATTTTCAAGCGCTTGTGCTTTATCTGCTTCAAATTCTGGTTTTAGGTGATTGTTACAGAGCGACCCCCAATACACGTCATCAAATTGTAAATAACGGCAGCCTGCATCATAGAAGGAACCATTGCAGCATCTTTATAAGCTTGTTGAACATCTTTGGCAAATTCTGCACGTGTAGTATAAATCCCCGTATCCCATTGGATTGGATACATTAATTGATTTGGGCTTGGAATGGTATATTTTACGACGCCACGATCCCCAACAATATCTTTTAATTTTTTGAAATGTTCGATAAATGGATGGTTTGGATTCCAAGATACTTTACCGCAGCAGCGAGTATTGTAAGGTTTGGTTTCCACACCATTAAATTTATAACCATGTTCAGGGTGATAACCTTCGATGCCATTAAGGTTTTCTAAGAAATCGATGTGCCAAAACGCACGGCGATATTCCCCATCTGTGATGACTTGAATACCTGCATCTAACTGAGCTTGTACTAATTTTGCAATTTCTTGATCTTCAACTTCTGTTAATTGTTCACGCGAAAGTTCACCTGCTGCAAATTTTGCACGGGCTTCTTTTAAAGGTTGAGAACGCAAGTATGAGCCCACAGTATCAGCGTGAAAGGGAAGTGTTTTTGATGTCATGTTTATATCCTTCTTTTCATTTTAGTATGATGATTTTAACGTAAGGATATTTCATGATCAAAGTAATGATTTTTCCATTCATGATGAAAATAATTAATGCAGAGAAAGATTAGCTTTCAGCAATCCCCATTGCACAAACGGCAGCAGAACTCCATGCCCATTGAAAATTATAGCCACCTAACCAACCAACGACATCGAGCACTTCACCGATAAAATAGAGGCCTTTAATCTTTGTGGCTTCCATGGTTTTGGATGAAATCTCATGGGTATCAACACCGCCCATTGTGACTTCAGCTGTGCGGTAGCCCTCAGTGCCATTAGGAATGAATTGCCAATTGTGGATTAAATTCTCTAGATTTTCTAACCGCACTTTACTTAAATTTGCAATCACTTCATCTTGAATCAAGCCTTGTTCTAACCAAAGTTCGACTAATTTCTTCGGCAATAAGCGACTTAATACGGTTTTTAGCTGCAATTTTGGCGAAGATTGACGCATTTCATCCAGGTGATGACGAATATTGTTATAAGGCAATAAATCCAAATGAATGCTTTCACCCGGTTGCCAATAATTGGAGATCTGTAAAATAGCAGGTCCTGATAAACCACGATGGGTAAATAACATTTGGTGAGTAAAGGTTTTGTTTTGATTTGTCGCCGCCACATCTAATGAAATACCAGAGAGTGCTGCATAGAATTTTTCACTTTCTCGCCAGGTGAACGGTACAAGGCTTGCACGAGGAGGAATCACATTTAACCCAAATTGTTCTGCAATTTGATAGCCAAAAGGCGAAGCGCCTAAGCCAGGCATGGAGAGCCCACCTGTGGCGATAATTAAATTCTGGCATTGCCATTCAACCGCATTTACCTTTAATTTAAACCGCACTTTAGGGTTGTTTTCAACGGCTTCGACATCACTCACTTCGCTACGTAGTTGAATGCTTACATCATATTTGTCACATTCCGTTCCGAGCATCTTCACGATATCTTCTGCACCGTTATCACAAAATAACTGACCTAATTCTTTTTCGTGGTAAGGAATGCCATACTCAGCAACTAAAGCAATAAAATCCCATTGTGTATAACGTTTTAAGGCAGATTTGACGAAGTGTTTGTTTTGGCTGATATAACGGCCAGATGTGATTTCCATATTGGTGAAATTACAGAATCCGCCGCCAGACATTAAAATTTTTCGACCAATTTTCTTACCGTTATCAAAAATGGTGGCTTGTTTGCCCAATTTACCTAATTGTGCGGCACAAAATAAGCCGGCAGCACCAGCTCCAATGATGATATTTTCTGAATAATGAGACATAGCTTATTGTGAGGTTTGTCCTTTTTCAAAATAGTCTATCATTTTGATTCGTTGGATGACAGTACGGCGATCCACGGCAGCATTACCTGAATCTAATAATTGCTGCCAATAAGCTTTGGCTTTTTCAGCTTCGTGATTTTTAAAGGCTTCCGTCGCCAATAATGTGATTACCGAGATTTCATGTTTATCTTGTTTTAACGCTTCATCCATTATTTGCTGGATTTGTGGTGTGATGTTTTGACCAGCTTGATAATAAAGTGCGGTCGCTTTTAAGCCTAAAATCGCGGGTGTTGTGCCTGAGATTTTTTCTGCATTCCCGTAGGCAATCAGTGCATGATCAAATTCATCATTTTGCATATAGGCATCACCTAGCTGAGCCCAAAGCTCAGGGTTATTCACATCTTCTCGAATTTTATTTTGAATTTTGAGCACCATATCTTCTTTTTGGTGCACCATTGATGTATCTGCTTTTTTATTAGCAAGCTCAACCATCTCTTTTTCGCCTTGTTGAACACGTTCAAAACGATCAAGGGAGAAGTAATAACTTAAAGGAAGAATCAATAAGATTGCAAAGACCCAAATGGCGGATTTGGTTTCAAATTTGACCGCACTTTTTTCTTCTTTAGGCGCACTATGAGGTTGATTTTCGAGTTGTTTTGGCTCGCCTTCTGATTTTTTAGTAGAAAATAAAATTAATGCAAAAGCCCCAATTAATAACAAAATAGGCAATAGCCAGAGTAGTGCTGTATTCCATTGGAAAGGTGGCTTATAGTTCACGAAATTACCGAAACGAGCTGTCATCGTGTCGATAATTTGCTGATTCGTTTTTCCTTCATCCACCATTTTATAGACTTCAATACGTAAGTCATAAGCAATCGGCGAATTGGACTCAACTAAATTCTGATTCTGACATTG
>ERZ857521.3985-NODE-3985-length-11332-cov-22.767048_pt1 | contig 11332 bp, 9 predicted proteins | sample MGYA00519701_ERZ857521 | MGnify/ENA primary metagenome ERZ857521 (study PRJEB31778, sample SAMEA3449346) | human gut metagenome | biome: human gut; feature: human-associated habitat; material: faeces | place: United Kingdom | collected 2010/2012 ...
ACAGGAACTGTCTGCCGGTTGACTCATAATGACGGAATTAAACGACAGTCCCTATATTAGGGTTGTCGTGGAATGGTCTTTGGATATCGGTTTGTCTTCAAGCCGAGAGGGAAAGGTATGCACCTTTCACGGCTCGTCAATTCATGGATGCCGTTTATGGGAGGCGTAGATGAATATTGTTCCCAAGGATGCGTATGTCGAAGTCTTTTGTTGGGAATCCGGATGTTTCTGATGCTTGTTCGCATATAGATTGTTAATGACTTGGAAATGTGTGTTAACGACTGTTGTGCGCGAACACATAAACTTGATAAAAGTCAAGGAAATGATGGTATTTGGCTAAAGAGTGCAAACAACTATTGCAGGGAAGAAGAATTAGTGTTACCTTTGCAGCGCAATTCAGAAATAAAGGTTCTTGTGAGAGAACCCTTCTGGATCACAGATTTAAAGTTAGTAGATTGTTTCATATAGGTTTTTAGTTTTAGGTTTAAGATTTTTCAGAGGTATTTATTTTCTTAAGCGTAAGAAAAAGATTAGATTTCAGGTAACGCAAATCCCTGTCTCCGTTGTCGGAGATGGGGATTGTGCGTTTTATGGGCTTTCTTATATTGTTTATCCTAAATTGGTCATCAATCACTTTATATTTATACGTTTGTCCTACGTCATCCATTCTCATTGTCGGTAGTTTCTCCCATTACTTTGTTTCGCTGTGGCTTGTTGCGTCTTCGATAAGGGTGATTGGCGGACAGTCTGGCGATAGAACGAAATCCTTCCAATCTCTAAACTGAGTTGGAATTCTTAGTGCCGATCTTGTGATGAGGATGAATGGAATTGGGACTTATGAAAGATAATCTTGGCAACTTGCAGGAGCATGAGCTTGGTAGTGTGCGTTAAATAGCATTAACCATTTGAGAAAAAGGAGCATTCATCGTACATATCTCGGAAATTATGAGTAAATTTGCACGCAATAAATTCCTAAAGTATTTTTTATGTCATCATTTGTTGCAGACAAGATTGTATTGGACGGTCTCACTTTCGACGACGTCCTGTTGATTCCCGCTTATTCTGAGGTGTTGCCCAAAGAGGTGCAGTTGAAGACACGTTTCTCTCGTCATATCGAGTTGAACATCCCCTTCGTTACGGCCGCAATGGACACTGTCACAGAAAGTGCCATGGCCATTGCCATTGCTCGTGAGGGTGGAATCGGAGTGATTCATAAGAATATGACCATTGAGGAGCAAGCCCGTCAGGTGGCCATCGTGAAGCGCGCCGAGAACGGTATGATTTATGATCCCGTGACGATCCGTCGTGGCAGTTCTGTGAAAGACGCACTCGATATGATGCACGAATACCATATCGGCGGTATTCCCGTCGTTGATGAGGATAATCACTTGGTAGGCATTGTCACCAATCGTGACCTTCGTTTCGAGCGTCGTTTGGATAAGACTATCGATGAGGTGATGACATCAGAGAATCTGGTGACCACTCATCAGCAGACCAATCTGCAGGATGCTGCCCAGATCCTTCAGGAGAACAAGATCGAGAAACTTCCTGTGGTGGATTCCGAGAATCACCTCGTGGGTCTGATTACATATAAGGATATTACCAAGGCTAAGGACAAGCCTATGGCCTGCAAGGACTCCAAGGGCCGTTTACGTGTGGCTGCAGGTGTAGGTGTCACCGTTGACACCCTCCAGCGTGCACAGGCTCTCGTAGAGGCAGGCGTTGACGCTATTGTCATCGATACGGCCCATGGGCATTCGAAGGGAGTCGTGGATAAGTTGCATGAGGTAAAGAATGCATTCCCCAACCTTGATGTCGTTGTTGGCAATATCGCTACTGGTGCTGCTGCCAAGTATCTTGTAGAGAATGGCGCTGATGCAGTGAAGGTGGGTATTGGCCCGGGTAGCATCTGTACGACTCGTGTCGTTGCTGGTGTGGGTGTACCTCAGCTGAGTGCTGTCTACGATGTATATTCAGCCTTGAAAGATACTGATGTGCCTTTGATTGCTGATGGTGGCTTGCGCTATTCCGGTGACATCGTGAAGGCTTTGGCAGCTGGTGGCTCTAGTGTGATGATCGGTTCACTCGTTGCCGGTACGGAGGAGAGCCCTGGTGATACCATCATTTTCAATGGTCGTAAGTTCAAAGCTTACCGTGGTATGGGTTCACTTGAGGCAATGGAGCAGAAGAACGGCTCACGCGACCGCTATTTCCAGAGCGACATTAAGGATGCCAAGAAGCTCGTTCCTGAGGGTATTGCTGGCCGTGTTCCTTATAAGGGAACTGTTCAGGAAGTGATCTATCAGCTCACCGGTGGCCTCCGTTCTGGTATGGGCTATTGCGGTGCAGCCGATATCGTGAAGCTCCACGATGCTAAGTTCACGAAAATTACGAATGCAGGTGTGCTCGAGAGTCATCCTCATGATATCACGATCACTAGTGAGGCTCCGAACTACTCGCGTCCGGAATAAAAGAGAAATGAGATTGATACACTTGGCAGCCGCCCTTCTTATGGGCGGCTCTTTTTGCCTGGCCCAGTCGGTTGCCGATCCGGTAGTAATGACCATTGCCGGTAAACCGGTGTTACGTTCTGAATTCACTTATCTGTATAATAAGAATAATACAGGCGACGTGATGGAAAGGAAGAGCGTGAAAGACTATGTGCCTCTCTTTGTAGATTACAAGCTGAAGGTGCAGGCTGCCATGGATGCTCGGATCGATACGTTGAAGTCTTTTCAGAAAGAACTCGCCGCCTATCGCGACCAGCAGGTCCGGCCGAGGATGATCGATTCTACGGATATTGAGGCTGCGGCTCGACGTATCTACGAGAACTCACGGCGACGCATTGACGACAATGGAGGACTGGTAAGGGTGGCACATATATTTGTCCGCACGCCACAGAAAGCCAGTGAGAAGGAGCAGAGTGCGTGCAAGGAGCGTATCGATTCTCTTTATGATGTTCTTCTGAAGGGCGGTAATTTCAGTGAGCTGGCCAAACGATACAGTCAGGATCCACGTTCTGCTGCGCAGGGTGGTGAGATAGGCTATATCGCCAAAGGACAGACGTTCAAGGAGGTGGAGGATCAGGCTTTCTCGCTTGATGCAGGTCAGATCAGCCAGCCCTTTCTCTCACCTGCGGGTTGGCATATCTTGAAAGTAGAGGAGAAACGCAAGTTCTTTCCCTATGAGCAGCAGCGCCCCATAATCCTTAAATATATTGACCGACGAGGATTACGTGAACGGATCATTACCAAAAAGATTGATACGTTGGCTCGTCAGCAGCATATGTCTACCGAAGAGCTCTTGGCTCGGAAACGGTTAGAGATGACGGCAAAAGATAGTAATCTGAAATATCTTATCCAGGAATATCACGATGGGCTGCTTCTTTTTGAGATAAGCAACCGGCGAGTGTGGAATCTGGCTCAGATGGATAGCGTTGGCCAGGAGCGGTATTATAAAAAACATAAGAAGCTCTACCGTTGGGATGAACCTCGTTTCAAGGGTATAGCCTACCATACGCGTACGGCCAGCGATATAAAGGCCGTGAAGACTTCTTTGAAAGGTGTTCCCTTTGAGGAATGGGCAAAGACACTGGACAGTACGTTCAATACCGATAGTGTCTTACGTATCCATGTGGTGAAGGGATTTTTCAAGAAGGGTGACAATGCTCTCGTTGATAGTTGTGTCTTCAATGTTGATACTGTGGCAGAGACGATAAAAAGCTTCCCCTATCGTTCCGTTTATGGTAAGAAGCTGAAAAAGCCGGAATCGGTGGAGGATGTACGTCCCCAAGTGATCGCTGACTATCAGGAAGAACTTGAGAAGCAGTGGGTGGAGCAGCTCCGCAAGAAATATCCTGTGGAGATCAATGAGCAGGTCTTGGCCACGGTGAAAGAAGAAAAATAACTCATAGGCTTTCAGAGGGTTGTCGGAAGGCAATGGTTTGTGTAGATGCATAAATCAGTTAGCACGGCCCTGCGAGCTTAAAATAAAAATAGAATGAACAAGAAATTTCAGGTATTCATTGCCCTCAGTATATGTGCCCTTACGGCGCTCGCCGGACGTGGTACACTGTCGGGCTTTCATTCCCGCGGTATGGTGAACGATACTACCGTGACCGCTACGACAGAAGGAACAGCACCGGTAGATACTGCCGTACATGAGTCTGCAAACGATTCTGCTGACACGACAGTGGAAGAGCCTGTCCCCGAGAGTAGTATTGTCGACGAGGTGATTTGGGTAGTGGGCGACGAGCCCATCCTCAAATCAGATGTGGAGGCTCTGCGCATGCAGATGCTAGCCGAGGGCATAACCCCCTCCGGCAATCCTGATTGCACGCTGCCTGAGCAGCTGGCTTTGCAGAAGCTGTTCCTTCATCAGGCAGAACTCGATTCCGTGGAAGTGTCAGAAAGCGAGGTGGTGAACGGCATCGATCAGCAGATCAATCACTGGATCTCGGTGGCCGGCTCACGAGAGAAATTGGAGGAATATCGTAAGCAAAGCGTGAAGGAGATGCGTCAGGAGATGCACGATGACTTCAGGAATCAGCAACTCATACAGAAAGAGAAGGAGAATTTGGTGAAGGATGTGAAGGTGACGCCAGCCGACGTTCGTGAATATTTTCGTAAGTTGCCCGCTGATTCGCTGCCTTACGTACCCGAGGAGGTAGAGGTGCAGATTATTACCCGTGCTCCGAAGATATCACAGGAAGAGATCAATCGCGTGAAGGACCAGCTTCGCGACTTTACCGATCGTGTGAATAAGGGAGAGTCATCGTTCTCTGCGTTGGCCAAGCTCTATTCGGAGGATCCTGGCTCTGCGCGTCAAGGAGGAGAGATGGATTATGTAGGACGTGGTCTGCTTGATCCTGCATTTGCCAATGTGGCCTTTAACCTTACCGATCCTAATAAGATATCTAAGATCGTAGAGTCGGAGTTCGGTTATCATATCATTCAGCTCATCGACAAGCGAGGTGATAAGATCAAGGTGCGCCACATCTTGCTCAAGCCTCGTGTGTCACCCGAAGCTATTGATAAGGCTAAGCTGCAGCTTGATACCATCTCCAATGATCTGAGAAATGGCAAGTTCTCCTTTGAGGAGGCAGCTACCTTCCTGAGCGATGATAAGGATACAAAAAACAATAAAGGTATGATGACCAACTCTACGGCAGAGGGCATCTCGCCGAAGTTCCAGATGAAGGATCTGCCTACAGAGGTGGCGCGTGTTGTGGATACGATGAAGGTCGGAGAGATTTCCGCACCCTTCGAGATGGTGAATAGTCGCGGAAAGACCGTGACGGCTATCGTAAAGTTGAAGGCACGTACGCCAGGTCATCGCGCAACGATTACCGAAGACTTCCAGGTGATGCGTAACGTGGTGCTTGGCAAGGCCCGCGAGAAGACTCTGCATGATTGGGTAGTGGATAAGATCAAGCATACTTATGTGAAGATGGCCGACCGCTACAAAGACTGTACATTCGAATATGAGGGATGGATTAAATAAAGGTTTTAAGAATACGGTGTCTCAGTGTTTTCATGCTGCCTTGCCAGAAGGTCTGCTGCGGCATGTGCGGACATGGTTTCTTAATATACAGGGAATACGGAGACACGATGTCTCTCTGGTTTCTCGACCAACAATAGGGCATAGAACTGTCGTCTTGACGGTTCTATGCCTCTTTGTCCTTGGACTTTTCACATCATCTGCTGCCAAGGTGAGGAAAAAGCGAAAGGATACAGGGGATAATCGCGTGTATCTGCTCCATTCTGATGAATTGCGTTACGATCAGTTTGGGCCAAATCCCGATGCGCAGATCGTCAAGGGCAACGTGTCCTTCCTTCATCGGGGCAGTCACCTGACGTGTGACAGTGCCTATTTCTATCAGGCCAGCAACTCCGTGCGTGCTTTCGGGCATGTGCGCTTCCGTCAGGGCGACACGCTCTCTTTGGCCTGTGACCGGGCTTGGTATGATGGAGAAGGACAGATGATGGAAGCCCGAAGCAATGTGGTGTTGAGGCATCGTGGCCAGACGCTCTATTGCGACTCGCTCAACTATGACCGGCTTTACAGCAATGCCTATTTCTTCAAGGGAGGCCGGTTGGTCGACAAGAACTCGAAGCTGAGTAGTGACTGGGGTGAGTACAATACGGAGACGAAGCAGGCAGTGTTCTATTATGACGTGCAACTTTACACGGATCGTAGTCATGTGTCTACGGACACGCTATATTATGACACACGGACGAAGTTGGCACATGTGCTTGGAAAGTACACGCCTAACCATGGACAGGGGCGGCCTCAGTCATCAGTGATCATAAGTAAGAATGGAAGGGTATATACAGAGAATGCATTCTTCAATACGAATAGTGATCAGGCACAGCTCTTCGGACGGTCGAAAGTAGAGGATCAGGAAAAGGAGATAACCGGCGACACGCTCTACTATAATAGTAAGACAGGAGCGAACAGCGGTCACGGCAATGTGATCTATAAGGATAAGAAGAATAAGAACGAGCTTTATTGTGAGTATGTGGACTACAATGAGCAGACAGGCAAGGGCTTTGCTACCCGTCAAGTCTTGCTTAAGGATTATTCTCAGGGCGACACGCTTTATGTCCATGGTGACACCTTGCGTATGGAGACCTTCAATATTAATACCGATTCGGTCTGGAGAAAAGTTCACTGCTATTATAAGGTACGTGCCTACAGGCAGGATGTACAGGGCGTCTGTGACTCCTTGGTCATTAATTCGAAGGACTCTTGTATGACGATGTATCATGATCCGATCGTTTGGAACGGATCACGCCAGCTCTTTGGAGAAGTGATAAAGGCTTATTCACGCGACTCAACCATACGGGAGGCACAAGTGCTCGGGCAGGCGTTCTCTATAGAGTTGATGTCTGACTCTACCCATTACAATCAGGTGTCTTCAAAGGAGATGTATGCCTATTTCACGGAAGGGAAGATCCGCCGGACAGATGCTATTGGCAATGTCATTTCCGTCTATTTCCCCATGGACGACAAGGATTCGACGCTTATAGGCCTCAATTCGATGGAGACCGATACGATGCGTATGTATATCACGCCTGAGCGCCGTCTCGATCGTATTTGGACATCGAAGGCTTCTGGAACGCTCTATCCGATGACCCAGATCCCCCCCGGGATCGACAAGATAGATGGTTTTGCATGGTTCGATTATATCCGACCGACAGGACCGGCTGATGTCTTTGTCTGGCGTGGCAAGGCGGCAGGTACTGAGTTGAAGAATATAAAGCGTCACGAGGCTCCGTTGCAGAATATAAAAGGTCCGGCTCAAACGCCACCCGCTCCTGCCGAGGCAGCGTCTGGGGAGACGGTTCCAGCCTCAAATGAATTGAAGAAATAATGGGATTGTTTATACCGAATGCCAAGCCACGTCGTTTCCACTTGGAAATATCCGAGAGAGAGCAGCGCCGACAGCGCCTGAGACAATTGGAGAAGGATGCTCGCCGTGATATGGCTTCCCGTCTAGTAGGAGAAGCTGGAAAAGTGACGGAGCGCGACTTTTCGCATATTCGAGGTGCCTTTCGTTATAAGCAGCGTGGCGTGCGCCAGCGTATTCCCATGCTGGCTTCCGTCCTTTGGATTTTTCTGCTTGTCGTGGTACTTTCTGCCCTTTGGATATGGTTGTTGAATTAATTAGTTTGTCCGATGTCAGATCATATACAACTTTTACCCGATTCGGTAGCCAATCAGATTGCTGCCGGAGAGGTGATCCAGCGTCCGGCCTCCGTGATTAAGGAGCTGGTCGAGAATGCTGTCGATGCTGGTGCTACAGAGATCAACGTTCTTGTGGTGGATGCCGGTCGTACCTCCATTCAGGTAATCGACAATGGTTGCGGCATGTCAGAGACTGATGCCCGACTGTCATTTGAGCGCCACGCCACGTCGAAGATCCGACGCGCGGAGGATCTCTTCGATCTTCATACGATGGGCTTTCGCGGCGAGGCGCTTCCCTCCATTGCAGCCGTGTCGCAGGTGGAGCTTCGCACACGGACAGCTGACGAAGAGGTGGGAACCCATCTTTCCATTGCCGGATCGAAATTTGTGAGTCAGGAGCCTGTCGCTTGTCCGGTCGGTTCCAACTTCATGATAGAGAATCTCTTCTATAATGTACCGGCACGTCGGAAGTTCCTAAAGTCCAATGCTACTGAGCTGAACAATATTCTTCAGGCTTTCCAGCGCATAGTCCTTGTGTATCCGCACATCAATTTTACCTTTCATAGTAATGGCACGGAATTGTACTCCCTGAAGAAGGGAGGATTGCGTCAACGTATTGTTGATGTGTTCGGTATGAAGATCAACCAACAGCTGTTGCCGGTGAAGGTAGAGACATCAGTATGCTCTATTCTTGGATTCGTAGGTAAGCCCGAGGCTGCCCGTAAGAAGGGTGCGCATCAATATTTCTTTGTTAACGGGCGCTATATGAAGCATCCGTATTTCCATCGTGCCATCGTTTCTGCTTATGAGCGACTCGTAGCTCCAGGGGACCAGGTTCCTTACTTCATCTATTTTGAGGTGGATCCCAAGACGATAGACGTGAACATCCATCCGACAAAGACAGAGATCAAGTTCGAGGATGAGCAGACCGTTTATCAACTTCTCACTGCTGCGGTAAAGGATGCCGTTGGAACGTTTAATGATGTGTCCGCCTTGGAATTTGACACGGAAGGGAAACCGGATATTCCCTTATATGATTCTATACACGGGATGGATATGCCTCAGGTGAAGATTAACCCGCAGTACAATCCATTTATGACTAGCCAGTCGGTGCCTACATCACCTTCTCTCTTCCGAGGAAAGATGTCGGAGACGGTAGAGCCGGCAGGGACTCAAGCGAATCTGTTGCCGGATCAAGACAACGGCTATCATCCGCAAGGGGAACGGTTCCGCCAGCCGTCAGCCAACCACTGGGAACAGTTATATGAAGGGTTGGGACACCAGCAGGAATCGGATGCAGGGACACTCTTCCCAGTTGAGTCTTCTTCTCAGAAGAGTCCTCTTGAGGAGAAGTCACCGTCGCATTATCAATATAAGGGACGGTATATCATCACTGCCGTGAAGTCGGGATTGATGATCATCGATCAGCATCGTGCCCATCTTCGTATTCTTTTTGAGCAATACAAGCGTCAACTTGCGGCCCGTCAGGTTCATTCGCAAAAGATTCTGTTCCCACAGACGGTTCAGCTCTCTCTCCAGGAGACAGTGGCTTTAGGACAGATGAAGGACGAATTGAGTGCCGCAGGTTTTGAGCTAACCAGTCTGGGAGGTGACACCTATGCTGTGAATGCTATTCCTGAGGGAATGGAAGGCGTGGCAGTGGATGGGTTACTGCATGACATCCTCTCCACGACGATGGAACAGGGCATGAAGGCTTTGGAGGAGGTTAATGCCAATATTGCGCTTCACTTGGCACAGGCAGCGGCTGCACCTTACGGACAAGTACTCGATAATGCTCAAATGGAGAGTATTGTCAATAATCTTTTTGCCTGTGAGAATTTCAATTATACCCCTACGGGAAAAGCTGTCCTTGTTATTCTAAAACAAGAAAAGATAGAACAGATGTTAGGGTAGGCGGAAGGTGCCGATGTGCCTTTGAGAGTAGACATGCAAGCAACGGATGATGCTCATTCGTTGCTTGCATTGATGCTTATTAGTGAAAGATAGGCCTTGTGAAACAGGTGTGATATGTCTTATAAATGATGAAAAGGTAAGATAGTAGGGAATGTTTATAAGTGCTACTTTTGTTTCCTTAAGATGACATTCGGGAAAGGAAATAAGAAATAAAGGGAGAATTTAGGGAATTTTATTGATTTTTTTTAAATAAATTCGTCTTTTGGAGAACAACTTTGGGATATTCTTATTAAATTTGCTGTGAATTTAGAAATAGACTAATTTAATTAGAATCATTATTAAACTTTAAATTATAGAAGATTATGAAAAAGTTATTGATGGCATTGGCCTTTGCAGGTGTTGCCGCAACAGGCTTTGCACAGGAGACAACGACTGCTGATCCTACCTTGAAGTACAGCGTCGCTACGAATTCTTTCTGGAGCAATTGGTTTATCCAGGTAGGTGCAGAATGGAATGCTTGGTATTCTAATGAAGAGCACGGAATGGGTCTGTCAAGCAGCCCCTTTAAGCGTTTCCGTTCTAATCCGGGTGTTGGCTTGGCTATTGGTAAGTGGTTCACTCCGGGTCTCGGTCTGCGTACAAAATTACAGGGTATTTGGGGCAAGACTGTAACGGATGACAACAACGCTGGCAATGGCAATAAGTATTGGTTGCTGAGTGAGGATGTAATGTTTAACCTGAGCAACCTCTTCTGTGGTTACAATCCTACTCGTGTTTGGAATATGATTGCCTTTGGTGGTGCTGGCGTTAGCCGTAGCATGTCATATAATAGGTATGCAACTCATCTTCGTGTAGGTCTGCAGTCGCAGTGGAAAGTAAGCAAGCATGTTAGTGTTTACCTCGAGGGAGGTTGGAACTGCATGGAGCCCGATGCTGACGGTGTTGAATATAGCAAGCCTCATAAGGGCGGTTGGGATTCCCGTGACAACAACCTCTATGCAGAGTTAGGTCTGAGCTTCCAGCTTGGTAAGGCATCTTGGGACAAGACTCCCGATGTTGACGCTATTAAGGCTCTTTCTCAGTCACAGATCGATGCTCTCAATGCACAGCTCAACGATGCTAACGCAGAGAACGCCCGTCTGAAGAATCTGCTGGCTAATCAGAAGCCTTCTGAGTCAGTGAAGGAATTCGTTAATACTCCTGTAAGCGTGTTCTTCAACATCAACAAGTCAAAGATCGCTTCTCAGAAGGATCTCGTTAATGTAAAGGCTGTTGCAAATTATGCTAAGGACAACAACGCTAAACTGGAAGTAACTGGTTATGCTGATTCTGCTACCGGTAGCGCTGACTACAACCAGAAGCTGTCAGAGGACCGTGCTAATGCTGTGGCAGACGAGCTCGTGAAGATGGGTATTGACCGCAGTAACATTACCACTATCGGTAAGGGTGGTGTTGACGAGCTTTCTCCGGTAAGCTTCAACCGTCGTGCTACTGTAAAAGTTGCTGAGTAATTAGTAAATATTTGTAGTAAGTAATATTTTGCCCTGTGCATCCTGGTGATACGCAGGGCTTTTTATTTGCTGCAGTGAATGATAATTGGTGAAAGGGCAGCTGTTGCTATTGAAAGATAAGTGTCGGAAAGTAAACTTGCCCATATTGCCCATATTTTTATAGTTTGAATCACTACTGTCCCGTAAAAGTGGATAAATAGTTCTTTGAAATTATTGAA
>ERZ857521.3986-NODE-3986-length-11329-cov-3.372450_pt1 | contig 11329 bp, 9 predicted proteins | sample MGYA00519701_ERZ857521 | MGnify/ENA primary metagenome ERZ857521 (study PRJEB31778, sample SAMEA3449346) | human gut metagenome | biome: human gut; feature: human-associated habitat; material: faeces | place: United Kingdom | collected 2010/2012 ...
CGTCGTCCGAGAGGATGATGAAGACGTTGTCGTCCTTGTTTTCGAGCAGCGGCGTGAGGTCACGCGGGCTGTTGCCGCCCGATCCAGAGGCCGAACTCCCGTACTTATAGGTATAGGAGGTGTACTCGCGGTCACCCAGCAGGGCAAGCATCTCCTGTTCGAACTCCTTGTCGGTCGTCTTCGTGCGGATCACGGTGATGTGTTTGTCCGGTCCGACCAGGTCGGCGACCTTGTCGTATTTGCGCGCCGGGTCGGGAGCCAGCTGGAACAGCACGTCGCTCGTCGTGTGCTCGATGTGCGCGAGCGGCGATACGACGGGTATCTCCCGCTCCTCGGCCAGCCGGAGGACGGGCTGCAGCTCCTCTTCGTAAACCGGGCCGACGATCAGGTCGGATTCGCGGACGGCCGGCAGATCGACGATCTCGCGGATGCGGTCGGGATTGCGCTCCGTGTCATAGAGCGTGACATCGACCGAGCGGCCGAGACGCTTCACGCTGTCGAGACCCAGCAGGAAGCCCTGGTAGAACTCGAGGTAGTTGGGATTTGCCGCGCCGTTGCGGACCGTGACTGGCAGCAGCAGCGAGATGCGCAGCGTCTGCCCGGGGCGCAGCGCCCGGAACTCGACCGGCCGGTTCTCCGCGGCGGGCCGGAGTGCGGATTCGTCGGTCGCTGCGGCGAGCGAGTCGGCCGTGGCGGCGGGTGCCGTCTGTCCGTCGCCCGGGACCTTGATCATGGCCCCGGCCTTGAGGTCGGCGGCCTTCAGCCCGCCGTTGAGTGCCCCCAGTTCGGCCTCGGTGATTCCGAAGCGGCGCGAGAGCGAATAGAAGGTCTCGCCCGGGCGTACGATGTGGTAGGCTGTACCGACGTCGGCCACGCTGTTGAGCGACTGCCGGTACTCTTCCCACTGCTGCAGGCTGCCGGCCTCGTTCTCCGAGCCGATCTGCTTGCGGCGGATCAGGATCCGCTCGCCCAGCCGCAGGTGGGTCGGGTCGATGCCCGGGTTGTCCTCGATGATCGTATTGACCGGGATCTCATACTGCCGCGAGATGGCGTAGAGCGTCTCGCCCTTGGCAACGAAGTGGAAGTCGAAGGTCTTGCGGAGCTTGCGGTCCGAGGGCTGGCTTTCGCCGACCGCCCCGATGACCGGGATGCGGATGTTCACGTCGCTGCGGAGTCCGCCGTTCAGCGTGGGGTTGTTCTCCAGAATCACCTTCTCGCCCACGCCGTAGAGCTTCGAGAGCCCGTAGAGCGTCTCGCCCGCCTGCACGGTGTGGATGTAGTACTTCGCGCCGTTGATGTAGACGATCGTGCGCGACTTGTCGGCCGCCAGCGCCGAGAGGCCCCATGCCGTGAGCAGGAGCAGGGTGCATAGTCGTTTCATGCCAGTTTTGTTTTGTCGCGCATGCGGATTTCGGTGATGACCTTTTTGGTGTAGAGCGGAAAATCGCCGTTCATCATCCATGCGTAGTAACTCGGTTCGAGACGGAAGATCTCGGCCACCGAACGTCCCTTGTACTTGCCGAATCCGAAGACCTCCTCGCCCTTGTCGTTGTAGAGGATGCGCCCCGCGTAGTCGGCCGCTTCGCCGCGGGCCGAGAAGTCGGCCAGGGCGGCCACGTCGTTCTCCAGGTCGGGATAGCGGTCCAGCTGCGCCTTGAGCACCTCGTAGGTGGCGCGCGTGTCGGCCTCGGCCGAGTGTGCGTCGTCGAGGTCCTTGTCGCAGTAGAACTTGTAGGCCGCCACGAGCGTCCGCTGCTCCTTCTTGTGGAAGATGTTCTGCACGTCGATGAACTTGCGCTTCTTGAGGTCCACGTCCACGCCGGCGCGGAGGAACTCCTCCACGAGCACCGGCAGGTCGAAACGGTTCGAGTTGAAGCCTCCGAAGTCGCAGCCGCGGATGAACTGCTCGAGCGACTTGGCGACCTGTGCGAACGTCGGGCACTCCTTCACGTCGTCGTCCGTGATGCCGTGCACGGCGGTCGCTTCGGCCGGGATGTGCATCCCGGGGTTGAGCCGCCGCGTGCGGGTGATCTCCTCGCCGTCGGGCATGACCTTGATCATCGAGATCTCCACGATGCGGTCGCGGGCCGTATCTACCCCCGTGGTTTCGAGGTCGAAGAAGACGATCGGGCGTTTGAGGTTGAGCTTCATTCCGCGCGACGTTAGGCGTTGATCATCATCGGCATGAGCAGCATGAGCGACGAGAAGGTCTGCTTGTCGTCGTAGACGGGCTTGAAGACGCCTGCGCGCGTTGAGTCGGCCAGTTCGATAACGACCGTCGGGGTCTCCATGTTCGAGAGGATCTCGACCAGGAAGGTCGATTTGAAGCCGATTTCGATCGGCTGTCCATCGTAGCTGCACGAGATGGTCTCGTTGGCCGATACCGAGAAGTCGATGTCCTGGGCCGTGAGGTTGATGCGGTTGTCGGCGATGTCCATGCGGATGAGGTTCGTCGTCGGGTTCGAGCAGACGGCCACGCGCTTGATGCCATTGACCAGCTCGATGCGGTCCACGAGCACCTTGTTGGGGTTGTTCGAGGGGATCACGGCGTTGTAGTTCGGGTAGTTGCCCTCGATGAGCCGGCAGACGAGCGTGTGGCTCTTGAGGCGGAACATGGCGTTCTTCGAGTCGAACGATACGGTGATGGCGTCCTCCTCCTTCAGCAGCACGGTCTTGAGCAGGTTGGCCGGCTTCTTGGGCAGGATGAACGAGGCCGTGATGTCGTTTTCGGTCTCCGACTCGTATTTCACGAGCTTGTGGGCGTCGGTTCCCACGAAGGTCAGCGACGAGGGCTGCAGGTTGATGTAGATGCCGTTCATCACGGGACGCAGCTCGTCGTCGGCCGTGGCGAAGATCGTCTTGTTGATGCCGTTTACGAGCGTATCGACATCGAGCGTCAGCTCCTTCTTCTCGGCGCTCAGCTGCGGCACGGCCGGGTAGCTTACGGCCGAGGCCCCCGGGATCGAGAGCGAGCCGCTCTTCCACTCGATGCGGATCTCCCAGTTCTTGTCATTGACGTCGATCGTCAGGGGCAGTTCGGGGAACTCCTTGAGCGAGTCGAGCATCAGTTTGCCCGGCGCGGCGATCGTGCCTTCCGATTCGACGCTGTCCACCTCGATCGAGCCAATGAGCGTCGTCTCCAGGTCGGAGGTAGTCACCTTGAGCGTCGTGCCGTTGAGTTCCATGAGGAAGTAGTCCAGGATCGGGAGCGTATTCTTGTTGCTGATGACCTTGCCGGTCGTGGCCAGGAGCGAAAGCAGTGCCGAGCTTGATACGGAAAATTTCATAGTCTCTTGTCTCTTATTTCTTGTTGTTGATGTTGATTGCGTGTCGTGTGTTTCAGTCCAGGGAGGCGAGCTTGTCGAGCGCCGTTGCGATCATCCGCCGGACGAAGGGCTTGTAGTCCGTGCAGGCGTCGAGCGCCACCCGCTGGGCGATGATCGTGCAGATCGTGGCGGCGCGGTGCCCCATGAGGGCCGCCAGGCCGGCCAGGGCCGAACCCTCCATCTCGAAGTTGGTGATGCGGCGCCCGCGGTAGTCGAACGACTCGATCTTCTCATTCAGGTGCACGTCCTGCGGCTCGAGGCGCACCCAGCGGCCCTGCGGGGCGTAGAACCCCGGTGCGGCGATGGTGATGCCCTCGCGCGTGCAGTCGCGGAAGAGCTCGAAGAGCGTCGGGTCGGCGTCGATGAAGTAGGGCTTCGGAAGCAGTTCGTTCCAGCCGGTGTGCTCCATGAAGGCGCGCTCGATCTCCAGATCGCAGACCTCGTTGCGCCCCTTGTAGTAGTTGAGCAGGCCGTCGAAGCCGACCGACGTGCGCGAGAAGACCATCTCCCCGACGCGGATGTCGGGCTGGATGGCTCCCGAGGTGCCGAGCCGCACGAGCGTCAGGCTCCGTTTCTCGGTCTTCTCCTGCCGCGTGGCGAAATCGACGTTGGCCAGGGCGTCGAGCTCCGTGACCGAGATGTCGATGTTGCCGATGCCGATGCCGGTCGAGAGCACGGTCATGCGCCGGCCCTTGTAGGTGCCCGTGACGGTGCGGAATTCGCGGTTCGAGACTTCGCATTCCCGGTTGTCGAAATGTTCGGCGACAAGCGCCACGCGGCCCGGGTCGCCCACGAGGATGACCGTGTCGGCCAGCTGTTCGGGACGGAGGTGGAGGTGGAATATTGAGCCGTCGTCGTTGATAATCAATTCGGAAGCGGGAATCGTTCTCATAATTTTCGTGTTTAAATTTTCAGAATTGGCATAAAAGTAATATATTTACCTCGAATAACAAAACTTCGGAGCGATTTTTTCATTAATATAAGTATCCGGGTTTTTCTCTTCGAACCAAACTGTAAACCTTAGGAGGAATATGACACTCATCAAGTCGATTTCGGGCATCCGCGGTACGATCGGAGGCCCTTCGGGCGAGAACCTGACGCCGCCCGATGTCGTGAAGTTCACCACGGCCTACGTGCGGCTGATCGCCGCGCGCACCGAGGGCCGCAAGCCCGTCGTTGTCGTCGGGCGCGACGCCCGCATCTCGGGGGAAATGGTCGCCAACCTGGTCGAGGGCACGCTGCTCGCCTGCGGTGCCGACGTGATCAATGCGGGCCTCTGCACGACGCCCGGGACCGAGATGGCTGTCATCGTGAACCGGGCCGACGGTGGCATCATCATCACGGCGTCGCACAACCCCCGGCAGTGGAACGCCCTGAAGCTGCTCAACAGCCGCGGCGAGTTCCTTTCCGATGCCGAGGGCAAGCAGGTGCTGGCCCTCTCCGAGGAGGAGTTCGACTATCCGGAGATCGACGCCATCGGCCACGTGCTGTCGCGCGCGCCGTTCAACGACGAGCACATCCGCCGGGTGCTGGCCCTGCCGCTGGTCGATGTCGAGGCCGTGCGCAGACGCCGCTACAAGGTGGTCGTCGATGCGGTGAACTCCGTGGGCGGTGTGGTGATCCCGAAACTGCTGCGCGAGCTGGGCTGCGAGGTCGTGGAACTCAACTGCGAGCCGACGGGCGATTTCGCGCACAACCCCGAGCCGCTGCCCGAGAACCTTACCGGAATCTCGGAGGCGGTCGTGCGTGAGAAGGCCGACCTGGGTGTCGTGGTCGATCCCGACGTGGACCGTCTGGCCTTCGTTTCGGAGGACGGCACGATGTTCGGCGAGGAGTATACGCTGGTGGCCGTCGCCGATTACATCCTCTCGAAGACGCCGGGCGATACGGTCTCGAACCTATCCTCGTCCCGGGCGCTGCGTGACGTGACCGAGCGGCACGGCTGCCGGTATTACGCTTCGGCCGTCGGCGAGGTGAACGTCACGACGAAGATGCGGGAGGTCGGTGCCGTGATCGGCGGTGAAGGCAACGGCGGCGTGATCTATCCCGAGCTGCACTACGGGCGCGACGCGCTTGTGGGCACGGCGCTCTTCCTGACGTGGCTCACCGAGCGCGGCCTGACGATGACCCAACTGCGCGCGACCTATCCGTCGTATTTCGCCTCGAAGAACAAGATTCAGCTCACGCCGGCTATCGATGTGGATAAAGTGCTGCGTGAGGTGAAGGAGCGCTATGCCAATGAGAATGTGAATGATATCGACGGTGTTAAGATCGATTTTCCCGAGAACTGGGTGCACCTGCGCAAGTCGAATACCGAGCCGATCATCCGCGTCTACACCGAGGCCAAGTCGATGGACGAGGCCGATGCGCTGGCCAAGCGGTTCATTGCCGAAATCGAGGCGATCTGCAAGGAGTAACTGCAGGGTAACGGAAGAAACACGCCGAACTATTGTCAGGACCATGCGAATCAACGGAATGAATGTGCTGCTGCTGGCGTCGGCCCTTGTGCTGGCGTCGTGCGGCGGCCCGTCCCGCCGCCAGGCGGCCGGGACGACCGGGACGGCAGAAGCCGGAACCGAGGTGGTGGACATGCACCATGCCGAGAATGCGCTCGACTACCACGGCACCTACAAGGGGACGCTGCCGGCAGCCGACTGCCCGGGTATCGTCACGACCCTCACGCTTTCGGCCGACGGCCGCTATGCGTTGCACATGGAGTATCTCGAACGGGATGTGGCGTTCGACGAACAGGGCGTCTTTGAGGTGGAGGGCAACCTGCTTGTCCTGACGCCCGATGACGGCGGCCAGGGAGGCTGCTACAAGGTCGAGGAGAACCGTCTGCGGATGCTCGACGGCGACCGGAAGCCGATCACGGGCGAGCTGGCCGATCATTACGTGTTGCAGAAAGAGATTTGAACATTGTGAATATGGAGAACGTAAAAAAATACATCGAAGCGAACGAGGCGCGTTTCCTCGAGGAGCTGTTCGACCTGATCCGCATTCCGTCGATCAGCGCCGAATCGACCCACAAACCCGACATGCAGCGCTGCGCCGAATGGCTGGCCGCCGCCCTGGCCAAGGCCGGGGCCGACCGTGCGGAGGTCTACCCCACGGCCGGGAATCCGGTGGTCTATGCCGAGAAGACCGTCGATCCGAAGGCTCGCACGGTGCTGGTCTACGGCCACTACGACGTGATGCCGGTGGATCCGCGCGACGAGTGGCGCACGGACCCCTTCGAGCCGGTCGTCCGCGACGGCCGCATCTGGGCCCGCGGCGCCGATGACGACAAGGGGCAGCTGTGGATGCACGCCAAGGCATTCGAGGCGATGTGTGCCACCGACTCGCTGCCCTGCAACGTGAAGTTCATGCTCGAGGGCGAGGAGGAGATCGGTTCGGCAAGCCTCTACGACTTCTGCCGCGAGCACAGGAAGATGCTCAAGGCCGACATCATCCTGGTGTCGGATACCTCGATGCTGTCGCTGCAAACACCCTCTATTACATGTGGTTTACGCGGTTTGGCTTACATGGAGGTTGAAGTGGAGGGCCCGAACAAGGACCTGCACTCGGGACTCTTCGGCGGTGCCGTGGCCAACCCGGCCAACGTGCTGGCCCGGCTGGTGGCCGGGCTCATTGACGGGAACGGACATGTCACGATCCCCGGATTCTACGACGACGTGCGGGAGCTGACCCCCGCCGAGCGTCGGGCCTTCAACAAGGCGCCGTTCAATCTGTCGGCCTACAAGAAATCGCTCGACATCGGCGACGTGGAGGGCGAAGCCGGCTACACGACGCTCGAACGCACGGGTGTGCGTCCGTCGCTCGACGTGAACGGCATCTGGGGCGGCTATACGGGCGAGGGAACCAAGACCGTGATTCCGTCGAAGGCCTCGGCCAAGATCTCGATGCGGCTGGTGCCCAATCAGGACTACCGCAAGATCTCGAAGCTCTTCGAGAAGCATTTCCGCAAGATCGCCCCGAAGAGCGTGAAGGTCACCGTCCGATCGCTCCACGGCGGCATGCCCTACGTCGCACCGACCGACATGCCGGCCTACAAGGCTGCGGCGAAGGCCATCGAGACGACCTTCGGCTGCAAGCCCCTGCCCTTCTACTCCGGAGGGTCGATTCCGATCATCAGCGGTTTCGAGTCGATTCTCGGCATCAAGTCGCTGCTCATCGGCTTCGGACTGGCCGAGGATGCGATCCACTCGCCCAACGAGAGCTACGGACTCGAACAGTTCCGCCGCGGGTTGGAGACGATCCCCTATTTCTACAAGTATTTCGCCGAAAGCAAATAGGGACGACCGGACGATGGTTGCAGAGGAGCAGAAACGCGAACTGCTGGAGTTCGCCGTGCAGATGGCCCGCCGGGTCGGGGCGATCCACCTCGAGTGGTTCCGCCGCAGCGACCTCGAGATCGGGACCAAGTCCAACGAGTTCGATGTCGTGACGCGCGCCGACCGCGAGAGCGAAGCCTGCATTGCGCGCATGGTGGCCGAGCGCTACCCTTCGCATGCCCTGCTGGGCGAGGAGGGCGGCCAGCGGGGCGATGCCGCGAGCGACTGGCTCTGGGTGGTCGATCCGCTCGACGGGACGACCAACTACAGCCAGGGACTGCCCGTCTTTGCCGTTTCGATCGGGCTTCGCTTTCGGGGCGAGCCGGTCGTCGGGGTGGTCTATGCCCCCTGGCTCGACGAGCTCTTCACGGCCGTGCGCGGCGGCGGGGCGTTCCGCTCCTGCCGCGGCGGCGTGCCGCAGCAGATCCGGGTCGGCGGCAAGCAGCGTCTGGGTGAGGCGGTGGTTGCTACGGGATTTCCCTATGACAAGGACCGCGACCCGGACAACAATACCGACAACGTCGTGCGGATCCTCCCCCATGTGCGGGGGCTGCGCCGCTTCGGGGCTGCGGCCTACGACCTGTGCAGCGTGGCTGCCGGGACGATGGACGGCTACTGGGAGCTCGCGCTGCACGAGTGGGACGTCTGTGCCGGCGAGTTGATCGTGCAGGAGGCCGGAGGCGTCGTGCAGGCGCTGCGGCAGGACCGCGGGGTCTCGATCGTGGCCGGGAATGCGGCGATCGTGGCCGCCATCCGGGAGTATGTGCGATAACACCCCTGACGTGTCGGAGCGATGCCGGAGACCTGAAGGGAGAGGAAGACCTCGGACTGCGGCGGCCCCGAATCTCCGCTGCGGGAGAAGATGTTCGAGTAGCTGCGGAGCATGAAAAATCCGCAACCCATGTGGGGTTGCGGATTTTTTGTGTGCGGAGCCGGGTCTCTGTGTGTCTGTCCGGAGCTCTGCCGGAGGAGCGGATCTTCTCTTCCTCTCGTACCCGGGGGCGCCCCGCGGCGGATTCAGCGCATCTCCTCGTAGGCGTAGGCGACCGCGCGGTTGAGCTGCGCAACGAAGGGCTGTGTGCGCCGGAACTCACCGACGGCGTATTCGAGCAGCGCATCGGCGTCGGACGGGACGCATCCGAGCGGCTTCTCGATGTAGAAATCCTTGAGTTTCAACAGTTCGGCATACTCGCTGCCGGAGGGGAATCCGGTCGGCACCCGCTTGAGCCGGTTCTCCGTGTGGAACCGGAATCCGGGAGCGGCTTCGACCGCCTTGAGCAGTTCGTCGCCGTGGTCGAGGATCTCCTCGCGGATCGACCGCAGGACCATCGGTTCGGGACCGTAGATCCCCGAGGCGAGCAGGCTGCCGCCCAGCATGCCGTCGCATGAGGGTTCGAGGTGGAGGTAGTAGCCGGCGAATCCCGACTGTTTGCCGCGCGGCGCGACAAAGGCCCCCACGTGGGTCTTGTAGGGGGTCTTGTCTGCCGAGAAGCGTGTGTCGCGGGCGATCCGGTAGGTGCAGTCCTGCGGGCGCAGCCCCCGGACCGAAGGGTCGAAGGCCGCAATGCCGGCGATCAGCCGTTCGGTGAAGGCGGCGAAACGACGCTTCGCGCGGGTCCATTCGTCGCGGTGGGCGTCGAACCATTCGCGGTCGTTGTGGTCGTGCAGCCGGTGCAGGAATCCGAGAATCTCCTCCATGTCGTGCGGGTTTCAGGCTCTTACCACGCGAAGAGCGGGTAGTCGGCCATCAGGGCGTTTACGTCGCGGCGTACGGCGGCGATGTTCTCCTCGTTCTCGGGATCGCACAGCACGCGGTCGATCAGGCCGACGATGTAGTCCATCTTGTCCTCCTTCAGGCCGCGGGTGGTGATGGCCGGCGTTCCGAAGCGCAGGCCCGACGTCTGGAACGGCGAGCGGCTGTCGAACGGCACCATGTTCTTGTTGGTGGTGATGTCGGCGCGGACCAGGCTCTTCTCGGCCTGCTTGCCCGTCAGCTCGGGGAACTTCGTGCGCAGATCGACCAGCATCAGGTGGTTGTCCGTACCGCCCGAGACGATCTTGTAGCCGCGGCGGGTGAAGGCCTCGGCCATGGCGCGGGCGTTCTTCTGCACCTGCGTCTGATACTCCCGGTAGCTGGGTTCGAGCGCCTCGCCGAAAGCCACGGCCTTGGCGGCGATGACGTGCTCGAGGGGGCCGCCCTGGATGCCCGGGAAGACGGCCGAATTGAGGATCTGCGACATCATCTTGACGGCGCCCTTGGGCGTGGTGAGGCCCCACGGGTTCTCGAAGTCCTTGCCCATGAGGATGATGCCGCCGCGCGGGCCGCGCAGGGTCTTGTGCGTGGTCGAGGTGACGATGTGGGCGTACTTGACGGGGTTCTCCAGCAGGCCCGCGGCGATCAGGCCGGCCGTGTGGGCCATATCGACCAGCAGCAGCGCCCCCACCTTGTCGGCGATCGCGCGCATGCGCTTGTAGTCCCACTCGCGCGAGTAGGCCGAAGCGCCGCCGACGATCAGCTTCGGGCGGCACTCCTCGGCCAGGCGCTCCATGGCGTCATAGTCGATCGTGCCGGTGGCCTCGTCGAGTTTGTAGCCCACGGCCTTGAAGTATTTGCCCGACATGTTTACCGGCGAACCGTGCGAGAGGTGGCCGCCGTGTGCCAGGTCGAGACCCATGAAGGTGTCGCCCGGCTGCAGGCAGGCGAAGAAGACCGCCATGTTGGCCTGTGCGCCCGAGTGGGGCTGTACGTTGGCATACTCCGCGCCGTAGAGCTGGCAGACGCGCTCGATGGCCAGCGACTCGACCTGGTCCACCACCTCGCAGCCGCCGTAGTAGCGGGCGGCGGGATAGCCCTCGGCATACTTGTTCGTGAGGACCGAGCCCATGGCCTCCATGACCTGGTCGCTGACGAAGTTCTCCGATGCGATGAGTTCGATGCCATGCGTCTGACGGCTGCGCTCGGCGGCGATCAGATCGAAAATCCGGGTGTCTCTTTTCATATTGCAGGTATTTTGTGAATTTTCGCTTACAGAGTGTAAAGATAGGAATATTTACCGAAAAACCGCACCCGAAGCGGAAATAAAAAATATCGGCCTGCCCTGCCGGAACCGGATTGGGGGGCGGCAACTGCGGCGGCGGATGCAAAAAAAGGGAGAGTCGGAGAGCGGTTCGGAAATTTTTCGTACCTTTGTTCGGATTTTTTATCCGGATGAGGAACTTATCGTAACATCTAATACATTCACGACTATGAAATTACTCGAAGGAAAAGTTGCCGTCGTAACGGGTGCCGCCCGCGGTATCGGCAAGGCCATCGCGCTGCAGTTCGCCAAGGAGGGTGCCAACGTCGCCTTCACCGATCTGGCCATCGATGAGAACGGAAAGGCCACCGAGGCCGAGATTGCCGCACTCGGCGTCAAGGCCAAGGGTTACGCCTCGAATGCCGCCGATTTCGAACAGACCCACAAGGTCGTCGAGGAGATCGTCAAGGAGTTCGGCCGCATTGACATCCTGGTGAACAACGCCGGAATCACGAAGGACGGTCTGATGATGCGCATGTCCGAGGCCCAGTGGGACGCCGTGCTGACGGTGAATCTCAAGTCGGCGTTCAACTTCATCCATGCCGTCGTACCCGTCATGGCACGCCAGAAGAGCGGCTCGATCATCAACATG
>ERZ857521.3990-NODE-3990-length-11311-cov-4.531006_pt1 | contig 11311 bp, 6 predicted proteins | sample MGYA00519701_ERZ857521 | MGnify/ENA primary metagenome ERZ857521 (study PRJEB31778, sample SAMEA3449346) | human gut metagenome | biome: human gut; feature: human-associated habitat; material: faeces | place: United Kingdom | collected 2010/2012 ...
AAAAAAAAAAATTTTTTTTAAAAAAAATAAGCAGTGCGCGCAAAAAAAACCCCGCCCCCGCCGTTACTAAGACAGAGAGGGCGGAAACGCACCGCCGAAGAAAAACAGGAAAAGGAGAATCGCTATGAAGAAGACTGGTTACTGGAAGGGATTCGCCTCCGCGCTGGTGCTGACGGCTTTGGTAGCGGCACTGGGCATCACCGCCACCGCCACCTATCAGCGCACCATCCAGGTGGAGGACGGCATCGGCATCACCCTCAACGGCGCGAAATTCACCCCCCGGGACGTCAGCGGCAAGGAAGTGCCGGTGTTCCTCTACAACGGCACCACCTACGCCCCCGTCCGGGCGGTGTGTGAGGCCGCAGGCATGGAGGTGTCCTACAATTCCGCCACCGACACCGTGGTTTTGACCACCATGGAACAGGCTGCATCCCAGAAGGCGGACTCCGGCAGCTACATCGGCGAGAGCCGGGCCAAAGAAATCGCCCTGAACGACGCTGGCGTGAAGGAGTCCAACGCCGTATTCCTGAAGGTTCGTCTGGACTGGGACGACGGCCGGGCCGAGTACGAGGTGGAGTTCTACAGCGGCAACGTGGAGTACGATTATGACATCGACGCCATCACCGGCGCCATCCGCAGCTCCGACCGGGATCTGGAGGACTTCACGGTTCCCTCTGCGGTTTCTTCCGGCACCTCCGGTACGCTGATCACCGCCGACAAGGCCAAGTCCATCGCCCTGGGCCGTGCTCCCAGCGGAACCACCGTGGTCAAGTGCCAGCTGGACCGGGACGACGGCCGCACCGTGTACGAGGTTGAGATGCGCAACGGTCGTATGGAGTACGACTGCGACATCGACGCCGCTACCGGCACCATCCTCACCTGGGAGAGCGACTACGACTGATCCAAACCTGCACTGTAAAAAAAGAGAGGCGGCCAACCGGCCGCCTCTCTTTTTTTTACACAGCTCCTTTGCCCCTCCGGCGGGACGTGCTTTTTTGCGGATTTTCCCCGGTAATCCCCGCTTGTTCATCGATCATCGCGGTGAAGATCGCGGGCCGCTTCCGTCGGGGCGGTTACCGTAAAAAATGACATAGGATATTGATTTTTGTTACTTTTTGGCGTATTTTACAGATATGGAAAATCTCCAAACCCTTGTGCCACAACGGATTGGGTGTAATTTTACAGAAAATGTATTTTGGCATATAATTGTAACATAATGTAACTAAAAGCACGTTGAAAAAATCCTGCTGGCCGTGGGAAAGCCAGGAGGGATTCCCAGTATTTAGTAGTCTATTATTTGATACATAGTTGTAACAAAGAGGGGAAAATGCATGGCGGAATACATCGTGAACCGCCCAGATGAAGAGGTCATGAGGCGCATCTTACAGCAGAATCCGGACAACGCGGTGGGGGCGATTTTGCGTCTTGCGTGGCAGGCGGGCCTGCTGCGGGAGGAGATCCAGACCCTCACCTGGGCGCAGATTGACTTTCAGGACCGGCGCATTGTGCTGCCGGATCGGGAGGTGCCGTTGGAGGAGGAGCTGGCCGATTGGCTGGAGACGCTGCGCCGGGAGCGCAATCGCGCCTCCGAGGCGGTGGTGCTCTCGGATCGGGACCGCAAGCCTCTGACGCCCCAGTCTATTTCCCGGCTGGTGCGGGGCGCGCTGGACAAGGAGGGGCAGACGAAGGTGCGGCTCATCGACCTGCGCCACGATTACGTACTCCGGCAGCTTGCCCGGCACGACTGGCAGTATGTATCCCGGATCACAGGGATGGAGGCAGCGGCCCTCAACGCGCATTTTGGGACTTATATGAAAGAAAAGCACGTCTCCACCCGGGCCAAGCGGGAAGAGACGGTACACATTGATGAATTTGCCCTGTGGAAGCTGCTGCAGGCAGAGAAGATGTCGCCGGCGGGCGTGGCTTTGTGGCTGACGTGGCAGATGGGCCTGCGGCTGGACGAGATTGTGGCCCTCACCTGGGACCAGGTGGATCTGGAGCGGCAGGAGCTTCACCTGCCGGAGCGGACGGTGGCCATGACCAGCGGTGTGCTGGGGGTACTGCGTCAGCTGCGGGAGAAGACGCCTGCATCCCAGAAGGCGGTGGTGGCGGCGCCCCGCACCGGCCACGCTCTGGATCGTACCCGGCTTTCCAAGCTCACCCGGGCGGCGCTGGTTCGCGGCGGGATGGACGATGTGACGCTGCGGGACCTGCGGGTGGACTGTGAGATCCGGGTCGGCGGGGAGAACCAGGTGGTATCCTGGGTCCGCCGCCACCAGTACATCACCCGCAACCAGGCCATGGAGCTGCTGGGCGTTTCCCGCACCACGGCCTACAACCGGCTCAAGCAGATGGTTCAGCGGGGCAAGCTCACCCAGATCGGCCCCGGTACTATCTCTTCGGCCAGGTGGTGCCGCCGGAGCGGCAGCCCCAGGTGATTTTGGAGTATCTCACCCGGGAGGGATTTGCCTACCGGCAGGACATTGCGCAGCTGCTGCATGTGGATCCCCGGCAGTGCCGGCCCATTCTGCGCCGCATGGTGGAAAACGGACAGATTGTGCAGGAAAAGCAGCGATATACATTAAAACAAGCGTGAAGCCCTCTTTTTCATATGGAAAAAGCGGCGGGGCCACGGCTGCGGATGTGCGGCTGCGGCCCCGTCTTTTGTTCCGGGAGGCCTCTAATTTGTTACCTTCGGATGGCAAAAAAATCCACAAAAAGCGCGCCGCGTCTCATTTGCATTACGTCTGGGCCAAAACGCTGGACAGCGGAAAAATTTTCAGGTACATTGACTGTGCGGACGGGAGCACGGCTACCCGACGGCCAATTCCAGGTTTGGTGTAGGCCAACATGGTTTGGTTCGGCTAGCCCCGACACGAGACCGGGAACGGCAAGCGGGGCGCGGTGCAAACGGACCGTAAATCTTAAAAGGAGGAAGATCCTACCATGAAGAAGTTCCTTTCTCTGGTTCTGGCTCTGGTGATGACCATGTCTCTGGTCACCGTCAGCGCTGGCGCCAAGGACTTCACGGATGACAAGTCCATCACTTATGATGAAGCTGTCGCCGTGATGTCCGAGGTGAAGGTCATCGATGGTTACACCGATGGTTCTTTCCAGCCCACCACTCTCCTGACCCGTGGTGCCGCTGCCAAGATCATCTGCAACCTGATCCTTGGCCCCACCACCGCCGCTGCTCTGGGTGCTGATACCGCTCCCTACAGCGACGTCCCCGTCAACCACACCTTTGCCGGCTATATCGCTTATTGCCAGAAGACTGGCATCATCAGCGGTTATGCTGACGGCACCTTCAAGCCCGCCGCTTCTCTGACCGGCTATGCTTTCATGAAGATGCTGCTGGGCGCTCTGGGCTATGACAGTGACGTTGAGGGTTACACCGGTGCCAACTGGTCCATCAACGTTGCCAAGCAGGCCATCTCCATCGGCCTGGCCAAGGGCAATGACGACTTCACCGGTCAGGCTTACGTCAACCGTGAAGAGGCTTGCCTGTATGCTCTGAACACCCTGAAGGCCACCATGGTCGAGTATCCCCAGACCACCACGGTCACCGTCAACGGCGCCGACGTGGTTCTGGCCAGCGCTCGTACCGAGGTCGCTTGGGGCACCGCTCTGAAGAGCAACGATGGCAACATCAAGAAGGATGGCTACGTCCAGTTCGCTGAGAAGTACTTCCCCAATCTGGAGCTGGAAGTCGGCGAGGGCATCTATGGCCGTCCCGCCAACACCTGGAAGAACAAGAAGTCCGAGATCGGCACCTTCACTTCCATCGAGCCCACCTATGTCTACACCGAGTCCATGGACGAGTCCGATGTTTACAAGGATCTGGGCGCTACCATCACCAACAAGAACGAGTATGACTGGTCCTTCTACATCAACGGTGTGGAGCAGAAGACCGGTACCATCCCCGGCAAGAACGTCGACGAAGAGTGGGCTTACACCGGCGAGGGCACTGTCACCGAGATCTATGTCAACGATGTTGAAGAGACCGTTGATGTGATCGAGATCAACTACTATCTGGGCCAGGTTTCCAAGGTCAAGAGCGATGACGACGGCGAGTACATCACCGTTTCCGTTCTGTCCAAGGGCGCTTCTCTGGACGAGAAGACCTTCTATGTTGAGGGCTATGAGGAAGACGACTATGTGGTCTTCACCGTGGATCAGAACGACGATGATGATATGGTCATCGGCGAGGTCTTCGAGCCCGAGACTGTTACCGGCACCGTCACCCGCGTGGACAAGGATGACAACACTGGCGCTACCTATCTGAAGATGGACAGCGACAAGTACATCTACACCGAGGACGAGGCTGATCAGCAGCGTCACATGGTCTACAACCTGGATGAGGCCAACACTGTTGCTCACCCCACCCTGGAAGAGGACTACATCCTGTACCTGGATCCCAACGGCTATGTCCTGGGCTATGCTCCCGCTGAGGACACTGTGGACCAGTACCTGTTCGTCACCGACTCCGACGAGGAGCTGCGGGACTGGATTGCCAAGGTCTATCTGCCCGACGCCACCAACCCCAAGGTTGAGCTGGACGACGAGCTGGAAGGCAAGCTGCCCAACAGCATCACCGTTCCCAGCCTGGGCCGGCCCGTTAACTTCTCCAGCACCGGCGACTCCATCGAGTGGATCGGTGGCATGGGCAATGTTAACAACTCCGAGAAGAACCGTACCAACGTGGACGGCCTGATCTGGGAGTACTCTGTGGATAGCAAGGGTGTCTATACTCTCACCTATGTGCCCATCGCTGCTAGCGTCACCGATGAGAACGACGATGTGAGACAGTACTATATGGACACCACCGATCCTGACGATCCTGCCAAGACCGTTGAGATCCACAACGGCAAGGCCTATGTCCAGGCTGGCGCCAACGCCTTCATCGTGGACAATGGCACCCTGTTCGTTGATACCATGAACGGCGTCACCTACACCGGCTACAAGGAAGTTCCCAACGTTGACAACGCTGAGATCGCCTATGTCATGGACGGCAAGGTCGCTTCCGTGGTCTTCATCCTCGATGGCGACATCTATGATTCCTCCAGCACCTACTTCATCATCAAGGACGCTGGCAAGCGCTCCTCCTTCAAGTATGATGGCGACACCTATTGGACCTATGAGACTGCTTACGTCAACGGCGAGAAGACCGAGCTGAACGTGGAGTACAACGCTCTGGGCACCAAGCAGGTTCTGAAGTCCGACACCCTGTACAAGGTTATCAAGACCGTCGATGAGGATTACATCACCGAGGTTGAGGCTGTTGCCGACAAGGCTCCTCAGGACATCAAGGATGTCGTCACCGTCGGTATTGATGCCTTCTGGGCAAGAACCACTGCTGTTCAGCAGGACACCGACAAGTACGATGTCAATGACGAGACTATCTTCGTTGTGGTCGACTATGCTCTGGATGAGGACGGCAACTATGAGCTGGACGCCATCTATGACGGCCGTCTGGACGACATGGACGACAGCGATTACGACATCGATGTTCAGGTTCTGAAGCAGGACGATGAGACTGCCGAGCTGGTCTACATGTATCGTTATGAGAAGGCTGCTCCCGCTGATCCCAAGGTCTCCAACGTGACCTTCAACGGCGAGGAAGTCAGCGCCTACACCTCTGCTTCTCAGGCTTACAAGAACGCCATCGAGTATGTTCCCGGCGCCACCTTCGCTGTGGACTTCGATGCCGAGGGTAGTGCTACTGCTTACTGGCAGAACTTCACCTCCGCTTCTGACTCCTTCACCAGCACCAGCACCTATGCCATTGGTAATAAGACTGCTTCTGTCAGCGCCGGCGACGTGCAGGTCTTCAAGCTGGTTGACACTGCCAACGGCGACACCGATGTCAAGTACATCGCCGTCAAGGGCAGCAACGACATGGTGACCCTGACCATCACCAACAACAACAGCGCTCCCGTTCTGGTGACTGTGGACGGCGGCAAGGCTGTTGAGCTGGCTAACAGCAAATCCACTACTGTGGACGTTGTGAAGGGCTCTACCGTCTCTATGAAGGTTGAGGTCGGCAACAACGGCACTCTGGGCACTGTCGCTGGTACTGACGCCAGCGTGTATGGCAAGGACGGCGACTTCTCCGTGAAGATCTCCGATACCGCTACCGCTCCCTCTGTGACCATTAGCTAATACCCTATCAAAAATCAGTTTCTGATTTGAGATAAGCAAGACCCCCGCTCGTATGAGCGGGGGTCTTGTTTTGACCCCTTTACTTCCGCAGCCCGTAAACATACAGGCTGCTGCCGCTCTCCATGGCATTTGCGGAGGCATCGTTACCGGTTACTGCCAGCACCTCCACAGTTACCGTTCCGCTTGTGGCCGCCCCGGTCAGCAGCCCCTGACTGGGGCCATATCCGCTTCCTGCCAGGTAATCGGTGCCTCCCCAGAAGAAAACGCCTCCTCCCGCCAGAGGCTGGGCAAAAATGCCGCCGAAAGATCGCTCCAGGGGATCCCACCCACCGTTAAGTAAAATGTATTCTGTGGAGCCTCCTGTCCATTTGATGGAAACCTTTGTACCGCCTTTCACGTCGAGTAGCATCAGCAGACAGCAGTACTGCTCCACATTTTCCACGGTGACGCTTACGCCGTTCCCACTTCCGCTCAGAACTTGCTCCCCGATTTTCACCCATTGCAGGGCGGCGTTCATCTCCGCCTGCCCGATCTTTTGGGACACTGTGTCTGCCAGTTCTGTCAGCGCCTCCTCCGTTTTCCGGTTGTCGGCGTTGAAGTCCGTCCGCAAAATGCGGTCGCTGCCCTCCCATTGGTTCAGCTGATAGTGTTCCGTTGTATTCAAAGTCATTCCTCCCATATCACCCCATTTGACCGCTCAGAGTATACAATTCCCCCCATAGGGGCCCCGGCTGCCGGAAGTTGCACGGTTTTGTGCAACCCCGGCAAATTTTTTTCTCCCGTTGCCAGGATGTCCCCCATGGGCTATAATGGAAGTATCAGCCAATCCCATGTGAATACTTGAGTTTGGAGGGATCCCATGAAGATCGTTGCCATCAACGGAAGTCCCCGGAAGAATGGAAATATCACCCAGCTGCTGGAGGTGGTGCGCCGGGAGGTGGTCTCCGCCGGCGTGGAGTTTGAGGTGCTCCAGCCCGGCCCCAAAGTCCACCCCTGCATGGCCTGCTACCACTGCCTGAATACCGGCAGCCTCCGCTGTGTCCAGACGGACGATGCCGTCAACGATGTCATCGCCGCCTGCTGCGCCGCCGACGGCATCCTCCTGGCCTCTCCCGTCTACCACGGCGGCATTGCCGGCGGTATGAAGTGCGTCTTGGACCGGATGATGCTTGCCGCTGGCTGCGGCGTCAACCAGTTTGCCCACAAAGTGGGCGGCGCCCTGTGTACCCTCCGCCGCTCCGGTGGTATGGAGACCTATCAGCAGCTCCTGGGTACCATGAACGCCATGGAAATGGTCCTGGTGACCTCCGACTACTGGGGCGCCGTCCACGGCGCCGACCCCGGCGAAGCTCTGTCCGATACCGAGGGCGTGGAGGTGGCTGCCCGCCTGGGCCGGGACATGGCCTGGATGGTGAAAGTCCTTGCCGCTACCCGGGAGACCCTGCCCCCGCCGGAGAGCTTCCCCCGCACCATGACCAATTTCATCCGCTGAATGCGCAAAAAAGCGCCCGGCTTTTGGCCGGGCGCTTTGCCTATCCCTTTAAAATGTCGGTGTTCCGGAACTGCACCGCCTCGGCGATGTGGGCGGCGCTGATCTCCGTCTCACCCTCCAGATCCGCGATGGTTCGGGCCACCCGCAGTACCCGGTCGTGGCTCCGGGCCGTGAGGCCCATCCGCTGGAAGGCGCCTTTCATCAGGGCGTCCCCGGCACCATCCAGACGGCAGAAGGCGGCGATCTGGGCGGGGGTCATCTGGGCGTTGCAGGCGGTGTCCGTTCCCGCATAGCGCCTGTGCTGGATGGCCCGGGCGGCTTCTACCCGCTCCCGCACGGTTGCCGAGGATTCCGGCGTCTCCCGCCGCCGCATGGCCTCATACTCCACCGGGGCAACGCTCACGTGGAGGTCGATGCGGTCCAGCAGCGGCCCGGATATCTTCTCCACGTACTTGGCCACCTCCCGGTCCGAGCAGGTGCACCGCCCGGAAGGGTGTCCCCGCCAGCCGCAGCGGCAGGGGTTCATGGCGCAGATCAGCTGGAACCGGGCGGGCAGGTGCAGCGTGCCCCCCGCCCGGGCCACCGTCACCGTCCCGTCCTCCAGGGGCTGGCGCAGGGCCTCCAGCACGTCCCGGTGGAACTCCGGCAGCTCGTCCAGAAACAGCACGCCGTTGTGGGCCAGGCTGATCTCCCCGGGCCGCATGGCCGGTCCGCCTCCCGCCAGGGCCGCCGCCGACGCCGTGTGATGGGGCGCGCGGAAGGGCCGCCGGGTCAGCAGGGGGTGTCCCGGATCCGTCATCCCCGCCACCGACCAAATGCCGGAGGTCTCCAGGGCCTCCGCCCGGGTCATCTCCGGGAGGATGGAGGGCAGCCGCTTGGCCAGCATGGATTTGCCGGAGCCCGGCGAGCCGATCATCAGCAGGTTATGGCCTCCTGCCGCGGCGATCTCCAGTGCCCGCTTCACGTTTTCCTGTCCCATCACGTCCCGCAGGTCCGGCAGGTCTTCCGTTTCCGCCTCCGGCTCCCAGGCCGGAGCGGGGGAGAGGGGCGCCTCCCCCCGCAGGTGGGCGGCAAGGGCCGCTACCGTCTCCACGCCGTAGACCGTGAGCCCGCCTGCCAAGGTGGCCTCCGCGGCGTTCTCCGCCGGAACGAACAGCTGCCGGATTCCCGCCTCCCGGGCCGCCAGTGCCATGGGCAGCACGCCGGGGATCCCACGCAGCGACCCCGTCAGGGACAGCTCTCCGATAAAGGCTGCGTCCGCCGGGGGAGGGGGCAGCTCTCCGGACGCCGCCAGGATTCCAATGAAAATAGGAAGGTCATACACCGTGCCCGCTTTTTTCTGCCCCGCCGGGGCGAGATTGACCGTAATGCGGCTGACGGGGAACTTGGCGCCGCAGTTTTTCACGGCTGCCCGAACCCGCTCCCGGGCTTCCCGCACGGCGGTGTCCGGCAGTCCCACCACATCGAAAGCGGGCAGGCCGCCGGAGAGAAAACACTCCGCCCGGACCTCATAGCCCGCCACGCCTCCCAGGCCCAGAGAACGCACCGATACCACCATGACCCTCACCTCGTCTGCGCCGGCACCTGCGGCGCGTAATTCTGCCAGAATTTTACCACAGATAGGGAAAATAGGGAACCCATTTGCCGAAAAACTCACCAAAAAACCGGGGGCCTTTTGTCCTATCCGCAGAAAACATAAAAATTGTGCAAAAAATAACAAAGTGCCCGTTTACATGGGAAAAGACAAGTGATATAATACTATCGCATGAAAATCGGGGGAGCGTCCGAGATTCGTGTTTTGGCAAGATGCTGCCCTCCCGGCAGCAAAAATAGGAGGTAAGTTTATGGCAAGAAAGTTCAAGTCCATGGACGGTAACAACGCGGCTGCATATGTCAGCTATGCGTTTACCGAAGTGGCGGGCATCTATCCGATTACCCCGTCCTCTCCCATGGCAGACTTGGTGGACCAGTGGGCTGCCGCTGGTCAGAAGAACATCTTTGGCACCACCGTCAAGGTGGTGGAGATGCAGTCCGAGGCCGGCGCGTCCGGTACTGTGCACGGCTCTCTGGCCGCCGGTGCACTGACCACCACCTACACGGCCTCTCAGGGCCTGCTGCTGATGATCCCCAACATGTACAAGATCGCCGGCGAGCTGCTGCCCTGCGTGTTCCACGTCTCCGCTCGTACCGTTTCTTCTCACGCTCTGAACATCTTTGGTGATCACTCCGACGTCATGGCCTGCCGTCAGACCGGCTTTGCCATGCTGTGCGAGAACGATCCCCAGGAGGTTATGGATCTGGCTCCTGTGGCCCATCTGGCCGCCATCGAGGGCCGCGTTCCCTTCATCAACTTCTTCGACGGCTTCCGCACCTCTCACGAGATCCAGAAGGTTGCCGTGTGGGATTACGACGATCTGAAGGAAATGTGCGACATGGACGCCGTTGCCGCGTTCCGCAAGCACGCCCTGAATCCTGAGCGCCCCAACATGCGCGGCTCTCACGAGAACGGCGATATTTTCTTCCAGCATCGTGAGGCCTGCAACTCCTACTACAACGCCCTGCCCGACGTTGTGGAGAAGTACATGCACAAGGTCAATGAGAAGCTGGGCACCAACTATGAGCTGTTCAACTACTATGGTGCTCCCGACGCTGAGCGGGTTATCATCGCCATGGGCTCCATCTGCGACGTCGCCGAGGAGGTCATCGACTACATGACCGCCCAGGGCGAGAAGGTCGGCATGGTGAAGGTGCATCTGTATCGTCCCTTCCGGGCCGACAAGCTGCTTGCCGCCATCCCCGCCACCTGCAAGAAGATCGCTGTGCTGGACCGCACCAAGGAGCCCGGCTCCCAGGGCGAGCCTCTGTACATGGATGTTGTCACCGCTCTGGCCAACGCCGGCAAGACCGACGTCAAGGTCATCGGCGGCCGTTATGGTCTGGGCAGCAAGGATACTCCGCCCGCTTCTGTGTTCGCTGTCTATGACGAGCTGAACAAGGACGAGATGAAGCGCGAGTTCACCATCGGCATCGTGGACGACGTCACCCACCTCTCCCTGGAGGAGAAGCCCGCTCCCGGCGTGGCTCCCGAGGGCACCATCGAGTGCAAGTTCTGGGGCCTGGGCGGCGACGGCACTGTCGGCGCCAACAAGAACTCCATCAAGATCATCGGCGACCATACCGACAAGTATGTTCAGGCATACTTCCAGTATGACTCCAAGAAGACCGGCGGCGTCACCGTCAGCCACCTGCGCTTCGGCGACAAGCCCATCAAGTCCTCCTATTACATCAACAAGGCCGACTTTGTGGCCTGCCATGTGCCTTCCTACATCACCAAGGGCTTCCCCATCGTCCGTGATGTGAAGCCCGGCGGCACCTTCCTCATCAACTGCCAGTGGAGCGATGAGGAGCTGAGCCACCATCTGGACGCTGCTTCCAAGCGCTACATCGCCAAGAACAACATCCAGGTCTACACCATCGACGCCATCGACCTGGCTGCCAAGATCGGCATGGGCAAGCGCACCAACACCATTCTGCAGTCTGCCTTCTTCTCTCTGGCCAAGGTGATGCCCGAGGCTGAGGCTGTCCAGTACATGAAGGACGCTGCCACCCACTCCTACCTGAAGAAGGGCCAGGACATCGTGGACATGAACCACAAGG
>ERZ857521.4001-NODE-4001-length-11289-cov-5.332562_pt1 | contig 11289 bp, 13 predicted proteins | sample MGYA00519701_ERZ857521 | MGnify/ENA primary metagenome ERZ857521 (study PRJEB31778, sample SAMEA3449346) | human gut metagenome | biome: human gut; feature: human-associated habitat; material: faeces | place: United Kingdom | collected 2010/2012 ...
ACGGAATACGAAACGGCCGATACGACCGAAACCGTTAATACCTACTTTAATCATTGTAATAAAACTTTTATGGGTTTATTAAAAAATATTATTTCTTAATTGCTTTGGATTCTGCAAGGTCTGCCTTGCTTTTTCCGAGTGCAAATTTAGTTATGTTTTTTGTTTTAGAATCAAAATCTGAAGAAAAAGTATGTTCGCTAACATTAATTAATCTTTCGGCTTTCCGATAGACTTTTTTCTTCCGGATTTGAATAAGTTGATTATTTTTTTCTTGACCGTCCGGATTCCCCAGCTTACGATGATCGGCTGTACAATGTCCCAGGCTACGGGGAGCAGGGCCTTGCCGGCTGAGAGCAAATCGGATAGGCCTAACGGGGTTGTTGCGCCTTCGGCCGGTACCTTGGCGGGAACCGGTTTTTTATTGGCGGTCTTGCTGCCGGGTTTTGCCGGAAACAAAAGTGAAGACATCCCCGATAAAAGGAGTGTCCCGGCGTTTTCCTGAATGTAGCTTACAGAGGCTCCGATTCTCTTTTCACAGGCTTCGCATGACTGGCGGATACGTTGCTTGTCGGCCAACAATCGCTCAATGGGTGTCTGTTGCGGATGTGTCATTTTCTTCTTTGTTTGGTTGTTCTTCGTTCGTAATCAATGTCGCGATGACCTTATTTAAGACTTTTGTCTGGATCCATTGGGCTTTTTTCACCGTGATGCCGATAAGCACCAGGTATAAAAGTGAGATTATGCCGAATCCGATAGCCGCGTTGTCTAATAAATCACCCAGGAAAAATCCCAAAGACAGGAAGATGAATAGAATCACGAAAACGACAAGAAAAAACAAAATTAAACCGTATGAGAGGAGGCTTATTATTTTTCCGCTCTTCTCATACGTGTTTAATTTCAGCAATTCCAGCTTCAAATTAATGTAGGCTGAAATGTCTTCTTTGAGATTTTGGAAGATTTTCTCCGAATCTTTCATTATTCAGCTGCAACTTCTTCTACTGGTTTTGCAACTTCGACTTTTCCTTCTTTGTATTTTGCCAAAGCTGTATTGAATCCCTCTTTTACTTTGCCGACTACATTGTTCAGTTCGTTCAACAAATCTTCTCTTTTGTCAGTTGCTGCCAAATAGCCTACTGCTGCACCTACTGCTGCGCCTACTACCAAGCCCAGCAATAATTTTGAATCTACGCTTTTCATACTTTTTCTTTTTATTGTGTTTTTATTAAATAACGCACAAATATAGGCATTTGTTCTGAATTTTACCGTAATTTATGTTAAAATCACGCTTTCTTGCCTACTTTTATGGCGGCCCAGTTGTCTTTTTCGCTGAACGACGTTACCTGGAGCCCGTTCTTTTCGCATTCTTTCCGGAGGGCCGGGATGTCTTCCGTATAGAATCCGCTCATGAACAGGAGTGCCCCCGGCTTCATGCAATGGCTATAATGACAGATGTCGTTCAGCAGGATATTGCGGTTGATATTGGCAAACACCACATCGAACGAGCCGAATTCCGGAATCCGTTCGGCTCCGCCCAGAGCCACCTGGATCTCCTCTGTATGGTTCAGGCGGATATTCTCCAAAGCGTTGTTGTAGGCCCATTCGTCAATGTCGATAGCCACCACCCGCGAGGCTCCTCTCATCCGGGCAAGTATGGCCAGGACGGCCGTGCCGCATCCCATATCAAGCAGTTCTTTGCCCTCCAGGTCCAGTTTGAGCATCTCTTGGATCATCAGATAGGTAGTCGCGTGATTGCCCGTACCGAATGCCATCTTCGGGTCTATTATTATATTATAGGTATATCCCGGTTCCGCTTCATGGAATGAGGCGCGGATCAGGCATTCTTTTCCGATGCGGATAGGCTTGAAATAGTTTTTTTCCCACGCTTCGTTCCAGTCCTGGCTTTCCACCCATTGGCAGGTGTAGTGGAATTGGACATTCTCTAACGGGAAATTAGCCAGTTTCTCTTTCAGCCGGCTTTCCGAATATGCTTTTTCCGGGATATAGGCTTGCAGGCCATTCTCGTTCTCAGTAAAGCTTTCGAAACCTATTTCTCCTAATTCGGCCGCTAAAATATCGCTTATGACCGATGGTTCTATTTCAGCGTTATACGTGAATTGTATCTCGTAATAATTCATATCTTTTTGCAGATCAAAAAACTTATAGACTTACTTCGTTTATCGTATTCCCTTCTTGGAATGCCTTCAGATTGCGGGTGGCAATGTCGATCAAGCGGATACGTGCCTCCCGGGTCGCCCATGCGATATGCGGTGTGACAGAGCAATGGGTGGCTCTCAGTAACGGATTGCTCGGAAGGGGAGGTTCGGTGGACAGAACATCGACACCGGCCGCAAACAAGGTCCGGTTGTTCAAGGCGTCTGCCACGGCCTGTTCGTCCAATAAAGGTCCGCGACCTGTATTGATAAGTATGGCCGAGGGTTTCATCCACGACAGGGTCTCCGCATTCACGAAATGCAGGGTAGAATCGGTCAGCGGGCAATGCAAGGAAAGTACATCGCTTTGGCGGAACAATTCCTCCTTGCTGACGGGGGTGATATATTCCTCCAGGGCTTCTTTCTTTTTGGAAGTGAGGGCAATCACCTTCATGCCGAACGCATGGGCTACCCGGGCTACGGCCGATCCGATATGGCCCAAACCTACGATACCGAAGGTCTTTCCGGCCAGTTCCGTCAATGGGGTGTTCCAATAGGTGAAATCCGGACTGCTGCACCACGTGCCTACTTTTATTTCGGAGGTGTAATGGGCCACCTGGTTCGTGATGTTGAGCAGATGGGCGAATACGGACTGTACGACCGAGTTCGTGCTGTAAGCCGGGATATTCGTTACCACGATTCCCCGGTGCCTGGCCTCCTCGATATCTATTACATTATATCCCGTGGCCAGCACCCCGATATATTTCAGGTGAGGCAACTGCTCGAGGGTCTCTTTCCGCAAACAAACCTTGTTGGTCAGAACCGCCTCGGCATCTGCGCAATGTGCTATGACCTCCTGTTCGGAAGTCGATTCATAAACCGTACAATCGCCCAGCGCCTGCAGGCTTTCCCAGGATAAATCTCCCGGATTGACGGTTCTGCCGTCTAATATTGCTATTTTCATTGTTTTGTTTCGATTTTAGAAGCTGTTTTGAATAAATTCCAAACAGCTTCTTATTCCGTTGCGTGAACAAAGATAATTCTTTTGTTTCTCTTTTCCAATAATTCATGCCTACCTTTTCATCCGTTTATGCCTATCTTTTCCGGCGAAGATAGGCATGAATGAAATCAAAGATAGGCATGAATTTTCCTGTTTTCTAAGTTCTTGTATGTCAGAAGCTGTTTGGAATAAATTCCAAACAGCTTCTCCGTATTTTCCCTATTCGTGATGATAAGGCTCGTTGTTCAGGATGGTCATGGCGCGGTAGAGCTGTTCGATGAATATCACGCGGATCATCTGATGGGAAAAGGTCATTTTGCTTAATGAAATCTTTTCGGAAGCCGTTTTATAAATCGCTTCGCTGAACCCGTAAGGCCCGCCTATGATGAACACCAGTCTTTTCGCCACGGTTTGCATTTTCTTATCCATATACGAGGCAAATTGCAGGGAGGTATATTCTTTACCGCGTTCGTCGAGCAAGACAACATAATCCCCCGGCTGGAGGAGCTTCAGCAGGCATTCGCCCTCTTTCTCTTTTTGCTGGGATTCAGACATGCTCTTGACGTTCTTGATATCCGGAATGACCACCATCTCGAACGGAAGATAATGCACCAACCGCTTTTGGTATTCGTTGATAGCTTCGCTGAAGTAAGAAGCATCGGTCTTCCCGATTACAAATAAAGCTGCTTTCATAATTGTTGTTTGTGATTATTGAATATTATTTAAGAGGAGTTATTTCTGGCATAACTTTATGGGTTGTTTTTTTGATTTCGACAAAAATAATCATATTTGGCGGATGCTCCAAATTTTGGGTTGGATTAACGGGAAAATATATATATATTTGTGTCGTAATCATTAAATAATTTTCGTAGCCGTGAAGGATTTCCATGTGTATCGTACATTCCTGCAATATGTATATGAGGATGCCTTTTTCCAAGGGAAAGAAGATATAACCATGATTTCGCCTGATGGGAAATATTCGACCATTACTATCGGTGAGGTCAAGAAGTTGATGAATCTGTTGCCTGAATCTCCGGATTGGGAAAGGCACATGAACCGGGATGCTGATGCAGTACTGGACAAGGATTCGTTGGCTGAAAAGTAATAGATAATTTTTCCACATCAAAATTTCTCTAATCCGCCTCGATAATCGCCCTCCCTGGTGGGGACAGCACGAATCCTGCCGGATAAGTGCTTTTCCCGCTGGGGTATGGCAAAACTTGTATTCAATCTCATGGATTGTCTTCTCGTTTATCTATTCTGTAGGTGTTTCCCTGTAACCTTCTTCAAATCATCGAAAGATATGTTGTTACAATTCCGAATCGCAGACAGGACAGCTTCTGTTTTAGTACTTATCCTTTTCATTGTTCCAATGTCTTTATAGTTTTCCAATCGCCCGCAGGTATATTTGTGGAGCGTTCGCTTGTACCATTCCAATCCCACACAAAGCAGAACAGTACAATGGAAAGAATAGCTGTTGTAGTCAGAAACAGTGGTACATGCCAGCACGATTGATTCAAATTTCCAAAATTGTTTATCGGTTAGTTGCATAAATATTGATTTTGTATTCAATGGTAATCGGAGGATTCATTTTGCTAAAATAAGGCTTGTCCCACCCACTATTTGTTACTAACCTTTAATTGTAGTTTCCAAGATTCTGTTTCTTTTACGTTGTTATTGGATTTAATGCTGTTTGCAAATGGTAATATAACATATTTCCAATCTTCAGTAATGAGGATAGCACCATTACTCTTTGATTCTAGTATGCCCCAATCATCAACAATTCGAACACTTTTGTAGATATTTCCGACGTTTTCGAGAGGAATGATAGAATTGGGGTCAAAACTTATCTGCATATTTCTCAGTGGTAACTTCTTTATATCTTGGGTAAATAATTTAGTCAACTGCTTTTTCTTTATTGCCTGTATTGAATCACGTTGATTTTCAAATCTTATAATATTATTATAATCATATAATTCCTTTCTTTGTTGTATATGTTTTTCTTTATCTACAGGAATAATAACACCATAAGCCTTTTGGATTAAGTATCCCAAATCTGAATTTCCATCTATCTGTTTACGCCATTCACTCATACTTTGATCAAGAAGGTACCCCATTATCGCCCCTGAAAAGTATGCAAAACTTCTGACTAAATTTTCTTTCTTTGCATAAGATTTCATTTCTTTATCAAGTATATGAAGATACATGGAATCCGATGAAACAGATAGTTTTATTCCTGTATATTGTGCCAAACCTTCGTGAATCTCAAAAGCTGTTTCATCTGAATAATATTTGCCGAATTCTTGTTGTCTTTGCTTTCTGAATGTGAGACCATCACAGATTGCAATTTTTCGCAATGAAGAATCTGTTGTTTTACAGGCAGATATAAATGCATTCCATTCCAATTTAAGGAGAACTCTGGCATCCTTAGTATCCATGTGAACATTATTATAGATTCTTGGAATATGGCCGATAGAATCCTGCCAGTAATGAAACATTTCATGGCAGAACAATATATTACGGTCTATGGTATCAGTAGGTATTGGAAGTTTTATCATCACCCATTTCTGCCCAAATACATTTATAGTGGAATTGGCGATGTTCTTATTGAGCGGATATTTTCCAATAAATACTTTCCCACATGTTTGAAGTTGTCCTTGTAAATCCTTTTGGTTACTCCACAAATCACGATTATTGTCTATGCATAAAATTGGTGCATACAAATTGACTCCCCATAGTTCCCCATTATCTTTATCGCATATAGTTTTGATATCGTTGAATGTGTTTGAGAACTCAACGCAAGAAGTGAGACTTCCACTGTCGTTTTTATCTTGGGCTAACAGCGTATGGTAAACTATCAGTATGAGGAATGATATTAGGAATGTTTTCTTCATGATTCTTTTGATATATAGCTTTATCTGTTTAATCTATTATCGTTTTTTTACAGTAAATTCTAACTTCTGAATCCCCTTCTTGTGGACGTTTGCAAGAATGAGTGTATAGCGGACTTCTTCGCCGGACTGCATGGATTGAGTAATGTGGGTAAATTCATCTTCGGGTACAACATCCTTGAACATTGGACCAGATGAACCGTTGCGTACCAAACGAATGTCATTAGTAAACGGAGACAGGACAAACGAATATGTTGCCTGATATGGCACCGTCTGAAATTTCACCCAATTAGGATCTCCTTTGTCGAGAACATTTTCCAGCCATATACGTGCCATATCATAAGATGGCAGCAATGAACCAGAACCATCGTCATCGAATATTTTACCATTCTCGTCGACAATATATCCCTTGCTGACAGCATATTTCTCGAAAGGACACAAATCATAGTATTCGATGTCTTCTTCTGATGTTATCTCCTCATCAACCGGAACTTCCGGTTCCGTGACAACTCTGTCCTCAAGAATACGGATAAGTGAATATGTACGGTCAGGAGCATCCGCAGGCGGATTTGCAAGGATTGTCCGTTTTACTAAAAGATAATATTCATGTCCTCTTTCATAGGTAAACCATTCAATGCCGTTGAACTCGAGAGGCTCCCATACTTCGGGATTATCTTCCGACATGACGAGCATACACTCTACAGGAGCATCACTGCCCCATGGTATGTACGTACCTGTTTCGGCAGAAACGGACATCTTGATTTCATTGACAACATCTTTTAGCTCATCATCGCTGCAACCCACTGCAAGGAAGGCAGTGATTAAAAAAAATGGAATAATAAGCTTATTCATATTCGTATAATTCCCTATCGGCTCTATTGGGCTATTAAAATTATATTGAAAAAACGTGAGCCAACTATGCCACGTCTTAACTTGAAGGTCGTAGGAAACCTTGGATACAGATGTAACAATAGCGGCCCACGCTATAGCGTGAGAACCACTATGCTATCCTTGTATCCAATTTGAAAATTTCCTACGTTTTCAAGTACAAGATAAGCATAACGCTTCTTCTTTTTCTTATGTCTTGGAAAGAGTTGTCTCTATCCGTATGCAAAAATAGTTATTTTATTGATGTTTTGCATTATATAGAACGGAATTATAACTTCAATCCTCTACTTTCCTGACAAATCGGATATTTCTTCTTTCGTATGAACAGATCGGTATTCGCGCATTGCGCCCCACTGATAATAAACAGAGCAAAGCAAGAAGTTGATGAATCTGTTGCCTGAATCTCCGGATTGGGAAAGGCACATGAACCGGGATGCTGATGCAGTACTGGACAAGGATTCGTTGGCTGAAAAGTAAGTAGGGGAGGGGGAATAACCGGACTATCTATTAGACTTATATATATTCCAAGAAATGCAATTAAGTCCGCCTCCATGATGGATTATATCGGAAGTGTTAACGGACTCGATACGTCCGTGATAGTCCGGGAAGGCATTTTCAATTTGTTGCAATGCCTGTTCGTCTTCTTGGATGTTGAATGCCGGGACTACGATTAGGTTCTTTGTTTGGAGGAAATTTATGTATGCCCAAGTGAGTTGTCTGTTTCGTGGACGGGTGGTATATTTCATGGGAATAACATCGAAATGCCTTTGTAAGATTTCTCGGAATTTGCGTGAGAAGTAGTATGATTCTTCATAGGCGGTCAGTAATACACTATTCCCTTTTATCCATCGTACGATTCCATCGGCATGACCATATATTTCTGTTCTGTCCCAAGGTAAGAAAACAATTTCGCATCCGAAGAGTTGTTCAAGTGCGGAAATAACTTCATTTTTCCGGAGATGCTTATTCTCGTAAAACACTTTTTCCGTCATGATGACTTTATGCGGACATTTGATGACGTTGCCTCCATCCAAAATCAGATTTGTTTTAAGCGTCAATATGTCCAATTCTGCCAAAGTTTTATCCGGATTCGTTATGTACGCCCTTTTATCCATCAAATAGTCTGGCGAATAGAGGTATCTGATGTATTGAGATTCCTTGACCTGTATGGGCATATAATCCCGGCACCAATAATCTTTCGTGTGGAGCAGGAAGCCATGTTCGACACCGTGTTTCCTTAACTTGCCACATAAGTCATCCATTACATTGGGAAAGTCCTTTCGGGTCAATTCGGAAAAATATACGGTATTAGTCAGATTGTCGGTAACCATATATCTTCATTCAGTTTAAAACACCACATTCTTTTATCATGCTCTTTTGTCTTTATACCCTCTTTGTACACAAATACATTTTTCCGTGTGCCAGACTTTAATTCTCTTTGTGGTGTATGAGGGTTGTCCACCCATACTATGGTTGAAACTTCGTGAAGCGAGAAGCCATTGAGGAAATCGTAAAGAAATGTAGAACGATCATCACGTTCTTTGCCATTAAACTTCAAGAATTGATGAGTTTTCCTATCGAATACCGAAAATTCTCGTATTAATGCGGAAGCCCGGTACTGTTGTTCTTCGTTTTCAAATGTAATATCTATTCCGGATTGATGGGTATGAAGGCTCATTAATGGAAAATAAGGAGGGTTCAGTCCCTTTATTCTATTGTTGCGATGATAGACTATAGGATCTTTGATTGCATTTTTCGCATCACTTTCATCATGAAAATAGAATTCTACCGTACGGATATAGATTTGGTATGCGTCATCGACTGCTATATATCCGCCATAGATGAAATGCGGAGCCAGTTCCTGAAAAGCTTTTGTCAGATCCTCTTCCGATGTAGGACGTTTGAAAAGAGAAAGATGTTCAAAGAGTGTCATGCCGTTTTTATGTTATTGAGAATTATCTTCCCCATTCTGAAGCCCTGAAGACGGTGTGTCATAATTGCAAACTGCTGCGTTATTTTCGGAATTCGGGCTAAGTCATTTACTCCAGTAAACTCCTGTCGCCCTCATCCTCAATGCCTTGCATTTTGCTAATTCTGACACACCTTAATGGGGTTGCATCAAAACATTCATTTTGACACAGCCCCTTCAGGATTTATGGATTTATAAAGATTATAATTCGTCAATTGATCCCCGGACGATACCGCGTTTGGAAGACTTGATGAAATCTAATATCAGGTCGCGTTCTACACTGGGTTCATATTCCGTTTCGATAGCCCTCAAGGCATCCGTGTTATTTAATCCGCGTGTATATAACGTGCGGTAGATGTCCTGAATCAGGAATACCTGGTGATTGGTAAATCCCCGGCGGCGCAGTCCGACTATGTTGATACCGCAATAGGTGATAGGATCGCGTCCGACCAACGTATAAGGCGGGATGTCTTTTCCTATGCGTGAGCCACCCTGAATCATCACATGCTTGGAGATGCGGGTGAACTGATGCACCAATGTGCCCCCGCTTACGATAGCGTAGTCGTCTATTTCCACCTCTCCGGCAATCTGGGATGCATTCCCGATGATGACATTGTCTTTCACGACACAATCGTGCGCTATATGCGAGTAAGCCATGATCAGGCAGTTATTTCCTACAATCGTCTTACCTTTGGAGGCCGTTCCGCGATTAACCGTCACGCATTCGCGTATTGTGGTATTATCACCAATTTCAGCGGTTGTGATTTCTCCCTTAAACTTCAAGTCTTGTGGGACTCCGGCCACTACCGCACCCGGGAAAACCCGGCAATTTTTGCCAATACGTGCTCCATCGAGGATAACGGCATGAGGAAATATATGGCAATTATCGCCAATTACCGTATCCTTTTCGATTACCGCAAAAGGATCAATGGTGACATTCTCACCCAGTTTTGCCTCGGGATGGACAACAGCTAATGGAGATATATTCATGTCAATCTGAAGAATTTATTTGTTTTTGATAATTTGAGCCATAAATTCGGCCTCGCTTACTAACTTGTCTCCGACAAAGACATATCCTTTCATGGTCGAGATTCCCCGGCGGATTGGAGCCAGAAGCTCCAGGCGCAGCACCAGTGTGTCTCCTGGAACCACCTTTTGGCGGAACTTCACTCCATCTATTTTCATGAAATAGGTCGAATAGCGTTCTGGTTCTTCCACACTGTTCAGCACCAGCAATCCGCCCGTTTGCGCCATGGCCTCGATTTGCAATACACCCGGCATAACCGGTTCTTGCGGGAAATGTCCCTGGAAGAAAGGTTCGTTGACAGAAATGTTTTTTACGCCGACAATATAGTTCTTGCCGATTTCGATAATCTTATCGACCAGCAGGAACGGATAGCGGTGGGGCAATAGTTCGCGGATGCGGTTGATGTCCATGATCGGTTCTTTGTTCGGGTCATAGACCGGAGCCTGCACATCATTCAGCTTGATATCTTTCCGGATGATACGGGCCAGTTTATTGTTGATGCTATGTCCCGGATGTGTGGCAATGATACGTCCCCGGATCGGTTTCCCGATCAGAGCGATATCTCCGATAACATCCAGCAGCTTATGACGTGCCGGTTCGTTGTCGAACATCAGAGGCTTATTGTTGATGTACCCTAATTCCTGTATGTTTTTATGGGGCAGGTTCATCATATCCGCAATCTTGTCCAAAGATTCCTGAGCCACTTTCTGGTCATAGATTACGATGGCATTATCCAGATCCCCTCCTTTGATCAGATTATGCTGCAAGAGTGTTTCTATTTCGCGGACGAAAACGAAGGTACGGGAAGAAGCTATTTCAGAAGAGAACTCACTCACGTTGTTCATGGTAGCATATTGATTGCTCAACACGGGCGAGTCGAACGAAATCAGCACATTGACGCTGAACGTATCATCCGGAAGAATCATGATAGACGCTCCGCTTTCCTCATCTTTGACTTCAATCTTATGCTTGACGATGTAAAAGTCTTTAGAAGCATTCTGTTCTTGCAAGCCTACTTTCTGGATTTCCTCTGTATAGAAGCGTGAGCTCCCGTCCAATATCGGAAATTCCGGAGCGTTCACCTCGATCAGGCAGTTGTCTACGCCGGATGCGTATAAAGCCGCCATGGCGTGTTCGATAGTTCCGATTGTTACATCTTTTTTCCCGACAACGGTTCCGCGCTGGGTGTTCACGACATTCTCAGCCACCGCGTCGATAATCGGTTGTTCCGGCAAATCTACACGCTTGATTTTATAACCGTGGTTTTCCGGAGCCGGATTAAATGTCACCTGAATATCCAATCCGGTATGCAACCCCTTTCCTTGCAAGCTAAAACTTGCGGCCAGTGTATTTTGCTTCTGCAT
>ERZ857521.4005-NODE-4005-length-11284-cov-3.924659_pt1 | contig 11284 bp, 11 predicted proteins | sample MGYA00519701_ERZ857521 | MGnify/ENA primary metagenome ERZ857521 (study PRJEB31778, sample SAMEA3449346) | human gut metagenome | biome: human gut; feature: human-associated habitat; material: faeces | place: United Kingdom | collected 2010/2012 ...
TGTTCTCACCGTAGAGCGCGTCGTGCAGCATGGCCGGCGTGATCTCGTCACCGTAAAAGACTTCCTCGTCGATATAGCCGTTCAGGTTAATCGTTCTCATTTTGCTCACCTTCTTCCGTTGCCCACACGATCCCCGCGAGAACAAAAAAGACGCACGGTACCGCGACGCTATTCCCATACGCCTTGAACTCTGCGGAATCCGTATGGGGATTTTGCAGCCAGCGGATGATCTGTCGGCGGGTTTTGGGCTTTGTCTTTCCGCCCATGGCCATGCGCCATTCCTCGAAGATCGCTTCCCAGCGGTCTGTTTCTTTGTTGGATGGCGCGGGGCTTTCAAGGTTCTCGCACCAGCCGTCCGGGTAGCCCTGCAGCCGGCAGCACTCGCCGGGCGTAAGGCGGCGCACCAGATAATCCGCGGGAGCGGTAACGGCGCCTGGCCTCTCCGCCACCAGCGTGGGCGCTTTTTCTTCGCCGACGTTCATGCTGTACTGGGCGTTCTGACCAGCAGAAAAACAGGCGCGATCCAGCGCGTAGGCTGGTTCATCCTTTCCGACCACAGGCGGATCCTTGTAATCCCGCGCCATGAGCGGTGGAGGCTTCTCCTCGTCCAGCTGGGTAAAGGAGCCCGTGGTCATGGCGTAAACGGCGTGGCGATCTACCGTATCCAGCGTAAACGCCACCTCACGGTTGACGCCGTCGCCTTGCGGACCGTTCTGCTCCTTGCGTCCGAGCATGGAACCCTGAATGCAGTAGCAGGGCTTTTCTACGGGCTCTACCACCATCATGCCGCCCTGATTCCGATTAGGAGAACAGTCGCTGCAGTCCAGCGTCCGACTGGTATCCGCTTCGTAGACGCCTGCGCGTGGATTCTCCGACAGCATGGCGTGGCTCTGGTCGGATGAAATGCCGAATACCAGCGGCACGGTATTTCCGCCCGTACCCATCCGCGCAGTCAGTGTCTGACAGATGTCATCCTCTTTCAGCCGAATGCGACTGTCGGTAGGATTGAAGTCAATCGCCACACCGGGAACTACGCCAGCGCGGAGCGTGGGGCTTTCTTCCTCCCGGCAGCCAATACTGCGGCTGTCCGCGCTGTGTTCCGTGCAGAAGCCGAAGGCGTTCAGGACACAGGGCGGATGCCGGGCTTCCGCCCGGAGGGTGGGAACTGCGTCACGGGTATCGTCCATGCGCAAGCCGCCCTGATCGTTCAGACAGACGCCTGACGTTCCAGCGCTGCTTTCAGCACCTGGGGTAGCTCCTTTCCGCGCTTTTCCGCCCGGCGGAGTATACCCTGACACGCCTTCGGACTCAAAGAGAACCTTTCCGGCACATTGTCCATCAAGATCGAGGACAGCAAATATACGTTTCCGTCTTTGTGCGACGCCCCAACCCTGCGCGGCGTCGAGGACGCGCCAGGCGAGAGAATAACCGTCGCCCAGGATCTCGCCCGCGTGCAGCCAGCGCCCGTTTTCCGGCAGAGGAACATCTGCCGCGGGGTCTTTGATGCGGATGAGGCTTTCGAGGACGCAGCGGAAATCCTGCCCATGCTGAGAGGACAGGGCGCCCGGCACGTTTTCCCACACCGCCCATCTTGGATATTTTCCATTCGTACTTCTCCTCATCTCGGTAATGATGCGCACGGCTTCATAGAAAAGCCCCGAACGGCTGCCTCCCAGCCCGGAACGCTTTCCCGCGATGGAAAGATCCTGACAGGGCGAGCCGAAGGAAATAATATCTACCGGCTCCAGATTGGCACCGTTCAACCCATGCACGTCTCCGTAGTGTTTCATTTCGGGCAGCCGTTTTTCCGTCACACGGATGGGAAACAGCTCGATCTCCGAAGCCCATACAGGTATGATCCCCGCCATTTTCCCGGCCAAGGGAAATCCGCCAATGCCATCAAAAAGGCTGCCCAGTGTAAGTTTCTTATGCTCCAGACTGATCGCCTCCGTTCTGTGCCGCCTGCGCGATTCGAATCATATTGCCGTTCACCAGATACTCGTTTCCGCCGTCCGCATCGGGGATGGGGTTCATATTCTCCAGCTCCCGGATGTCGTTCGCGCTCATCCAGCCGTTCTGCCGTCCAATGGCGTAGCCCTCCATGCGGGATTTGTAATCGCCCCGCATGAGACCATCCATGTTGACGCGAACGTAATAAACGCCCTTCTCCTTATCGGAAAAGAGCGCACGGTTCATGGCCTGTTCCAGCCGAACGATCCAGGGACGGATGGTGTGTACAGCAAATGAAATGGACTGATGCTCGATATTCGAAAACGTAGCGTGTTCCAGATCACCCACCATATGCGGCGGCACACGATAAATGCGGCAGATCTCTGACACCTGAAACTTGCGCGTTTCCAGAAACTGCGCCTCCGAGTTCGGCATGGAGATGGGTGTATAGGACATATTCTCTTCCAGCACAGCCACACGCCCGGAGTTGTTCGAGCCGCCGTAAGCGGCGTTCCAGCTGTCCCGCAGCTTCTTCGGATCCTTCACCGTATTCGGATGAGTCAGGATGCCGCTGGGCCGTGCGCCGTTGGAGAAAAACTTGCTGCCGTACTCTTCGGCCGCCAGCCCCAGCCCGATGGCATTCTTTTCGAGGGCGATGGGGCTGTAGCCCATGATCCCGTCAAAGCCCAGCCCCGGAATGTGCAGCACGTCCTCCGGGCGCAGCTTCACCGTCTGCCCACCGTTTGCAGAATAGGTATAGGTCAGCGTGCCCGCGCTGTCCCGGTCAACCTCCATACGATCCGGCAGCAGCGGATACAATCCGAGAATCTGGCTCCGCCCGCTGCGGATGATCTGGCAATAGGCGTTGCCCCAGAGCAGCAGATGCGCAAGCATCGTTTCCCGCCACACGAACGAGGTCATCTCGCTGTTGGGTTCGTCATGCAGAATTGGATACAGCGGATGATCCAGCGCCTTAACGCTGCCTTCGCCCTGATTCTGATACACATGCAGCGGCAGGCTGGCGATGGTCTCCGCGATGACCCGCACGCAGGCATAGACCGTGCTCATCTGAATGGCGGTACTTGCCGTGACGGCTTTACCTGCGGCGCTGGGGCCAAAATAGAACGTAGGCGCGGAACTGACCGAATCTGTCGCGCCGGGCTTGTCCCGGGCGCGGAACAGGCGAGTAAATGGATTTTTCATGGATTCCTCCTGTGGTTTGCTTACAGGCCGCCGCCCGTTTTCTTATCGTGGCAGCTTTTGCACAGCGGCTGCCAGTTGTTTTCATCCCAGAAAAGCGCATAATCGCCGCGATGGGGTACGATATGATCGACCACGGTCGCGGGCGTCAGCACACCGCTTTTCAGGCATTCGGCGCACAGTGGATGCCGGGCCAGAAACGCCTTCCGCGCCTTTCGCCAGCGTGCGTCATACCCTCGAGCCGCTGCACCGCCGCGCAGGCGGTCTGAGGAATAATCAGAATGCTCCTCGCAGTAGATCCCCTTCTCGCAGAGATTGGGACAGCCGGGATAACGGCATGGGCGTTTGGGAGTTCTCGGCATATTCACCTCACAGCAGCAATAAGCCGCGGTCGTTGTACACGGAATCGCTGCCGTTCTGGTTTTTCATCGCCCGATCCAGCGCCATGACCAGCGCTACCGCGCCGTCGATCTTCTCCGTGGACTTTTCTTTGTCCAGCTTCAGATTGCCGGCAGGATCGGTACGCACGTAAGCATTATCGAAATTCCAGCGCAGTACGGGGTGCCCGCCGTGATTGAGCCGGTGTTCCAGTACGATGCGCATCAGCTCTTTCGTCGGAGGCGACATGTCGCGAAAACCCTGTCCGAAAGGAATCATCGTAAACCCGTCGTCCTCCAGAGCCTGCACCATCATCGTGGCGTTCCAGCGGTCATAGGCGATTTCCCGGATGTTATAGCGCTCACCCAGATCACAGATGAATTTCTCAATGAAGCCGTAGTGAACGACATTGCCTTCGGTGGTCTGAATAAATCCCTGCCGTTCCCACTGGTCGTACATCACATGATCCCGCCGGACGCGCAAAGCAAGCGTATCCTCCGGAAGCCAGAAAAAGGGCAGCACCATGTAGGAATCGTTTTCATCCCGCGGCGGGAAAACCAGTACCAGCGTCGTCAGATCGGAGGTGGAAGACAAATCCAACCCGGCGTAGCAAGCGCGCCCTTCCAGCTGATACGGCTCGACAACGCCGCCGCATTCATCCCACTTGTCCATGGGCATCCAGCGCACAGACTGCTTCACCCACTGATTCAGGCGCAGCTGGCGGAACATATTCTCATCCGCCGGCGTTTCCAGCGCCTTGCGATAAGCGTCCCGCACCTTGTCGATGGTAATGGTGTATCCCAGCGAAGGATTGCATTTGTACCAGTTCTGTTCGTCCTGCCAGTCCGCGTCATCGGGAAGCCCGTAGACCACGGGGTAAAAGCGCGGATCGTGCTTGCGCCCTTCCAGAATATCCAAAGCCTTCTGGTGTACCTCCCAACAGACGGAGTTGCGGTCGGTACCAGCCGTGGTAAGGAAAAACCACAGGGGCTGCCTGCGGGCGTCGCCCGAGCCTTGCGTCATTACGTCGTACAGCGCACGCGTCGGCTGGGTGTGGAGCTCATCAAAGATGCAGGCCGAAACGTTCAGACCATGCTTGGTCGCAACCTCCGAGGAAAGCACCTGATAAATGCTGCCCGTAGGCTGATAGACCATGCGTTTGGTGGAGGGGATGATCTTGATCAGCCTGCTCAGCGTGGGGTTTTGTCTGACCATATCCACCGCCACGTCAAACACGATGGCTGCCTGCTGACGATCGCTGGCGCAGGAGTAAACCTCCGCCTTCCATTCGTCATCGTTAATGAGCATATTGAGCGCCAGCGCCGCGCCCAGTTCGGATTTTCCGTTTTTCTTGCCAATCTCGATATACACCTGATTGTACTGCCGCATGGAGGGGTCTTCGTCCCGGACTGTGCCGAATACATCGCGGATAATCTTTTCCTGCCATGGCAGCAGCCTGAAGGGCTTTCCGTGGAATTCGCCTTTCGTATGTTTGAGGTATTCAATAAAGCGGATGACGCGACGCGCTTTCTTCTCGTCAAACATCATCCTGCCACCCGCCCTTCAGCAGCTGCGCCATGGGATCGTCGTCGCTCTCCGCCGCGCCGCCGCTGGCGACAATGCGGGCACGGCAGGCCGGAGTCAGACCGAATTCCGTGGCGAAGGACTGCATGATTTTCAGGTTCTGCTGGGCAATGGAGACCTGCGGAACCTGCTGCACATACCCGGACGGCGTCTTGAAGATGGAGCCATGCTGGGTGATGAAATCCTCAGCTTCGCGCCACCGGGCATACGCCTGACAGTACCCGGCGAAGGCGGTCAGGTCGGCCATGGTCAGCACGCCCATGGCTTCCAGCGAAGCCGCCAGCCGTTTCCATTCCTTTTTCGCCTCGGGGAGCAGCCACGACGGGCACTTTACGCCGCCCCTGGGCGGGATGGGCTCATGCTCGTTGAGCGGCCGCCGTCCCTTGCCCCGGTCGCCTTCCAGCACCTTCAGCGCCGTGGGCTTCGGCTTTCTTCCTGCCATCGCCATGAGAATCGCCTCCCTTCCACGCTTTTAGAACAATTTGATTATTCGTGTTCACTATTCTGCGAAGCAACCGCGTCATAGGACAGTTCCTCTCCATTCCGCAGCAGCCGGATATTCTCCGCTCCATACTCGTTTGCGAACCTCATTACTATGGCTGTGGCGTACTTCGGATCCAGCTCCATGGTTCGGCAGATGCGGTCTGTCTGTTCGCAGGCCATGAGCGTGCTGCCGCTGCCGCCGAACAGATCCAGCACGATGCTGTTGGGCGCGGAGCTGTTTTTAATGGGGTATGCTAACAGCGGAATGGGTTTCATGGTGGGGTGCTCCTTGCTGCGCTTGGGTTTATCGAAATTCCAGATGGTGGACTGCTTGCGATCCGCGAACCAGCGGTGTTTCCCGTTGGGCAGCCAGCCGAATAGTACCGGTTCGTGCTGCCACTGATAGGGGCTTCTGCCCAGCACCAGCGAATTCTTCACCCAGATGCACACGCCGCTGATATGAAAACCGGCTTCCTTAAACGCACGCCGGAAGTTCAGCCCTTCCGTGTCTGCGTGAAAAATGTAGGCGCTGCCGCCCTCGGCCATATGCGCGGCCATGTTGCGGAACGCCGCCAGCAGAAATTCATAGAACTGCCCGTCCGCCATGCTGTCGTTCTGTATCTTCTTTCCATCCGCGCTCTCGTAGGCCACGTTATAGGGCGGGTCCGTCACGACGAGGTTGGCCTTATCGCCGTCCATAAGGCGCGCCACGTCCGTTTCATTGGTAGAATCGCCGCACATCATCCGATGCCTGCCCAGCAGCCAGATATCGCCGGACTGAACGAACGGCGCTACCTGCTCCGGGTCAATATCGCAGTCGTCGTCCTTCACGTCCTTATCGTGAACCTTACTGAACAGATCGTCGATTTCCGCCGCGTCAAAGCCGGTCGCGTCCACGTCATAGCCGCTGAGCTTCAGATCGTTGAGCAGATCCGCCAGGGCGACCGGCTCCCACTCGCCGACCGCCTTATTGAGCGCAATGTTCAGGGCTTTCTCTCTGGTCTTGTCGATGTCCACCACCGCACAAGGCACTTCGGTGTAGCCCAGCTCCATCGCTACTGTCAGTCTCTGGTGACCACCGATAATCGTCATGTCGGCATTGACCACCAAAGGATCTGCGAACCCGAACTCCGTGATGGAGTTCTTGATCTTCTCGTACTCTTTATCCCCCGGCTTCAGCTTTTTCCGGGGATTGTATGCGGCCGGCTTAAGTACGGACACCGGCAGCATCTTCAGTTCAGCAGTCGCTTTCATGTAAGCCCTCCTAATTCAGATTCACATGCGCATGACCCCGGAGAACGGCACGAAAAAGGAGCCGAACAAAAAGCCCGACTCCATCTCATCTCCATCTTCCTGCGGCTGTTCAGCCATCTCGCACCATTCCGGGTTTTCCCCATTTACAGATGCCAAGACCTTATCTTCCGCATCGTCAATCGCATGTACACAGATACCCCCGGTGTTGAACATCGGAAACACACCGATAATCTTACTCACCCTCACCCACTCCCTTCATCCCGTATCGATAATCCCAGTAACAATTCAGACTGCAGAACTTCCGCTGCCGTTTTCCTTCATCTACGGCATGGAACTCCCTTCCACAGTTTTTACAGACCGCGATCCGAAAAGGCTTATGCTGCCTGTAATATTCCCCCCGGCAAGCCGGAGAACAGAACCGTCTCCGACCACTGTTCCCTCTCTGCACGAGAATGCGCCCGCAAACCGGACAGCGCCGTTCCCCCGACCCATCCGGTGGCTGTAACTGGCAGCTCCCCGTTTCCGGCAGACCCAGTTCCCGGCAGTAATCTGTGACCTGTTCCAAAGAAAGCCCTGTGTTTTCTGCGATCTCCACACATTCAAACCCTGCAAGCCGCTGGCTTCGGACTTCTTCTCTCTCCGAGCGGTACTCATAGCCCTCAAACACACAGTCCAGCCGGACACCGTTCTTTACCACATCACGTTCTATGTTCAGCGGTTCTTCCATTTGCATCGCCCTCCTTCCAGCGTCCTTTGTTTGCACAGGCACGGCTGCAATATTTCCGTTCCAGACCATACTGGTGCCGGTAGGAAAACTCCCTGCCGCACACCGGACAGATCTTCGACCGCACGGTCTTCCAGTTCTCCGGCTTTGGGTGGGTGTTGTTCCACCGTGACCGGCATTCCGGTGAGCAGAACTTCCGTGGTCTGCCTTTATGGTTTGGTACGATTGCCGTACCGCACTGAGGGCAGAAGGAAAACGCCATGTCCCTGATCATCTCAGCCGTGTAATCTTCCATCTGCCCTCACCTCACTCTCATTTTTCGCCGTTTCTTCGGCGGTTTCTTAGAAAAATTTCAAAATACATACGAAAAGCAGCGAAGTTGAAATCGGCACTGCCCCGCCAGGTTGGATCGTTGTTGCGGCGGCCGATTCCCGCTCGCCCCTGCTCCTCCCGGAACAAGCTAAAATGTGCGAAAGCTCCCTGTTTACGAGAGGTTTCACACACTTTGGTTCATTTCGGGGAAAAAGAATGGCACCGGAACCGAAGCTCCGATGCCTGTACATTTTCCTGTTTCATTTTGCGCCGTTAATCCTCTGACCCCCGGCCTATGAATTTTGCGGTTTTTCACGCAAAAGGGGCCACCGGTCTCCGTGTGACTTCACCGTAGAGAAGTGACCCCGGCCCCGGTGGGGCTGTCAGTAGGTGTAAATCGAGTTGATGTCTTCGGTCAACGTCTTCTTATCGTGACAGCTTTTGCAGAGCGGCTGCCAGTTGTTCTGGTCCCAGAAAAGTTTCTGGTCACCACGGTGTGGAATGATGTGATCCACAACCGTTGCCCGGACGTACTTGCCCTGCTTGGCACACTGCACACAGAGTGGATGAGCTTCCAGATACGACTTTCTGGCTTTCTGCCACCTCCTGTTGTATCCACGCTTCGCTGCCGGGCGGGTCACCTCTGGATGGAGAGGCAGGTGCTTCTCACAGTAGAGCCGGCCGACTTCCACCAGCTCCGGGCAGCCGGGATGACGGCACGGTGTCTTTGGTCTGTATGGCATGGGTCAGTCCTCCCACGGGAGACCAGCCTTACCGAAGTGACCGTAAGCACTGACCTTGTTGTAATCTACATCCAGCAGTCCCAGCCGCTTGATGATACCATGCGGGGTCAGGTCGTAGCTGTCATGGACGTAGGCTTCGATGAAGTCAAGGGACTGGTGCTCTGTACCGAAGCACTCCACCGACACACCGACTGGCTGTACCACGCCGATGGCGTAAGCCAGCTGGACTTCGCACTTGTCAGCGTAGCCCGCCTGCACGATGTCCTTGGCAATCTTTCTCGCCATGTATGCTGCGGAACGGTCCACCTTGGTGGGATCTTTACCGCTCAGAGCGCCACCACCCATGCGACCGATGCCACCGTAGGTATCGCACGCCAGCTTCCGGCCAGTCACACCACAGTCGGCGTAGCTGCCGCCCAGCACGAATCGACCGGTCGGATTGACCAGCTTCGTGAAGTCACCATCCAGACCGTACTCGCAGGCGGCCAGCACCATCATGGATTCGATGATGTGCCGGAAGTCGCTGACCTCCACATCCGGGCTGTGCTGCACGGAGCAGAGGAAGGTGGTGATTCGGCCGGTGTCGTAATCGTAGCTGACCTGTGCCTTGGCATCTGCACGGAACATCTTAGACGGATGTGCCTTGAGAAGCTGCAGGAACTTGGTGGCGACCATGTACGGGATCGGCATCTGCTCTGCCGTCTCGTTGGTGGCGTAGCCGTACATGATACCCTGGTCACCGGCACCGCCCTTATCCACACCCATTGCAATATCCGGGGACTGCTTGTTGATCGCCTGGAGCACAGAACAGGTATAGCCGTCAAAGCCGTACTTTGCTCTGTCATAGCCGATGTCCACGATCACATCCCGTGCGATCTGCTGGATGTCCACTCTGGCAGTGGTGGAAATCTCACCCATGCACAGCACCATGCCGGTAGCGACTGTAGTTTCGCAGGCAACACGTGCCTTGCTGTCCTGTTCCAGGATAGCGTCCAGCACTGCGTCAGAGATCTGGTCGCAGATCTTGTCCGGATGTCCTTCTGTTACGGATTCGGATGTAAAAAGAGTTCTTGCCATTCGATTTGTTCCTTTCTGTCTCGCGGGAATAGTATCAAAAAAAGACACCCTCGCAGGGTGTCCAAAACTTTTTGTACAAACCCCTCATCTCTCGGTTATACCGCAGGAATTGGCACCGTATGTGACAAAAACGCCAACCGGTTGCCGGGCTTCACAGGACCTGTTCCTCCACCACTCTTGATAAGGTATAAGGTATGCCGGCAGTGCCACACGAAATATGCCGCACTACTGTTGTTTTTATTATACATGATTCCGCCGGGATTGTCAATAGGAAATTTCGACATTTTCTGCAAATACAAAAAGGCGATGCAGCCATTACAGCCACAGCGCCTTTTTTATTTACGGAGATCGTTTCAGAAAACGACTTCGATTATGCGTTCAGATCGGAAGTCTCCGGCAGAGCCTTGATGATGTGTACCAGGAACTTCAGCAGAGCGGTAGCATCGTTACCGTCGATCTCGCCGTTCTGATCGTAGCAGTCACCGTTCAGAGTCTGCTGTGCGTTGAAGTCAACTGCGTTTGCAGCCTTCTTGTTCAGCAGAACAGCGTCAGTGATGTCTACACGACCGTCCAGGTTGGTATCACCAAGCAGAACATCGCCCGGAGTTACAGAACCGCTGGTTACGCTGCTGGTTGCAGTTGTCTCAGTCTCAGTTGTGCTGCTCTCGATAGTGTCACTTGTCTCAGTGGTAGAAGTTGTAGTTGCTGTAACAGTTACAGTTACTTCAACAGTCTCGCCGTCCTTAGAAACCTTGATGGTGGTCTCACCAGCAGAAACGCCGGTTACAGTACCATTTTCGTCAACCTTAGCGATAGAATCATCAGCGGTCTCGAATGTGCAGCCATCCTTGTTCGGCTTCAGAGTCTCAGTCTCGCCTACACCAACGGTGATGTCAGACGGAGTAACCTTCAGGCTGTCAGACGGATCCTCAGCGTCATCAACCGGCATATCCGGATACAGCTCATACATAGTACCCAGAGCCATCATGATGTCGCCAGCATGCCAGAATCTGTGCAGAGTGAAGTAGTAGTTATCGGTGTTGCCATCCTTCTTGTAGTACTTCTCAGCTTCCTGATACATCGGAGACATCTTGTAGTTGGAGCGGATGTCTACGAATGCTACGCCGTCCTTGACTACGTCACCGTTCGGCATCTTACCAGTAACGATCAGCAGCCAGAGTCTTGCCCTCACCATTCTGCGTAGAACCGTTCGGCAGAGCCAGCTTGGTCTCCCACAGTCTCGGCAGGTTGGTATTATGGTCGGAAACGCCCAGACCGATATCATCACGATACTTGTTCCACTCTCTGTCGAGGAGCTGTTTGCCCAGGTACAGGGACTGCTGTGCCAGTTCTGTAGCAGATGCAGCAGATGCAGTGGTCTTGTTCTCATAGGAAGTCTTTGCAGCAGCGATGTCGTCAGTCTTAACGCCCTTTGCCTTTGCATAGTAGATCAAAGTGTTTGCCAGAGAAGATACACAACCCAGGTCGCCGTCGCCATAGCCAACGATGGTGCAGGTCAGGTTGTTGTTATCCTGGTACTTACCGGTCCATGTCTCCGGCTGGCCAGACCAGATCAAGC
>ERZ857521.4016-NODE-4016-length-11255-cov-2.469821_pt1 | contig 11255 bp, 9 predicted proteins | sample MGYA00519701_ERZ857521 | MGnify/ENA primary metagenome ERZ857521 (study PRJEB31778, sample SAMEA3449346) | human gut metagenome | biome: human gut; feature: human-associated habitat; material: faeces | place: United Kingdom | collected 2010/2012 ...
GCAAAATGTCTGTCATATCCCGGAACAGGACAGAGAAATTTAATCTTATCTAAATGACACCAAGGCGTACTTCCACAGACACCATGTGTCATAGAACGTGACACGGTATCATACATGATCGTAAGACTTGCATTTCCAAATACCAGCACATTCTCAGCTTTTGTTCCCATCATATCTGCCATCAGTTTTTTGGCTTCCGGAATACCATCCATCTCACCGTAATTGCGTACATCAATTCCGTTTTCTGCAACCATCTCACTCTTAGAATCCAGTACGTCTAAAATATCCATGACCATATCCAACTGCTCGACTGCCGGTTTTCCTCTTGCCATGTTCAGACTCAGATCCATCTTCTGGTATTCCTTATACGCTGCTTTCAAACTTTCTTTTTCCTGTAACAACTCTTCTTTTGACATTTCCTGATAAGACTTCATATTTCCTCCTAAACTCCTTCATGCTTTATCATATTAGTTTTCTGTCTGATTGCCTCTTAAAAACTGTAAATGCTCCTTAATCTGTTTTTCATAACCGATCTCTGTCGGCTCATAAAAGACCTCGTCTTTTAAGGCATCCGGCAGATATTGTTGTTCTACATAGTGGTTCGGGTAATTATGTGCATATAAATAACCCAGACCATGTCCTAATTTTTCGCTTCCTTTATAATGGGCGTCCTGTAAATGTACCGGCACCGGAGCAGTCATCGTCTGCTTCATGCACTCGGTTGCCCGGTCAACGGCTAAATAGGATGCATTACTCTTTGGAGCCGATGCTAAATAAGTAGCTACCTGTGCTAAAATGATCCTTGCCTCCGGCATCCCGATCCGCTCTACTGCTAATGCTGCAGAAACTGCCACATTCAATGCATTCGGGTCTGCATTTCCCACATCCTCGGATGCACTGATCATCATTCTCCTTGCAATAAACCGGATATCTTCGCCTGCATACAACATCCTGGCGAGATAATAAACGGCTGCATCCGGATCCGAACCTCGGATACTCTTGATAAATGCAGAGATCGTATCATAGTGCTGATCTCCCATTTTATCATACCGCACTACCCGCTTCTGTATACATTCCTGTGCTACGTCTAAAGTAATGTGTATCTTACCGTCCTCGCTCCGCTCCGTGGTCAGCACGCCAAGCTCTATTGCCGTTAATGCTGCCCTTGCATCTCCATTACTGATATCCGCTAAAAAATCCTCGGCATCCGGCTCTAAAACGGCATGGTAGGCACCCATTCCCCGTTCCTCATCGGTTACGGCACGTCTTAAAAGTATGCGGATGTCCTCTTTATCTAATGACTTTAATTCAAAAATGACTGACCTTGAGAGCAGTGCCCCATTTACCTCAAAATACGGGTTCTCTGTGGTTGCCCCGATCAAGATGATCGTACCGTCCTCGACAAACGGAAGCAGATAATCCTGCTGTCCCTTGTTAAAGCGATGGATCTCATCTATAAAAAGGATCGTCCGTCTTCCATACATGCCAAGACTGTTCTTCGCCTGTTCGACCACAGCCTCCATATCCTTTTTTCCGGCGGCAGTTGCATTGATCGACACAAATTCTGCTTTCGTTGCTCCCGCAATGACCTTTGCAAGTGTGGTTTTTCCGGTACCGGGTGGTCCGTAGAAAATAACCGAACTCAACTTGTCTGCCCGGATCGCACGGTAAAGCAACTTATCCTTTCCGATAATGTGCTGCTGTCCAACCACCTCCTCTAATGTCTTTGGCCGCATTCTATTTGCCAGCGGAGATTCATTTTGCATATTTTGTTCTCTCATGTAGTCAAATAAATCCATTTTTATCCCCTTATCCTTATAAAATATACATCATTTTGCAAGTTGAAGCAATACAAATTTCATTTTTATGGATTTTTATTCAAAAATCACCTCATCCACGGTAACGAATTCATATCCCTGTTTTTCTAAGGCATCAATGATCCCAAGTGCTGCCTCCACACTGCTTTCCGATGCATCATGCAGTAAAATGATATCATCTTCCTCCACCGCTTTTACTACTTTTTCTATGACCGTAGAGGAGCTTCCGCAACACCAGTCGAGCGGGTCCACGTCCCAAAGCACGGTCATCATATTCTTCGCACAACTGCATTCCGGTGGCTCATTTCCAAACGGCGGTCTTAAATACTGCGGATATTCTCCGGTAATCTTATGGATTGCCTCACTTGTCATCCGGATCTGCTTTGCCGCATCCGTTTTAGAAAGGTTCGCTAGATTGACATGGTCATAGGAGTGATTTCCTATCATATGCCCTTCTTTATGCATGCGTTTTACGATATCGGGATATGCTTCTGCCTGCTTTCCCAACAAAAAAAAGGTTGCCTTGACATTTCTCTTTTTCAGTCCGTCTAAGAGCATCTCCGTATAATCCGGATCAGGACCATCATCAAAAGTCAGTGCTACCTTCTTTTTCACTGCATCTGCGTCCTCTCCTTTTGCCTGCACGTCTCCATTTTGAACAGGAACCGTATTCTGTGCGACTCTTTGCTCCATGTTTACAGTCAAAACCTGAACTGCCAGCAGTGTCCATGCCAGCAGATTGATACATAACAACCATTTTGCAGCTTTTTTCATGATAACTCCACAGTATATTTCTTTCTGTAGAATCCTATGCTTTTTCCTCTTTACTTATGTTCTGCATTTCATTCTCTTCTGTATCTAAGTAATGCAAAAAACGTTTGATCTCTGCCCATGCCTTCTTCGATTCCGGCATCAGCAGCATTGCCATTTGAAACACATGGAACATTCCCTCATATATGGAAAGTTTTACTTTGCCTCCGGCTTCTTTTGCTTTTTTCGCAACTCTGGTCGAATCGCTTAACAGCATTTCATAGGAACCCACCTGTATCAGCAGTGGTGGAAATCCTTCATAATCACCAAATAAGGGAGAAATATATTCATTTGTCGGATCATTTTCTCCAAGATAGTCCTTGTTATATAACATGCTGTCCCTTGTTTTTCCAAACAATGGGTCTTTCTCAAAGTTTGTTTCCACTGATTCGCCGCTGATCGTTAGATCTGTCCACGGTGACATTGCGATCACACCGGACGGCAGCGGTTCTTTATGGTTTTTCAGCCATAGGCAGAGTGCCAATGCCAATCCGCCACCGGCGGAATCTCCTGCCACAACAATTTTTTCTGCCGGATATCCCTGTTCTAACAGCCAGTGATATGCCGCGATCGTATCCTCTAATGCCGCCGGATACGGATGCTCCGGTGCAACCCGGTAATCAATGGTCAATACACGGCAGTTGCCGCCTAACTCACTGTAAAGTGCCGCAAACGAACGGTATGCATTCTTCATCGTGGCAATATATCCGCCTCCATGAAGCTGCAGCACCACCCGGCTGCCCACATTTTCCACCGGCTCTAACAGCTCCATGGTAAAATTTTCCATAAGGATCATGGTATTGGTAAACTGCTCCGGACATTTCCACTCCGGTTCTAAATCCACAGCTCTTTTTCTTAACTCTCCGCTTTTTATCTTTTTGCCGATCAACAGATCATTTGAAAAACGGGCAATCAGATCGCGGATCACTTTTCCTCTGATACTTTCTGCCATATTTTCTTCTTACTCCTTACGCCTCAGTTTCCTAAACATGAAATCTTCTCTTCAATTCCGCTCTCGCACGGCTTCCGCCAATGATAAAGGTGCCGAGGAACAAAAATACCGAAACAGCAAGTGCGATTTCACTTAAAAACGGTTTTGTAATGACATCCTTCTTCCATAAAATGATCGGAAAGATACTGCACAAAATGCAAAAAAGCTGAAACAGCAGATAGCTCGGCCAGTTCCTCCAGTTGACGATCATCAAAAGTATGATTGCCACATTCAGCATGATCACGCCTGCCGGCAGGACATAGTTCAAAGACCAGCCACGATAACCGGCCACTTCATCAATCAGAAAGAGCAGTCCGATACTGAATATCGTCAAAAGAATAATCTTACTGCGGTAGCCTGCATCGTTTTGGATTCCGATCTTCATGATCAGATAAATGTAAATAAATACTCCTGCCGTGATCGCACTCCACCAGATTCCCTTATGATGGTTTACATTGATGAATACCAACAGTGCCTCTGCCATAACGGCTAAAAATACATAGATACGGATGATCAGTGCAAAACGTTTTTCCCGGATTCCCACATCAGGATATGCCGCTTCTCTTTCGCTTCCGTCCTGTTCCACCACACAATGGCACAGCGGGCAGACTCCGGTACGGTCTAAAATCTCTATTTTACAATTTCTGCATTTACTCATAACACACACCATTACTTTCTATCGAAACATCCAGTCCATCGGACGCTAACTTTCTAAAAAAAGCTTTCTGTACGGAAGTATCTTTTAAAATAAAACTAAACGTAAACACCAGTGTATCCTTGTAAGAACAGATCGTTCCTTTTAAGTTCTGCCCTTTGGACATCGCAAGATAGGCATGAAATCCCTCTATATATGGCTCATATTCCTCCCGCACGGAAATATTTCCTATATTGGTAATGGTAGAAGTATTTGCCAGTGCCGCCGATGTATAGACCGAACGAATGGCAAGTTTTTTTAATACCAACGGGACTGCCCTTGCGATCAATATCTTTTCGTTGGATACATTATAAGAAAAAATATCCTCTAAATGCTCTTTATTGATCTGTGACCGCAGACTCTCACACACGATCTTTAGTACCTCTTCAAAGGTATAGGTTTCCTTTTTGGCTTCAAATTCTGCCGAGACCATTGCAAAAAAATTCTTTGTCGTCACAGAGTTAAAAAACGGACGCAGATTGACCGGAACGGCGACACGGACCGGACGTTTCTCCGGCATCCCATGCATATACTCCGTATAAATACTCCAGATAAAGACACTGACTAAATATTCATTGATACTTGCTCCCATCTTCTTACAGACACTTTTTAGCTGTGGGATATTCAAATATCCGTGTATTATGCCAAACTCCGGCTCTTTGAATTTTTCTCCTTTGAGCAGATATGCCTTCTGGGTCTTATAAATCTTCTGGCTGCTCTTTCTGTAATTCTTGATAAAACTATCCTCTGTATTTAACGAAGTCTCACTGCAAAGAGCATCGCCGCCCACCTGCTCACGAAGTTTCGGATGAGCCAGACGCAGATATTGATAAGTCAGCTCCCGTAAAAAATTGATACCGCCCATTCCATCGGTCAGCACATGGAAAACTTCTAAATTGATCCGCTTCTTATAATAAGTTACCCGGAACAGATAACTCCGATTCTTGTTCTGTACAATGTAACGGCATGGATAGGTTTCCTCCTCATGCACCCGCGGAGCCCTCTTTACATTTTCTTCAAAATAATACCAGAAAATTCCCTGCCGCAGCCGCACATGAAAAATTTCAAATTTCGGCAATACAATATCCAATGCCTGCTGTAACAGATCCTGTTGTACTTCTTCTTTTAAGACAACACTGATCCGATACACATTCGTCATCTCACTTCCGGCAATGACCGGAAATACATGTGCTGTATTGTCTAATTTATCCCATCTTAATGTTCCCTGTTTTTCTTCGGTTCTTTTCATACCGTCCCCTTTTCTGTGTTTTTTCTTTCTATAGTAGTATAAGAGTATTTTCCCCCTGTGTAAAGGGTAGTTTTGGGTATTTCCTATAGAGCAAAAAAAGAGGGAAAGTACAACCTTCCCTCTAATGCAAACTATATTTGTGAATTCGATTTTTATCCCTGCATAAATCTTGCCAAAAACTGTCTGGTCCGTTCTTCCTTCGGGTGTTCGATGACTTCCTTTGGATCACCCTGCTCAATGATATATCCGCCATCCATAAAGATCACACGGTCTGCTACATCCCTTGCAAAGCTCATCTCATGTGTCACGATCACCATGGTCATTTTTTCTTCTGCAAGTTCACGGATTACTTTTAAAATCTCTCCGGTCAGTTCCGGATCTAATGCACTTGTCGGTTCATCAAAAAACAGAATTGACGGTTTTAATGCAAGTGCTCTTGCAATGGCTACCCTCTGCTGCTGTCCCCCTGAAAGCTGGCACGGATAGACATCTGCTTTGTCCCCTAAGCCCATCTTCTCCAAAAGACGTCTTGCTTCTTTTTCTGCTTCTTTTTTACTCTGCTTCTGGACACTGATCGGCGCATCCATAATATTTTTCAACACCGAATAGTGTGGAAACAGATTAAAATTCTGAAATACCAGTCCGTAACTTCCTTCATAATGGATCGTTCCGCTGTCTGCCTGCTCTAAGCCTGTGCAGCAACGCAGCAGCGTAGATTTTCCGGAACCGGACGGACCGATGATCGCAACAACTTCTCCTTCTTCTACCCCAAGAGAAATGTCATGCAGTACATCGAGGTCTTCAAAACTTTTCTTTAAATTCTCTATCTCTAATAACTTCATCGCATTTCTCCTACTGATAATAAGACAGGCGTTTTTCTAAATATTCCATACCTACCGCTACGATCAGATTAAATATGTAGTAAAACAGTCCTGCTACAAATAATGGTATGATCGTGGTCTGTGCCGCTGCGATCTGTTTTGCGATCGTAAACATCTCTGCATATGCCAATACAAATGCCAGTGAGGTGTCTTTGACCAGTGTAATTACCTCATTTGTTACCGGCGGCAGCACCCTTTTTACCATTTGTGGAAAAATAATCTTCCAAAATGTCTGGACCCTGGAATATCCAAGGACTTTTGCTGCCTCACGCTGTCCTACCGGGATCGACTGGATACCGGAGCGGTAAATCTCTGCAAAATACGCCGCATAGTTGATACTGAATCCGATGATCGTTGCATAGAACCGGTACTCGGTGGAAATATTCTGCCGGAATACATAATACGGTCCGAAATAAACCACTAAAAGCTGTAACATCAGCGGTGTTCCACGCATAATGGATATATAAAATTTTGTGATCCATTGAAGCGGTTTTATCTTAGACATTCTCGCAAATGCCACTAAAAGTCCCAATGGAAGAGAAAACAGCAACGTCAGCACAAATATGGAAACAGATGCCCCCATACCCGGTAAAAGCTGACGAAACATGATATCAAATGCCATTTCTTTGCTCCTTACTTACCAAGACATACCATATCTGATAAATCCCATTTTTTTGCGACATCATCAAATGTACCGTCTTTTACCATCTCATCTAATGTACTCTGTACCTGATCCCTTAACTCTTCATTTCCAAGTTTGAAACCAACTGCATACTGCTCTGTACGGATCTTATCATCTAACATTGCAAATCCTGTTCTGGATTCTAACTGATAATCTGCCACACCGATATCTACTACGATCGCATCTACGGCTCCTGCCTCAAGGTTCATAAATGCTGTGTTATAATCTGCTACCTGCTGTAAGTCTGAAAAACTTGCTGCTAATTTTAAGTTTTCTTCGTTGTCCTCTTCATCTGTCAAAGCTGCAAGTCCTGAAGAATCTGCCTGTACGGCTACGACTTTTCCTGCTAAATCCTCTTTTTTCTCAATTCCTGAACCCTCTTTTACTACTACAACGATAGAGTTATCTACATATGGTTTTGACCATGTATAGTCATCCTCACGTCCTGTCATCGTAAATCCGTTCCAGATACAGTCGATGGAACCTGAATTTAACTCCATATCTTTAGAATCCCAGTCGATTGGCTGTTTTACAAGTTCCCAGCCGTTACGGGCACATACTTCCTGTGCTAAATCCAAGTCAAATCCTACATATTCGCCATTGTCATCTTTATATCCATATGGAGGATATTCTGCATCAAATCCAACGATAAACTGCTTATCGGAATTTTCCTTATCCTTAGAATCCTCTGTCTTTGTCTCTTTCTTTGCAGATGTATCTGCATCTTTACTGCTTCCACAGCCTGCCATTGTAAATACCATTGCCGCTGCCATAAGCACTGCCGTAAATCCGGTTGCTCTTTTCATAAAAAAATCCTCCTTTTTCATTCACTGTACTTTAGTATACTACCATGATAAAACGGTAATGTAAAGGAAGATTTTAAGGATTTTTGTAATATGTCAAGATTCTACGATGATCGCAACGGTCAGGCTCTGTCCGTTCTCACTGTATGCCCTGATTCTCCGCTAACATCTGCGTCAATTCATCTGCATGCTCTATGATATGAAAATAATTAGTCAGATTGACCGTTCCCCTCCTCTGTGATTAGCAATAAAACTTTGAGCCCCATCCACTTCTTTCTGTGGATGAGGCTCAGTTTGTGTTTCCTATGAACTCTTTATATTAATACTTCTTATTTTTACTTCCTACTGACATTTCTTTCTCTTTTTATCGGCTGCTACAACTCCTGCCATTCCTGCTACGGAAACACACAGTATTCCTGCCCAGAGTATCGGCTGGAAGGTATCACCGGTCTTCGGTGCTTTTACCTGTGTATTGGCAGTGGTTGTGCTATTGTTTGCTCCATTGCCCGATGTGTTCGTATTTGTATCCGGTTTTTTATTATCGGAAGGATTCTTAGTATCAGAATTATCCTTCTTTGCAATCGTCAGACTGGTAGTTGCATAGCCGTCCGTAAATTTGAATTTTACGGTATGCTTTCCTACGGATAAAGTATTCACAAAATCTTTTTTGAATTTTACATAAGTAGAACCGCTCCATGCCGTATAGTTCTTGCTGTCTACAGTCTTACCGTCGATTTCAATTCCCTTAAAATTCTTATACTTACTGTCTGCACGCATGGTCAGATTTCCATCTTTATTGATCGTATAGGTAACATCTGCCCCCTCGATCACCTTATATTTCTTCTGTGTAGGCTTCTCCGGGTTGGTTGGTTTTTCCGGGTCTGGTTTCGTTGGGTTCTCCGGATCTGGTTTTGTTGGATTCTCCGGGTTACTTGGTGTCAGTTTTGGTATACTCTCTGTCTCCATCACATATCCGCATACGGTACATTCTTTATGCCTGCTTCCTGTTTTTTCAACGGTTGCTTTCTTATCCACGATCCAGTTGCCTGCCGTATGACCATCATTGACTGTAATCGATACGGTAGTCCTGTTCCCTGCTTTGTCTACTGCTTCTATTTTCTGTTTTCCGCTCTTTGGAGAGACCGTAAACTTATCATCCTTTAAAGTTACTTTTTGCCGTCTAATTTTACGGTATCTAAGTCCTTGTCGGTAACGGTTACTGTCACCTTACTGCAATAGGTCTTTCCGTTCGTAACACCGGTAATCTCTGGTGCTGTTGTGTCCGTAGAATTAATCGTAATCTTTGCAATTGTATTTTCTACGAACTGATAGTTTGCAGTTGCCTTTCCACCGCTGTACGTTACTTCAAAATTCTTAACATTGGTATCATTTGTATTCACGGTTCCTTTTACTTTGGCAGTTGGTTTTTGGAATCCTGCAATACTGTTCTCATCCTCGCCATCTGCAAATCCATCTACTCTGACGGTAAGTGCCGGCATTGCATCACCTCTGTCGATCACAACATCCGCAACGGATACTAACAGTTTTCTCGGTTCAATGGTAAATGTCCAGCTGCTGTCTGTCAGACCGGAAGCTGCAAGATAATTATCATTTTCTGCCACATTGATCTTTGCGATATATGTTCCGGCGTTGACCGGTGTGACTTTCTTTCCGTTCTGATAATATTCTACTGTGATATCTCCGCAGGAAGTCCCATTTTTTTTCGATATTTCTGCTGCCTTTGCTTCCCCATCGTAGATCAGACTCTGTGGCGCTTTAAACTGAAAATCGGATGCTTTTAATGTAGCAGCTTCTTTTTTCAAAAAAAGCTCATTATTGTCTTCTTTTATTACGAAACCATCCTTATCACTGACAAATTTAGATACATCCGACTCTTTCAACACATAACCTTTACCATAGATATATCTGGCATCTCCTCCACCTATGGAAACAGGATAGGTTTCGAGAGCACTGGTGATACCTATCTTAGCATTTCCCGCTAAGGAACCTTCCACATATACATTTGATCCGAAATCCGACAGATAAAGATTATTGGCTGTTCCTGTGGTATAGCGCTGTTCTGTTGTACTCCAGATACCGTCCTTATAATTGCCACTGATATTGATATCACTGTTTAAAAGACATGCTCCACTTACCGGAACGAAAACACCGCCTCCGTTTCCACTTGTACTATTGCCGGTGATCGTACCTCCATACAGTCTCTCTACATTATAGACACCGCCTCCGTTTCCTTTAGCAGTATTTCCACTGATGGTTCCACCGGTCATGCGGGCGGAACCACCTCCAAATTCATAGATTCCGCCTCCATTGCCGGCAACTGTGTTACCACTGATAGTTCCACCAGCCATTTCAAAATATCCACCATTGCCAATCACATAAACCGTTCCGTCACTCTCGGATACATTATTTCGGATCTCACTGCCTTCTTTCATAGTCACCGTACTATAATGATTTACATATATGGCTGCACCTTCCTTTGCATGGTTATTCTCAATCACGGTACCACTTTCTAAATCTACCAAAATACTCTTAGATTTAAGTGCCGGTGATGCAGTCTGTGTATTTCCGTCCTTATTTCCATCCACGATGATATTCTTCAATGTAACGACATCTGACTTATGACCATTGGCACCATCAAAATCCAGTATTACATCTGTATGACTCTTACCCCGGATCAACTTTGATACATTGGATACATCCGGACTCTGGATCGTCACTGCTCTTCTGACATATACCGTATCTGTGATCGTTATGTCATTCATGACATTGATAAGACTGATATATTGATTTTGGGCTGCCGCCTGCAGCTCAGTCAATGTCTTAACATTTGCAACATCTGTTGGCTCAATCCGTATGTATTTATAACCATCTAATACCGTATCCTTGGCTGCCTGTGTTCCCGGTGCAGCATCGCCGGTAAATACATTATAGTCTTCATAACCATACCCACTCTTATCTATACCGGAAGGAGACTCATAAGCAGCAGCACCTCCAAAAGCTGTCAGAACAGCAGAGTTTTTCACATAAATACTCTGTTGTGCAAAAATACCTTTTCCCGTACTGCCATCGCCCGCTGCTTCAAGCTTCGTCCTAATCCCATCGATTTTCAGCACTCCTCCCGATGATATGGCTGTAGCACCACTTTTCGCCCGGGCTTTCACTTCCACGCCATCCGAGACCGTCATGCCGGAGCCAGCCTGTATTGCCTCTTTTCCGTCGCTTTCCACTGTCAGACTGCCCGTTCCGCCACCATATCCGCCATAGCGGATCGTCAAATAACCGGTGACCTCTATCGCTGTTTCATTCT
>ERZ857521.4019-NODE-4019-length-11247-cov-3.499732_pt1 | contig 11247 bp, 9 predicted proteins | sample MGYA00519701_ERZ857521 | MGnify/ENA primary metagenome ERZ857521 (study PRJEB31778, sample SAMEA3449346) | human gut metagenome | biome: human gut; feature: human-associated habitat; material: faeces | place: United Kingdom | collected 2010/2012 ...
AGGCCAGATCGTAGTTCAAAATCATCCGGGCCGGCAGGCCATACCGCCGTCCCAGCGTGCGGCACAGGCCGCAGTAGGCGCTGCGGAACAGGTCTGTCTGCTCCTGAGTCAGCCGATCCGCCGCAGGACGCACATAGCCGAACATCAGAACTCCCGCACCACCGTGTAGGTCAGGGCCTCCGTCTTTTTGGCGTGGCGGTCATAGGCCACGCTGGGCAGGAAGGCCAGCGCCGCTGCGCCGATGGCGATGGCGTAGCGGACGCCCTCCGCCAGTCCCTCCGACAGGAAGTAGCCCAGCAGGAAGCCCACCACCGGCAGCAGATATACCAGCGCCACTACACCCAATATCTTCCGGGTGGCGCTCTCCACCACCACCTTCTGCCCCGGCCGGACCCCCACAGGGTCCTTGGCCCGTGCGTGGATGGCGGCGCCGGTCATGCCGCAGCCGGCGCATTCCTCACAGTCGTGGCCGCAGGCAGACTTTCGGGGGACGGATATCTCCACGAAGCCGCCGGGCAATATCTTTTCAACCGTTGCGATCTGTGTCATGGTCGCTTACACCTCTCTTGCTATGTCTACGGCTGCCCCGGCTCATCCGAAGTCACCGACAGATCCACCACCATCTGATACGAGCCCTTGATGCCGATATTCTCGTAGCCCTCGATGCGGATGGTCACCGGCACCGTATGGACCCCTGCGCCGGTGAGGCCGGACAGGTCTGCCACGATGTGGACGTTCTCCGCCGTCAGGGCGTTCACCTCCGCTGTCAGACCCCGCAGCCGCACGTTCAGCGACTCCGTCTCTGCCGTGGCGGTCATGCCCTCCGGTACATTCTCAAAGGTGAACCGGGAAACGGTCAGTGTCCGCTCCGTGACGCCACGGACCACCACCGTCACGGTGGCGGTGTCCACGCCGTCGGCAATGGTCACATCCTCCGGCACGGGGATGGTATAGGTCAGGCTCTGGGAATCCTCCAGATCCTGCACATATAGGGTATCCAGCACGATGCTGTCGATCTCATCCAGTCGGGCCTTCTCGCCCACCAGCTTCACCGTGGCGGGAGAGATGGTGTAGTCCACCGTCTCCATGGTGGCCCCCACGGCCTCCACAAAGTTCACCCGCAGAGGCACCTCCTTCACCGTCGACACCGGCATGGTGGCGCCGATGAGCTTTTCACTGCTGCGGATGGCGCTGTTCTCGATCTTCACATCGTTGTGGTCGTACAGCTCAAATTCCAGTGCCTGCACCACCGTCTTGTCAGCTCCGGTGATATCCAGGCGCACCTTGGCGTAGCTGACATTCAGCAGGTCGTCCCGCTGGCCACGCAGCAGCAGCACCTCCGGATCCAGCGTCAGCTCCCCGGCCATGTAGCCGTCAGCCACGCTGCCCACAATTTCGCACTGAATGGGTACTTCCTTGCTGTCCAACTCGCCCACGGTGACGGTAATGCTGTAAATGCTGGCAGAATCCACCGTCAGCTTCCCCCTGCGGATGTTATCCGGGAACACCACCTCGTAGGTCAGGGTCTGGCTGCCGGCCTCCTTGATATTGCTGGTATTGGCCACGATCCGAATCTTGCTGCGGTCCAGCTTATGCAGCTCGTTCCGGGGACCCTTGATGACCAGATCCACGGTGGTGTCATAGCCCGACAGCAGCATCAGGCCACGATCTGCCAGTGTGGTATCCTCGCCGGAGAATTCCACCGGCACATTTTTCACCTTCAGCGTCACCTCCGGCGAGGTGACGGTATCCACATAGATCCACAGAGCGATCGCCACCAGGATGGAACCGATGATCCGCAGTGCCTTACGGCTGGCATCATTCTTCTTCATCGTTCTGCGCCCCCTTTCTCCGGGTCCGAAGCAGTTCCCGCAGCGGGAAGCGGGCCCTATCCGGTTCCTCCTGCTGGGGCATCAGCTCGTTGTGCAGCAGCTGGGACAGGGTCTCCGCCTGCAGATGGCGCTTCAGCATCCCACCGATGGCCACAGAGATGGAGCCCGTCTCCTCCGAGACGATGACCACCACGGCATCGGAATTCTCGCTCATGCCGATGCCCGCCCGGTGGCGCATCCCCAATTCCCGACTGAGGTTCACATTCTTAGACAGGGGCAGCATACAGCCCGCCCCCAGGATCCGCCCGTTGCGGATGATGACGGCGCCGTCGTGCATGGGCGCCTTGACGAAAAAGATGTTCTTCAGCAGCTCGCTGGAGACGGAGGCATCCAGCGTGGTACCGGAGCGCACCACGTCGTCCAGCAAGATCTTCCGCTCGAACACGATGAGTACGCCCGTGCGGGTGCGGGACATCTCCGTGCAGGCCAGCACCGTCTGGTCGATGGCCCGCTCCAGCTCCGGCAGCTCCTTCTCCGGCGCCAGCGTCCGCAGCAGGCGGATGTTCTTGCTGCCCAGCTGCTCCAAAATCCGGCGGATCTCCGGCTGGAACACGATGATCAGGGCCAGCACGCCCCACTCCACCATGTGGCTGAGGATGTAATTCACCACCCGCAGGTTCAGCTTCGAGGACAGCCACAGCGCCGCCAGAAAGATGGCCACACCCTTCAGGATGTTGGCGGCCCGTGTACTCTTCACCAGCGACAGCAGCTTATATACCAGATACGCCACGATGGCCACGTCCAGCAGGTCCGCCAGGCGGATCAGAGGCAGGTATCCTTTGATATTTTCCAATACAGACAGGATCTTTTCCATATTGCAGACCTTTCCCATTCGCATACCAATAGGTATTTCACATTATATAATTATTTTCGGAGAATTGCAATAAAAACGTAGGGGCGTGTCTGACATTTTCACGAATCGGCGGGATTGACGGGAAAAAAGGCCCCTTCCGGCCGGGGCCGGAGGCTTTGATGTCGGCTTATGCCGGGTCAGGTCTTACTTCTCTTTGTCGTTCTTCTTTTTCTTGCCGGCGGCCAGAGCGATCACCACACCGGCGATCACTACCACAGCGGCGATGGAGCCGAAGAACAGCGGCTTATTGTTGTAGTAGCGCACGAACAGATTCGTGGTGACGTAGAAGTTGGTGATCTCCTCCGTCTGCTCGTTGCCGGCGGCGTCGGTGCAGACGATCTTCACCTGATGCGCTCCGGTGGAATCGCCCGGAATATCGAAGGTGAACTCGCCCTGGTCCGCCACGATGGCGGCGACCTCCTCTGCTGTCCACGTCTTGTAGGCCTTGCTGTAATCGTCCAGATACACCACCACGGACTGAAGCAGCAGGTTATCTCCGGCGGACAGGCTCACCGTGAGGTTCTCCAGAGGATAGGTGGTATCGCTCTCCAGATTGGTCACGACCATGTTGGGCTTGGTCTTATCCACGCCGAAGCCGATCTCCTGCTTCTTGGTGTCCAGCGTGTTTTCCGCTATGTTGCCCGCAGCATCCTCGGAGTAGAAGGTCAGGCGATAGACGCCGTCATCGGCAAAGTTCTTGGCCAGCACGGTGTAGATGTACTCATACCACTGACCATTGCCGCCCCGCACCTCGATGCGGTAGTCCGTACCCTCCTGCAGGATGATGGTCTGATTGTTCTTGAAGAGCGTGATGCGGATGTTCTGGAGGGCATCGGGGTTGGTCTCCGTCACCACCACATCCTGCGGCGTCTGGACGTAGGAGCCGTTGAGCTGCTCCGTGGCGGCGCTGAGGGCATAGGTGGAGCCGAAGCGGTTGGCGGAGAACCAACCGTTCTACGCAAGATGAGGGTTCAAGGGGCTATTGTGCTCCTATTTTTTTGCTATGCCGAAGTATTCTCCCACCCGCTGCACCGGCCTTGCGGCGCAGATGCTGCCCACTGACAGCAAAAGTCCGGCACACAGCAGAACAAGACAAACCCCTCTCCCCTCCGGCCACAGCCGTACTGCGTTCATTATATCATCATTTTCCACGATAACGCCATATTTGCATCCTATAAGCGAAATAAGGGACAGCAGTATTGCCAGCACCGAGATTCCCTTCACCAACTGCACCACATACCACAGCGGAAAGTGCTTCGGTCGAAGCAGCATCGCCAGCGCCAGCGGCAGCCCTACCCCGCCAAAGGCCACGGCCGCCAGCTCCCCATGGCGCAGTCCGCCGCAAAGGACGCTGGCGGCGGCTCCCAGCCGTACCTCCCTTATCCGGCCGCCCAGCAGCAGTGTCACCAGAATATGTCCGCCCTCATGGAGCGCCGGGTACAGGAGAACCGCCGTGAATAGCCCCAAAAGAAGCAGCATCGCTCCTCGCTTAGCATCCGTCATCCGCCTCACCTCCTACTGCATATTATGAAAAAAGGGACCTGCCTTTATCCCGGCAGGCCCCACTTTCTCTGCAAAAAGCAGAAGGGGACGCTCTGCGTCCCCTCCTGCTTTTTACGCTATGAACTTACACGATAAAAAGAAAGGCCTCCGGCGGTTGCCGAAAGCCTTTATGTGGGAGGACTATAAAATAGATTTTTTCGCCTTTTTGGGGGTAGTATTTGTTCCCTTACGAAAAATCTTGAACTTTCAAAGTTGGGTGCGGAGGTGAGCCGCTGTCATTCGGTCAGCGGCTGCACCGATTTAAGACCGCCTTTGAATATTACGGTAATCTGTTCTTTGGAATCCACCACTACGCATTCGAGCAGTTGGCGGACGATTCGGTCATCGTATTCCATCGGACGGTTTTTTATGCCGTCCAGTATTGTATAGATATCATCGAGTCGGGATTTTGCGTTTTCTCGCCGTTGCTCAGCGTCGGCTATGTTGTCGAGCTGCTGTTGCAAGCGGCTTTTTTCATTCATAAGCCGAGTTGCGGTTTCCTCATCAAAGGCTTCGATGGTGTCGGTGGATACCCGGTCGAGCATCTTTTTGAATTCTGCGTCGATCTCGGCGATCCGTATCTGTAGGTCGATGCTGTTATCCTCGCTCTTTTCTCCCGCCAAGCCCATGCCGATATGCGTCTTTAGTGTCCGCAGCACCTCTGCATTTTGGTTGGCGGTTTCCATGATCGCCGCCATCACTGCCCGTTGCAGTATGCTTTCCTCTACGGAGGGTGAGTTATGACAGTATTTCTTGGCGTATTCAATGCGGTTGATGCATCGCCATACAATTTTCTTTTTGCCGCCTGCCGTCCATGTGCATCGGCGGTAGGCGGATTTGCATTCGCCGCAGACGAGCAGTTCTGTCAGAGCGTATTTGCTTGAGTATTTGCCTTGCTCGGTCTTAGCTTTTCGGCTGATCTTGCGTTTGCCGGAGCGCCTTGCGAGTTCCTCCTGAACTCTGCCGAAGGTAGCCGAGTCGATAATGGCAGGGTGGCTGTTTTCCACATAGTATTTCGGGCGTTCGTCGTTGTTGACTCTGACCTTTTTGCTGATGCAGTCGGTGATGTAGGTCTTATTGATGATGGCATCGCCTTTGTATCTCTCGTTGGAGAGAATGGACTGTATCGTGGAAAACTGCCATTCTGCTTTTCCCGTCGGGCTTTTGATGCCCTTTTCTTCAAGTAGTTTGGCAATTCCTTTTAAGCTGTCGCCTGCGAGGAAACGGTCATAAGTGTGATATACGCAGTATACATGGAATCCGGCAAAAAATGTTAGGTTATGACCGAGAAATTGCTTGTTTCTCAAAAACAGTCGCCAAGGAAAGAAATACGGCACAGCGGTTTTTATGCCCGCTGTGCCGTATTTGCGATGTTTCCGTGATGGATTGTTAATTGTTACTTATCTCTGATTATTTGACGGAGTGTCTTTTCCTCTTATCAAATACCGTTACACCTGTCAGAACACCGCTGCTGATGAACAGCAATGCGATCCACAGCATGAGATTGCTGTTATCACCGGTTTGGGGAGACTTCGGCAGCTTCGCCGTTACGGTGTCGGCCTTGGCGATCTCCTCGGTGCCGTCTTTGTCGCTGTAATACTTATTGCAGCCTTCGCAGTACCAATACTCGATGTTGCCCTCGGCATCCTCGGTCGCCGCCTTTGCGGAGATATGCTTGAGGTCGGTGTGGTTATTCGGATCAAGCTCACCGTAGGATTTGCCGCAAACCTCGCATACCGCTTTTTCGGCGCAGGTTGCCTTGCCGCCGGAGCAATCCTTTGTTTCAAGCCCATTGCAGCCGTCCACCGTGCATTGACGGGTGTGCGTGCCGTTGCCGTTCGATACCCATTCACCGTAGGTATGCCCGTCGTTGACCGTTACGGTCATCTCGGCGGTGTTGCCCGCCTTGTCGGTGACAAGGATCTTCTGCTCGCCGTCCGCCGGAGAGAGGGTAAAGCTGTTGTTTTCGTCAAGCGTGACCTCTGTGCCGTTCACGGTGATGGTGTTCACATACTTCTCGTCAACGGTGACCGTCTGCGCTTCGCAGTAGGTCTTTCCGTCCTCAACGCCGGAGATCACCGGCCGAACATTGTCAAGCGTTACGCGGTCGGAGCGAAGGTATGTTATGTTCAGGCTCTCGTCAACGAGCATTGCATAAACAATATACTCCCCGTTGGGGTCTATGTGGAACGGCTCCTCGTACCCGCTGAATACGAGGGATTTCAGCTCCTCTTCGGAGAGATCCCGATCGGTCACCAGATAAGAGACAAACACGGTTCCGCTGTTGTCGGCGGCGTTTATCGTTACCTCCTGCGTGTCCTTAAAGAACAGACCGAAGGTGAGCTTATTCAGGAATTCCTGCCATTTATTGGTGCCTATGATAATTTCGCCCGTGGGCTTTTCGGTGTCTTTCCACCGTGCTTTGAGCGTTATATTCTCGGCAGGCATGGTCTTGGGAATTTCCTGATCCCAGCCGATGAAGGTGTAGCCCTCTCTTGTCGGGGCTTCAGGTGCGGTAATTACCGTGCCGTAGTCCTGCGTAATCGGAGCAATCTCGCTGCCGCCGGCGGTGTCGAAGGTAATCGTGTAGGTGTTCGCTGCCCATTTTGCATACAATGTTATGTTATCGGTGACTTTATCGCTTGCATAATCCCACGCCGTGCCGTCGGCCTTGTTCCAGCCACCGAAGGTATAGCCCGGTGTGGCGGCGGGAGTGTCGGGACGCGTCGCGAGAGTGCCGGAGGGCAGAACCTGCTTTGCGTATTCACTGTCGCCGTCCTTGTAGGTCACGATGACGCCGGTCATATTGCCGTAAATATCCAGACCGCCGTAGAAGAGGCCCCAGTCAACATGGCTTGGATTTACACTGGAAGTTCCGCCGATCACCGTCTTGCCTTTGAAGGCGGTAATACCGTTATCTTCTGCAAGACAGGTGATCTTACATGCCTGATTTAGGTGAACCCCACCGTATACCTCGCCGCCGTTGGCGTAAATTGTGGTCATATACGCAGCATTGATAGCGTATCTGCCGTTGTTTTTGATCAGGCCGCCGGTCAACGTGATCACGCCGGTTGTGTCTCCGTTCGCCATCGGACCAAAAGCGTATATGCCGCCGTGAAAGGCCTCTCCGGTCGTTAATCTGTTTGGTGTTGAGCAGCCGACAATGCTGCCGGCGTTCATGGTGAACGAACCGTCTGAGAGGAACAGGCCACCGCCTCTATTGGCTATGCAGCCGACGATATTGCCGCCGTTCATGGTGAGTGCGCCGCTGCCGATGATCACGCCGCCGCCTCCCACCCCGCTGGAGAAGAAGATCCGGCTGCCCGTGCCGCCTGTGATGATGCCACCATAGACGGTCTCTGTACCGCTGTCGTCCAGCACCCAAGGTTCTGCGCCGTTAACCTTGAATTTGTGCTCCGCCGTGGGATTGCTGTCGATAAGGGTCAGGTCGCCGGTGATGCCGCTCTTATTATCGAGGATAATAACGCTGCCGCTGCCGGTCATTTTCAGAACATAGCCGTTGAGATCGAGGGTGACCTTGCGGAGGACGGTCAGGGTCGTGCCGATTGCAATGTCATTTTTCAGCGTGATGATGTCTACGCTGCTGTCCGCCAGCGCATCGACAAGCTCTTGTTCCGTTTCGACTTTCCTGTTTGTCTCACCCTCGGCAAACGCCGTAGTCGGCACAAGGCAGAACAGCATACATAGGGCGAGCAGGATACTAAGTATTCGTTTTTTCATATTCTATTACCTCCGTTTTCGTATATGTCGGCTCAGTCAAGAGCGGTTATGGTAATGGTGCCGATGAACTCCATAAGAAGTGTATTGTATTCCGATTGCTCAAATATAAATTTCAATGTTATATCCTTGGCTGATGCGTCATACATTCTGTTGAAGTTAAAGGAATGATAGTCGTTACTATACGGAAGTTTTGTTCCATCTCTTTTTATGCGTGTGATATCCCGGCAAAAATCCGCATCCTCACTGCTGTCTGTCATTTGGATGCCATAATAACCGGTTTTGCCGGAAGCGTTCGAGCTGACTCCCAGAGAGCCGCTTATGATGATATTGTATATATGCCCCTTTTTCAGCGTAATTTCATTTCCGGAAGCTGAAATCAGACCGCCTCTGTTTATTTTTTCAGTAAATTCAATTCTTGCGGAATGGTTTTGAAGAAGAGCCGTCCCTACTGACGCTTTTGCATGAAAATACCCGGAGCTTCCGCCGTTCTGACCGGCATCGCCCTTGTCGCCTTTATCTCCCTTATCGCCCTTGTCGCCTTTTTCGCCGGGGTCACCTTTGTCGCCCTTGTCTCCCTTTTCGCCGACTGTTCCGGCCGCCTTCACCCCGGTGTCGGTTTCTCCGATCCACCAGTTGCCGTTTTCACCGATGAAGGGGGTGTTTCCGTCCGCACCGTCCTTGCCGTCGGCTCCGTCTTTTCCGTCAGAACCGTTTTGTCCGTTTATACCGTCCTTGCCGTCGACTCCGTCTTTGCCGTCGAGTCCTTTCAAAACCGAAAGATCGTACAGGTTCAGCCATATTTCATCGCCGACATAGCGCCACTGCAGGGTGTTTTCGCTTACACGGAATTCCGGTGTCTTTCCGTCAGTGCCGTCTGTGCCTTTCTGCCCAGTAGGGCCTGTGATATCGGCTATCGCCACAAGGTTCTGCCACTCGCCGCCCTCATAGCGCCACTGTATGTAGGATTCAGCTCGCTGCACCTCTATGTTTTTGGCGTTAATGCCGTCTTTGCCGTTGGCTCCGTCTTTACCGTCAACGCCGTTAATGCCGTCTTTTCCGTTTGTACCGTTTATTCCGTTCTTACCGTCGGCACCGTTAGAGCCGTCTTTACCGTCTGTGCCGTCCTTGCCGTTTTCTCCGGCAGCGCCCCGCAGCTCGGTAAGCGCCACAAGGTCGTGCCAATCGGTTTCATCGCTGTATTTCCACTGGATCGCCGTGCCGTTGTTCCGCACCTCCGGCAGTGCGGTGTTGGTTTTTGCCGCCTTGCTCCATCCTGCGGCAAGCACGCTGCAAAGCACCAATAGAGCCCCGCAAAGCACCAAAAGTGAGCCTGTGAGTAGTTTTTTCCCTGTTTTCATCTTCTTTCCTCCGTTTGGAATTGTTATTACGGCGGAGTTTTGCACCGCTGCCCGCGCCGTAAATGAGCGGTGGCTGACCGGCTTATGCTTGGTTTGCTTTGTACTTATCCACAAACAGGGCGACGCCCTGCTTTAAGACCTCCATCTGGGATTTCAGGTAATATTCGTCCTCGAACATCGCATAGTGTACGCAGGCACGGACGAAGATAAAGATCAGCGGCGTGATGACCGTGTACGGAATACCTATCTTCGGCTCCAGCCGCTTGGCATACTCGGTATAGCGCTCGTTCACGCCCTCGAAGAATTTCTTGCCGTGCTCGATATACTTCGGATGCGTATAGATCTGATACATCAGCCGATATTTCTTGCCGTGCTTTTTTGCCGTCCAGTAGGGAACCTCCTTCACAAACCGGACAACATCCTTAGGGTCGGTGGGCGCCATCTCCATAAAGTCATCCTCAACCTTTTCCATACAGTATGCCGTTGATTCGATAATCAGTTCGTCCACACTGTTAAAGTAGGAATACAAATTCCCCGTCGTGCAGCCGCACGCCGCTGCCAAAGCCTTGATGCCCGTGCCCGTCAGCCCGTTTTCAGCATAACATTCAAAGCACTTTTCCATCATTTCGCGCTTGCGTGCGTTGTGCTGTTCCTCTGTTGCTCTCATATACGCCACTTCCTTCTTGATAACTAACTAATCAGTTAAATATAATATAACATAGAATTGTGTCGAATTCAAGAACTGTTCGAGAAAAATCGAGGAAAATCAAATTGCAATATGATCTCATAAAAAAGTCCTTACAGCAGAAAGAAAATAGCGGATGGCCTCAACGATCAAAACCGTATTAATAAAAATGTCTTTGTTATCTCTGGCTTTTTCAAAAAGAAACCTCTGTGTCTTTTTCTTTCTGCTGTAATCTATCTTCAGTTGGGTAGTTCACTTTCTCCTATCACCATGACAGGTGGCACCTGTCACTTCGTCGTCGCACACTCCGCACGACTACACGGAATATTTTAACGAAGCACTCTCGTTCGGAGACTTATTCGATGTGTTTCGGTATGCGTCTGTCATATGGGTTATTTGAAAATACGGTCATTTCGGTTCTCCTTGTGAAATAGAAAAAGCCCTCCGGTTTTTGTGTAACCGAAGGGCGATTGGATAGTATTACATATTCTGTTGTGGGGGGTAACACCTGTTCAAAGGTCGGCGGCTCGGCTTCGAGGGAGGGGTGTCCGTCCGTGAGCTTTTCTTGGAGCTTATCCAGCTGCCGTTCCTGCTCATAGGTCAGCGTTTCGCAGTTGGCCTTGACAAAGTCCACACAGCGACAAAGGTCTGCCGATTCATTCTCACTGAAAAGTCGTTCTTTGCTGACGAGCCCGGAGCGCACGGCGAAGGCTTCCTTGGCATATTCATAGTTCGGCGAGTAATCTCCCCAGAACACCGAGTCGCCGTCTGCATTCTGTTTCCATGTGCAGAACATAAAGCCGTTCTTTTCGTTGTAGGTCGCCGCCAACACCGTATCTCCGAAGGTGGCAAGTTGTCTGTAATCGGAGACGCCGTCGGCTTTCATTTGCGGTGCGTGTTCGTAGAGACCGACATATTCCCGCACCGTGGAGATCTTTACCTGAATGTCTGCAATTTTACTGAGGTATTCATCGGAGAGGTTTTGGTCGGCGTTGCTTAGAAATTGACCGTTGTATTTTATCCGGCAGAGGGGGATGCCGTCCGAGGACACCTCCATCCATTCGTTGCCGTCCATCTTGGCGTCGTACCGAGCCCTGGGCCGTTTGGCTAATTCTTTCTGTAGCATATTTGATTTCTCCTTTTTAGGGTAATAAAAAAGGCAGATAGATTTTTGCT
>ERZ857521.4051-NODE-4051-length-11151-cov-4.911500_pt1 | contig 11151 bp, 10 predicted proteins | sample MGYA00519701_ERZ857521 | MGnify/ENA primary metagenome ERZ857521 (study PRJEB31778, sample SAMEA3449346) | human gut metagenome | biome: human gut; feature: human-associated habitat; material: faeces | place: United Kingdom | collected 2010/2012 ...
GTGCTCGGCCTTGAACGCCTCGGCCATGTAGTCGATCAGCACGTGGTCGAAGTCGTCGCCGCCCAGATGGGTATCGCCGTTGGTCGACTTCACTTCGAAGACGCCGTCGCCCAGCTCGAGGATCGAAATATCGAACGTACCGCCGCCGAGGTCATACACGGCGATCTTCATATCGCTGCTCTTCTTGTCCATACCGTAGGCCAGTGCGGCTGCGGTAGGCTCGTTGATGATACGGCGCACCTTCAGCCCGGCGATTTCGCCAGCCTCCTTCGTAGCCTGGCGCTGCGAGTCGGAGAAATAGGCGGGAACCGTGATGACAGCCTCCGTAACCTCCTGTCCGAGGTAGTCTTCGGCCGTCTTCTTCATCTTCTGCAGGATGATGGCCGAAATCTCCTGCGGCGTATACTGGCGGCCGTCGATATCGACGCGCGGGGTGTTGTTGTCACCCTTGACGATCGGATAGGGGGCACGCTCTATATCGGCCGTAACCTGATCGTAGCGCTCGCCCATGAAACGCTTGATCGAAAAGACCGTACGTTTGGGGTTGGTGATGGCCTGACGCTTAGCCGGGTCACCCACCTTGCGCTCGCCGTCCGCCGTAAAAGCCACCACAGACGGGGTCGTGCGGTGTCCCTCGGAGTTGGGAATAACCACGGGCTCGTTGCCCTCCATCACTGCTACGCAGGAGTTCGTAGTACCTAAGTCAATACCAATAATCTTTGCCATAATCGTATATAAGTTTAATGTTATTTTTTACGTTGTCTTGTGCCCCGCCCCTTCGCCCTGCGGTTCCGGCTGCCGGTCACGCCCGTAGATCGAACAAAGGTTGTACCAAACGGCAATCCCTGCCAAATTGTCAGCATAATGGCAGAATTCCTCCGTACGACCGTCCCGGCAGCTCCGGCCCAGGTGTTATTTTGGCAGAAAGGCCGGGGAGGAACGGGAGGTGCAAAGCAGGAGGGCAAGCAACCGGACAGCGGACGAAGGCATACGGCAGCGACACGGGCAATCAGCAAGGGCGTCGGGCAGGGATGGGGAAAGGAACAATCGGAGAAAAAGGGCAACCGGGGAAAGAAAGGGTCGCCGGAAAATAGAGCGAAAAAAACAGGCCTGCGAAAACGCAGGCCCTACGACCCGGCCCGAAAGCCGGACTAACTCTTAACAACTATTTGTTCTGGTCGCCAAGGATACGCATTGCAACATCGAGGATCGTCGTGTCGTCCAGTGTAACGACTCCACCGTCCGGGCCCGGTTCGAAATGAACCCCCACGCACTCCTTAGCCTCGTGCTTGCCCCCGAAATAATTGCGGACGGTTTCTACGTCGAGTCCCAGTTCATCTGCAATGCGTTGCGAGCTGCCGCTGGGCAGCCTGTCCTTGATGCGGCGCAACTCGTTAAATGTGATAATCATATCCGTTGAATTTTAAGTTGAAGTTCTGCATCACTAAGTTAATACAATTTTGCGGAACTGCAAAATTTCTGCCTTAAAAAGTGAAATAAAAACGTAACATGAACGGAACAAAAATAAAACCGCCCCTTCTATTGCGAAAGGACGGTTTTTCCACACCGGGCAGCGAAGCCGGATCAATCTTCCGGTTCGATGTAAAGCTGGAAAATAAGGGGCGTGAACGACGGGATCTCGGTGGTGATGGTCGTCACGGTGGTACCCGTGCTGGAACTGTCGTAGCCGTAGCCGTACATGCTGTCGTAGTAACCGCCGTAGTAGTTGCCGTAATAGCCGCCGTAGTACCCCCCGTAGTAGCCGCCGCTACCGTAGTAGCTATTGGCGTAATTGAGGTAGTTGAGATAATCGAGGTAGCTCGACGAATAACCGCTCGACCCCGAAGTGGACGAACTCGACGAGCCGCTCTTGCCCGACGAACCGTAGGCGTTGGTCGACGTGGTGATGAGCTCCGCCCACTGACCGAACTTGAGGTTGGGAATGGTATAGTAGAACGCCTGGATCATCCCGCCGCTCGACGGGGTGTAGTCGAGCGCCGTGCCCTTTTGCGCGACCTCGCCGTAGATGATCTTCTTCACCTCGTCGATGTTCGTGTCGAAGATGAAACCGTCGAGGAAACGGCCGATATACCAGATTTTGGCCGTACCGTCGAGCGTCACCGAGTCGGCTTCGAGCGCCTTGACACCCTCGTACTTCTGGTAATCGTCGCCCTCGCCGTGGAAACGCTTTTTGAGCGCCTCGGCGATCTGCATGTCGATGTCCCTGACCGAAGCCTCGCTGACATAGGGCTCGTAGCCTACGTGGTAGGGCGCAGGGAAGGAGAGCTGATCCCGGGGCTCGGCCGGGTTGTAGCGCACGTTGACGTAGACCTGGGGGATCGAGTCGCAGGCGCTGACCCAGCGCTTGGACGTCTCGTTGTAGGGGTGTTCGGGATCCTCGGGGTCTTCCGGCACCTCCGTGGCGGGCGTGTCGTCGTCGCCCTTGCTGTAAATCTGCAGGCCGCCGTTCAGTTCGCAGAAATCATCCACATCGGTACCCTCGCGTTCGAGCGGGTTGCTGACCGTGTCGCGGATCTCCATGGTCACGATGAACGGGCGTTTGGAACTGAGCGAATAACCTTCCTGCCCCTCATATCCGCCCGTACCCTCGACGCCGTTGCCGACCACCGACGAAGGCATGTAGAGCCGGATTTTCGAGCCGTAGCGCAGCGTCACCTCGGGGGAGGTGATGCCCAGCCGGTCTTTGTTATTCCGGAAATAGGTATCGCCGAGCGTCAGCGTACGGCGCATGGCCAGCCACGTCCCTTCCATCAGGCCCGAGTTTTCCGAGCCGCAGTAGCGGTAGAAAGGCACATAGTGGGTATACTTGGAGAAAGACCCGGCCAGCACGGCATCGTCGGCATTGCGCGTGAGGATGATGTTGCCGCTCAAATCGCGCCCCGAAAAATCGAAAGACACCCAGATGTCCTCGGTGTTGATCGGATCGGACGCAAGGTCGCCCGCATCGAGCAGGTCGACATAGTACAGCCCTTCGGACTGGAGGTTCTCCACCAGGTCGCTGCGGTGCTGGGTCATCCATGCCTCGAGCGCCTGGTTCTCGAATTTGTCGTAAGATTCCGTTTCGTCTTTCGCGCAGGACGTCAGCACCAGAAGGCCGGCGAGCGGCACGTACAGAAAACGAGCGATAAATTTCATATATTCGGTTTGTATTTTACTCAACTTTTAATTCGCCGGTTCCACAAGGGCGTCCGCGTCGACCGGATCCACTGCGTCCACCGTAAAAAACCAGGCTATGGGACTCTCATTCGGGATAAGGCCGAAATAATCGTCGCCATAGGCCATATTGTATGTCATATACACCTCGACGGCATCGCCCTCGCGGCAACCAAGTAACGCATCGGCCAGCCCTTTTATTATGTCAGGGTACCGCATATCCACCGTCAGCGGCTCGAACTTCCACCACTCGGTATTGAGCCCCCGCCCTTCCAGAAAACTTTTCAGGGCGGCATCGTTCGTATAATAAGGTACTGTCCAGTTGTTTTCCGAGCCCGTCGTCACGATATTCGCATAGGTGAAGACGTAGGCGCGGAAGGTGATCTCCACGGTCGAGGCCGGGGTTACCTCCGGCCAGTTGACCCGGTCGGGATTGTAGATGTCGGTGATGTAGCGGTATACGGCATCGCCCGAAACCGTGTAGTAGGGCTGGTTGCTACCCTCCTCCAGGTTCTCCTCGGCGACGAGCCGGGGTGCGTGCGTCCCGGTCAGGAAAGAGACTATCTTCTCCTTCTGCGCGGGCTGGACGTCCTCGTCGTCGGAACAGCCGGCCAGCGACACGAGCGCAGCGGATATGCATATGACAAATAGTCTTTTCATCGTCGTATTATCGTGCAAATTTACAAAAACAATCCGATTTCAAAGCATGAAACGCAAAAAAAGCCCCGGTTAGCGTGCCGGGGACAAAAAAAAGACGACCGAAGCCGTCTAAATCCCTTCCTGCCATCAGCGGTAATAGTCTTTCCGCGGGTCTTTGAGCCGCTGGAGCCGCCGCTGCTTCAACACGTAGATACCTATCGCTACGGCGACGGCACCACAGACGATGCAGAGCAAGAGGATAATAAATCCGAGTGGGAGCGCCTCTTCCATTTACAGAGCATGCAAGTTTAACAAAATATTACGGCGTATAAAAATACGATGCCGCAAATGTATAGCAAATAATCTGCCCGGCCAAATTGTGGGGGGGGGGAATTTTTACACTTTTATTGATTAAAAAAGCTTTTTCACAGGATTTTTAAGGCCATCCGCACCAGATCCTCGACCGAAACAGCCGGATTATCGCGTAAGATGCCGCGCAGGGCCTTCTCGGCGGGGGCCTTGGCGAATCCCAGCATGACCAGCGCCGAAAGCGCCTCGTCGAGCGATTCCCCGCCCGCAGACGGCATCGCCGGGGTATCGCCCTCGGCCAGTCCGGTGAGTTTGCCGCTCAGCTCGACGATGATTTTCTGGGCGGTTTTCAGCCCCAGTCCCTTGACGTTTTTGAGCAGCACGGCATTGCCCGAGGTGATGATCCCCTGCAGTTCACGCGGCGAATAGGTCGAAAGGATCATGCGCGCCGTATTGCCTCCCACGCCCGAAACGCTGATCAGATGGCGGAAGAATTCGCGTTCGACTTTCGTTGCGAAACCGTACAGGATCTGGGCATCTTCACGCACGATGTAGTGCACGTATAAACGGGCGTTTTGCGCATGCTCGACGGCCGAAAATGTTTCGAGCGAGATATGGAGGTAGTAACCGACACCTCCGGCGTCGATGACCGCATAGGCCGGGGTCGCCTCGGCGACCGTTCCGCTGATGTATTCGTACATGAAATTCAAAATTTACAAGGCGTGGGGCAAAAATAAAGATTTTTTTTTACCTTTGTGGTTCAAAAGCCGAATATTTAACTAAAACAGATAAAAAACGACATGAAAAAAATGCTTTTTACGGCGCTCGTTGCGGCTTGCGCCATGACAGCCTGCGGTACGAAGACCACCGAGACGGCCACCGCCGAGGAGGTTGCCCGCGAAGTCGGATCAAGCGATATCGCTTATGTGCAGGTTGAAGCCGTGCTGGCACAATGCGACCTTTTCCTGAACGAGGGCGCAGCCCTGCAGGAAAAGACCCAGAAAGCACAGAAAAGCTGGGCCCAGAAAGAGCAGAACCTGCAGGCCGAAGCCGCCCAGCTGCAGGAAAAATACCAGAAAGGGCTGATTACCACCAACGATGCACAGGCCCAGCAGCAGAGCATCGAAAAGCGCGTGGCTTCGTACCAGAGCTCCGCACAGAAAGAAGCCCAGGCGCTCGACGAAGAGAACTACGTGTTCACCAACCGTGCGCAGGATCTGTTGCACCGCGCCGTGCAGGAAATCAACGGCGACAAGAAATACAAGCTCATCATCAACGCCACGGCACTGATCGACGCCGATTCGACGCTTAACATCACGCCCGCCGTGCTTGCGAAGGTCAACGAGCTCTACGCAGCGGACAAGAAAGCCGCCAAGAAATAAGGGAGCGTGCATATTGCACCCTGGCCGAGCCGTCCCGATCCGGGGCGGCTTTTTTTCGGACGGCGGCGCGTCCACGGGGCCCCGGAAGACAGCGTACCGCGCCGGGCAGCGGGCAGAAGCAGACACAGCCGGCAACGGGCGGACGACAGGTACCCCAAGCGGAGGGCGGCAGGCCGCGGAGGACAGAGGACAGCAGGCAGCGGAGGATACTGCGGGCAACAGACAGCGGGTACTGCTGGCGGCGGGCAACCGGGAGACATAATCGCGGCGCAGAAGCGGAATGTCCGTAATTTTTTATACATTTGCAGGAAAACTAACAGCAACACACAAGCAATGGGTTTCGTTCCGTTCACATTCGTCGATTTCATAGACATCATCCTGGTCGCCGTGATCATGTACTGGATCTACCGCATGACCAAAGGCACCAACGCGCCCTATATCCTCTCGGGGATCATCGCCATCTACCTGCTGTGGGTGGTGGTGCGGACGCTCAACATGGAACTGCTGTCGACGATACTCGGACAGCTGATCTCGGTCGGGGCCATTGCGCTGATCATCGTATTCCAACCCGAACTGCGGCGGTTCCTGCAGGTGATCGGGATGCGCCAGAAGCACTTCAACTTCATCACCCGCATCTTCTCGACGGGTGACGACACGGTGCAGACCAACGTCGTGCCGATCGTCACGGCCTGCCGCGAAATGTCGGAAACGAAAACCGGTGCGCTGATCGTCATCGGCCAGCAGAGCGACCTGCGGCTGATCGCCGAGGGCGGCATCGCCCTCGACGCCAAGGTTTCGACGTCGTTGTTAAAAAACATATTTTTCAAGAACGCCCCCCTGCACGACGGCGCCGTACTGATCGAAGGCGACCGCATCGTGGCTGCAAAGTGCATCCTGCCGGTGACGCAGAGCGACGTCCCGAAATCCTACGGCACACGCCACCGCGCCGCGATCGGCATGAGCGAAATCTCGGACGCAATCATCATCGTCGTCTCGGAGGAGACGGGCGGCATCTCGATTGCGCAGGGCGGGGAGCTCCGCCGCAACATCGACCCCGTGCGCCTGCAGCAGACCCTGCAACGCTATCTGACGATCAACACCCGCAAGCGCTCGAAAAAAGAGGTGGCCGAGTAAGGCCGGAGCCAGGAAAAGCCGGGGGGGGGCGATAGTTTCAAGGAACGGCATCGGGCAGACGACGGTCGGGTTACGGAAGCCGGGTGACAGCAGCCCGATGACGGCCAGCCGGACGGCAGAGACCGGAAACCACGGCGGCATGACGGCCAACGGAGGACGGCGACCGGACAACACGGCAAAATCCCGGACGGAACCAAAGCTCAGGTTCACGGCTTGCGGCAGACCCCGCATCCATTCGAGACGCAACATTCACACGATAAAAGATTAAAACCATGATTTTTCCCGCACAGACTTCCCGCCTCGTACTGCGCGCATGGAGGGAGGATGATTTCGACGCATTTGCGGCCATGAACGCAGACCCGCGCGTAATGGAGTATTTCCCCGCCCCGCTGACCCGGGAAGAGTCGGCAGCATTCTTCGGGCATATCCGCGAAGAGTTCCAAACGGAAGGGTTCGGGCTTTACGCCGTGGAAAGGATTTCGGACGGGTTGCTGCTCGGCTACACGGGGCTGCACCGCGTGACATTCGACGGGCTGTGCGGCCAGATCGAGATCGGATGGCGGCTGCGTGCCGACGCCTGGGGCAACGGTTACGCCCCGGAAGCCGCACAGGCGTGCCTCGCACACGCCACGAAACTTGGCATCGAGGAGATAATAGCCTTCACAGCCGTCGCCAACCGGCGCTCGCAGCGGGTCATGCAAAAAATCGGCATGGAATGCGTGGGCCAGTTCAACCACCCTACCCTGCCGGAAGGACATCCCCTGCGGCGGCATGTGCTCTACTGGATCGGAATCAAGGGATAGATTCCGTTAACGGGCAGGCCCGCAGTCGCATTGCGGCGGAATACCCCGGGGCTGCTGATGCCGGCAACGACAACCCCCGCAAACCATCGAGTTTGCGGGGGTTGTTGCCATTCCGGGCAGAGGGGAACGCGCCCCAGGGAGGTCTTGCCCGCGGGAAAGCGGCCGCCGCCTTTCCGCTGCACGCATTCATTCCGCAGCGCCGGTTCCGCGACGCCCACGCAGCGGGGATTATTTCAGCACGAAATCGACGGTTCCGCTTATGTCGTCCGACGCGGCGCCGACATAAGCGGTGAATTCACCGGGTTCAGCGACCCAGGCCCCTTTCGCATCGTCGTAACAGGCGAGCATCCCGGGGTCGATTTCGAACGTGACGGTTCGGCTCTGGCCGGGCGCGAGGTGTACCTTTTCGAAGCCCTTGAGCTCCTTCACGGGGCGCGGCAGCGACGAGAGTTTGTCGCCGATATAAAGCTGCACGACCTCGGCGCCGGCACGTCCGCCCGTATTGGTCACGTCGGCAGAGACCCGGAGCCTGCCCGTCGTTGCAAGCGACGTGCGATCCGCCTGCACATTGGCAATGTCGAACGTCGTATAACTCAGGCCGTGGCCGAAGGCGAACAGGGGTTCGATCCGCTCCTTCTCGATCCAGCGGTAACCGACGAAGATCCCGTCGCGGTAGACGACCTGCCCGTCGCCGGGATACTCCCCGGCGGAGTGGGCGCTGCAATCCTCCAGACGTACCGGGAAGGTGAAGGGCAGTTTACCCGAAGGGTTGACGGCACCGAACAGTACGTCGGCCAGCGCATTGCCGGCCTCGGAGCCCGAATACCAGGCCTCCAGTACGGCGGGCACGCGGTCGATCCACGGCATCGCCACGGCATTGCCCGAGACGATCGCCACGGCCAGGTTGGGATTGGCTTCGGCCAAAGCCCCGATCACGGCATCCTGTCCGTAAGGCAGCCCGAGTTGCAAACGGTCGGCGCCTTCGGAATCCTGATGGTCGCCCTTGTTCAGGCCGCCGATAAACACCACGGCATCCACCTTGCGGGCTGCGGCGATGGCATCGGCGAGGAGCTGAGCCCCGGAGCGTCCTTCCGAGAGATCCTGTCCGGTCACAACCCCGTTGTAGTCGCCCGTCACGTCGCCGACGTAACCGCGCTCGTAGAGCACCTCGGCCTTGTCGCCGACGGCCGCACGGATGCCCTCCAGGGGGGTACACTCGTGTTTCACCTTGAGCGACGAGGAACCGCCGCCGACGGTCATCATCTTCACGGCGTTCTCGCCCACGACAAGCAGTTTCTTCGTTTTCGAAAGGTCGACCGGCAGCACCCCGCCGTCGTTCTTGAGCAGCACCATACCCTCGCCCGCGATGCGGCGTGCGGCGGCATTATGCTCCGGCGAGCAGAGCGACCCGAAGGGTTTGCGGCTATTCATCGCCGTGCGGAAGATCAGGCGTAGCACGCGGCGGGCCTTGTCGTCGAGCTCCCCGGTACCCACCTCGCCCCTGCGGAGCAGTTCGAGGTAGGGATTCGCCAGGTAGTAATTGCCGTAGGCATTGGTCGCGCCCCAGTTCAGGCCGTCCGTCCATGTGCCGAACTCCATGTCGAGCCCCTTGAAGATGGCCTCGCGCGTATCGTGCACGCCGCCCCAGTCGGAGATAACCACGCCGTCGAACGCCCAGTCGCGCTTGAGGATGTCGTTCAGCAGGTATTGGTTGTGGCAGCAATGCTCGCCCTTGTATTTATTGTAGGCGCCCATGATGGCCCAGGCACCGCCCTCTTGCACCGCAGCCTTGAAGGCCGGGAGGTAGATCTCGTGCAGGGCACGGTCGTCGACCACCACGTCGACCTCATGGCGCCGCAGTTCCTGGTTGTTCACGGCAAAGTGCTTCACGCAGGCGGCAACCCCGTTCTGCTGTACCCCCTGCACGTAAGGCACGACCATGCGGGCCGACAGGAAGGGGTCTTCGCCCATATACTCGAAGTTGCGCCCGTTCAGGGGCGTACGGTAGATATTGACCCCGGGGCCCAGCAGCACGTCCTTATCCCGGTAACGCGCCTCCTCGCCGATGGATTTGCCGTAGAGGGCCGACATTTCGGGGTTCCACGTCGCGGCGAGGCACGTCAGCGCGGGGAATGCCGTACACGAGTCGTTCGTCCAGCCGGCCTGATCCCACTCGTCCCACAAGACCTCGGGGCGGATGCCGTGCGGGCCGTCGGTGCACCACACTTCGGGGATGCCCAGCCGCGGGACGCCCGCCGACGAGAATTTAGACTGCGCATGCAGCAACCCGACCTTCTCTTCGAGCGTCATCCGCGAAAGAGCGTCCTCGACACGCTTTTCAAGCGGCTGCGACTCGTCCAGATAGACGGCCACATCGCCCCGGGATTGCTGGACACCTGTGCAGGCGACCGCCGCGAGGGCGCACAATGCGGCAACGCCCTTTACATAAGTTTTGGCTTTCATTCGAAAATATATTTAAAATAAATATGCATATACATATAATTTTTTAATCAATCACTTGAAACAACAAAGATAAAAATTATTTTAAGACCCGACAAAAACAAAGTTATTTCTTTACAGACAGAACCATTAAAGGCATTAATTAGGATCCGAGACGGACACAGCAGGAAGAGGATTCGGAGGGGTGGAACGCGGAGAGGAGGACACGGAAGGGGATGCCCGAAGAGGAGGTTCAAGAAGGAGGCTCAGAAAGGATGCAGGAAGAGCCGCAGGAAAAGAACAGCAGAAAAGGAGGGTCGGAGAGGATGCAGGACGGGGCGCGGGAAGAAGACACCCGAGTAGGAGGCTCGGAGAGGATAGCAAAAAAGAACGAAATGAAGGAACGCACGTGAACAAGCCGTGCCGGAAACAAGAAGTACAGGCCGGAAGGACAAAGCCAGAAAAGCAGGGGTATAAAAGGACGGAGGGACTAAGGACAGGAACAGACAGGAATAAAACAGGGATAAACAGGGATAAACAGGGGACGGAAGGACGGAAAAATTAAAGGCAGAGGCAGAGGAGAGGGGCTGGACGGGGCAGAGAGCGAAGGCGAGTGAAGGAAACGGCGGGGGCGAGGACGGGTGGTGGACAGGCGAGGACGGGTGGTGGACAGGCGAGGACAGGCGAGGACAGGCGAGGACGGGCGAGGACGGGCGAGGACGGGCGGAGACGACGGAAACGACGGAAACGGCGGCGGCGACGGAGACGGGACGGCGGCGGACAGCGGTGGGCAGTGGGCGGTGGGCGGTGGGCAGTGGGCGGTGGACGGTGGACAGCGGTGGACGGTGGAAGCAGAAAAACAAGAAATGCACGATACAAAAAAGACCGCGGAATCGCTTCCGCAGTCTTTTGTCGTCTGCTTTCCGTCCGTCAGGGGCGGCCTCCGGGATACTACCCTATTCGGCGGGCTGCTCCGCAGGGGTTTCGGCCGGAGCCTGTGCCGGAATCTCGGCCTGGGGCATCGTGGCGGGCGCCTCGGTCTCAAGGACACGCTCCTGAAGTGCCTTGGCGTCCTTCGAAATTTCGCTGTTGCTCTCTGCGACGCGCCCCTTGTCCATGGCGAGCGTAGCCACGAGGCTCAGCACAACGATAGCGATAGCCATCGTCCAAGTGAATTTCTCGAGGAAATCCGAAGTTTCACGCACACCCATGACCTGGTTGGACGCGCCGAAATTGGCGGCCATGCCGCTCTTGGGGTTCTGCACCAATAC
>ERZ857521.4052-NODE-4052-length-11151-cov-2.447639_pt1 | contig 11151 bp, 7 predicted proteins | sample MGYA00519701_ERZ857521 | MGnify/ENA primary metagenome ERZ857521 (study PRJEB31778, sample SAMEA3449346) | human gut metagenome | biome: human gut; feature: human-associated habitat; material: faeces | place: United Kingdom | collected 2010/2012 ...
AATACTGATGTTATTATTAACGGACGGAGAATTTGCTGTTACTGTAATGTTGACAGCATTTGTGATCGATAATTTTGACATGTCTGCAACTGCAGTAAAATCAGATGCCCCAAGCGAATTCACAACAGATCGTCTGCCCTTTATAATTATGTCTACCGTTTCACCGGATACAATATCGTACAACTGATTCTTATCCGTGATCGCATCTGTATTTATCAAAGTAACCGGTATATCTTTGATCTGCCGTGTAGTTGAATAGTCATCTACATTCAAAACAGTCACCCATACGATAAATCCAAGGATCAATGACAGAAGTTTCAGTCCCCAATTACTGAATAATTTATCTTTCATCACTGTCAGCCTCCTTTCTGTTGTCAGAAGACCTTCCGTTTTTTATATTATTCGAGTCCGTCTTTTTCCTAGTACTTTTCTTTGTACTCTTACGTCTACGTTTACTGTCTTTCAGGCGACGTTCATCTTTCTTCTTTACATCATCCTGACTCAAAAGCTCCAGATGCTTACGAACACTCTCTGTATCCAGATTCCGATACAGTTCTCCGCCCTTTGCGATCGATATCGAACCGGTCTCCTCAGATACGATAAGCGTCACGCTGTCTGATACCTCACTGATACCAACCCCTGCACGATGTCTTGTTCCCAGTTCCTTATTAATAGAAAGATTTGCAGATAACGGAAGATAACAGGTTGCCGCAATAACTCTGTTATTTCTAAGAATAACCGCACCATCATGGAGCGGTGTATTATGCTCAAATATGTTAAGCAGCAACTGGTTGGTAACCACCGCATCAATCGGAATTCCTGTATCAATATACTCGCCAAGAGCAACCTTATCTTCAATTACGATCAAGGCTCCTGTCCGATTTGCAGAAAGAACCGTCACGGTCTTGATCAATTCGTATATCGTTTTATCAGACAGTCCTCTTTCTTCTGTATCCTCGTGCATGATGTAGTCAAAAAACTTCTTTCGTCCCAATGTTTCAAGTCCACGACGGAACTCCGGCTGAAACAGAATGATCACCGCCAGAATACCGATGCTGAATACATTTTTTAAATATACAGAATCGTATTGAACTGCAATAAAGATGCAAGCATGGTAAATAAAAATATCAATACAATACCTTTTAACAACGTCCAAGCACGACTGCTCTTAAACCAAAGCAGTATTTTATAGATGACATACGAGAGTATCAGGATCTCAATAATATCACTAACATCCGGTCTGGTAATATAAAACCAGTCAAAATAGGTCTTTAAAAAAGCCATAAGCTTATCCATTTGATATCTCTCCTTTCCACAAGCTGTTATAAGTCAGGCAAGGCCTGAGCCGTGATCTGTTGTCATATACAGTTATGACCTGACAATATAGTCAGGTCATATGCAGGAATTTCTATTATCTGGTAACACCACTGATCGTATCGTCCTCCATAGAGTCCTGTGATGAGGCGTTGATCTTTCTTACACTTTTCTGTTGTTTTGCCATAACGATCTTCGGAACAGCTTTAACATAGTAGTAATATTCGTCGTCTTCAAACTGTGTATTCTCAACTCTTGAATAATCCACAACTGTTTTAAAGAACTGTACGATCACTCCGATGATCACTGCACATACGGAACCAAGCAAAATCTGTCCAACCGAAATACTTGCCTCTAAAACGACATTTCCAATCAGAAAAAGAATAATTTCAAATAAACCACCGACAATGATAGCCGCATACCATGAATATTCTACAGACATCCGGTAGATAACATATACAATCACCAACACAACTGCAAATACTGCAACTGTGAGCAATAAATTCTTATTATCAATCAAATGCTGGAATATATATTTGTAACTTTCAAGCATATTTTCCGGATCTGTTGATTTCTCCAGTTCCTTCAGATAATCTGCCGCATCCATTGAGAAATAATAAAATATTGCACCGAATGCCATCGGTACGATCGCTGTAGGTCCAACGATCATGCCTGCCAGAACAGGAAGCAGATACTGCAGCTTCAGTACAAAGAACAGCGGAGCATACATCATGATCCATGTTGTTTTCGGGAAGAAACGGATATACAGACAATACATCACAATAAATATGATGATAAATGATATTCCGATCTCCTTGCTTGCGGAAAAATAATTCATAAATGCAATTACTCCGCCAAATACATATCCAAGTCCATCCGGAACAAACGCACATACTACCGATAACAGGAAAATGATCAATCCGCTGGATGCTGTCTCATTATGTCCCCCTGTTATATGTACGATCGACCAAAACATCAGCAGTGCAAGCACAAATCTGATCACCGGTACCACGATCTTATCATATTTACTGCAGAAATTTTTTATACCGTCTCGAAAACTCAGCAATGATGCCATGATTACTTCCTCCTTTTCTTTCCTTTGGTCTTATCCTCTTTATCATAAAATGCGATCAGTTTTTTAAGATCCTGATTGTATCTTATAATATGAGGTTTTGCCTTGGCGTATCTATGGGAGTATAGAAACCATGCAATAACCATAAATAATATACATACAAGTGCATATACGATCAATAGCTTATAGGCCATACCAAGCAGATCAAGATCTACCAGCTCTGTAATCAGCTTACCCATGTTATAATAAATATATGCCGCTACAACTATCACAAACAGGATCGTTGTAGACACTAAGGTTTTCAGGCAATTATATTTTACATAATCTGATTTGAAGTATCTGCCTTTTTCCAGATCTTCTTTTCCCGTTGATTGTTCATACATGGCAAGTCTGGTCATTAATCTGACCTTTTCTTCGTTTACCATCTTGTTTTCTCCTACTTCTTTTCTAACTATAAAAATCAGCTTTTGTTATTATAATCCATACGAAAAGAATAAGCAAGCATACGCCGGAAAAAGTTTCTTAAATAGAATTAACGCCTTGATTAAAAGAATGCCATGGTCCAGGTAAGGCAGACAGAGATGGTGGGTTGGTTGAGACTTGCTTCATTTCCGAGAAAGGTACACATGCTCGATCCGCTCATGCTCTTGTGCAAACTCGCCCTCCGGGCTCAGACATGCACCCGCATTCGCTGGCAATGTGATCTTTCTATTCGGAAATTATGCAAATGTCACAACCAACCCACCATCTCTATCTGTCTTACCCGGGTATATGGATAAACAGCCTTAAAAATATTTCTTGAGTTCAGCAAATACCGGTTTCAGGCGGTCAGCGCGAAGGACGAAGTCCATCTCCTTGTATGACCATGCCGCACGACCGATACCGTATTTTACAAATACTTCATGGATGGCTTTATACCATAATACAGTGTTTGCCGGGTCTGCGTTTTCCATATTCTCCGCAATAAAGTGCTACGTTTCGTTCCTTTGCAACAGCGATCGCATCGGCAAACAGATCTTCAAAATATGCTGAATCAAGATTTCCCTTATAATCAAGGATTGACAGCGTTCCGGCAAGCTTTGCAGGCAGGTGTGCTTTTGCATATGCACAAAAATCTTCCATGCTGCCTTTGAATTCCATATGATAATCCGCCGGCATGTCATCTACCCACTGTGCGCCCTGATGTGTAAAAAGAAGAGGATCATAGCTGTGGAAATTATATATGATATGTTCATCCATCGGCATCGGAATATCTCTGACTGCCTGCACGCTGTTATGCCAGTAACCACCGATCAGAATATCAGTTGTCGGTGCATATGCACGGATACGTTCTACACACTTTGGTGCGATCTCTGCCCATACGGCACCATCTTCTTTATCTACTACTTCATTTAATAATTCAAATGCAACTTTATCTCCATATCCGCCAAAGCGCTTTGCAAATTCTTCCCATAATCTGTAGAAGCGTTCCTGAAGAGCTTCGTTTCCAAAAAATCCACTCTGTTTTTCTCCCGGATCAAAGGAATAACCGGCGGTCTTATGCAGATCAAGGATCATATTGAAACCATATTTATGTCCCAATTCCAGCGCGCGTTTGATCCGTGCAAAACCTTCTTCCTTATACTGTCCGTCTTCTGTCTCTACCAGATTATAATCCACCGGCAGCCTGAGATGATCCAGTCCCCAGCTTGTAAGCTCTTTAAAATCATCTTCCGTAATAAAATTATTGAATCTGTCCTCGGAATAATCACACTGGGAAAACCAGCCTCCCAGATTAACACCCTTCTGATACCCTTTCCATGTCTTCATATGCATGATCTCCTTTTCATTTAGCAAATAATAAATTGTAATTGTTATTTTCTGAATTTATGATACTATAAATGCATATGTATGGAATATAACATATCCGATTTTTATATCAAATAGCTGACCTTCATTGTTCTGATTGTATTTTGGGTGATGTACAATCCGTTCATTTGAAAAAGTACTGCTTGTATGCAAATATTTTTTATAGCTGTATATTATATGAAAGGAGTATTTCCATGAATAAAGAATTACAGAAACTGTTATTAACGCAGCAGGAGGAACAGTCTTATCACCTGCCGATGGAGGCAGAGTATTCATTTTACCGGCGGATCGCAAATGGGGATATGGAGCTACTGAAACTAAATATGAATGCAGATACCATGGAAGGCATGGGAAAGCTGTCTTCATCCCCACTGCAGAACAAAAAATACCACCTGGTCATTCTGACTGCCATGATCACACGTTTCTGTATCGAAGCCGGGTTGGATCCGGAACAGGCCTATACTTTAAGTGATATGCATATCCGAAAGATCGATGCATGTCTGACACCGGAACAACTGGATCCGCGAAAAGGGGCTGTTGTGAAGGATTTTGTACTTGCCATGCACGAGCTTCATAACAGTCCCGGACTGTCTTATCATGTCATGCAGGTCGTCTCCTACATTAACAGCCATATCACAGAACCGATCCGGGTATCGGATGTCGCCGATGCAGTGAAGCTCCACCCGGACTATCTGACCCGTCTGTTCAAAAAAGATATGAACTGCAGTCTCTCACAATATATCATAAAAGAAAAATGCAGGGCGGCCCGCTACATGCTGTTAAACAGCCAGGCAAGCTGTACAGAAATCAGTTCATTTCTGTATTTTGCGTCCTGCAGTCATTTTGTAAATTGTTTTAAAAAAGAATATGGTCTGACACCGAATGCTTACCGCAAGCAGATGGGCGGTCTGTCAAATGATCGAAGCGATACGTTCTAATACAACAGCAACACCTCTCTCCATCTTTCTTGCTGATCGCATTGCGTATTATGTAGATTAATTTTGGTCGCAGCCCCACACAAGGCGGGAACTGCGACGGCCGGCCCAAATTTTTTCCTTTATTTCTTCCCCCACTTTTCTGGTTTTCCTGTTACACCTCGGTAAGAATTTACAGATTGAGTTTTAAATTACCATGAGGTTTTCTTTATTACTCCACCACACACTTTCCTGCCTATTCCGTATTTAATAAAGGTATTTATTTGGTTTGATGAATACAAAATTACTTTTTATCTATTTTCCCATAAAATATAATCAAGGTGAAGAATTCAAATTCTTCACCTTGGTTGTTATTATTACTTTCAGGTTATTTTCCTTTTTTATTTCAGAGAACTAGATTCGGTGCCGTAAAAAATAATGTAAAAAGGAATCAAAACTGTATTAACCATACAATATTAATATAATAGTGTCAATAATTAGTCCTCATACGAAACACCTGCCGTAACTGAGGTATACTTCTTTCCGTATATATTTACCAAATCTCCACTTTTTTCCGGAGTACACTTTACACTGTATGGATCATAGGTCCTAACCACATGAATCTTCATCATTTCGTTGCAAACTGTACATCTCCGGTGTACATCGCACTCGGACCATTCTGGGGTGATTGTGGTTGGAACATAGGCGTATTCGGCAGGGACAGTCTCATATCCTATACAAATATCATAAGTTGCTGATTGACCATGAAGTGGATATTTTTCAGCATGTAACCTTTCCTCCACACTACCTCTTTTAAATGAACATTCCTTAAAATATATTTGTCCCTCTACCTGAGCTGTCCATATTCCATCTCCATCGAGATCTGTCCATTGTTCCCCATTTTGAGGCTTTTTGTTCCACACACAGTTGAGGCAAATATCTCGTTCCTCTCTTACTTCTTTCTTGTAAGCCGGTTTAATTTCAGTGTATATATTTTCCTCTATTGCATCATGCTTTACATAGTTCGTATCTTTTAACATAGTATGATCTTCTGCCAAAGGCGACCACTGATGCGTGTGAGCCGGAATTACATCATCTGTCTTACCGTTATTATTTTCACCTGTATTGTCTGATTTTCCACTATTGGAATTATCTGGAGTTTTTGTTTCAATCTTTGTTTTTGTACATGTTCCATCCGCCTTGATCGTGAACTTGTAATTACCGGATTTTACTGTCTTGGCAGTCTTAATCATTGATCCGTTCTTATCTACATAAAAATATTTTCCATGGATCTTTACCCGGTCATTCTTATGTTTTGCAAGACTCTGGGCTTTCCAAGAGCCTCTTGACACCTTATAATATTTCTTTCCCGTCAGCTTTACAGATGCCGTACCGGTTCCGGAAACATAATAAGTATAAACCCCTGACACCTTTTTCCAACCGGATTTCAGTACAATCTTGCCTTTTGAATTAACAAAAAAAATCTTCTTCCCGATTGTTTTGGTTTTATTCTTATAGGAAGAAAGTGATTTTTTTACGAATTTCTTGCCGGAAAAATGATACCAATATCCACCGGAAATCTTCTCGGTTACATATCCCTTTGAGCCGACATAATATACATACTTCCCGTTCTGATTTTTCTTCCACCCGGTCTTTTTATCTGTTTTTCCGGATGCATTTTTGTAATAATACTTATTGTCATTTTTTTTGATCGTACAAGTAGCTGCTGAAAGTTCTGCCACTTTCTTATCCGTCTTTTCATATGCTGAAATTGTTGCTGTATCATCTGCGGCAGCATATACCACCCCTGACATTGTGAAAATCAATGTAAATATAATCAGCAGACTTAATAATTTCTTTATTCTCTTCATCCGTTTAACCCCTTTCTCACTTTATGCGTATAATAATACTACTAATAAAAATGTAGCACAATATTTTATTTCTCTTTCTCAGACAGTGTCGGATGCTGCATATAAAATATTTCCTTTTGCCTGTCTATCTCTGCTTTCAACTGCTCTTTTGTCGGCAAATATGTGAGATATTTTGACATAAAAAGCCTGTCATTATCATGCAATACTGAATACCTTGCTATATCCTCATCTGTTTCCGCACAAAGCAATATTCCAAGTGTAGGATTATCGCCCTCTTTACATTTTAGTTCATCATACATACGAACATACATATCAATCTGTCCTACATCCTGATGTGTAATTTTTCCCATTTTTAAATCAATAAGCACATAACATTTTAATTCAATATTATAGAAAACAAGATCTATAAAATAATCATCTGTCTCAGTAACAATATGCTGCTGTCTGGCAACAAAAGCAAATCCCTTTCCCATCTCCATCAGGAAATCTCTGATATGTGTCAAAATTGCAGACTCCAAATCACTCTCAATATAAGAATCTTCATTTTTAAAGCCTAGAAACTCTGCAACAATCGGACTTTTTAGAAGTTCAAATTTATTTTTTTGACTTTCCGTTGTTTTCTGTATCATCTCTTTAATAACTGCATCTTTTTTAGGTGACTGCATTAGTCTGTAATAATATTGTGTACTGATATTTCTGTCTAAAGTTCTAACGCTCCAACCTTCTGTTGCTGCTTCGTTCATATACCATAACCTGGCATTTTCATCTGGCACACGTAAAAGTGCTCTAAAATGAGACCAATTTAGATTGTGAACACATGTGTTCACAATTTGCTCATCAGAAAAAGCAAGATAAAATTTACGAAAATATTGCAAATTTCTTTTTGAAAAACTTTTTCCATATTCCTTTGTAAGTTCATCTGCCAATGCCTCAATTAAAGCCTGACCATATTTTGCTCTTTCTTTTCCATCCTGCTCCTGCTCCACAATACGCTTACCAACATGCCAATAGGTGAGTACCATAGCCTTATTGGCTGCATTATAAGCTACTTCACGACCAGATGAAATAATTCCCTTTATATCGGCAATCACCTCCTGATAGTTCACAATATCATTTGGCATATTAACTAACCTCTCTTTCCAGTTTTATGCGGCACATACATAACAGCTTGTCTTAGTCCACCTGCCACCATCTCTCCAATTTTGATTGTAACTTATTTTTCTATACCTGACAACAGCTAAACCTCTCTCCATCTTTCTTGCCGGTCGCATTGCATATTATGCAAATTAATTTTGGTCGCAGCCCAAATTTTTTCCTTTATTTTTTCCTTTATTTCTTCCCCCACTTTTCTGGTTTTCCTGTTACACCTCGGTGAAAATTTGCAGATTGAGTTTTAAATTACCATGAGGTTTTCTTTATTACTCCACCACACACTTTCCTGCCTATTCCGTATTTAATAAAGGTATTTATTTGGTTTGATGAATACAAAATTACTTTTTATCTATTTTCCCATAAAATATAATCAAGGTGAAGAATTCAAATTCTTCACCTTGGTTGTTATTATTACTTTCAGGTTATTTTCCTTTTTTATTTCAGAGAACTAGATTCGGTGCCGTAAAAAATAATGTAAAAAGGAATCAAAACTGTATTAACCATACAATATTAATATAATAGTGTCAATAATTAGTCCTCATACGAAACACCTGCCGTAACTGAGGTATACTTCTTTCCGTATATATTTACCAAATCTCCACTTTTTTCCGGAGTACACTTTACACTGTATGGATCATAGGTCCTAACCACATGAATCTTCATCATTTCGTTGCAAACTGTACATCTCCGGTGTACATCGCACTCGGACCATTCTGGGGTGATTGTGGTTGGAACATAGGCGTATTCGGCAGGGACAGTCTCATATCCTATACAAATATCATAAGTTGCTGATTGACCATGAAGTGGATATTTTTCAGCATGTAACCTTTCCTCCACACTACCTCTTTTAAATGAACATTCCTTAAAATATATTTGTCCCTCTACCTGAGCTGTCCATATTCCATCTCCATCGAGATCTGTCCATTGTTCCCCATTTTGAGGCTTTTTGTTCCACACACAGTTGAGGCAAATATCTCGTTCCTCTCTTACTTCTTTCTTGTAAGCCGGTTTAATTTCAGTGTATATATTTTCCTCTATTGCATCATGCTTTACATAGTTCGTATCTTTTAACATAGTATGATCTTCTGCCAAAGGCGACCACTGATGCGTGTGAGCCGGAATTACATCATCTGTCTTACCGTTATTATTTTCACCTGTATTGTCTGATTTTCCACTATTGGAATTATCTGGAGTTTTTGTTTCAATCTTTGTTTTTGTACATGTTCCATCCGCCTTGATCGTGAACTTGTAATTACCGGATTTTACTGTCTTGGCAGTCTTAATCATTGATCCGTTCTTATCTACATAAAAATATTTTCCATGGATCTTTACCCGGTCATTCTTATGTTTTGCAAGACTCTGGGCTTTCCAAGAGCCTCTTGACACCTTATAATATTTCTTTCCCGTCAGCTTTACAGATGCCGTACCGGTTCCGGAAACATAATAAGTATAAACCCCTGACACCTTTTTCCAACCGGATTTCAGTACAATCTTGCCTTTTGAATTAACAAAAAAAATCTTCTTCCCGATTGTTTTGGTTTTATTCTTATAGGAAGAAAGTGATTTTTTTACGAATTTCTTGCCGGAAAAATGATACCAATATCCACCGGAAATCTTCTCGGTTACATATCCCTTTGAGCCGACATAATATACATACTTCCCGTTCTGATTTTTCTTCCACCCGGTCTTTTTATCTGTTTTTCCGGATGCATTTTTGTAATAATACTTATTGTCATTTTTTTTGATCGTACAAGTAGCTGCTGAAAGTTCTGCCACTTTCTTATCCGTCTTTTCATATGCTGAAATTGTTGCTGTATCATCTGCGGCAGCATATACCACCCCTGACATTGTGAAAATCAATGTAAATATAATCAGCAGACTTAATAATTTCTTTATTCTCTTCATCCGTTTAACCCCTTTCTCACTTTATGCGTATAATAATACTACTAATAAAAATGTAGCACAATAATTCTCAGAAAACAATGGCGGTGTTTAGTTATTCTGAAAATTTAAGGGGCAACATATTCGCTGGTAAATTGCGTATACATCCTGTTCTGTCGGACACCATTCGTCATTCTTGATCTGCCTAAATTTTTAATTAAATTCCAAGTTCTGGAATCCGCTCCCCCAGTGATGCGTTTTACGACTTATTAAGGTAAGAAAGTACCATGCGGATTTGACTTGACATTCATTTTATCATCGTCCTTATCCGTTAGCTTCATCTAACAATTTTCCACATGTGGAAAATTTAACCACATGTTGTTTCATTTCTCTTAATTGCCGATATTGTATTTATATTTCTTAACCAAATCCTAACCATTCTAGAATTGACAATCCAAAGCTCTGTGAACTATAATAAACTAAGTCCTTTAATTACACCTTCTGGTTTACGTTTTATCTAACCAGAAGGGATTTTTAATTTATTCCTTTATAGTCGTTATAATCATCCACTTACCAAAAGTTACATCAAACAGTACCATTTATTACATTTATGAACTTTTCTCTTTTATTTCTGATATGGTGGTCTTGTCGACAAATCAGGTACCGGAAATTAAGAGGAATAATCAATGTATAATCCCAACGAAGATAGCAATAATATTACACCTACCACGGCACGCAAATCCGCGTCAGTAGATATTCGTCAAATTTTCCCGGCTCGGAAAAAAGATGACTTTTTTAAAGATTTGCAAAAAGATGTCAATACCTTTAGCAAATATCTGGATTTGAACAATGAATGGCGAAATAGATTTGAAGAATTTATGGAAGGAAATAAATCTCTTCCTTTAACCTATGATCCATTCTTTAAAGCACTGTTTAACCCTGATGTCTATCCCGGACGACTATCTCATTTGCTTAGCAGCATCATAGGAATTAATGTTATAGTTCAAAGCGTTCTATCGCAGGAAAACCGTTTACTGCCAACTTCACCATTATTAATTATGGATATCATTGTACAGTTAGAGGATGGTTCTATTGCAAA
>ERZ857521.4057-NODE-4057-length-11144-cov-2.905672_pt1 | contig 11144 bp, 8 predicted proteins | sample MGYA00519701_ERZ857521 | MGnify/ENA primary metagenome ERZ857521 (study PRJEB31778, sample SAMEA3449346) | human gut metagenome | biome: human gut; feature: human-associated habitat; material: faeces | place: United Kingdom | collected 2010/2012 ...
AGGGGCGCGCCGAACTTCTTGTCCAGCACCACGTTGCGGCCCTTGGGGCCAAGGGTGATCTTCACCGTATCCGCCAGGGCGTTTACGCCTTTTTCCAGCGCGCGGCGGGCTTCCTCGCCGTATTTAATCTGCTTTGCCATAATGATGTTCCTCCTCTATATTGCGTCGCTCAAAAATGGATCATTCCACGGTGGCCAGAATGTCGCTCTGACGCACGATGATGATCTCCTGACCGTCAATTTTCACTTCAGTGCCGGCATACTTGGAGTAAATCACCTTATCGCCGGGCTTCACGTTCATGACGACTTCCTTGCCGTCCACCATGCCGCCGGGGCCCACGGCCAGCACCTCAGCCATCTGGGGCTTTTCCTTAGCGGTGCCGGTGAGCAAAATGCCGCTCTTGGTGGTTTCTTCCATCTCAACGTTCTTGATGACCACACGGTCGCCCAAAGGCTTAACGTTCATCACTGTATCCTCCCTATCCGTTCGATTGTAGTTTCAGCCTTGTTAGCACTCATGCTAAACGAGTGCTAACAACAGTCCTTACTATACGTTATTTCCTGCCAAGTGGCAAGCCGCTGTTCACCTGTTTTTCGGCTATGCAGATGAAAAAAAGGTTGCTATTATTATATGATGATTTGATTTCTCGAATTATCTTTTAATACCTTCTTTTTTCTTTTATTTTCTCTTAGATTCAATTCATGCGCAAGAATGGCCCTGTGGTACAATAGCAAGACAAGCGAAAGGAGAGGATGGTATGCCCGTCTGTGAGCCGCTGCTGGCCTGGTACGATGCCGTACGGCGCGATCTTCCGTGGCGCCACACCCGCGACCCCTACCGCATCTGGCTTTCGGAGATCATGTTGCAGCAGACCCGCACGGAGACAGTAAAGTCCTATTACAATCGATTTTTGGCGCTCTTTCCCACCGTGGCAGACCTGGCACACGCCCCTCAGGAGCAGGTGCTCAAGGCCTGGGAGGGCCTGGGCTATTACAGCCGGGCGCGCAACCTGCAAAAGGCGGCGCAGGTCATTATGAGCGTGCATGGCGGCGCTTTTCCCGCAAGCTACGAGGGGCTGCTGTCCCTTCCGGGCGTAGGTCCCTATACAGCGGGAGCGATCGGCAGCATCGCCTTCGGGCTGCGTATACCGGCGGTGGACGGCAACGTGTACCGCGTGGCCTCACGCTTTTACGGCATACGTGAGGATGTGGGCCGACCGGTTGTGCAGCGCCGCATCCGCGATCTGGTGACGGCCGATATTCCCGCGGACCGTCCCGGCGATTACAATCAGGCTTTGATGGAGCTGGGCGCCACGCTGTGCCACCCGGGCGAACCCGACTGTGACGACTGCCCATGGCGCGGGCTTTGCGATGCGGCGCGCGAGGGCGACGCGGCACTTTTGCCTGTGCACGAAAAAAAGCGCCCTCCCAGGCGGGTGGACGTAGCCGTATGCCTGTTGACATGGAAGCGCCGCGTGCTGGTGACGCGGCGGGATGAACGCATGCTGGGCGGCCTGTACGTGTTCTGTCTGCTGGAGGACGAAACGCGCCCGGAGCGCGCCGAAGCCCTGTTGCGTGAAGCGGGCCTGCCCTGCCGGTTCACGGAGGATTTGGGGCGGGCGCGTCATGTCTTCACCCATCGGGTATGGGAGATGCAGCTATGGCATTTTTCTCTGGAGGACGAGCCCTCGCCGCAGGCGTTGGACGCCTGCGGCGGCCGCATGGTTTCGGAGGAGGAACTTCGCGCCCTGCCCCTGCCCACCGCCATGCGTGCGGCGGCGCAGGCGGCGCAGGCGCTGCTCCAGCGCCCGGCAAGTCCGGCCTGCAACGGCTGACCCGCGGCTATCCCCACCCCGCGGGCGCGGAAACGCCGCTTCAGCGCCCGCGCCTGCCGGACAGCGCCACGGCCAGCGCGGCATAGAGTACACCCGCCACGGGCCACACAATCCAGCTTCGCCGCCAGTCGCCGGTGATAAAGCTGTAGGCCAGATAGATGGACACCGTTCCAAGCCAGAAAGCAGCGCTTAGGCTGCCATGGCCGTGCCGCCTGCGCTTGGCTTCCCGGCTGTAATCGCCTTCCTCCAACAGCTTTTGCAGGCTTTCCCAGCGGATGCCCACGCGAATCAAAAACGTAGTTCCAAGCCCTGCCAGTGCCAGCGTCACGCACAGGGCGGCGATCACCGCCACGGCGCTTTCACTTAGCATGGCGGCAATGAGCAGCGGCAAGGCGGCCAGGATGCACAGGCTCACGCCCACAACGTTCCACCGCCCGTAACGCTCCCGGCTGCTTTCCTGCTGTTCACGGGCCATCTGGATCACGCTGCGTGCGGCCTGAATCGGTTCTTTTTCCAGATACTCGTAGCGTTCGGAAGCAGTCCCGCAGGACATGAACACTGCCACCGCACCCGCCGCCAGCACAAGCAGCGCTGCGATTCCCACCGCGCCTGCCACATTTTCAGAGAGCCGGCCCGCCTCGGCCAGAGCACTCAGCATAAGCAGCGGAATGGGCGCCAGCACACAGGCAAGCACCGCCCAGGCAATGCGGTCCGCCATCGTTTCCTTTAAGGAAAGGAAGGCTTCGGCTTCCTCCATGGTTACGGCACGCACAGCCTCCTGCACGGACCTGTCCGGCTCGGGGGTATCCTTGAGCAGGCTGTCCGTGCTTACGCCAAACAGCTCCGACATTCGCACCACGCGGTCAAGGTCCGGCATGGCCTGCCCACTTTCCCATTTTGACACCGCCTGACGGCTTACGTCCAGCCGCTGCGCCAGTTCCTCCTGCGACCATCCGGCCTGTTTGCGAAGCGCGGTTACTCTTTCCGAAAAGCCCATATGCTGTTCCTCCCTGCTGATTTCGCAGCGGCATTCGCTGCTGCCGTGGCATCAAGCATAGCGCCAGGGGCGGTTGCGGCGCAAGCAACTCCGGCTTGCAATCTGTCAAGCGACGGTTGCACTGCCTCCTGCTTTCCCGTTTTCTTCAAGGCTGCTGCCGCACCAACGGCATTTAACAGCTTTCTCATGGATGGGCTCACAGCAATAGGGACACAGGCGCTCTTCCTTCTTTGGCTGCTGACGTTTGGGCACCAGGCGGTTTATGGCCCTCACCGCCAGAAACACGCACAGCGCAATGATGAGAAAGTTAACCCCCGCCTGCAAAAACGCTCCATAATTCAGTGTGCCCACGCCCGCCGCCTGCGCCGCCTCGATGGAGGGATAGCTTTGAAAATCCAGTGCCACAAACAGCCCGCTCAGGTCCACGCCTCCTGTCAGCAAGCCGATCAGCGGCATCAGGATATCATTGACGAGCGAATTAACAATGCTGGAAAACGCTCCGCCGATCATTACCCCGGTAGCCAGTTCCAAAACATTGCCTTTAGCGCAGAAGCGCCGGAATTCTTCCAAAAAATTTTTCATTGAATTTACCTCCGCCATACCGTTTTGTTCGTATGAATGCCCAGCCGACCAGATCATACCCTGTCCTGAAAGGATCGTCAACAGAAAATCCCGCGTTGTCACACGGCGCGAAACATGCTACAATAAGCCGAAAGATCACGAAAACAAGGAGCGGTCATCTATGGATATCTGGGAGGAAGCGCTGGAAAAGCACTATGAATGGGCCGGCAAGCTGGAAATCGCGCCGCGTGCGCATGTGAAGGATCGAAAGGCCCTGTCGCTGGCCTACACGCCGGGAGTGGCACAGCCTTGTCTGGCCATCCGCGACGACCCGGAAAAGTCCTTCCAGCTCACCCGTCGTCACAACCTGGTGGCCGTGGTAACCGATGGTACCGCCGTTTTGGGTTTGGGCGATATCGGCCCGGAGGCCGGCATGCCCGTGATGGAGGCAAGTGCGTGCTGTTCAAGGAGTTTGCCGGGGTAGACGCCTTCCCTCTCTGCATCAAGAGCAAGGACGTGGACGAGATCGTGCGCACGGTCTATCTGCTTTCGGGCAGCTTCGGCGGCATCAATCTGGAGGATATCGGTGCGCCCCGCTGCTTTGAAATCGAACGCCGCCTCAAGGAGCTGTGCGACATTCCCGTGTTTCACGACGACCAGCACGGCACCGCCGTGGTCGTAGCTGCGGCACTGATCAACGCGCTGAAACTCGTGGGCAAGCGCATGGAGGATGTAACCTGCGTAATCAATGGCGCGGGCTCGGCGGGGGTGGCCATTGCGCATCATCTCTTGCACTTCGGCGTGGGGGATCTGATTCTGCTGGGCCGCCATGGCATCGTGGTGGAAGGCAGGGCCAAAATGAGCCCCGCCCAGGAGGAACTGAGTCACATCACCAACCGCCGCCACCTGCATGGCGGCCTCAACGAGGCGCTGGCAGGCGCGGACGTGTTCATCGGCGTAAGCGTGCCAAACATTGTTACCGCCGATATGATCCGCCTGATGGCACGCGACCCCATCGTATTCCCCATGGCAAATCCCGTGCCTGAAATCATGCCGGAGGAAGCCCTGCGCGGCGGCGCGGCGGTGGTGGGCACCGGCCGCAGCGACTACGATAACCAGATCAACAACGTGCTTGCGTTCCCCGGCATCTTCCGCGGGGCGCTGGATGTGCGCGCGCGCGACATCAACGACGAAATGAAGATGGCCGCTTCCCGTGCCATCGCCTCTCTGGTATCCGATGAGGAGCTCACGCCCCGCTACATTCTGCCCGAAGCGTTTGACCGGCGCGTCGGGCCTGCCGTGGCCCGCGCCGTAGCCGAAGCAGCCGTCCGCAGCGGCGTAGCCCGCCTGCCCCTGCCCGACGCGCAGGCATAAAGCGATGTGCAAAGCGCCGTGGGACTTTGCCATCCCACGGCGCTTCTTGCGTGTCGAAAAAATCCGGCTGCGCCGGCCTTTTCCGCCAAGAGCTTAAGAATTGTTTGCGCCCAGGGGTGCAAGCTCCCCGCCGGGCAAAGCCGGGCGATACGATTTCATTTTGGAGGGCCTGCGGGCCCTCCAAACCTCCCCAAATGGGTTTTTTGACAGTCTGAGGGCCGTCCCTCCATTGCGGCGGGACGGCCCTCAAGTCTGGCGTATCAGGAATCCACACGGTGCCCCCGGCTTCTGCGGCGGCGACCCGTCACAGGCTCCGCCTCGCCGGCAGGCCGGCGGAAAGCGCTGTCATCGTATCCCTGACCGGCCCCATCTTCGTGGTCATCAGCAAAACGTCCATCTGCACCGGATTGCGCATCCTCGTAACCGTCGTCGTAGGCTGCACCCTCCGCATAGTCATCATAGGAATTTTCATCTTCATAGGCCATCCCGTCATCATAGACAGCCTCTCCATCATAGGCGCTGTCATCGTAGGGCAGCGAGGCGTCGGCATATTCGCCGCCGTCGTAGCCGTCCGCACCATCGTCATAGTCGTCTTCTGCGGCATCATACGTATCGCTTTCGCCGTAGAACTCCGGTTCGTCTGCGTAATCGGCTTCTTTGCCATAGTCCACGCCGTCGTCATACGGCTGGGCGCCGGCGGCATCGCTTGCTTCTTCCGCCTTTTCCGGCTCAGCAGTCTTCTTTTGCGCCTCCTCAGCAGGCGCCTGCGCCGCCGGAGACGTGGTAGCCAGTTCCTCGTCGTACAGGCCTCCCCGGATGGCAGAATAGTCCTCCTCGCCCTCTTTAGGCGCAGTATGACCGGCGCTGCGCGCATATTTCATATGCGGCAGTTCCAGATCCTCCTGATCGTCCTCATCCAGCGCGTTGGATTCAACGGTCACATTTTCCTCTTCAGCCTGTTCGGGCTCTTCTTCCTCAGCGGGAGTGATATAATCGCGGCGCTTGGCGCGCTCCAGCTGATCAATGGCGGATTTGCTGGCTTTGCGCTGGTCGGCCCTGCGTTTGGTGGCGATGAGCAGCAACACACACGAAGCTACCAGCAGCAGCCCCGCAAGAATCAGCACAGGCAGCAGAATGCTCTGGATGGTTTTGGGCACTGTCCCCACGCTGGGGTCCGTGATCGGCGGCACCGTAGCCGGGCTGAAAGTGGGATCCGGCGTGGGTTCGGGCGGGGGCGTGGGAGTTGCGGGCGCGGGAGTGGGCACCGAGAAAGCGATCTGAATTTCATTGCTTTCAAAGGTCAGGGTGCTTTCCAACGGGTCCTTGGCAGTCACGGTAAAGCGGAACTTGCCCGCCATGGACAACGCCGTATCGCGTGAGAGAGTGCGCGTCTCGCCCGCGGGGATGCTCGCAAAGGTATAGATCTGCGTGTCGCCATGGGAGACCACCACGTCCGTGGCATCCACCTGGCTGGTGTTGGCAATTTCCAGCGTAAAGCGCACCAGGCCCGGCTGCTCAAACACCTCGGTACGGTCGGCGGTAGCGGTCACGGTCAGGGTGAGCGCATCCTCCGGGGCCACGGCTGTCACCGTGAGCGGCTCTGTCACCACGGACATTTCAGACCCGCCCTCGTCGGTGGCTGTGACGGTGAATTGATATTCCGCCGTGGCGGGTACGGTGATTTCCTTTTCCAGCGTCAGGCTTTCACCGGCTTTGAGCTGCTGGTTGGTAAACACGTCGCCCAGAGAGGGGTCCGTCACGCGCAGGTCGCTGTAATCCACATTGCCTGTATTTTTGAGTTCCAGCGTCAGGGTAACGGTGCCATTTTCCACCACGCCCTTGACATTGCTGGTCAGATTGGCGGTCAGCGAAGCTTCCCCATACGTAATGGTCTGGTTTTCCACGGTATAGGTCTGTGTTTCCGATTCAGATTCGGACTTGTAGGTAATGGTGGCGCCGCTGGTCAGGTCCTCCTTGCCCATGGTGACGGTATAGCGCACCTCGGCAGTCTTGCCCGGCTCCAGCAGAGGAATGGTCTGTTTTTCCTTATGAATATCCTGATTTTCTTCAATGGTCACATCCGTGAGGCTGACGGTGCCGCTGTTGGTGATGTCATAGCGCACCACCACTTCCTGGCCCTCTCCGGCCACGGTGGGGCTGATGGTGCGCTTGACGTCCATATCGGTTTCGGCCGTTTGCAGCGAGATGGCCGCGCGAATGGGCTGGCTCTGGTCCACAGCCTCGCCGCTGTCCTTATAGAGGGTGTATTTGACAAAGTAAACCACGGCGCCGTTTTCCAGCGTGCGGTCGTTGACGTCATAGGTGCCGGTCCAGGTGGCGCTTTCCCCCGCCTTGAGCAGCACCGCGCCATTGGTGCCGAAATCGGATACGATCTGCGCCGCGGGGTCGTAGAGCACGACCGGGTCCTTCATATCGGTGTTTCCCGAATTGGAGATGGTGATGGTCACGTTAACTGTGCCGGGCGCCGCCAGCTTGTTGGGGTCCAGCTCCATGCTGCACACGATGGGGTCTACCTCGGATGCGACGGCAGCGCCCGCCAGCAGCATCAGCGCCGCCACCACCAGGCACAGGATCAGTCCCTTGCGTTTTGTCATGCATGTTGGGCGGAGAAATCCGCCCTTCCTCCCTTCGGCAAGCCGACGGCTTATTGGTACGGACGCGCCTATGGTCATTCTTTCCATATGGCAGCCCGCTGATTCCGCGTTCCTCTGGAAATTCTATGGTTGTTCGATGATATTTTATTGCAAAAGCGCCCGGCTGTCAAGCGGCGCGGGCGCTTCCGGCTTTTTTCGCAAAAAACCGCGGCCGGGATACGCCCATACAACGCCGCGGACATGTGATTTGCTGCAGGATCAGGGAATCAGGTTGAGCATATCCTCCTCGTTGTTGACATCCACAAAGCTCTCCGGCACCTCGCCCACGATGATGCTCTCTGCGATGGGCACCGTGCTGGTCACCTCCACCAGCTGCGAGCCCGTGGGCACGATCAGGCTGACGGTGGCGCGCAGGTTGAGGAAGATTTTGTGCCGCGTCTGGTTGATGCCGGCGGTTTCAAACTCCGTGTCAAAGCTGGTATGGACGGCGCCCACAGGCAAAATCTGCACCTCCAGCCGGGGGCCGAAACCCGACAGGAAGCTCACGCCCAGCGCCGCGCCCAGCGGGATTTCCACAACCTGGTTTTCCGCGCTGCCCAGCTCCCGCTCTGCCAGCAACGCGGTCTGTGAGGCCAGCTCGTTCATGCGCATGGTGTTGGCCCTGAGCATGGATACACGGCCCTGCGCGTCCATCTGCGCATCGATCAGCTCCTCGTAGGTAACGCCCTGGCCCATGGCCTGCTTCACCGCCCGGTTGATGGTTTCCACAGCCATCGAATAGGCGCGGGCAAAGGCCATGTCCAGCATGGTCTGACTCAGGTTTTGCTCCATGGCGATCACCGCCGCTGTCAGCAGCAGGACCAGAAGGATCAGCCAGCGCATCCCGCCGCTTTTTTTGCGCGCGCATGCAGCCAATTCATCCCCTCCCTTCGTTGGATGGATATGCGAAACGGGCCGAAAAAACAACCCGCCGCGCGCCTCGTCCGATTGTTACAGGGGCGCTATGGCGCGCCCGCTTCAGGTATGATATAATGAAAGGCGAATCAACGCCTTATGTTTTTCGGGAGGGACCGCTTTGTATCATTCCAACGAGCCGGGCAACGGCCATCTTAAGCCCTATGACCCAAACGGCGGCTCCTTTGAGGAAGGCTGGGAGAGCGATCCCGCCTACCGCCTGCCGGAGGAAGAAGACGTGCCCCGGAAACGCACCATCTTTAAGCCGAGACTGACCAAGCCCAATTTTGTGTTGTCAGTGCTGGTTAATGCCGTGCGGCTTACGGTGTTGCTCATCGTGCTGTGCGGACTGGCGCTGGCGGGCGCGGTGGTCGGCATCGCCAAGGGATACATGGAAACCGCGCCCACGCTGGACCTGGCCCTGTTGGACGACCAGGACAAGACCAGCTTTCTTTACGATGCGCAGGGGAATGTCATCACCGACTACAAGGGAACTGAAAACCGCATCATGGTCAATATTTCACTGATGCCGGAAAATCTGCGCAACGCCTTTGTGGCCGTGGAGGATGCGCGCTTCTATACCCACAATGGCATTGATATCAAGCGCATCATCGGTTCCTTTATCCAGAATTTTGTCTCCGGAACGCAGCAGGGCGGTTCCACCATCACCCAGCAGCTGATCAAAAACACGGTGCTCAGCAATGAGCTCAGCTACAAACGCAAGATTCAGGAGGCCTATCTGGCCATGCAGCTGGAGACCAAGTACACCAAGCTGCAAATTCTGGAGTACTACCTTAACACCATCTACCTGGGCGAAAACTACTACGGCGTGCAGGTGGCGGCGCAGGGTTATTTCGGCAAGGAGCTCAGCGAGCTAACCCTGCGCGAATGCGCCATGCTGGCGGGGCTGACCAACAATCCCTACTACTACAACCCGCGCCGCAACTTTTATACCCGCACCTCCGATACGACCGATTACAAGGCTCTGACCAACAACCGCACCGACTATGTGCTGCGCTGCATGTATGAAAACGAGTTTATTACCCAGCAGCAGTATCAGGAGGCGCTGGACCCCTCCACCGCACATGTGCTGGAGACGTCCCCCACCGAGGGTGACGGGATGTATCAGTACGCTCACTATGTGGAATACGCCGTGCAGGACATTGTGGACTGCTTCCTTGAGCTCAACGGCCTGGAGGATACCAGCGAAAACCGCAGCAAAATGGAGAACGAGCTGCGCACCGGCGGCTATCATGTGACGCTGGCCATCGATACCGAGATTCAGGAAATCGTGGAAGAAACGCTGGAAACCTGGGACAGCTATCCCGCCCTGCGCGACCCAAGCGACAAGGTATACCGCACCCTCAACTATGACGGCACCTATGATGAGATCGTCCAGCCGCAGGCCGCCGCGGTGGTGCTGGACTACCGCACGGGCGAACTGAAGGCCATCGTGGGATCGCGCACGCGTCCCACCGCCCGCAAGACGCTCAACCGGGCCACGGATATGAAAATGCCTGTCGGCTCCGCCATCAAGCCCATCGCCGTCTATGCGCCCGCCCTGGAAATGGGCTACTCCCCCGCCAGCATCGTCTATAACATTCCCGTGCCCATCACCGGGTGGACCGGGTCGGACGGCAAGGACACCTGGCCCAAGAACTACGGCGGGGGCGATTATGTGGGCCCCGAAACCCTGCGCAACGGCATGAAGCGCAGCCATAACGTGGCCGCAGCGCAGACGCTTCTGACCATGGTCGGCGTGGACCGGTCGGTGGACTTCCTCATGCGCATGGGGGTGGACCGCGACAACATTGATGCCACGCCCTTTGGCCTGTCGCTTGGCTCCAGCGGCATCACTCCGGTGCAGCTGGCCGTGGCCTTCGGCGTGCTGGGCAATGGGGGTGTATATCAGGAGCCGATCTCTTTCCTGGGTATCTCGGACAGCGCCGGGAACGTGGTCTATGACAGCCATGCCCAGCAGGAGCGGCGGCAGGTGTTCCGCCCCTCCACGGCATGGATGATCGTGGACATGTTGAAGGACGTGGTTTCCGGCGGCACGGCCACCGCCGCCAAGATCAGCGGGCAGACCGTGGCCGGTAAAACGGGCACCAACAGCGACCAGCGCGGCGTCACCTTCGTGGGCATGACGGGTTGGTATGTCAGTTCCATCTGGGTGGGACACGACAACTACAAGCCCCTGTCCTCCAAGACCACGGGCAGTTCCGGTGCGCTGCCCATCTGGAAGAGCTACATGACCAAGATTCACGAGGTCAAGGGGCTGGACAACCGTGATATCATCGAGGCCAATCCTGAGGACGTAGGGCTGGTCAAGGTGACGACCTGCGCCGTCAGCGGCCAGCTGGCCACCGAAGCCTGCTACAACGACAGCAAGGGCTACGGCGTGGTGACCGATTACTGGTACGAGCCCACGGTGCCCACCGTCTCCTGCCAGATGCATCAGTCCGTGGTTACCTGCACGCAGACCGGCATGCTGGCAACGGAGTTCTGTCCCAGCACCACCACCACGGGCGTGGTTGTCATTCCCAACGGCCACCCGCTCAGCGCCTATGTCAATGACAGCCAATACGGGCCGGTCATCGCCGAGTATCTGGGCACGGCCAACAGCCTGGGCTACTGTACGCTGCACACCAGCTATGAAACCTCCACCGGAGGCGGCTGGGCCGATGGCGGCTTTACCGACGGTTCCACCGAAAACTCGCTGGTACCTGACGCACGGCAGCTCCTGCAAAGCGCCTATGACCTGATGGGTTCCATGGACGCTTCCTCCGCGGCCTACGCAAACATTCAA
>ERZ857521.4061-NODE-4061-length-11135-cov-3.236643_pt1 | contig 11135 bp, 11 predicted proteins | sample MGYA00519701_ERZ857521 | MGnify/ENA primary metagenome ERZ857521 (study PRJEB31778, sample SAMEA3449346) | human gut metagenome | biome: human gut; feature: human-associated habitat; material: faeces | place: United Kingdom | collected 2010/2012 ...
ATGCTCTCCCAGCTGAGCTATACCCCCATCTTTTGTGCATCGCTTCGAGCTTTTTTGTCTCTCGCTCTCGGCGACATTGATTATTATATCAGCTTATCTCCTCCCTGTCAACACCTTTTTTCAAATTTTTTATCAGAAATTGTATATTCTTTTTCCAGTCCCCGGAAACCGCATCACTACACGCTTTTTCCGATTCCGGCACCTGCCGGTTCTCACCATGCCGCCAGAAAATCCTCCACAACTTCCCGGAAATGTTCCGGACACAGCCGTCCCAGATTACACCGCCGGGCCAGATCCAGTACCGGCTCCGCTCTGCCGCACAGATCCCGGAACACCCGCAGCTGTTTGCCGTCCCATACCATCAGTCCATAGCCAGTGCGTCCCTCTTCCAGCTGGTCACAGATCACCATGTATTTCAAACCCATTCAGCCCCTTTTTATCAGTTTAACACCCTACTTCGCATCCTAAATCACCCGTTTCAAAAGCGCAATGAACTGCAGTTCATGGTTCGACCGGCTTCGACAGATTCCGCAAAAACTTCTTTCGGTTCGACATTTTTCCCATCAAAAAAGCGGAGAGCTCACAGCCCTCCGCTTTTTGCCGGTACTTTGAAATCTTATTCGGCCCGGTAGATCGCCCGGCCGTCCTTGATGGTTTCCAGCACCTTGATATTCTTCAGTTCCATTGCCGGTACTGCCAGCGGGTTCCGGTCCAGGATTACCAGATCGGCCCGTTTGCCCGGCTCGATGCTGCCCTTTTCCTTCTCCTCGAAGTACTGATAGGCAGCGTTGATGGTCACGCCGCGCAGTGCCTCCCAGACGCTGATGCGCTGATCGGCTCCCATCTCGGTGCCATTCTTGGAGACGCGGTTCACTGCCGCCCAGATAGTCAGCAGCATATCCGGCGGCACTACCGGGGTATCCTGGTGCATGGTGTATACCACACCCCGGTCAATGGCGGCACGCATGGGACTGATCATCTTGCCCCGGCGCTCGCCGAAGTTGCGGATATGCACATCGCCCCAATAATAGGTATGCACCACAAAGAAGCTGCCGATCATGCCCAGAGGCGCCATGCGGTCCAGCTGATCGGGGCGCACGGTCTGGCAGTGCACCATCACCGGACGCAGCTCAGCAGTGCTGCCCAGTTCCTCCTTGACCTTGGTATAGCAGCGCAGCAGCTGTTCCGAAGCCGCATCGCCGTTGCAGTGGGTCAGCAGCTGCTTTTCCCGGGAGATTGCCACCCGGATCAGCTCACAGACCTGGTCGTCCTGATAGATGGGATAGCCGCAGTAGCCCGGCTCGCCGCCCAGATAGGGTTCGCTCATCCAGGCAGTCCGGCCCTGGGGCGAACCATCCAGGAACAGCTTGTAGCCGCCGGTGCGGTAATGTCCATGATAGGTATAGGGGTCATCCGAGATGGCGCCGGTGGCAGTGCGGAGATCCGCATAGCCCACGATGTCCAGATAGCATGCCTCCGACTGACCGAACCGCTCCAGACGCACGGCATTTTCCGCCGAGGTCATGCCGTCCTGCACAGTGGCAATACCATGGCTGGCATAGACCTTCTGGGCTTCGGCATAGGTGGCAGCGATCTCCTCCTCAGTAGGAACCGGCATGGCTACCGCCACATGGATAAAGGCGTTCTCCTCCATATAGCCGTTGGGAGTGCCGTCCGCCAGCCGTCCGTAGACACCGCCCTCCGGGTCCGGGGTATCCTTGGTGATCCCCAGCTTTTCCAGCATGCGGGTATTGGCTGTGCCCATGTGCCCCGAAGCGTGGGCAATGATGATGGGATTGGGCAGTTCCGGATCATCCAGATCAGCCGCAGTGGGATGCTGATAGCCCGGCAGATCGTTGTGGTCGTAGCCGGTGCCCACCAGGAAAGCATCGTCCGCCAGGTTTCTGGCCTTGCGGAACTCCTTGAGCCGGGTGCGGATCTCCTCCATGCTGGTGCAGCCGCTGAGATCCACCTTATCCAGCATGGAGGCCACACTGGTAAAATGGCTGTGCGGGTCGATAAAGGCAGGCAGCATGGTCTTGCCCTCCAGGTTGATGACCTCTGCCTCAGGGGATTTCCGGTTGAGGATCTCGTTGTTGCTGCCCACTTCCCGGATGCGTCCGTCCTCCACCAGAATGGCTTCCACGATCTGTTCGCCATTCATGGTGATGATTTTTCCGTTATAATAAACTGTCTGATTCATTCAAACACCTCTTTCTCTGTAAAAAGTCACCTGTATTCAGTATAGCAGAAAAATCGGCGGATAAATCAGAATTTTGTGAACAGTCGGGAAACTCTTTCCCAAAATCTGGACACATCTTAAAAAAACCGGGAGACGGATTTTCCTGCCGTCTCCCGGTTCTGTACGGGGATTTACAGCTCCTCTGCCTTGAGAAGCTCCGTTTTCAGTTCAAATTCCCCGGCCTCCATGGAACGGTCGGCATATTCTGCCTCACCCACCTGGTTATCGTAGGGGTCATTCCGGGGGAACTTCCGGGCAGGCGAGAACTCCTGCTGGAAATCGGACGCCGCCGGCATACGGAAGGGCTCCAGATTGCCGAAGTAGAAGTCATGGCGCAGGGTGCTGCCGGCCCGCCAGGCAGAGCCGCCAAAGGAACAGTCGGCAAAGAGCCAGCCATAGGGCTCCACATAGAACTGAGCCCAGTCATGGCAGCCCACATTCACCGGTGTGGTATAGAGTCCCGACTGCCAGCGAGCCGGAATACCCGCCGCCCGGCAGAGAGTGACAAAGAGCAGCGCCTGGATGCCGCAGTCGCCCTTCCAGCCCGAAGCCGCATAGCCGGGAATATCGGTGATAGCCATATAGGGGCGTACAAAGGAATACATCAGATGACTGGTGATATAGTCATAGATGCGCCGGGCCCGGATCAGCGGGTTCTTGTCGCCGCCGGTGATCTCCGCCGCCACTGCCCGGATGTAAGGGGTCAGGGCGATATGGGGCAGCTGCTCCTCGGTATAGAAGGTGGGCTGCTCATTGAGCACCTTTGAGGGGTCGGGCCGGACATAATCCGCCCGGATGGTATAGCTAAACTCCACTTCGATGGTCTCCCCGGCCTTCATGGGGCGTTCGAAGAAGATGGTGCGGTGGGGCTGTGCGGCAAGCGCGATGAAGGCAGGCTCCTCCGAAGTGCGCAGCAGGGTGAAGGATTCCACCTGGGCATATTCCACCGGCAGCGGCAGATGCACCCGGACAATCCCGGGGCCGTCCTCCCGGTCCTTTTTGAGGGTGAAGCTCTCCCGGAGGGTAAAACGCCACCGGGAACTGCCCTTCTCCTGCATGGCATGGATCACCTGGTCCAGACGCTCGGCATTGGCCTGATTGTCCCGGACCTGGTCCTGGTACTCGCCTTTGGCACGGGCCGAGTAAGCCGGACGGGTCTTGAGCAGGTTCTCAGCGAAGTTATAGATGATGCGGCGCTCCCCTTCACACCAGATCCAGTCCACTGCGCCGTTCTCCACCAGCTCTTCCAGCTCCCCGGCAGAGGCGTCCTCAAATACCTCGTCAAACCGGCGGACAGCCTCTTCCCAGGTCAGGGTATAGGCTTCGGGCAGGCGTCGGAGCACTTCCTTCTCGGCTTCCAGGCGGCTGCGCTGGGCCTGGGGCAGATCCCCCTCCAGATACTTGTCGATCCGGCGGGCGGCATGGGCCAGATCTCCATGCCATTTGAGCTTCTCCACATCTTCCGGCAGCGGCGCCCCCAGAAACAGCAGATCGGTATACTTCATCATATTCGGTCACTCCTTTTGCGGCAGCTGCCGCCTTTCTGATGCTATTGTACCAGAATCCACCGTGGGGACGCAATCGTCCGCCAGCGGTTTTCCCGAAAAAAGAAAACTGCCCGGTATCAAACCGGACAGCTCTTCTGATGTATTACTCGTTGCAGGCGGGTTTTTCGTCCCGTACCCGATCCAGGGAATCCTCCAGACCCAGTGCCGCATACTTTTCCCGGCGCTCCCGTACCAGATCCGCAATGGTCACAGTATCGGTCACCGAGGCAATGGCCTGGTTGATCTTCTGCCACAGGCCGATCACCGAACAGGTATCCGCCCGGGGACAGCCGCCGATCTCTCCCACACAGGCCCGCTGGCTGGCTTCTCCCTCCAGTGCCGCAATCACCATGTGTGCTGTGAGTTCCTCAGCAGAACGCCCCATCACATACCCGCCGTTCGCGCCGCGCAGGCTTTTGAGATACCCGGCCTTGGTCAGCGGAATGACAATCTGTTCCAGATACTTTTCACTGGCATTGATTTTCCGGGCAATCGCCTTGAGCGATGCCGCCTTCCCTTCGGGCTGAGCTGCGATCTCCACAATCATACGCATTCCATATTTGCTTTTGGTCGTAATGCGCATACAAGCTCCCTCCCATCCATCTTTTACTATTCTGTATTATAACGCAAAGTGCCTGCAACATCAAGGAACAATCTATATAAAAATACTATGTTTTTCACCCGGGCTTCCGGCTGTCCGGGGAAATCTTGCTTTCCCGGCAGGGTATGCTATACTGAAGTGGAAATCCCTGTTTCGGAAGGTGACTGTCTATGGATACGCCCCTGCGGGTGATCACATTCAACCTCAAACGCGACCTGCCCTTTTTCCGTTCCCACCGCTGGGCTCAGCGCCGGGAGATCGCCGCGGAACTCTGCCGGCGCTCCAAAGCGGATCTCATCGGTGTGCAGGAACTGATGCCGGATATGCGCCGGGATCTGGAAGAACTGCTCGCCGGTGAATATGCCATTGCGGGCTTCGGACGGTACTACGGCACCCGCCATACCAATGAAGATGAGCACTCGGATATTCTGGTGCGGCTGGAACGGGCAGAACTGCGCTACTGCAAGACCTTCTGGCTCTCCAACCGGCCTGAACAGTACGGCAGCCGGGGACTGCTGGCTGCCTATCCCCGGATCTGCACTGTGGCGGAGATCCGTCTGCGGGATTCGGGACGCTGCATCCGGGTATTCAATACCCACTTCGACCACATCTCCGGCCCGGCCCGGAATCTGGCAGCCCGGATCATTTTACAGTATATGCAGGAGCTGGATCTCCGGGAGCCCATGCCCAAACTGCTCATGGGGGACCTCAACGCCTCCTATGACAGCCGCTGTGTCCGCATTCTCCGGGAAAACCTGCACCAGTATCCGTTCCGGCTCCAGGACGCCTATGAAAAATATGACGGCGTGCGCTCCAATACCTATCATCGCTTTGCCGGGCGGGTCAAGGCGGGCAGGAGCCCCATCGACTATATCTTTGCCTCGGAGGAGTTCGAGATCCTCTCCTCACGGATCTCCACCTTTTCTCTGGACGGGGAATATCCCTCGGACCATTTCCCGCTCATTGCCGACCTGGTACTGAAAGGAGATGCCGAATGATGAAAACGCTCATTGTGCTCAACGGCCCCATGGGGGTGGGAAAAACCACGGTGGGAAAGGAGTTGTGCCAGCGGCTGACCCCCAGCATCTTCCTCGATGGGGACTGGTGCTGGGATCTGCACCCCTTTTCGGTGACCGATGCCACCAAAGCGCTGGTGATGGACAATATCCGGGCGCTGCTCCGGCGGGACCTCGACTGCCCCGAAGTGGACTATGTGGTATTTGTCTGGGTGCTGCAGCAGGAGGAAACCGCTGCCGCCCTGCTGGACGGTCTGGATGAGAAGGCCCGAATCCTGCGCATCACCCTGGATGCCAGCGATGAATCCCTCTCCCGGCGGGTACAGAAGGATATTGCCGCCGGTCTGCGCACCCCGGACAGCCTGGAACGGAGCCTTGCCTATCAGCGGTTCTACCCCGGGCAGGGCACCCTGCACCTCTCCACTGATGGACGCTCCCCCGCACAGCTCGCCGATGAAATTGCCGGTCTGGTCCGGAATCGTGCAGAATCCTGAGTTCTGCCGAGCAAATCGCCAACTTCCATGCAAAACCGATGTGTTTATCCTGCAGGCGGCAGTTTCCACGGTTTGACAGCCCCATTGCCTCCTGATATACTTGGAATCGTAATTCGAACTATTACATCAATGAGGTGTTTGTATGGAAATCAAAAAGGTCACCCAGGTGCATTTCAGTCCCTCCGGTACCACACGGAAAACCGCCGAAGCCCTGAGTGAGAGCTTCGGTCTGCCGGTGGATGACGCAGATCTGCTGCATGACCCTTCGGTCACCCGCAGATTCGGTGCGGATGAACTGGTTATTTTCTGCCTGCCGGTCTTTGCCGGACGGCTGCCGGAATTCTGTCCCAAGCTGCTGAGCCAGTTCACCGGTTCGGACACACCTGCCCTGGCAGTGGTTGTCTACGGCAACCGAGATTACGAGGACGCCCTGCTGGAACTGGCTGACCTGCTGAAAAGCAGAGGCTTTGTACTGGCTGGCGCCGCGGCTGCGGTGGCACAGCACTCCATTTTCCCGGCGGTCGCTGCCGGACGCCCCGATGCTGCCGACATCGAAAAGCTCCACAGCTTTGCCGCCTCGGCTGCTGAGAAGATCCGTCTGGCTGCGGGGCCGGAGGATCTGGGGGAATTCCCCATTCCCGGCAACCATCCCTACCGCAAGCTGACCAATGTGCCCATGCACCCCCGTGCGACTTCGGCCTGTATTCAGTGCGGCACCTGCGCATCGGTCTGCCCCACAGGCGCGATCCCGCTGGAAAACGGCCGGATCACCGACCGGAGCCTGTGCATCTCCTGCACCGCCTGCATCAAGGCCTGCCCGGTGGATGCCCGTGGATTCGGCGGACCGGTCTTTGCCATCGGCAGCAAACTCTTCGCCCACAAGTGCGCCCAGCCCCGTCAGCCGGAATTTTTCCTGTAATAACAGCGCCTTTTTCTGATACTTTGCTTCAAAAGCGTCGGGTTTCCGGCGCTTTTTTGCTGTAAATCGAGGTTTTTATGGATTTTCCCTTGCTATCTGCCCAAAAAGTGGTATAAAATGTTCGTAGAAATGCTCTCAGAAAATGAGTCGGGAGGACAATATGAAGTACATTACATTTGCGGTACCCTGCTATAACTCCGAAAGCTATATGGACCGCTGCGTTGAAACACTGCTCACCGGTGGAAACCGGGTGGAGATCGTACTGGTGGACGATGGTTCCAGTGACCGCACTGCCGAGATCGCAGACCGCTATCACGAAAAGTATCCGGACATCATCAAGGTGGTGCATCAGCCCAACTCGGGTCACGGCGAAGGCGTGAACCAGGGACTGCGCAATGCCACCGGCAAATACTTCAAGGTGGTGGATTCGGACGACTGGCTGGATACCCGGGCCCTGCGCCGTCTGCTGGATTATCTGGAATACTGGGACAACCGCGGCGAACAGGTGGATCTGGTGGTCTGCAACTACATCTATGACCATCTCTATGAGAATTCCCGCCACACTGTCAAGTTCCGTTCGGCCTTCCGCCCCGGCGAGATCTGCACCTGGGACGATATGGGCTTCTTTGATCCGTCCCAGTACATGATCATGCATGCGCTGATCTACCGCACCGAAGTGCTGCGCAAGAGCGGTCTCAAGCTGCCCAAGCACACCTTCTATGTGGACAATATCGTCGCCTATCAGCCCCTTCCCTATGTGGAAAAGCTGTGCTATCTGGATCTGGACCTCTATCACTACTTCATCGGTCGGGAGGGCCAGTCGGTCAATGAAAGCGTCATGATGAAGCGCATCGACCAGCAGCTCAAGGTCACCAAGATCATCATGGACTGCGTGGATCTCTCCACTGTGAAGAGCCGCAAGCTGGAACGGTACCTGGAACGGTTCCTCTCCATCATGCTGGCAGTGTCCTCCATTCATCTGCTGATGATCGGCGATTCCCTTGCCATGAAGAAGCGCCGTGCCATGTGGCGCTATCTGGAACAGAAGGACCCGGCTCTCTACCGCCGGATGCGCCTTTCGGTGGGCGGATTCACCTACCTGCCCTCCAAGCTCGGCAACCGGCTCTCGCTGGCTGGCTATCGCCTTGCCAAAAAAGTTGTGAAATTCCAGTAAACCCGAAGGAGGTTACTCAGCTATGCAGAACTCCCCTGCTGCACGCCAGGCAGTGGTGGTCGGAGCTGGCTTTGCCGGCGCTGTCACCGCCCGGGAACTGGCTGACCACGGATACCAGGTCAAGATTCTGGAACGCCGGGCCCAGATCGGCGGCAATATGTACGACTATCCCCGGGACGGCGTCCTGACCCATCTCTATGGGCCGCATATCTTCCACACCGGCAATCAGAAGGTGTTTGAATACCTCTCCCGGTTCACCCGCTGGGTTCCCTATGAACACCGGGTGCTGGGACGGATCAAGGGAAAATATGTGCCCATCCCCTTCAACTTCCGCTCCATGGAGGAGCTCTTCCCCTCGGAGGAAGCGGCTCTGCTCCGGGAAAAGCTCACCGCTGCCTACCCCGGACAGGACCGGGTATCTGTGCTGGATCTGGTACACAACCCCGACCCGGACATTGCCCGGCTGGGTGAATTTGTCTTTGAAAATGTATTTGTCCACTACACCGCCAAGCAGTGGGGCATGCCGGTGGAACAGGTGGACACCTCGGTCATCAACCGGGTACCGGTGGTGCTGGGCTATGATGACCGCTACTTCCGCGACCCCATCCAGATGATGCCGGAACAGGGCTTTACCCCGCTCTTTGAGGCGATGCTCGACCATGAGAACATCACAGTGGAGCTGGATACCGACGCCCGCTCCCGGCTGACTCTCACCGAGGACGGCAAGATTCTGCTGGACGGCGAGGCGTTCACCGGCCCGGTGATCTACACCGGTGCCCCCGATGAGCTGCTGGGCTGCCGTCTGGGAGCCCTGCCCTACCGGTCGCTGCGCCTGGACTTTGAAACCCTGGAAACCGACAGCTTCCAGCCTGCCAGCGTGGTGAACTACCCCAACGAGGAGGACTTCACCCGCATCACTGAGTTCAAGAAGCTCACCGGACAGGCCCTGCCCGGACGGACGGTGATCCTGCGGGAATATCCTGCCAAGTACCAGCCGAATACCGGCATGGAAGCCTACTATCCCATTGACTCGGAGGAGAGCCATGCCCTGTACCAGCGGTACCGGGAGGAATTCGCCCGCTATGGGAACCTCTACTTCTGCGGACGGCTGGCAGAATACCGCTACTACAACATGGATGCCGCTGTGGACGCGGCCCTGCGTCTGAGCGCCGAGCTTGTAAAGTAAAAAAGCCTTACACAGACTGCATTCCCGGGAGGAAGCCCATGAAACCCACAGAACACAATGAAATGGAAAACAAGGCGCTGAAGGAGCACCTGGCCTCTGCTGCCCTGCAGATGCTCGCTGAGGGCACCGACTATGAGAACCTCGCCGGAACCACTTGCCGGTTCGGGTACCTGTTCCAGATTGACGGTCATGGCCTGGAGGCACTCTTCCAGCTTGTGACCGACAAGGGGACAGCCTACTTCGCCGCCCAGGGAGATCAGCTCCTGCGGCTCTCGATCAATGAGGCGCTCTTTGAAGGCCTGACAGCCACCTTCCTGGAGCTCCACGCCTGATATTTCTCCTGCACTCAGCAGACAGCCCTTCGCACGGGCTGTCTGTTTTTATTTTGCGGGGCGGTGTGCGGTGCCTGCTTCCCTGTCCATGGCGGCCGCTGGTTTTATACCGGGGCAGGGCCGATGCGGGCGCTTCCCTGCTCCGGCTGCACACTCTGTTCCCCTGGGCAAGAGGGATTTCCCGTTCGCCGCACTGCGGGTGTTTCCCAGCCGGTAGGGCATATCAGCTCTCCCAAGCAGAGTTCCCAAAGCAGTGCCGGGCATAACAAAAAGGCAGAGGAGTGATCCTCTGCCTTTTCCTGTATCAGGATTGCTTTTTACTTTTTCCGTGCCAGAACTGCCTTGGCCTTTGCCACAATGTTGGCAGCTGTCAGGCCGAACCGCTCCTTGAGGTAAGCCTCGTCGCCCACCTCGCCGAACTCGTCCTGCACACCCACCATCTCCATGGGAACGGGGGTATTCTGTACCAGCACTTCGGCTACGGCACTGCCCAGGCCATTGATCACACTGTGGTTCTCACAGGTGACGATAGCGCCGGTCTCTGCGGCAGCCAGCTTGATCAGCTCCGCGTCTATGGGCTTGATGGTGAACATATCGATCACACGGGCGGAAATGCCTTCCACAGCCAGCTGTTCAGCGGCAGCCAGTGCCTCACTGACCATGATGCCGGCGGCAATCAGGGTGACATCGCTGCCCTCCCGGATGGTGATGCCCTTGCCGATGGTAAAGGTGGTGCCTTCCTCGTAGACCTTGATGGCAGTCTTGCGCTTCAGGCGGATGTAGTGCAGGCCGCCCAGGCCGAACGCCTCGATCACCAGCCCGCGATAGTCCGCTTCCCGCACAAAGCGAAGCACGTCCGGCGAGGTGCCGGGCACGAGCTTGAGCAGAAACACGCGCGGGTCGATGCCGTCCCGCAGGGGCAGGTCCTCCGCGCCGGGCGGCGGGGTGTAGCGCTGGGGATGGCTGAAGTGCACGCCCTCCACGTCGAAATGGCCCGCCTGCGGCGCGTTGACGCTGGAGAAGGCGTCCATGGAGGTGGTGTGCGTCTTGACGCAGCGAACGCCCGAGATCAGCCGGTCGCCAAAGCACACGTACACGCCCGGCACGCCCGCCTGCGCCGCCGCGAAGGCGCGCAGAAGGTTGAGCCGTGCGTCGGTGAGGGGATGGTTCATGGGCAGCTGCGAACCGGTGAGGATGACGGGCTTGCGCTCGCCCGCCAGCATAAACGACAGCGCCGCCGCCGTGTAGGCCATGGTGTCCGTGCCGTGGGTGATGACCACGCCGTCGCAGGTTTTGAGCGCCTCGTGCGCCGCACGGGCCAGCGCGCGCCATTCCTCCGGCTGCACGTTGCTGGAATCGAGGGTGAACACGTCCCGCGCGCGCACGGACTCCGGCGCCGCGGGGCCGAGCATGCGCAGCAGGTCCGCCGCGCCCAGCGTGGGCTCAAGGCCGTTCTTGCCGGGCGTGCACGCGATGGTGCCGCCCGTGGCCAGCAAAGTCAGCATGGCGGATTCCTCCAAAATGCGCCGCGGAGAACTCGCGGCGCGGGATGGATGGGGATGGGGCCAGTGCGCCTACCACTCCGGCGGGGTGTAGAGCACGACTTCACCCGCGGCGCGGGTGC
>ERZ857521.4062-NODE-4062-length-11131-cov-2.707385_pt1 | contig 11131 bp, 10 predicted proteins | sample MGYA00519701_ERZ857521 | MGnify/ENA primary metagenome ERZ857521 (study PRJEB31778, sample SAMEA3449346) | human gut metagenome | biome: human gut; feature: human-associated habitat; material: faeces | place: United Kingdom | collected 2010/2012 ...
AGACCAATCTTTCGCAAAAGTTTATCCATAATAAACGCAACCCTTGCCATATATCCACTGTCCTCCAGCATCGAAAGGAAAAAGAACAGTGTAACAATGATCGGCAGGAAACTCAGCACGCTTCCAACCCCCTGAAAGATTCCATCTACAATCAGTGACTTTAATACGCCATTGACTCCTGCCGCATCCAATGCCTGACTGCAGGCTACAATCACCTGGTCAATTCCCTGTTGCAGAAGATCCTGCAAAAATGCTCCGATCACATTAAATGTGAGCCAGAATACCAGTCCCATAATTGCGATAAATGCCGGAATCCCGGTATATTTTCCTGTCAGAACCTGATCAATCTTCCTGCTTCGCACCCGCTCCCTGCTCTCATGTGGCTTTAAGACCGTATCTTCACAGGCACGCTGGATATAGTTAAAACGCATTCCCGCTACTGCTGATGAACGGTCTACCTTGCATTCTTCTTCCATCTGCAGATTGATATGTTCCAGAAGTTCCTTTTCATTCTGGCTCAGCTTTAATTTTTCCAGGACAAGCTCATCATTCTCTGCCAGTTTGCTTGCTGCAAATCTGACCGGGATCCCTGCTTCCTTTGCATGATCTTCAATCAGATGCATGATCGCATGAATGCATCTGTGAACCGCACTTTCCTGACCTTCAGCAGAGCAGAAATCCACTTCCTCCGGTGCTTCCTGATATTTTGCGACATGCAGTGCATGTTCTACCAGTTCCGCAATTCCTTCTCCCTTTGCTGCCGAGATTGGTACAACCGGTACTCCGAGAAATGCTTCCAGCTCATTCACACGCACAGAGCCACCGTTCACACGCATCTCATCCATCATATTCAGCGCAACAACCATTGGGATCTCAAGTTCCATAAGCTGCATCGTCAGATACATATTCCGTTCAATATTGGTTGCATCTACAATATTGATGATTCCTTTCGGTTTATCCTGAAGCAGAAATTCTCTTGTAACAATTTCCTCACTGCTATACGGAGACATAGAATAAATTCCCGGAAGATCGGTAATACGGGTATTGGGATGTTCCTTGATCACACCGTCTTTTCTGTCAACCGTAACACCTGGGAAATTTCCCACATGCTGATTCGATCCGGTCAGCTGGTTGAACAGCGTTGTTTTTCCACAATTCTGATTTCCAACCAATGCAAACGTAAGTGTCGTATTCTCCGGTAACGGATGCTCTGTTTTCTTCTCATGAAAAATGCCTGCTTCTCCATACCCCGGATGCTGTGCATCTCCTAACGGTTGTCTGCCTTCCTTCTTCTTATAATGTGGCTCATGGGCCGGCGTAATTTCAATCTGTCCGGCATCCTCCAGGCGAATCGTAAGTTCATAACCATGGATCCTGATCTCAACCGGATCTCCCATCGGCGCATACTTTACAATCGTTACTTCTGTTCCCTGGATCAATCCCATATCCAGAAAATGCTGCCTGAGTGCACCATTTCCTCCTACGGAAAGAATCGTAGCTGTCTTTCCGACTTGTAATTCTTTTAATGTCATTCCTCTATCTGTCTCCTTTGGCAAAACCATTTATTGATAATTTATATCATTATCATATCAGTCCTGTAGGTAGTCATTCAAGAATAACATTCGTTTTTTCTAACTAATTTCCTCGCCTGCAAATTGTTTTATTCCGCAGTCTCTCTAAACCGGTACCCTACTCCGACTTCTGTCAGAATAAATCTGCAATTTCCGGGATCCTTTTCTATCTTCCTTCGCAGTGCTGCCATAAATACCCTCAGGTTGGCTGCTTCTACTCCCTGTGCACTGCCCCAGATCTGACCGAGAATATAATTATGTGTCAGTACCTTTCCCCTGTTGTCGATCAATAGTTTCAAAATTTTATATTCCATCGGAGTCAGATGAACTTCTTTCCCATCTATCGATACCTGATGTTTTTCCCAGTCCACTTTCAGATAATCACACTGAAAGATTTTTTCTTTCTTTTCCTCCGGAATCTGGTTACTCTTTCTGAGCGCCACACGGATTCTGGCCAGCAGTTCGCCCATATAAAACGGTTTTGTCACATAATCATCTGCCCCCAGATCCAGTGCCTGTATTTTTTCTTCCTCTTCCTGTCTTGCACTGACCACAATGATCGGTATCTTTGAGATTTCTCTTACATTTTTTATAATCTCAATCCCGTCACCATCCGGAAGTCCAAGATCCAGAATGATCATATCTGGTCTGTTTGCATAGAACAGTGCATTTGCTTCTCCACATGTCTTCGCAATCACATAATCATAGTCTTCTTTCTTAAGACTCATCGAGATAAAGTTAATAATATATTCATCACCGGTATTTCGGATATCCACCTGAAAATCCGATAATTCCAGATAATCCTTTTCCAAATCTGCGATTGCAACTTCGTCTTCCACAATTAAAATTTTATGCTTATCTGCCATCTGTACTTACCTGCCTTGCCTCCAACCAGAACATGAACCTTGCTCCGCCTTCTTTTCTGTTCTCTGCACAAATATTTCCACCATGTGCATTTACTACCGCTTTACATATAGCCAATCCCAGTCCAATTCCTCTTTGTCTGTCCCCTTTTTCATCTGACCTTGTAACAAATTCGTCAAAAATATTTTCTTTCAGATCTTCCTGAATCCCGTCTCCGTCATCTTCTACACTGATCCACACTTTCCCTGCATCATATCTGGCTTCTATACAGATCCATCCATTTTCCCCTGTATGCTTCATCGCATTATCCAGAAGATTGACCAGCACCTGGACCATCAGTTTTCCATCTACATTTACAACAATCAGCTCCGACGGAAGTTTAATTTCAAATCTCCTCTTTTCCCGGAGTCCTATGATATGTGATACGGCTTCATAGATCAGATCATCCACTACTTCCTGGTTTTTCCGGATCTCAAATTCTTCACTTTCCAGCTTTGTCATATTCAAAATATTTTCCATCAGGCGCATCAGCCATACAGACTGCTCCTGTATCTCTCCTGCCAGTTCCTTTCTGACTCCGGCATCCAACTCATCCGCCTCTTTTAAGAGTCCTGCAGCTCCCATAATTCCGGTCAAAGGTGTCCTGAAATCATGGGATATACTTCTCAGCATATTGCTTTTCAGCTTTTCTCTTTCCATCTGTGCCCTTGTTTCCTCTGCAATACGCACCTGATTATGAAATCGTACCATAATACTTGCGGAAATGAATCCTGCGATAAGGAAAAATACAAGAAGTACCACATCATTCTGATCCGTCATCGCAAATGTGTGCACCGGCACTGTAAAAAAATAATTAAACAGCAGCACACTGCATACAGAAGCCATCATTCCATACAGATAACCGGTAGTTGTAACTGTTATGACCAGTACACCCACAATATAGATCATCAGAATATTTTCTTTTCGAATTCCATAACTCTGGAGAAAAAAAGACAAAAATGTTGCAACCGCCATGATCGCAATCGACTGCACCATATATTTTACTCTCTCTTTTGTCATTTTCTTTCCCCCATCATTCATCATTTTATACTTGCAAGCAGACGGTCAATATCCTTTGTAAGACCTACTACAAGCAGATGATCCTTCTCATGCATCACATAATCCGCTCTCGGAAGGACCACCAGCTCTGTATTTTTCTTTATTCCAAATACATTTATATGATAGTTTGCCCTTATATCCGCTTCTTCTATCGTCCGCCCGATCCATGCAGCCTTCGGCTGGATTTCAAAAATCGAATAATCCTTACTGAGTTCAAAATAGTCAAAAACATGATTTGCACTGTATTTTACAGCCAGTCGCTCTGCAATATCCCGATCCGGATAAAAGACTTCATCCGCTCCATTTCTCAATAAGAATTTTGCATGAATATCCCTGTTTGCCTTACTGACAACATGTTTGGCTCCAAGCTCTTTTACCAGGCTTGTTATCTCCAGACTGCTCTGGAAATTTGATCCGATGCACACAAAGCAAAGATCGAAATTTCCTACTCCAAGACTTCTTAATACTTCTTCATTTGTACAGTCCCCTACCCGTACTGCTGTTGCGTATTCCAGCAAATCCGTTGTCTTTTTCTCATCTTTATCGATGATCATTACCTCATTTCCCCGATTTGCCATATCAATACACAGATGATGGCCAAATCTTCCAATTCCTATAATCAATACTGATTTCATTTTCTACTCCTTGTTCTATCCTATCGTAATTTCTTCTACCGGTTTCCGGATCGGTGCTCCATGTCTGTGCCCTTTCAGTGAAAGTGCAAATGTCAGACTTCCTATTCTTCCGCAAAACATCAGAAATACCAGCACCATTCTTGATGCCATACATACATCTCTTGTGATTCCCGCAGACATTCCCACTGTTCCCATTGCAGAAAAGACTTCAAACATCACATCCGACAAAGAAAACGGCTGCATAATTTCCATGAAGATCGTTCCTGTTAGTATAAGGAACAAATTCGTACACATTACAACACTGGCCTTTCTGATCGCAGTTTCATCCAGTCTTCTGTTAAATACATTACAACCGGCTGCTTCCATCAGATTTGCACGCACAAATACAATAAGAACCACTACGGTTGTCGTCTTAATTCCACCTGCTGTAGATCCCGGGCTTCCTCCTATGAACATCAGAATCATAGTAACAAGTTTACTGCCTTCCGTCAATGCTCCTGTATCGGTTGTATTAAATCCTGCCGTTCTGGCTGTCACCGAGTGAAATAAAGAACAGAGTATCTGTTCTTTCACAGGCATCCCTGCCAGTACATTATTTTTTTCCAGTATCAGGAATAAAACTGCTCCTCCTATAATCAGAAAACCTGTTGTTGATAATACAATCTTTGTATGCAGATGATATTTTTTCCATTGAAATTTTTTCACAGACAGATCATCCCACACTAAAAAACCGATTCCACCGATTATAATCAGCAGCATGATCACTGTATTTACCAGCCAGTCATCCGAATATCTGATCAGTGACTGATAGGCACCATTTTCTCCCATAAGGTCAAACCCGGCGTTGCAAAAGGCTGATATAGAATGAAAAATCCCGTACCAGATTCCTCTTCCTATTCCGAATTCCGGAATAAACCGGATCATCAGCAATACAGCTCCAATGCTTTCAAAAAAAAGTGTTCCTTTTATAATCTTCTTCGTAAGCTTTACAATTCCACCAATTTGAATACTATTGATACTCTCCTGCAAAATTCCACGGACTTTAAGCCCTATCTTTCTTCTTAACAGAATCGCCACACAGACACCAATTGTCATAAATCCCATACCGCCGATCTGGATCAGGATCAAAATGATAAGCTGTCCAAAAAAAGACCAGTGCAGATATGTATCCTGTACAACCAGCCCAGTCACACAGGATGCGGATGTCGAGGTAAATAATGCATCTGCAAAAGATGTCATATTTCCATCCCTTGATGAAACCGGAAGCATTAAGAGAATACTTCCCAAAAGGATCAACAACAAATACCCGACAACAATCATCTGTGTCTGTGTCATCTTTTTATATATTACTGTCATTTGTTTCGTTTCCTTTCTCCTCTATATCTTTCTTCCTCTCTCTCTTTTTTATCCTTCTTCAGAAAAATGTCGAGTTCACGCATCAGATGCAATCCGGCGATCAGCAGAAAGCTCAGGATCCCTGTAAATAAAATAATACTCTCAATCTCGAACATAACCTTTCCTTCCTCTCACTGTTTTTCCTCTCCTGTTTTGTAAATCAATGATAGTATTTTTAGTATAAAGATTGTATAAAGATTCCTGATTTTATGTAAATATTCCGTTATGATTTCCTGCTGAAAAATGGGATTAGGAATTTCATTAAATAGAAAGAATGTGCATCTCCGGCACGCAGTGCCTTTTGTTTCATAGGAAGTTCCTTCGGGATTTTCTATGAAGCAAAAAACGGGCACTTTGCAGTTCTTTCTGCAAAGCGTCCGCCTTTTTTACAAAATCTTTTTATTCAACTGCTGCTTCTTCCTCATCTGTTTCCGGAACATCATTATGAACGGCAGCCACACCTGCTACATCTGCTTCCGGATCTGTGATCAGTTTGACATCTTTATCCTTTGCGATGTCAAGGTCTTTGACTTTAATGGTTTCTCCAACCTTCAAATCTCCAACGTCAACAATTACTTTTTCAACAAGTGCAGATGGAAGTGCTTTGTATTCAATTTCATCAAGCAGTTCCTCTACAACACCTGTGACAACCTTTGACTGATTGTGGATCACAACTTCTGCTACGGAATGTACCATTTCTCCACTTACCAGTGCCTGAAAATCTATTTCAAGTACTTTTGAACCCATAGAATCATAATCGACTTCTTTTACCAGCACATCCATCTGCTCTCCGTCCAAATCCAACATGATCTGGCTTCCTTTGCCATTAGCTTTCAGGAACTTTTCCGCTTCTTTCTGTGTCATCTGTACCGGAATGGAGCCTTCAATCTCACGTCCGAATACATTGCCGGTTACATAACCTTCTCTTCTGAGTTTTTTGGCTTTTGTCTGCATGTTTCTTTTTTCAGCTTTTAAAGTATTCATTTATCTTTTCCTCCAATCACTGACTTCTGGTAAAGTACCTATTTCCTTGTTACAGCTGTATTATAGCACTCATGGATTATCAAGATTAACCAAAATCACATCTTTTTTGATCAATATTTTTGCTGTTTTTCAAACTTTTTTCTTTGTTTTGTGCAATTTTTTTATTTTTCATCTCTTATAGATTTCCATAATTTTTCATATTTTCAGCTTTTTATTGTTCCAGATATTCTTTGATCCTGTCGATATTATACAAAGGAATATTTGTCATCCATTCCTGTTCCCGGTAATCTGACATTGACGTTCTTACGGCATATTTAGGCTTATATTTTTCACAGAACGCTTTCAGGCTTTTTGCCCTCAAATTTTCCTCCGCTTTCACTTCCAACGGAATAATCGAAGTTCTTCCCTGCTCTTTGTACCTTATGAATCAGTCCACAGTCTAAAAGCCATTGTATTGCCAGCTCAAAATCTTTTGCCCTTGATCCTTTTCTCACCTGTCCATAGATATATTTTTTATTTTTCTTCGCCAGCTGCATCGGAATCGAATTCCATACAAGATTCAGTCTTGGAACCAATGAAGTCTCGGCGTGTTTTGAAAAATCCTGTTGATAATAATTCAACAGGTTCTTCTGTATCTCTCTGACCTGATTAAAATCCTTCGTTTCTACATACGTCTGTACTACTTCCGGCATGCCACCTACATAATAATATTCGCGTAATCGGTCTATATATTTAGATTTGAATGTTGTCACCATATCGGTATCCGTTCCCTGAAGAATATTTACGAAGCGTTCCTCTCCTAATGCGCACAAAAATTCCTGAAATGTCAATGGATAAAGATCCATAAACTCTACCTTTCCGACCGGAAAAGAAGTTCCTTTATGCAATGCCGCACCCAAAAGAGAACCTGCTGCCACAATTGCATATTCACCTGCAAAATGCTATACTCGGATAAGAAATGTTAATGAAAAGAGGTTTGATTATGAGAGCATATGAACGACTTTTAAATTATGTAGTAGTCCGTACTCCAAGTGATGAACACAGTACGACTTCTCCTTCTTCCCAGTGTCAGTTCGACCTGGCACGTATTCTGGCAGATGAGATGACTGCCCTCGGGATTTCTGACGTAAGTCTGGATGAATTCTGCTATGTATATGGAAAGATTCCTGCCACACCAGGATATGAGAATAAACCATCTATCGGATTTATCGCACACATGGATACCGTTTCCGATTACTGTGACCATGACATCATCCCGGTCGTACACAAGAACTACGATGGCGGTGATCTGCCGCTTGGCACAAGTGGACGTACCCTTACCGTAAAAGATTTCCCGCATCTTCCATCTCTTGCCGGACGCACCCTGATCACAACAGACGGTACAACTGTTCTTGGTGCCGATGATAAAGCCGGAGTTGCCGAGATCATGACCATGACTGAAGCACTGATCAAAGAAAATATTCCTCATGGACCGATCTCAATCGCTTTTACACCAGATGAAGAAGTCGGTGGTGGAACTGATCATTTTAACGTAGAAAAATTTGCTGCACAGTTTGCCTACACTCTGGATGGCGATACCGAAGGAGAAATTCAGTATGAAAACTTCAATGCATGCAAGGCAGATTTTGAAATTACCGGCTTTGCTGTGCATCCGGGTTCCAGCAAGGATACGATGATCAATGCGTGCCTGGTTGCCGCTGAAATCAATAACATGCTTCCAGGACTTGAAATCCCGCGTGAAACGGAGGATTATGAAGGATTCTACCATCTGACCGGTATGAGTGGAGATGTGGCACAAGCAAAGCTTCATTACATTGTAAGGGATCACGACAAGAATCTGTTTGAAGCCAGAAAAGAAACTCTTCGCCATATCGAAAAAAATCTCAATGAAAAATGGGGAGAAGGCACTGTGAAGCTTATGATTACTGACCAGTACCAGAATATGGCTGAGATTATTGCCGGATGCATGCATCTGATTGAGAATGCAAAGAAAGCCTGTGAAAATGCGGGTGTTGCACCGCTTGTGCTTCCGATCCGTGGCGGCACAGACGGATGCCAGCTCAGCTTTATGGGGCTTCCTTGCCCAAACCTTGGAACAGGGGGACATGCATTCCATGGACCATATGAACACATCACGGCAGAAGGAATGGACAAGGCTGTGGATATCGCAGTTGAGCTTGTGAAATTATACGCGGAGATGTAAAGGGTTGTCTTTCGTCTTTAATCCGATTTAACAAGTAAACAAATATTTTAAGCAAAACCGGAGTTGCCGCATATCACTAAAATCCATGCGACAACTCCGGTTTCTTAAATTTGAAAATATTCTTTTATCTGTCCCAGTATTATCCCCATCAACTTTGTCCTTGCTTCTACACTCGCCCATGCTACATGTGGTGTAATCAGCAGTTTTTTGCTGTCTTTTATTTTTCGCAGCGGATTCGTCTCACTCATCGGCTCCTGACAAAGTACATCAAGTCCGGCTGCAGCTATCTCGTCATTTTCCAGTGCCTCATACAGATCCTGCTCGACTACGATCGGACCACGTCCGAGATTCAGGAAAATACAGGTTTTTTTCATTTTTGCAAATGCTGCTTTATCCATTAAGCCCTCTGTATGTTCATTTAACGGTGCATGAATGGATATAATGTCAGATTTTGCAAGCACTGTATCCAGATCTACCTGTTCGTAACCTTCCTGCGCCGAACGCCCTGATGCAGAGTAATAAATAATCTGTGCTCCAAATGCTTTTGCGATATCCGCAACTCTCCGTCCAATTGTTCCCAGACCTATGATCCCCCACGTTTTTCCACTGATCTCCGTAAAATGCTCTGCAAAATGCGTAAATATTGTATCATTGATGTAACGCTCTTCTTTTACATAATCATCGTAATAACGTATCTTTTCCAGCAGATAGAGAAGCATTGCAAAAGTGTGCTGTGCCACCGTTTCTGTCGAATAGCCAGCTACATTTCTCCATGCAACTCCTCTTTTTTCCAGATATTCTTTATCCAGATTGTTGGTCCCCGTTGCCGTCACACATACCAGCTTTAAATTCTCTGCTTTTCCAATCGTCTGCTCATTGACCTGTACTTTATTTAAAATAATCACATCTGCATCCTGAACTCTTTCCGGTACTTCTTCTGATGTAGAAAAATCGTATTTTACGACTTCACCTAACCTGTCAAATCCAGAAAGATCAATATCTTCTCCAATTGTTTTTACATCCAAAAAAACTATTTTCATAATCTGTTCCTCACTTTATCACTGTAATTTGCAACTTTTTCTGTTCATTATCATAACAAATTTATTTTACGAATACAACCTAAACAACCGTTGACATCCTTATCCTATGGCGCGTATACTAAAGAAATGAAGAGCATTTGCGATTATATCCAGATATAATTAGCAGGTGTTTTTTTTGGTCTTTCTGGCAAGCCTTTGCTTTTTATAAATCACATTCCATCAACATCAAGGAGGTTATTATCATGAATCAGAACAAAGCTTTGGAACTTACAAAAGATATCGCAACTGACATTATCGGAGGAATCCTGATCGCTGTCGGTGTCTATAATTTTGCTGCCGCCGCAAAATTTCCGATGGTAGGGGTAAACGGAATCGCCCTGATCTTTTACACGAATAAACTGGATGAAATTATATTGAAAAGCGCAGGTATTTAACATCCCGATCGCCATCTGTTGTTTTCGGCTTCTGGGACGCAGATTTTTCCTGAATTCAGTCCGGACGATCATTATTACTTCCATAATCATGGACGTGATCGCACCGCTGTTCCCGGTTTATCAGGGTGACAGACTTCTTTCTGCCATCTGCTGCGGTGTCCTTTCCGGACTTGGTTATGCAATGATCTATATGCGTGATTCTTCAACCGGCGGCTCTGACTTTATCATGATGTCGATCAAAGCACTGAACCCTCACCTTTCCCTTGGAAATATTGCATTTGCACTGGATGCAGTAATTGTGATCCTCGGAACCGTAATTGTATCCCGTGACGTGGACAGTCTGATCTACGGTCTGATCGTCAGCTATCTGCTCTCTCTTGTTATGGATAAAGTTATGTACGGAATTGATGAAGGAAAGCTTGCCCTGATCGTAACCGATCCCGAGCACAGCACTGAAATCTGCTTCAAAATCGATGAGGTTCTCGGACGCGGCTCTACAATTTTAAATGGTATGGGAAGTTATTCCAAAGATGATAAGCACATCATAATGTGCGCCTGCAACAATAAGCAGATGTACGGAATCCGCAAGCTGATCAAAACGATTGATCCAAAATCCTTCCTTGTAATCATGGAATCGAATGATGTAGTGGGTGAAGGATTTAAAGATGAGTAAATTGCGGTCAGCTTTTTCAGACAGCTAAGCAAATCATCCGTATCACTTGTTGGACACTTTGCATCAAAAATAGAATTTCTGATAATAAAAACCGGAGGCTCATGTGTCTTTTTACACAAGCCTCCGGTTTTTCTATAATCTGCCAAGCCAATACTTCGCTTTTATACACACTCTGATTCCCTGTCCTTTTTAAGTCCGGCTCTTCCTATGAATTCAGATCTTCTGTGATTGATT